>Ga0209573_1004281_pt1 | contig 14314 bp, 8 predicted proteins | sample TNRBio252014_DNA_FD_185870 | JGI IMG/M metagenome (GOLD analysis project Ga0209573, IMG submission 185870) | Wastewater treatment Type I Accumulibacter community from EBPR Bioreactor in Madison, WI, USA - TNR Reactor_6/25/2014_ DNA (SPAdes)... | ecosystem: Engineered > Bioreactor > EBPR >...
CGCTTTCGCGGTCCATCGGCAGGAAAATGTCAGAGACGGTGCCGTATTGGGAGAAGAGCTCGCGGATGTCAGAATCCGAAGCCGAGAAGGGCAGATTGCCCACATACATCTTGGTGTTCATTGCTTTGTTAGGTTCGATCTCCCACTTCCAGATCAAACTCATGCACACCACCGCTGAAATCACCTGATGAACAACTGAGCCTGACCCTTCACAGGTGACTTGAGGGCGTTTTATCGCCAGAAACGGGCCAAAGGCAAACGAATCTTTTTCAGGGTTTCGCCTGTTTTTCCTGCGTCAGCTTCCCCTCCACATAGGTCAGGATGCGGCCCACTTTGTCGGCATCCTGGGCCTCCTTGGCCTCCTCGAACGCCTTTTTCGCCTGAATCATCTGCCGCATCAGTGGCAGCGAGATGATTTCCTGCCCGGCCGTCTGCACGGCTTCAAAACGCTGGCGCAGCGATTCGAGGTCGGCGCTGCCGGTTTCAAACTTCGCGAAGTTCACGACCTCATCCTCGGCCTCCAGCTCCTTGAAGCGCGAGTCTTCGATCAGCTTGTCCAAGGCGGCGTCCGCCGCGGCGAGGTCGCCGCTTTTGATCAACGCCTCGATCTCCGCGCCGCGTGCCTTCATGGCATCCGTCGGTGGCACGCCGAGCGCCTCCACAGCCGTGCGCAGTTTGCCCGCTTTCGCCATCACGGGAGATTCAGCGCTGCTTTTCGCCGCCATCTTCGGTGGGCCAAGCTTTTGGGCTTTTTGCAACTGCTGCGGCGTCAACACATCACGCACGCCGATCAAGGTGCGCAGTTGCAGTTGTTTCACGGCGGCCTCGGCCTCGATCAACTTCGTGAGCTGGGCGCTCGCGGCCTCGGCGCTCGTGGTGGCGTCTTTGAGCAGATGATTGAGCGCTTTTTGCTGCTCCTTTACCACTTGTTCCAGTGGCTCGGCCTGCTGACGGGCCTCGTTGAGCCGGGCGTGAAGCTGGGACTGCTGATCTTCCGACAGCGCGAGCTCCTCACGCACCGAGGCGATCAAATCAGGGTGCAGCAGGCCGCTTTTCAGCCAGTCCTCGACATTGGCGGCGTGCAGACTGGCAGTAACAAGCAGCAGGAGAGAGCAAACGATGGTTTTCATGGGATGTGCAGGTTGAGATGAGGTGGCAGCAAGAAATCGGAAGGGGCGTCAAAGGCAGTGAAGGAAGGTTCGAGACTGGCGAACAACTCACCAGGCGGCAAATCGAGCAGCGGCGGCAGTTCACTCAGTTTGGCGTCGTGTTTGGGCGAATCAGCGAAGAACAACGCCATCGCGATGACGCATGCCGTTGCCAGGGAAACCGGAAGCCAGCGCAGCGAGTGGTGTCGCGGCTTCAGCGGGCGATTCAACAGCTCCGGCCGCCATGCCGGGGCGTGTTCGTGATCGCACTGACGCTGCTGGGTGAAGATCGAACGAAGATCGTTGTCATTCATGAGGTGAACCGGGTTGCAGCAGCGAGCGCAGGCGCGCCTTGCCACGTTCGTAATGCTGACGCGCGGAGCCGAGGCCCACGCGCATCACGTTCGCGGCCTCCTGGATGGTGAGATCCTGATAAAACACGAGATGCAGCACCTCGGCCTGCCGTGCGGGCAGTTGTGCGAGGCAACGCCGCAACTCCGCATTGCGCTCGTCCCTCTCCACCTGACGTGACGCCGCGGGATGGTGCTCTTCGACGAAGATGGCGAGCAGTTTGCCCACCAACGACTCGCGGTAGCGCTGCCGCCGAAACTCCTCGTGCGCGGTGAGGCGGATCACGCCGAACCACCAGGTCTTGAAACTGGAGCGGCCGTCGTGGGACGCGCGTTCTTGGGCGAGTTTGAGATACGCGTTTTGCAGCACATCCTCGGCCCGGGCATGATCGCCCGCACAGCAGTGCAGCGCCCAGCCAAAGGCGTCGGTGTGCAGAGTTTCGAGCTGGTCGGCAATGGCGCGTTCCATTCATTTCCCGCTGAGTGACGCGGGTGTGGCGCATGTATGACATGAATGCCGAGAAATGCAGCCCGGCCCGCTTCTCCAAATTATCCTCGCCTTGGGCTCGGCATTTGCGCTACCCTCCTCTGAATTTTCATTCACTTCATGCCCGACGATCCTTCCGCTCCGCAGCCGACTCCGACGAACTATCAGCGCACAACCGGCGGCGCTCATCTGCGCTGGCAGCCGCCGACGCCGGAACATTTGCAGGAAATGCTCCCCGCCTATGAGATTCTCGGCATCCTCGGCCAGGGCGGCATGGGGGCGGTGTACAAGGGGCGGCAGAAGTCACTGGATCGCATCGTCGCCATCAAAATCCTCCCGCCTGAGGCCGGGGAAGACGACATGCAGTTCGTCGAACGCTTCAAGAACGAGGCGCGCACGATGGCGAAGATGAATCACGCGTCGATTGTGCATGTGTACGACTTTGGCGAAACGACCGACGGCCAGCTCTACATCGTCATGGAGTTCATCGATGGCACGGATGTGGCGAAGATGATCCAAAGCCAGGGCAAGCTGCCGGAGGACTACGCGCTCTCCATCACCGCGCATGTGTGCGATGCGCTGCAATACGCGCACACACACGGCGTGGTGCATCGGGACATCAAACCGGCCAACGTGCTCATCAACATGGAGGGGCAGGTCAAGGTGGCCGACTTCGGCCTCGCCAAGGCCACCGACCCTTCGCAAATGGGCCTGACGAAGACGAACATGGCGATGGGCACGCCCGATTTCGTCTCGCCGGAGGCTCTGATGCCCGGCGTGCCGCTGGATGGCCGCGCAGACCTCTACGCGGTGGGCGTGATGCTCTACAACATGCTCACCGGCATGATCCCGCGCGGTGCCTTCCGCATGCCGAGCATCACGCTGCAAACCGACGCACGTTTTGACAAGATCATCGGCAAGGCCATGGAGATGGACCGTGAGCTGCGCTACCAGACTGCGCTCGACCTGCGGCGTGATCTGGATGTGATCCTCACCACGCCGGCGGCGAAGACCGGCATGCAGACCATCCCGGCGCAACAGGTGGCGGCACAGCCATCACTGCCGCAGAAGCCGATGGGCAAAACACCGCAGCAACGGAGCGCGGATGCCCCCAGCCGCAAAGAACCCGCCGCCAAGCCCGCCCCGGCTCCCGTCCGAAAATCCAACACTGGGATGATCTACGGCATCGCGGCGGCAGTTGTGGTCGTCGCGATGGCGGTGTTCATGTTCGCGGGTGGTGGCAAACAGCCGTCCGAAGTCAAACCAGTCGCGGAGTCCAAGCCGGAAACACCAAAATCTGATCCAAAACCTGCCCCCACTGCCAACACCACAGCACCTGTAAGCAAATCGTCCGATGTCCTCACCTTCGGCGGGCATCGTTACCAGTTACTGACCGAGAAGATGACCTGGGACGCGGCCAAAGCGAAGGCCGAGGCGCTGGGCGGGCATCTGGTCACGATCACGACGAGGGAGGAGTCCAGCTTTGTGCGTGACAAGTTCCTGCCCCAGGTGATCGGCCTCACTCAGAACGTGGGCATGCGGCGCTTGCTGCTCGGTGGCCGGAAGGCGGCCCCAGGCAGTCCGTGGGAGTGGGTCACGGGCGAGCGCTTCGACCTGTCGCAGTGGGTGGGCATGCAGTCGGACCCCAAAGGCACCGAGTCCCACTACCTCAACTGGGATTATGGTGCCAAACGCTGGGATCATTCATCCGCCCGCATGGAATACTTCCCACTGGTCGAGTGGGATGACGATGGCAGCGCCAAGTCTGCATCCACTCCTGTTGCCGCAGCGTCCACCGCCGGCGCCATCAACCTCCTCGCCCTCGTGGATGTGAAGCGCGATGCCGTGGCAGGTGATTGGACCATGACGGGCAAGGAACTGGCTTTGGCGAAAGGCATCTATGGTGCGCTCGAATTTCAAACCGCCGTTCCCGAGGAGTATGACTTCGAGATTGAATTCACGCCGCAATCCGATGGCAACAACGTGAATCAATACATCACCGCTGGCGGACAAAGCTTTGCCTGGAAGCTCAATGCCCACGCACGCACCCCGCCGCTCTACGGCTTCGAGCTGCTGGACGGCAAATTCTCCAAAGACACCACGGAAGCACGCACGGAGATTAGCAAGGCGCTTCAAATCGGCACGCGCTACCGCTCCACCATCGAGGTGCGCAAAGGCTCGCTGCGCGCGCTGCTGGATGGCGAGGAAATCGTGAAATGGACGGGCGATTTCAGCCGCTTCAGCATGGAGAACGGCACGAAGCTGAGTAATCCAAAACACCTCGGCGTGGGTGCCTACAAACGCGGCGTGGTGTTTCACAAGGCCGAGCTGCGGCCTGCGGGCGGCGTGGGCGTGGCGGCGGTCAAATCGGCATCGTCCCCGACGATGCCGGCTGCTCCGCTTCCGTCCTCCGCGCCCTCCGGTCCCGGCTGGATGGATCTCATGGCAATCGCTGACCCGGAAAAGGACGCCGAAGTCGGCCTCTGGCGGAGGGAGGGCGCGGGCCTCATCTGCAACCAGGACGAGGCCAACAAGGGTCATCCGTTGCTGGCAATGCCCGCGACGGTGACGGGGAGCTACGAGCTGGAGCTCGAGTTCACTCGTCACGGGCCGGCAGGCACGGTCAGTGTGGTGTTGCCGCTGGATGGCGATCGGATCGTCACCGCGTTTTTCCAGGAGTTTAGTCCCTTCGCTGGACTGGCTGAGGTTCGCGGCATGAACACGCGCGACGCGGAAAATCCCACCCGCGTGCCGCAGCGGCTAGAGAACGGCAAACGCTACCGCGCGCGCATCCAAGTGACGCTCAAGGACGCGAACGCAGACATCAACGTCACCTTGGAAGACAAGCCGCTCTTCCGCTACCAGGGGCCGGCCAGCGATTTGAGCAGCAAGCGCCTGAAATCGAGCCTGAAAAGGGGAATAGACCTAGACGCGGACCGGCCGGCGCTGGAATCCATTGATCCCGTGACGTGGCATGCGTGCTGGCTCAGGCCGTTGGAGGGAGGCCGCGTCGCGCCGGTGCGCGGTGACGCAAGCATGGGCGCTGCTGGCGGAGTGGCGCTGGCAATGTCGCCGCTCGTCGCGAGCGATCCACGTCTCGCGCAACTCGAAGCTGGTTATCAGGCGCGATACGAGTCCGACGCGCAGAAGGCCTATCTCGCCGCCGTCGCCACGCTGAATCAAAGCTACGTCGCCAACGGCATCAGCCGCGCCCGTGCTGCGGCGCAGGCGAAAGGCAGTCTCGGCGAAGTCACCGCGCTCGATGCGGAGAAGGCGGCCATCGAAAAGGGCAGCGGCGTCCAAGCCGAGGACGCGGCAGACACACCCGCATCCCTCAAAGCCTTGCGCGGCACCTATCGTGGCGCTTTAGCCAAAATCACCACCGAGCGCGATGCCAAAGCCGCTCCGCTGCTCGATCTCTATCTCAAAGCGCTCGACGTTTACATCGCAGAACTCACCCAAGCTGGCAAGATCGACGAAGCGAAGCAGGTGCAGGCGCTGCGTGATGCTAAGGCTGCCATGCATCCGACGTCCGTCGCTGCAGGGAGAAAGCTCCCATGACCGACGCGCGGTCCAATCCGAAACTCTCCATGTACAACCCAAGAAGCGAAACACCATGAAACACATCCTCGCCACTCTCACCCTCCTAAGCAGCGTGCTCGTCCACTCCAGCCACGCTCAAACCACAACCCCGGCGAAACCCGGCGAGCTTGTCAATGGCGACTTCTCGCAGCGTGTCGGCACCGGTCTGCCCACTGGCTGGTCCTTCACCAAAACTCCGTGGATTGATGCGCGCAAAAAGGAGCCGAAGATTCCCGACGGCATGACTGTCACGACGTTGCAGGAGGGCAGCAAGGCCATCGTGCGCATCACTTACAAGGACAACCAAAGAGGATGTCTCGTGCAGGTGCTGGAGATTCCGCCGAGGGCAAAGGAGGCGCGTTTCAAGGTCACCGTGCGGGGCGAGCCTGATAAAGAAGATGAAAAGATGGCCTTTCCTGACGCCGGATTTCGCTTCTTCAATGCGGCGGGCAAATACCTTCCGGAGCGTAAGTCGTCGGACACCCCAAAAACACTGTCCGACAAGTCATGGCGCGAGATCGAGTTCAAATGCGACATCCCCGCAGGGGCCACGTTTTGCAACGTTATCCTCGGTAACGTGAACAACACGAACGGCATCTTTGAATTCCGCGGAGCGAGCGTGAAGTTTCGCTGAATCGAGCTCACGTATGATTCCTTGTTCCCACCCATGAGCACCGCATCCTCTAGTTCCAAACCCTCCAAAGGCTGGCAGCCGCCGACCTTGGAAGAAATGCAGGCGATGCTGCCGCAGTATGAGTTCGAGTGCCTGCTCGGGCGCGGCGGCATGGGCGCGGTGTACAAGGCCCGGCAGGTGTCTTTGCAACGCAGCGTGGCCATCAAGGTGCTGCCGGGGGATTTGATCGACGATCTGGACGCGAATTTCGCCGAGCGCTTCAAGAACGAGGCGCGCACGATGGCTCGGATGAATCATGTAGGCATTGTGAAGGTGTACGACTTTGGTGAAACGCAGGCCGGGCTGCTCTACATCGTGATGGAGTTCATCGACGGCACGGATGTGGCGCAGATGATCCGCGCGCAGGGCAAACTGCCGCAGGACTATGCGCTGGCGATCACCGCGCATGTCGGCGACGCGCTGGCTTACGCGCACAAGAACGGCGTCATCCACCGCGACATCAAACCGGCGAACATTCTTATCAACCAGGAAGGCACGGTGAAGGTGGCGGACTTCGGACTGGCCAAGATGAACGACGCCAGCCAGCGGGGGCTGACGAAGACGAACACGGCCATGGGCACGCCGGATTTCGTGGCGCCGGAGGCGTTGTCACCAGGCACCGTGGTGGACGGACGCGCGGATCTGTATGCGATGGGCGTGATGCTTTACCAGATGCTCACCGGCGAGATCCCACGCGGCATGTGGTCCATGCCGAGCACAAAGGTCGGCACCGATCCGCGCTATGACGCGGTGATTCTGAAGGCGATGCAGACCGATCGCGAGCTGCGCTATCAGGATGCGACGGAAATCCGGCGTGATCTCGATGTGATCATGACGCAGCCGTTGCAAAAGGAGGAGCCGAAACCGGCCGCCACACCGGCGCAGCATCCAGCGGCCAACAAACCCAGCGGCGGCCAGCCGCAAAGCGGACCACGGGCCTCACGTCCTATGCCGCAGGGGCAAATCCGGCCTCCCGCAGCACCACTGGTGAAGAAAAAATCCAACGACGCGCTGATCTACCTCGTCGCGATGATGGTGATCGGCGGGCTGGTGGGACTGTTCATGCTTTCAGGTGGAAAGCAGCCAGCCAAGCCGGCTCCTGACACCACGGCTGACACTGCCGGTCAGCCAAAGCACACCACACCGTCGGCCAATCCATCGGCGCTCACTTTGACGGGTCCGGTGAATCTCATGGCCCTCGTGGATGCCAAACGCGACGCGATCAAGGGTGAGTGGGAAATGCGCGCCCAAGAGCTGGTGCTGAAACGAACTCAAGGGCCGCAACTCCTCGCCTTCCGCCACACGCCACCTGAAGAGTACGACTTCGAGATCGAATTCACCCTCAAAGAAGGCATCCAGGAAGCCAGTCAGATTATTCCACTGCAGGGCAAATCGATTCTATGGAAGATGGGATTCAAAAACACCAATCCGACGTTGTTCGGTTTTGGTCCGGTATTGGACGGTATTGGCATGGATGCTCCGACGCGCAAGGAAGCCGTGATTAAACGACCACGACTGTTGTCAGGTCAGCGCTATCGCAGCCTGGTCGAGGTGCGCAAAGGCTCCCTGCGCGCCCTGATCAATGGTCGCGAAGTGCTGAAGTGGAGTGGCGATTTCAAACGGCTCGGCGGCGTTGCCGATTATGCCATGCCGGATCCCAAGCGCCTTGCTGTCGGCGGTTGGAACGGCGGCATCATCTTTCACAAGGCTGAAGTCCGTGCGCCGGGTTCGGTGCCCGTTGTGGACACGACGCCACCCAGGACTGCTCCAGGAGTCGCACCAGCAGCAGGGAGCGCATGGCGCCCCGTTTTCACCGAGGCTATGAAAAAAAGCCCCGGCGTCACCGAACTTCCGGACGGCTGGATGCGCGTGCAAAAGACCTACCTCAATGCCCCACGCGGCAAGGACATGGCCATCCGTGCGCGCGTGCGTTTTACAGGCGGAAACTACGTCTGGCCCATCCGCTTCCGCGATGCCTCAAGGAACGGACTGATGCACTACGGGCTGAGCGTCACGCGCGATGGCAAATTTCTGCTCTTTCGCCGGGTCATGACTGGGAGCAAATCGACGAGCGATGAAAAAACGCTCATGGAGGTCAAAGCCTCGCGTCCCTTCGCCGAAGGCACGGAGTTTGATCTCGAAGTCACGGCTCAAGGAGACCGTCTCCAAGTCAGTCTCGATGGCGCGACCATCATCGACGTTCGCGACACGTTTCATCAAGGTGTGCGCACCCAGTTTGGTGGGGACACCGCCGTCGTTGACTTCAAGAACCTCGAATGGCGTGATTTGAGCGGTGAGGCGGTGAAATCCCCGGCCAGCATGCCCCCGGTGCCCGCATCAACGCCTGCCATCACTTACACCGGCGGAATGGACCTCGCAGCGCGGCAGAAATCCCTCGCTGCGCCGCTGGCAACTGGAGCCACCGATGTTTTGGCAGGCATCAGTCTAAAGTCCGACGAAACGTTCTCCTGGACGAAGACCGCCACCGGCATCGAACTCAAACCCCTGAAAAATCCCGGACCCTACAAAGGCTGCCTGGACTTTCCCGTGGTGCCTGCTCCCGACTATGTGATTGAGGCTTGGTTCACGAACAGCGTGGACGGAGGCAGCGATGTCGGCCTCACCATTCCCGTGGGAGATCAAAGCCGCACCACCTGCTGGCTCTGGCCGCGAGATGGTGGCTGGGCCGGCTTCGGGAAGGTGGACGGTCATGATCCTCAACTCCCCGACATCGAGAAAGGCTGCTCCACCTCATTCCCATTGATTCCTGGAGAGCTGACCTTCATGCGCACCGAAGTTCGGCGCACGCCCGGCAACGTGGACCTCCGTTTCATGGTCAATGGCAGGCTCATGGGCGCCTATCGCGGCCCGACCAGCCGTTTGAGCACGAGCACGGCCTGGCGCATCGGGAACGATCCTGAGCAGGCGAGCATCGGCGGAAGCACGGTCACTTTTCACCGCGTCACCATGCAGCCGCTGGGCCTGGAGACTGAGAAGAAGCCGACTGTGCCAGCAGTTGCCATCCCCGCTGATCCACGGCTTGCGCAGCTTGAAGCCAGTTTCAAAGCCCGCCACGAAACCGCTGCGCAAAAGCCGTTTCTGGCCGCCGTGGCGGTGCTCAACAAAAGCTACCTCGCCAACGGCATCACCCGTGCGCGCGCAGCGGCGCAAGCCACCGATGAAATCGCCGCGTTGGATGCCGAGAAGGCCACCATCGAAAAGGGCGATGCTGTTCCTGCCGAAGATGCTGAAGGCACGCCCGAATCCCTCAAAGCGCTGCGCGGCACCTACCGCGCGGCATTCGCCAAACTGGAGGCGGATCGCGCGAAGGCTGCCGCGCCGCTTTATGACATCTACCTCAAGGCGCTCGATGCCTATGTCATCGAACTCACGCGGGCGGACAAGATCAAGGAAGCGCAGGAGGTGCAGGCACTGCGAGAGCGCATTGCCACGCAGAAATAGCGGCTTGTTGCCCCTGACATCCTGCTTGCCGCCCCGGAACACAATCTGCTAGTCTTCACAGGGGCTTGTCAGCCCCTGCGATTCTTATGAGCACCACCTCGTCTTCCTCCAAACCCTCCGGTCAGTGGCAACCGCCATCGCTGGAGGAAATGCAGGCCATGCTGCCGCAATATCAGTTTGAGAGCCTGCTCGGACGCGGCGGCATGGGCGCCGTTTACAAGGCCGTCCAGGTCTCCCTGGACCGACCTGTCGCCATCAAGGTGCTGCCTGTCGATCTGATCGACGATGAGGACTCCCAGTTCGCCGAGCGCTTCAAAAACGAGGCGCGCACGATGGCTCGCATGAATCATCCTTCGATTGTGGATGTCTATGATTTTGGCGAAACCCAGACCGGGCTGCTCTACATCGTCATGGAGTTCATCAACGGCACGGACGTGTCCCAGATGATCATTTCCCAAGGCAAACTGCCAGAGGACTACGCTCTCTCCATCACCGCGCATGTCTGCGACGCGCTGAACTACGCGCACCGCAACGGCATCATCCACCGCGACATCAAGCCGGCCAACATCCTCATCAACATGGAGGGCGCTGTGAAGGTGGCCGACTTCGGTCTCGCCAAGGCCAGCGACGCCGGTCAAAGCGGCCTCACCAAGACCAACATGGCGATGGGCACGCCGGATTTCGTCGCGCCTGAAGCACTGATCCCCGGCATTCCGCTGGATGGCCGTGCCGACTTGTATGCCGTCGGTGTCATGCTCTACCAGATGCTCACGGGTGAAATTCCGCGCGGCATCTGGAGCCTGCCTGGCACGAAGCTCGGCACCGATCCACGTTTTGATGCCATCATCACCAAGGCGATGCAAACCGACCGCGAGGTGCGCTATCAAACCGCAGCGGAAATTCGTCAGGAACTCGATGTGATTCTGACCACGCCACGCTCTGTGCTGATTCAGCAGCAGCAAGCCGCCGCAGAGGCCACAGCGCGTGCCACGCAGGCGCAAAAACAGGCGGCCAGCGGTCCGCAGAGACGAAATGCGGCACCCGCTCACAGCACTCAGCCGCCCCCGGTCAAAAAATCCAGCCTCGGCCCCATCATTGGCATCGCCGCCACCATCGTGCTCGTCGCAGGTCTGGTTTACATGCTGAAACCGCCTGCCAAGAAGCCTGCGCCGCAAACGGTGGCAGCCACTCCCAAGCCGTCGGATGCCAGTGCTCCGGCCCCCATGCCTGAATCTGCGCCTGTTCCCACACCATCGACTGCTGGCACTACGGACAGCTCTGGTTTTTCCAATTTCGCCCCCACCGCTCAATGGCGTGATGAACTGGCAGGCACGGATGCCTGGGGGCCGGCCTGGCAGCGTGCGGGCGGTGAAATGCACGTCGCGGAGTCCAAGAATGCCACGCGCGTCTTTGCCGACCTGCGCCAGGACGCCGGCCTGCGCGTCCGCTTCCGTTCCCAAAGTGACGCTGCCTGGCTGGACCTCATTCAGCGCCTCAAAAAAGTAGGGATCGGTCCGCGCTATGTGATCACTCTCTGGACCAAGGAAAAACTCGGTGGCTCGCTGGATATTCTTCCCCTCAAAAAGGATGGGGAGCGGCGCACACTGGCTCCGTTGAAGAGCCAGCCACCGCTGGGCACCGGCACCGAGCACACCGCCGAGCTATACGCCATTGGAGATCGCCTAAGCTTCTTCTTTGACGGGCAGTTGTTGAGCGAAGCCCAGGACACCACTTTCACCGAAGGCTTCCCGGGCATCATGGCCAGCAAGGGCATCGAGCTCATCCGCGTGGAGACGGCCGTGCTCGACCCGCAGAGCACAAACTCGCCACCCACCGAGGTGCTCGCCTTCGACGGCCATCGTTATCAGTTCTCGCCCGAAAAACTGACCTGGGAGGAGGCCAAAGCCAAGGCGGCGGCCGCAGGCGGCCATCTCGCCACGATCGCCAGCAAAGAAGAGAACCAATGGGTCTGGGAAACTTTTGTCGCCAAACTGCCAGGCACAGTCTCCCTCTGGCTCGGCGGCACCAAGGACAATCCCACCCAGACATGGACCTGGATCAACGGCGAGCCTTTCACCTTCACCGCCTGGGGTGAGAAAGAACCCGGAGGAATGCCCAATGAGTTTGCGCTCTGTTTCTCACGTCAGAGCAAGGGGTGGGGAGACATCCGCACCAACGGCATGGGTCAGGCGGACCGCCGTGGCGGCTACCTCATCGAATGGGATGACGCCGGCGCACAGCCGATACCTGCGGCGACCGTCGCCAGCAGCTCGCCCGCCATGGCGGCGTCCTCGGTCCAAACTTCATCTCCAACGCCCGTGCCACAGGCGTCGGCTGGAGCCGGAGGCTTGAGTGAGACGAATGTCGCCGACCAGCAAAAAGCAGCCCTCCTCGCCGCCCACCCTCAGCTCGCCAAACTCGAGTCCGGCTTCCGCTCCCGTTATGAAACCGACGCGCAAAAACCCTTCCTCACCGCCCTCGCCGCGCTGAATCAAAGCTACGTCAGCAATGGCATTGCCAAAGCACGGGCCGCCGCGCAAGCCAAAGGCGATCTCAAAGGCATCATCGCCCTGGATGCCGAAAAGACCCGCGTCGAAAAAAACGAAGGCGTCCCCACCGAAGACCCCGCCGACACGCCCGACACACTCAAAGCCCTGCGCGGCACCTACCGCTCCGTTCTGGCCAAACACACCGCCGAACGCGATGCCAAAGCCGCGCCGCTCTACGATCTCTATCTGAAGACCCTCGATGCCTACATCGCCGATCTCACCAAAACCGAGAAACTCGACGACGCCAGACGTGTGAGCGCTCTGCGCGACGATATCGCCAGCCAAAAACCACAGACCCCTGCGGCCTCCGTTGCGACGACGAAACCCGCGACGACAGCACCCTCAACTCCCGCGACTCCGACCAAACCTGCCGCCAGCGGCAGTTCCTGGCGCGTCGCCGCCGACTACCTCGTCAACAACGGCGGCTTTTTCACCGCTTTCAAAAACGGCGGCACCACAAACATCACCAAGCCTGCGGAAATTCCTCCCGGCCGCTTCGACATCATCGAGCTCACTTTCGAGCGCCTCGGCTCCGTCCTCCCGCCCGCCAAGGACGCCGACTTCGCCGCCTTCAACGGCCTGCGTGACCTGCGCCGCGCCCACTTCCGCCCGATGCACAACGGCCTCAGTGATGCGGCCTTCGCCTTCCTTGCCGGCAACAGCGAGCTGGTCTTCCTGAACTTCGAGGGTGCCAACGCGCTCACCGACGAAGTGCTCACCCACATCGCCCCGCTCAAAAAACTCGACTACCTCGCCGTCCAGCACGCGGAAAACTTCACCGGCAAGAGCCTCGACAAAATCGCCGGTGCCGCCTCGATCACCAATCTCGAATTGCTCGGCTCTGGCATCACAGATGAAGGCCTGCATGCCATCAGCAAGTTCAAAAAACTCCAGTCCATCCGCCTCACCTCCACCAAAGTCACTGCTGGCGGTATTGCCGCCCTTGCCGGCCTCAAAACGCTGGTCACGCTCACCGTCAACGGCATCGCGTTTGATGATGAGGCCGCTGGCGTCATCGCCACGATGTCCAATCTCACCGCCCTTGACCTCGGTGGCAGCAGGATCACCGACGCCGGCCTGCCTAAGCTCATGACGCTCAAAAAGCTCGCCTCCATCAACCTCGGCGGCACCACTGTCTCCTTGCAGGCTGCGGCAGATTTTCAAAAAGCCTTGCCGCAGTGCCGCGTGAACCGCTGAGCCCCGCATCAAGCTGGAAACAGCCCCCGCACCGCCTTCTCGCGATGCGCAAAAATCTTCGCGAGCTGCGGCTTCACCAGCAGGCCATGCGCCAGATCCCCCAGCGGCGTGAAGGGCAGCACATACGTCGCTTTGTCCTCCATCTCGACGCGTCCATCGCCCAAGTCATGAAACCGATGCTCATGATGCCACATCGCATACGGCCCCACGCGTTGTTCGTCGATGAACCGCACGCCTTCCTCCACCAGGGTGATTTCTGACAGCCACGTCATCGGAATCCCCAGCAATGGCCGCACGCGATACGCGATCATCATCCCCGCGTAAACCTGCGGCGGCAGATCCGGTGTCAGCATTTCAAATCCCAGCTCCGGCGGCGTGATCTTCGCTAAATTGCGCGGGTTCGAGAAAAATGACCACGCCTCCGCCATCGTGGCCCGGATGATCTGCTTCGTGTGCAAGGTATGGACAGCCATGATCAGAAATCAGTCGCACTTGCGACAGCCTCCCACTTTTCTGCCTCACGGGTCAGCGCCGCCGCTTTGTCCCGCAGTTTCTTCACCACATACTTGCCCAAAGGCAGATGTAGCGGCGCTTCGCCATCGAGCACCATCTTCACAATGGCCTCCGCCGCCTTTGCCGGATCACCCGGCTGCTTTCCATTCATCGAATCGAGAAAACGCGCAAACTTCCGAGCACTGCCTTCATAGTCTGCGATTTCACCCGCCGACTTCTCCAAACCTCGCGCGATGAACTCCGTGCGAAACGGCCCCGGCTGCACCAGCGTCACCTTGATGCCCTGCGGCGCGAGTTCGAGCCGCAAACTCTCGCTCATCAGCTCCAGCGCCGCCTTCGCGCCGCCGTAGATG
>Ga0209573_1004282_pt1 | contig 14314 bp, 9 predicted proteins | sample TNRBio252014_DNA_FD_185870 | JGI IMG/M metagenome (GOLD analysis project Ga0209573, IMG submission 185870) | Wastewater treatment Type I Accumulibacter community from EBPR Bioreactor in Madison, WI, USA - TNR Reactor_6/25/2014_ DNA (SPAdes)... | ecosystem: Engineered > Bioreactor > EBPR >...
GGGCAGCAGGTGTCGCCGACCACGCGGGCCGGCCCGCTGAGCATCCGCGCCCCCGGCCGCTGGCGAGGCGCGATACTGCCGCCCCATGTGGTCGCGCAAAGCCCTCCTCGCGCTGTCGGTCAGCTGGTGGCCCCTGGCAGCCCTGGCCATCGACCTGGCGCCACTGTGGGACTTTGCCGACCCGGCGGCGAGCGAGCAGCGAATGCGGGCGGCGCTGGCCACGGCGCGCGGCGACGACGGGCTGATCCTGAAGACCCAGATCGCGCGCAGCCATGGCCTGCGCGGGGACTTCGACACGGCGCGGCGGCTGCTGCACGAGATCGAAACCGAGGCCGGCCATGCCGGGGCCGAGGTGCGCGTGCGCTGGCAGCTGGAGCTGGGCCGGACCTGGGCATCGGCCACGCATGCGGCCACGCTGCTGACGCCGCAGGCGCTGGTGCAGGCCCGCGGGCGCTTCGAGCGCGCGCATGCGCTGGCCCGCGAGGCCGGCCTGGACGGGCTGGCCATCGATGCCCTGCACATGTTCGCGTTCATCGACAAGGCGCCCGCCGACCAGCTCCGGTGGGGCGAGGCAGCGCTGGCGCTGGCGCTGGCATCGACGCAGCCCGAGGCCAGGCGGTGGGAAGCCTCGATCCGCCACAACATCGGCGTCGCCCTGCACCAGCTGGGCCGGCTCGACGACGCCTTGGGGCAGTTCCGGCGGGCGCTGGCGGTGCGCGAGAGCGGCGGCAGCGCCAGGTCTGTCCATGTGGCGCGCTGGATGGTGGCCTGGACGCTGCGCGGCCTGGGCAGGGTCGACGAGGCATTGCAGATCCAGCGGGCGCTGGAGCAGGCCGCCGCGGCTGCCGGCAAGCCCGACCCGCATGTCTTCAAGGAGCTCGAAGCCTTGTACCGGCTGGCTGGCGACGAGGCGCGGGCCGGGCACTACCGGCAGCTCGAGGCGCAGGTGCGTGGCGGGCCCTGAACATGGTGTCGGATCAAGGTCGGCGGCAGCGGCGGCCTCTAGACTCGGCAGCTGCGCGGCGCGCAGTGAAGGCGAGCACGACCCGATGGCATCCGGAACCCCGGCATTCGACTCCTGGCTGCAGGCCCTGGGCCTCGGGCACTACGCCGACGCCTTTGCTGCGCAGGGGGTCGACTTCCGGTCGCTGCACCTGCTGAGCGAGTCCGACCTCGAACGGCTGGGCCTGGTGCTGGGCCACCGGCGGCGGCTGCAGGAGGCCTTGCAGCAGCGGCTTGCCGCCGGCGGCGCACGCGAGGGTGCGGCACCGGCCTGGCCACGCGGCGAGGGCGAGAGCCGGCAGATGACGGTGCTGTTCTGCGACCTGGTGGGCTCCTCGGCGCTGGCGCTGCAGCTCGACCCCGAGGACCTGCGCCGCCTGATCCACGACTACTACTCGCTGTGCTGCCGGGTCATCGAGGCCTGCGGCGGATTCGTCGCGCGGGTCATTGGCGACGGCATCCTGGCCTACTTCGGTTACCCGCAGGCGCGCGAGGACGCCGCCGAGTCGGCCGTGCGGGCCGGGCTCGGGATCCTCGACGCGGTCGGCCGCGAACCGTCGCAAGGGGCGGGCCGGCTGCAGGTGCGCATCGGCATGGCGACCGGCATGGCCGTGGTCAGCGACATGGTCGGCGTCGGCTTCTCGGAGCTGCACGCCGTGACCGGCCCGACGCCCAACCTGGCCGCCCGCATCCAGGCGCTGGTCGAGCCCGGCACGCTGGCCGTCGCCGACGAGACGCATCGCATCGCCGGCGGGTTCTTCGACTATGCCGACCTCGGCATGCACCGCTTCAAGGGTTTCGACCACCCCGTACGCGTCTGGCGGGTGGTCGGCGAGGCCAGGCCGCGTGACCGCTTCGATGCCCATCACACCCAGCTCACCGAGTGTGTCGGCCGCGACGAGGAGATGCGCGTGCTGCAGCAGGCCTGGGCGGGCGTGCAGGACGGTCGCGGCCAGCTGGTGGTGATCGGCGGCGAGGCCGGCATCGGCAAGTCCAGGATGCTGCGTGCGGCGCGCGAACGCCTCGAGCCGCCGCCCGGGGCGACGGCCTTCATGCAATGCGTGCCCAGCCTGTCGAGCTCGCCCTTCCACCCGCTGATCGACTGGCTGCGGCGCGACATCGGCCTCGATGCGGCCGACCCGCCCGAACAGCTGCGGCGGCTCGAGGCCTGGCTGGGCGAGGAGGCGCAGGCCCTCGACGGCCCGTTGCTGGCGGACTTCCTGTCCCTGCCGGCGCCGGCGGGCAGGCCGGCGCCGCCGCTGCCGCCCGACCGCCGGCGTGTGCTGACGCGGGATGCGCTGCTGCGCCGGTTCGAGCGGCTGTGTGTGGGCAGGGCCGCGCTCGTGATGGTCGAGGACGTGCACTGGGCCGACGGTGCGACGCGGGAGTTCCTGGCCGAGCTGCGGGCCCGGCTGGCAGACCGGCCGCTGATGCTGATGCTCACGATGCGGCCGGAGCCGCCGCTGGGCTGGTGGGGAGAGGGGGCGACCGAACTGACGCTGGAGCCGCTGTCCGCCGCGGCGGCGGAGCGCCTGGTACGTGACAGCTGCCGTGGCCTGCCGCTGCCCGCGCCGCTGGTGCAGGAGATCCTCGAGCGCACCGACGGCGTGCCGCTGTTCATCGAGGAGCTGACGGCGATGATCGTCGAGTCGGCGTCGGGGGCGGGCGCCGGCGGCGACGCCGCGGCCGCCGTTGCGCCCGCGGTGCTGGACATCCCGACCACCTTGCGCGACAGCCTGATGGCCAGGCTGGACCGCATGAACGAGGTCAAGGACGTGGCGCGCATCGCCAGCGCGCTGGGGCGTGACTTCAGCTACACGCTGCTGGCCCAGGTCAGCGGCAAGCCGGCGGCGCTGCTGGTGCCGGCGCTGGACCGCCTGGTGGCCGCGCGGCTGCTGTACCAGCGCGGCACGCCGCCGCAGGCCGACTACCAGTTCAAGCACGCGCTCGTGCAGCAGACGGCCTACGAGAGCCAGCTGCGCAGCGATCGCCAGGCCCTGCATGCGCGCATCGTGGCAGCCCTCGAGACCCACCAGCCCGAGCTCGCCCGCCAGCAGCCCGCGCTGCTGGCCCACCATTGCGAAGGGGCCGGGATGAGCGAACGCGAGGTCGACTACCTGCTGGCCGCCGGCGCGGCGTCGACCCGCGTGGTGGCGATCGCCGAGGCGCTGTCGTACTACGAACGCGCCGACGCGGTGATGAGCCGGCTCGATGCCACGGCCGGCAATGCGCGCCGCCACATCGACGTGCTGGTCGGCCTGATGGAAGTCGGGCGCTTTGCGATCGTGCCCAGCCGCCTGCGCGCCCTGAGCGAGCGCGCACGCGAGCTGTCGCGACGCGAGGGCGTGCACTGCGACGCGGCGACGACCACCGCCATCCTGTTCCAGGACGGCCGCGCCAACGTCTACACCAGCCGCTACGAGCAGGCACGCGGCATCTTCCGCGAGATCCGCCGCCTCGGGGCCGAGCAGGGCTCGGCGGCGATCGCCATGAAGCCGGCGTCGGCCTATGCGATGGGCCTGTGCTGCCAGGGACTGTTCGGCGAGATGCTCGAGTTCATGCACCCCGGCAACATCGACGCCTACCAGCAGGCCGGCAGCGCGATCGACCACATCGCCGGCCTGGGCTGGATCGGCCATGCCGCCTGCCAGGCCGGGGAGATCGAGCAGGCCCTGCGGCATGCCGACCGCTCGGTGCAGGAGGCCGAACGCCTGCAGTCGCCGATCTACCGCGCCGGCGCACATGTCTGGCGCAGCCATGCCTGGATGTCGCTGCGCCGCTTCGACGAGGCGGTGGCCGACGCCCGTCGGTGCGTCGACCTGAGCACCCGGCACGAGGTGCCTTACCTGAGCTGGCACGGGCTGGTCTTCCTGTCGCTGTGCCAATGCCGGCAAGGCCAGCCCGATGCCGCGCAGGCCTCGCTCGGGCAGGCGCGCGGCCTGCTGGCCAGGCTGGAGGACGGCCAGTGGTCGCTGCTCGACTACCTCCCGGCCATCGAGGCCGAGATCGCCTGCGCGAGGGGCGATCTGTCGCTGGCGCAACGGCGGGCCGACGAGGCGATCGCCCTGGCCAGCGCCTTTGGCGGCCACTTTGCCGCCGCCATGGCCTGGCGCGTCAAGGCGGCCTGCGCGCTGGCACAGGGGGAGGCCTGGCCGCAGGCCCAGGCCAGCCTGGAGCGCGCCATGCAGATCCACGAGCAGGGCCAGGCGCGGGCCGAGGCGGCGTTCACCGCCTGCTGGTGGGCGCAGGCCCTGCAGCGGGCCGGGCAGCCCGCTGCCGCGCGCCCGTGGGCCGAGCATGCACAGGCGCTGGCTGGCCGGCACGGCTTCGAACTCGGGCGCTGCGAGCGCGTGGACGGCGCCCCCGCGGCACCCCGCGCGACCCCTGAGGCCGCGGCACCCGCGGCCCGCTGACCCCGCGGCGGCGCCCAGCCGCGGTCAGGGCCAGGGGGGCGCAGGAGTCGTCGCCCGCGTCAGCTGCGGGTGCTGCGCCAGCACCCTGGCGGCGGCGGACTGGCCTTCCCGGACCCCCTGGTCCAGGTTGTCGCGGTCCCAGCGGAAGTTGATCAAGGTGTCCGGCGCGAGCGGGATCTCGACCAGCCGGGGCGCGCGCCCCATGCCCTTGCGCAGGTGGTTCTTGAACAGCTTGATGTCGTTCTCGCCGACCTCGGCGGCGAACTGCTGGCACAGGTTGGCCAGGCTGTCGTGCAGGTTGGCCGGCCGCCGGACCTGGTGGTCGTCGACGATGCGGCAGACCCAGATCTCGTCGAGATCCGGGTGGTCCTCGACCAGGTGGTGGAAGTTGACCGTGTCGACCAGCGCGCCTTCGCTGTGGTGGCGGCCACCGTCGCCGGCGATGGGCACGGTCTGCTCGATGTAGGGCAGCGCCGAGCAGGCGCACAGGCTGGACGGCGTGATCGGCAGGTACTCGCGCGGCGGCCGGCGCCGCCGGTAGTGCAGCCAGCGGTTGTTGAACACGCGCAGCTCGCCACGGTCGCCATCGCGCTGCGGCCCGTCGTCGGGCAGCCGCCAGGCGTTGTGGTAGATCTCGGGCACGGCGTGCGCGGGCGCCGGGTCGCGGCCTGGCCTGCCGCCCCCGCCCGCGTCGCGCACCAGCGCGTCGAGCGCCTCGCGGCTCGTGTGGTCGTGGTTGCGGCCGCTGATGTCCAGTCCGCCGAAGTCGATCACCTCGAGCAGCGAGCTGTCACGGTAGTACAGGTTGCTCAGGCCGTTGATGCCCGACGAGTAGATCAGCGAGGTGAGCATCCGGCTGACCGGGTGCACGGCCAGCACGTTGTTGAGCACATGCAGGTTCAGGTCGCCGTCGCGCTGCCAGGCCTCGGGCGACGACAGGAAGCGCGCCCAGCCGTCCGCGGCCTCCTGCCATTCGCGGCCCTGAGGCCACATGTCCTGCCAGCTGCGCGGGCTCGAGAGGTGATCCCGCCAGGCCCTGGCGAACGCCTGCAGGTTGGGCGCGAAGGCCCGGTTGACCGGGAACCCGCGGTAGGACTGCGCGTCCCGGAAGGCATGTTCGCGGAAGAACTGGTGGGTGCGGGCGGCGCGCTCGGCGCCGCGCAGCTGGCGGTAGTAGACGCCCACCCAGGCCCCGATGCACGACAGCGACCAGACGCGGAACTCGATGCCCGCGTCCTCCAGCGCCGCCAGGGCGCCGATGTGGAAGCCCATCGCCGGCCCGCCACCGGCCAGCGCGATGGCGCGCTTCTTGGGGCGTTCGACATCGGGCCTGGATGCCGCCATGGGTTCCTCCGTCGTCGGGTGGATGTGCCGGCGCGCGCGGCGGCGCAGGCAGTGTAGGGTGGGCACCCCGGCCGCCGCCACGCGGTCGTCCACAACATTGACCACGAGGCCGCGAGGCGCGAGCGATGGAACTGTTCGACGACTGGTCGGTGCATCCCCGCGCAAGCGCGCCGGCGGCCGCCGCGGCGCGGCGCCGGCCGGCGCCCGGCCGCGAAGGAGCCGCCCTGGCGACGCCCCAGGCCATCGCCGCGCAGCTGGGCGCTGTCGAGCCGGCGGTCATCCAGGTCAACTGTTTCGAGGACGTCGGCTACCTCTGGGTGCAGCTGTCGTTCGATGTCGTCGTGGACCCCGGGGTGGCGCTGCGCGCCGGCTCGCAGCTGGTGGCCCTGATGGGCGACATCGTTCGTTTCAACAGCCTGCGGCCGAAGGCGGTGTACTTCGTGCTGGATGCGCCGGTCGGCGAACCGCCGCCGGACCTGCCGGCCAGCCGCTATGGCGTGCGCATGGACGAACTGGCCGACGCCTGGCGGCCGGCCATGGCGGGCACGCCGCGCGCATCGGCGCGCCGACGCGGCTGAGCGCGAGCGCTTCGCGCGCTCTCAGGCCCAGGACCAGTCGTGCACCGGCAGGCCGCTGGCCTGGGCCTGCGCATAGCGCAGGGTCAGCGCCCGCGCGTCGCCGGCGCAGGCCCGCCACTGGGCGAGCTGCCAGGCGGCGCCCGTGCGCGCGCTGCGCAGGCGCTGGCCGACCAGGGCCAGTTGCCGGTCGGCGAACGCGGGTGCGACGCGCAGGGCCTCGAGGCCGCGGCGCGCGCGCACCAGCGAGGCGAGCGCTGCGTCGGCGGCGTGCACCTGCGCCGGCCGGCCGTGGGCGCCCGCCGCGCCGTCCCAGTCCCCCAGCACCGCCTGCAGGCCAGAGCGTGCTGCGGCGTGGAAGTGGGCCCGCGCCTGCTCGAAGGGGACGCGCGCCTCGGATGGATAGGGCTGCAGCGCCAGGTCGGTGATCAGGCCGAGCGCCCAGGCCAGGTTGGCCACCATGTCGGGCAGCGAGGGCCCGGCCGGCAGCGGGCGGTGCTCGAGGCGGATGTGTGGCGGCCCGCCGGCCGCGTCGAAGCCCAGGATGGGCCGGTTCCAGCGCCAGATGGTGCCGTTGTGCAGTCGCAGGTGGGGCAGCGTGCCGTCGCTGCCGTCCAGCGCATAGGGCAGCAGGGGCTCGAAGCGCTCGAGGTTCTCGACGAAGGGCTCGGTCAGCGCGAAGCCGCAGTAGCCGCTGCCGAAGCCCACACGCGACAGGTCGGCATGGCTGCCGTCGGCGCGCGTCCACACGCCCAGCGCCTGCTCGAACAGGGGGATGCGCGTTTCCTGCCACAGCTGGCGGCCGAACAGCAGCGGCGAGTTGGCGCAACCGGCCACCAGCACGCCCGAAGCCAGGGCGGCGGCATTGAACACACGCAGCATCTGCGCCGCCGGCATCTGCAGATGAACCTGGAACGAGGTTGCCGCCGCCTCCAGCATCACGTCCTGGTGGCGGCTGCGCAGGTGCTGGCCGTCGGCGCCCTCGATGTCCAGCGTCACCGGCCGGCCATGGCGCTGGCGCAGCACCTGCTCGTTGAGCGCGCGGTAGCGCGTGCGGGCCGACAGCGAGGCCAGCGTCAGGTCGTCGTCGCGCAGGCTGGGCAGGATGCCGATGGCCACCGCCTGCAGGCCCAGCGACCGCGCCGCGGCCGTGCAGCGCCCCCACAGCGCGTGCAGGTCGTCGGCCAGCCGCTGCAGGCCGTCCCCGGCCGCGGACTGCGGCGGCACGTTGAGCTCGAAGTTGAAGCGCCCGAGCTCGCTCACCACCTCGGCGCTGCCCACGGCCGCCAGCAACTCGTCGTTGCGTGGCGCGGGCCTGCCCTGGTCGTCGATCAGCCAGGCCTCGAGCTCCAGGCCGGCCATGGGGTCGCGTGCGGACAGGGCGCCGGCTTCGACCCAGGCATGCAGCTGCGCCGTCTCGCGCGACAGCTGCGCGCCGAAGCGGTCGAAGTCCTGCCGGTGGAAATGGGACTGCGTGATCTCCTGCCCCATGGGGACTCCTCGGCGGTGGTGGTCCGCAGCGACCGCCCGAAGCGACGGCCCGCGATGATGGCTCGCGGCGGGCGGCAGCGCCCCTGACCTGGATCAGCCCTGCACGGATGCAGGCCCCTCCCGACGCCGAACCACCAGCGACTGCGTCGCGCGGCCGACCAGGCCGGACTCGTCGAACAGCGCCGACTCCGCGAGCCCGCAGCCGTTGCCCCCCAGCGTGCTGCGGGCCTGCAGGCAGACCCACTCGCCGCGCGGACGGCGCAGCAGGTTGATGGTGAGGTCGCAATTGACGAACAGCCACTGCTGCAGGTCCAGCGCGGCGCTGATGCCGTTGCCGGAGTCGGCGGCCACCGCCACGCGCTGGTACGGGCTCGGGGCTTCGCCGGCGATCAGCGGGTGGCGCAGCCGGAACCAGGCGCTGCAGGGGCCGTCGAAGAAGCGCCCCTGGGCCAACCGGGTCTCGACGAGGTCGGCATACGTGAGCCTGGGGCCGGCAAAGGGCATGGTGACGCGCGGGCACTCGGCCGGCAGCCGCGGCACCTCGGGCCCTGCGCTGCCCGGCGGCACGGGCTGGTCGTCCTCGCGCTGCGCCAGTGCGGTGAAGTACGCCACCTCCTTGCCTTCGGCCAGCAGCCGACCGCTGTAGTGCGCGGCGTTGCGGCCGGCATAGTCGGTCGAGAGTTCCACGTGCAGCTCACCGATCGGCACCGGCCGCAGCAGGTTGACCGTCAGCCGGGCCAGGTGGCCCAGGCCTTGTCCGCCGGCCCGCTGCTCGACCGCACGGCAGATCAGCGCCGTCGGCGGGCCGGCATGCTGGTGCGAGGGGTGCCAGGGGCCGCGGGTCAGTTCGCCGGCGTGGAAGTGCCGGTCGTCGCGGCTGCTGTAGGCGCTGTCTTGAGTCATGGGGCGTCTTGTGCTCGAGGCGGTGGTGCGGCAGGCGGCTGCCAGGGGCAGGCCTGTTCGAACCGTCCCAGGCGCACCGCCGTGCCGCCGGGGTCGAGGTTGCGCGTGCCGGGCATCACCAGCACGCAGTCGTCGTAGGGCGTGAGCCAGACCTTGTCGCCGTCGCGTGCCAGCGGCGTGCCGGCGGCAGCCACCACCTGCAGGCCCTGGGTGGGCATCAGGAACTCGAACGCCCGGCTGCGCGCCACCACCGCCTCGGTGACCCGCACCAGCCGTTGCCTGGCCGGCAGCGGCTGCCGCGCCTGGGCCACCACCCAGTCGGGCGTGGCCACGCCGGTGAGGCCCAGGAAGCGCACGACGCTGTCGATGGCGACCTCTGCCGCGGCGCGCTCCCAGTGCTGGCCGCACTCGATCAGCAGCGCATGGCGCGGGCTGGCCGGGTCACCGAAGGCACCGCGCTCGACCATTCGCAGGCCGGCCGGGTGCCCGGTGTCGATCAGCAGGACCTCGGGCGTGCCCAGCCGGCGGGCCAGCGCGGCGTTCTTGTCCAGCGTGCCGCAGACCATCAAGGGCGCGCAGGACTCGCTCATGCTGTGGATGTCGAGCAACCACTCGGCGGCGTCGACGAAGGGCCGCAGCTGCCGGGCACGACGCAGCTCGACGCTGTCGCGCGGGCCGGACAGCGCCTCGTCGGCCCAGACGCGGTTCAGGTCCTCGTCGACCTTGCGCGAAGGGAAGGGGTCGGCAGGGTCGAAGCGCGCATAGGCCTCGACGTTGGCGAAGGCCGCCACCAGCTCGCCGCAGCGCGGCCGCCAGCCCGACGCCAGCAGCCAGTCCAGCGCGATGGCACCGCAGATCTCGTTGCCATGGGTCAGGGCCTGCAGCATCACCCGCGGGCCGGGCAGGCCGGAGTCCAGCCGGTGCACCCAGTCCACGCCCGTGTTGCCGCTGCGCCAGCGGCCGATGTCGGGAGCCTGCAGCTCGACGGGGGGGAGGGGTGGCGCATCCATGAAGGCTCCGAAGGCAAGGGAGCCCAGAGGTTACCAACGCCGGCGTTGCCAGCACCCGGGACGCGGCCTGCCACCGCATGCAGGCCTGGGACGAGGGGCTGGATCGGGCCGTCGCGCTGCCGTTGGTGCTCGCGCCCGGGCGCGCGCCACGGTCCCGACAGGAATCCGCGCCCCGAACGGCCGGCGACCACCGGTGCAGACCGCGCCGGGCTCAGCGCAGCCGAATGCCGGCCCGCCTCCGGTCGGCGGCTGGTGCGGCAGCAAGCGCTGAAGGCACGATGAAGTCGCCCACCTGCCCGACGTACACCGGCGCATTGCCGTACACCCCGCCCAGCAGGTAGACGCCGTTGAGGCGGTAGGCGGCATCGGAGTGGATCACCACGCCGAGGTACAGGCCGTTGGCGTAGGCGCGGTAGGCGAAGGGCCCCCAGGTCTGGGTGGCCGGGTTGCCGGGGAACAGCTCGGGGTAGCGCTGCTGGCCGAAGTCCATCAGCTGGCGCGCGCCTTCGCTCAGTGGCACCTTCTGCACCGCGTCGGCCACCGCGGCGGCGGCGTCCAGGATGCCGGCACCGCACAGGCCGACGCTGCAGTAGCACTGCAGCTGGTCCGTGCCGTCGGGCGCACGACACTGCAGGACCGGGCTCGGGTCGTCGGGGCCGTTGTCCGAGCCACTGGTCGGGAACGGGCGCGCGCTGCGCGCCAGGGTGTCGCGCACCTGGGCCACCGTGTAGCCCGGCTGGGCAGAAAGCACCAGCGCCGCCGCCGCGGCGACGATGGGGGACGAGAAGCTGGTGCCGACGGTGATGTTGTAGCTGTCGGTCCAGATCGAGCCACCGGCCTGCGGCGCGCGCGTGCCGCTGTTGCTGGTGGTCAGGATGGGGTAGAGGCAGGGCGTGCCCGGGGCGATGTTGACGCAGTTGCCGGCCGGCGCCGACAGGAAGACCTCGGGCCCGAGGTCCGAGAAGAGGGACTTGGCACCGCTGTGGCGCAGCCCGCCTATGCCCAGCACGCCCGGGCAGTTGGCGGGTTCGCCGACCGCATGGCCACTGCTGTTGCCCGCCGCCGCCACCACCACCGCGTGGTATGGCGCGGCCGAGATCTCGGCCACCGCGCTGCGATACGCCTCGCCGCACAGGCCTTCTCCGCCCAGGCTGAGGTTGAGCACGCGCGCCGGCGTCGCATTGGCGGGCTCGCCCGCCTGCGGGCGGCCGGCCGCCCAGTACATGCCGGCGATGATGTCGCTGTCGTAGCCGCCGCACTTGCCGAGCACGCGCACCGGCAGGATGCGCACGCCATGCGCCGCGCCGGCCATGCCCAGGCCGTTGTTCGCGCTGGCGCCGATGACGCCGGCCACCTGGGTGCCATGCCAGGAGCTGTCGGACTCGCCACAGTTCTCGAAGGCGCCACCCTTCTCGCCGTTCTCGGCCGCCGTGACCCAGTCGCCGGGGTCGGAGGAGTCGCTGTCGCGGCCGCCGCCGTCGTTGGCGACGTCGCGGTCGGCGATGAAATCGCGGCCCTGCAGCAACTGGCCGCCCGTCAGGTCCGGGTGGTCGCGCAAGGTGCCACTGTCGAGCACGGCCACGACCACGCTGCTGCGGCCGCTGACCTGGTCCCAGGCCTGCTGGAAGTTGGTGGCCGACTGCAGCGTGGCATCGGGCGTGCGCAGGTACCACTGACCGGCGTCGGGGCCCTGCCCGCTGGCCGGGCCGGCGGCGAACAGCGGGTCGTTCGGCACCGCGGCCGCCCGCTTGCGGCGGTCGGGCACCGCCCAGGCGACGTCGGCGTGGCGCGACAGGCGCTCGGCCAGCTCGTGGCTGCCCAGGCCGCCGGCCTTGAGCACCATCGCGCGTTCGCCGAGCAGGCGGCCGGCGGTCAGCGCGACGCCGGCGGCGGCGGACAGGTCACGGGCCTGTTCCTGTGCCTGCAGCGCGACCAGGTCTCGGGGGCTGCTCGACGACAGCGCGGCGAAGCGCCGCGACACGGCAGCCGGTTGCAGCCCGACGATCACGCGGGCCTGGGTCTCCGGCGGCAGGCTGCGGCCGGCCCCGACCGCCTGCGCGGCGGCCGGCGCGGCCAGTCCGGCGCCGAGGGCGAGGCCGCCGGCGGGGGCGAGGGCGAGGGCGAGGGCGCGGGCGAAACGCAAGCGGTCATGCATGGCCGCAGTGTAGGAGCGTGCCCCTGCCGCCACTGTGAAGAAAGGCGAACCCGCCTCAGCTCACCCGGTACCAGTCGTGGATCTGGTTGGTCTCGACCGCCCAGCCGCTGATCGGCGCGCGCAGGTTGTTGGCCAGCGCGCTGGCCTTGGGGCGGTAGACGATGGGGATGACGGCGTGGTCGGCGCACACCAGGTCGTTCATGCGCACCAGCAAGGCGGCGCGCTTGACGGGGTCGATCTCGCGTTCGGCGGCGCGGAAGTTGCGATCGAACTCGTCGCTGCGCCAGCGCGTGACGTTGCGACCCAGCCAGCCATTGGCCTTGGACGACGCCAGCCAGGAGCAGTACATCTCCATGAAGCGCACCGCCTCGGGCGTGCCGCGCGTATTGGTGTACATCTGCAGGTCGGCCCAGAACTTGCCGTTGGTGTCGGGGTTGCCGAGGTCCGACGAGAAGAACGCGGCGCCGGTGACCGCCTTCAGCTCGATCTCGATGCCGGCCTGCGCGGCCGCCTGCTTGATCAGCGTCTGCGCCTTCTGGCGTGTCGAGTTGACGGTGGTCTGGAAGACCAGCTTGAGCGGCTTGCCGCCCTTGCTGCGCACGCCGCCGGCAGCGCGCGCCCAGCCGGCCGCGTCGAGCAGGGCGTTGGCCTTGGCAGGGTCGAAGGCGGCGCCGACGCGGGCCGAGTTGAACGCTGCCGGGTTGTTGAGGATGCGCGTCGTCGCCACGCCCAGCCGGCCGTAGATGTAGCGCTGGATCGAGTCCCGGTCCACCAGGTGGGCCAGGGCCTGCCGCACCGCCGGGTCGGAGAACAGCGGGTGCCGGCTGGCCGGGTGTGCACGCTCGCCCTGGGTCTCGCTCCAGGGGTCGGCGAAGTTGAGCATCAGGCTCTCGGTGTCGCCGCCGGGCGCGAAGTCCATGCGCCCGCGGCCGCCGCGCTCGAGCCGCAGCAGCACCTCGTCCTCGGCCTGGATGTTCCAGGCGAAGTCGTATTCGCCGGTCTGGATCACGGCGCGGGCGGCCGAGATGGCGTCGCCGCCGCCCTTGATCTCGACGCTGTCGAAGTGCGGCCGGTTCGGCTGGTGATAGTTCGGGTTGAGCTCGGCGCGCAGCAGGTCGCCCGGGCGGAAGTCGACCAGGCGGTAGGCGCCGGTGCCCACCGGCTTCAGGTTGGCCGGCGCCTCGCGCGCCTTGGCCCCGACGTAGGCCGCGAAGTGGCGGCGCGGCAGGATCACCGACTCGACGAAGGCGTCGGCCCATTCGGGGGTGGGCTTCTCGAACTCGACGCGCACGGTGTGGCTGTCGATCTTCTTCACCGTCACCGGCTTGTAGGTGCCGGCGGTGAAGGCGCCGGTGGCCGGGTCGCGCGCGAACTCCCAGGTGGCGACCACGTCGTCGGCGTCGAAGGGCTGGCCGTCGTGCCAGAGCACGCCGCGCTTGAGCTTCCAGGTCACCGAGCGGCCGTCGGCCGCCAGGCCGCCGTTGGCCAGCGTCGGCACCTCGGCGGCCAGCAGCGGCTGCAGCCGGCCGTCACGGTCGAAGATGGCCAGCGGCTCGTAGAACAGCCGGGCAGCGATCGAGTCCTTCGATCCGCCTGACAGGTGGGTGTTGAGGATGGTCGGGCCCTGCCAGACCAGCAGGCGCAGCATGCCGCCGCCGCCACGGCGCGTCGGGCGGTAGACGAAGGGCTCCGACTGGGCACCCGCCAGGCCGGGGGTGGCCAGCAGCGCCGAGCCGAGCGCACCGCCTATGCCCATCATGGCCAGCCGCTGGACCAGCGCGCGGCGGCTGAGCCGGCCGGAGGAGGCGGCGTCGAGCAGCGTCTGCAACAAGGGTTCGGTCGATGTCATGGCGGGTCCTTGCGGGTTCGGTGGAAGGGGGCCGAAGGGCAGTGCCCCCCGGGGCACCTGGCGCAGCGAGTGTGCCTGACGATGCCCGTCGCGGTGCCCGCAGTATGGGCCTCGCGACCGCGCGGGCGCACGGCCGGCCTGTGGCCATAATCCCGCGCCGCCCGTGGCCCATGGCTGCCCCATGCCCACGTGGCGCCTGTCCGGCCCGCCACCTCATGTCCGCTCGCTCCCTGTTGCCCAGGTGTCCCGGCAGCCCGCTGCGCCGGGCCGCGGCGCCGGGCCTCGCCGTCGCGGCCTTGCTGTGCGCCGGGGGGCCGACTGCGCAGGCGCAGTCGCTCACGCTGCTGCACCCGCCGCAGCAGTCCAGCCAGACCACGCGCGAGTTCGTCAACGTGCTCGGGCGCACCGAGCCCGGCCACAAGGTGCGGGTGGCCGGCGAGCCGGTCACGGTCTATGCGACCGGCGTCTTCGTGCGCGACCGCCTGCCGCTGTCGCCGGGTGACAACCGCATCGACGTCGAGGTCGAGGACCCGGCCGGCCAGGGCCGGCGCCTGACGCTGGAGGTGCGCCGC
>Ga0209573_1004283_pt1 | contig 14314 bp, 4 predicted proteins | sample TNRBio252014_DNA_FD_185870 | JGI IMG/M metagenome (GOLD analysis project Ga0209573, IMG submission 185870) | Wastewater treatment Type I Accumulibacter community from EBPR Bioreactor in Madison, WI, USA - TNR Reactor_6/25/2014_ DNA (SPAdes)... | ecosystem: Engineered > Bioreactor > EBPR >...
TCTTTTGTGATACCTTTTACTGGATTTTCGCAATTATGGGACTTTAGTGCATCCAACCAAAATTGGACGAAAAAAGGAACTGGGCAATTTTCTGTTGCAACTTACGGAACTACATCAGGAAATTTACACTTAACTATTACTGGTAACAATGTTACAACCAATAATTTTTGTGTGCTTGAAAATTTAGTTGATAATATAACGACACCCACTACAAATTATAAGTTTCTACGTGTAAAACTGACCAATAATTCAGTAGTGAATACCATGACTTTTAGAGCTGATGCCACTAATCCTGCAGGTGCTAATAAAAGTGTCACCATTACTCAAAACACCACAACCAATTTGGAATATTTTATTGATTTGACGGGAATTGTATGGTCTTCAACACCTGGTATTGCCGGAACCTATGAATTGCGTTTTCAAAAACCTGGTACTGATTTATGGCAAACTACACAATATATTGCCATAGATGAAATAGAATTTATGACCGATATCATTAAAAACGACCATATTTTTGATACAGCTGACAATTGGGTGGGCGAAACAAACACTTCTAATGGAACAGTTGTTTCTGTATCTGGTGGTAAAATGATTGTTAATTCTACGGGAGCCATTAATGCTAAAATCAAAAATGACTTTTATTCTATAGATGCTTCCCAAAAATTCATACACATCCTTTATAAAAATAATTCTACGGTAAACAATAGTTTAAGAGTAAATTATTATAGTTCAACAGATTCCTATGTTGCGCAAAAATCGCTTCCTAATCAAACCATTGTAACCGGTGGTAGTGATGGTGAAGTCATCATAGACGCTACCGGGGTTAGTGATTGGACAGGTGTTGTCAGAAAAATGAGTGTCGTTCTTACTTATTATGATGGAAGTGCCGAAGTTCCTGCTACTGTAGATACGAGTACATTGGAAATTGACAGAATTATTGTCAATGATAGTGCAACACCTTTAGCCGTTGAAGAACTCCAAATTGAAAAAAATATTATTGGTGTTTTTGCGTCCAATGATATTCTTCATATTTTTAATGCTGAAGTAAAAAATATTCAAATTTACAATATCAACGGACAACTCTTGGTCGATGAATTTACGGAAAACAATACAGCAAATATCTCACATTTGAATACAGGTATATATATTGTTAAAGCATCCGATAATTTAAACTCCTATACTGCAAAATTCATAAAACAGTAATTTTCTAATGTTCAATTTACAATACCACTATAAAGAAATTTATGGTGGTATTGTTGTTTCAAATCACGTTTTTTATCAATGTATTTTAAAATGAATAACATAAAATTTATATTTTGGTTTGTGTTATCCTTTCCTTTTTCCTCTTTTTCACAAAGTTATACACCCCAAGAAATGGTAACCTTGATGGGAACAGGAATCAATGTGGGAAACATATTAAGTGCACCCTATGAAGGTAATTGGGCTCCACCTTTGACCGAAACGTATATTGATAATTTGTATCGTTTAGGTTTTAAAACAGTTAGAATTCCCATTCGGTTTGATAACCAAACGACCCCATTTTCCAGTGTAACTTATTCAGATGGTTTAGGAAACTACATTGGTTCACCGGCTCAATACACGGTAAATACAACTTACCTCAACCGTATCAATACCATCTTGGATTGGTGTTTGGCCCGTAATATGGTTGCCATTATTGATGTTCACGGCGACCATTGGTTTTGGGGTAGTTTCAATATAGATAATGAAGAATACAAAACTGGAAACGACCGTTTGGCAGCAATTGATCGATTTAAAGCCATTTGGAGAGATATTTCCACTGCTTTTCAAAATAAATCCGAAACGGTGTTATTCGAAATTATGAATGAACCTTATTTTGATATGAGTGCCTCGGAAGTAGATGTTATCAATACTCAGATACTGGCTATTATACGCCAAAATAATCCTACCCGAAATGTGATTGTTACAGGAGGAGGTGTAAATTCGTGGCAAGCACCTATGGAAATGTCATCTACATTTTTACAAAGCGATGCGCATCTGATTGCTACTTTCCATTATTATATACCCTTTAATTTTACCAATTCTTCATCTCCCACTCAAAACAATCCTGACTATGATTGGGGAAGCGCTACAGACAAAGCTACGGTTGATAATCACTTTTCGCAAGTGAAAACTTGGTCTGTGCAAAATAATATTCCGGTATTTCTTGGCGAATTTGGAGCAGACAATGTAAACGGCATGAACTATTCAACCGGAACCAGCACTATCGGCCCCAATGTATCTTCTCGCTTGGCTTATCATCAATACGTTTCACAAGCTGCTCGAAACAGAGGTTTTGCAATGTCGGTTTGGGATGCTGGAGACCAGTCTAAAAAAACCATTTACATACAATCCAATGAAAGTTGGGTTAAAGACGTAAGAAATGTAATATTAAACTCATCCTGTACCGACCTATTTTTCATCAATAATGCGGATGTAAATTGTAATTATGATTACAATTTTACTGTAACCAATACATCAGGAGCTGTTTCTAAATTGAATAATGCGACACCAACTAATGCTTATGAAAATGCCTCACTCAATGTAATAGTTACTACTACTTCTGGAAACTATACCAATGTAATGGTAAGTAATGATATTTTTACTACGGGTTTTACTTCCGGACACACCTACTATATTACCTGTTTTGCCAAAGGAGATGCAGGACAAGAGTTCAAATTCAGAGTAAAAAGCCTCACAGATGGCAGTTACGTGAATACCACATCTTCTGTTTATACCTTAACAAATACTTATAGCCCTTACACCTATAGCTATACTGTTCCGGCAAATACCACTTCGGTACAATTACAACTATTATGTGGAAAGAATACAGGAAATTATTTCTTTGATTCATTTGAAATAACTGACATACTTGGAGATAACACAGTCATTGACACAATGAGTGAAATTATTATGTACCCTAATCCGGCAATTGAATATTTTGTAATTGAATCTAAAATAACGATTGAAGAGGTTTCAATATTTGGAATTGATGGTAGATTAATTTTAAAAGGACCACTTAAAAAGGAATACTCTATTCAATATTTTCCTTCTGGAATTTATTGGATAAAAATAGAATTTGAAAATGGAATAAAAACTTTTAAAAGACTAATCAAATTATGATAGTTAAAGTTGATAGTATTTTATAAAGTAATTGTTAACCAACAATTTTATTCATTTTTATAAAAATCGAAATATCTCAAATGATTTGATTGAGATTAATTTTATTGCAACAAAACACGCAGTAAAAAATAATTTTAGTACCCTATTCAATAGGAACTGGAATAAACAAGAATAGATAGGGTCTGCTGAAAAAGTCGGAAGTGCCACTTATTTGAAGCCGACAAGATGCAGATGTATACTAATACTTCAAATCGCAGGCGGTTTTAAAGAAGTGGTGTTTCCGGCTAATTAAAAATTTAAATTATTATTTTAAATTGGTGCAAGACAATTGAGATATATCTTGTAAAAACCTTGCACTTCATTTCATAGAATATCGAGTAAATTATTGATAAACATGTATTTTAATGTTTTTCAGCAGACCCTAGATAACCTCAAAAAGGATTCCCCTTTAGTTGTTTATAAAGGTTGTTGTAATTTTCGTTTTGAGGTTGTAAACGTATCAAATTTTCGCAAACTTGTAGCGCTTGAGAATTTTCTTTTAATTCTAAAAGTGCCAACAATTTCAAATACAATAGATCTTCATGGTTAGAAGATTTTTTAAGTGCATTTTCTATCATTTTAAGAGATTTTCTATATTCACCGATCTCTTGTAGTTTTAAACTATAATTATAAATGGCTCTTATATTGTTGGGGTCTTTTTGAGTGCTGATTTCTAGATAGCGCAGCGAAGATTTTAAATCACCAGTTTCATTATAGAGAAGACCCAACATATAATACGCTGTGGCATAATCAGGTTCTTGTTGTATGACCTTCAAATAGGTATTTTCTGCTTCTTTTATTTGTCCGTTTTGATAGTATAATAATGCCATATTCATACGTGACATATTGTAATGATCATCAATTTTCAAAGCCTTTTTATAGGATTGAAGCGCTCCGGCAATATCGCCTTTTACTTGTCGTATCAAGGCTAATTGATGTTGTCCCGAAGCAAAATCTGCATTAACTCTTAAATAAATTTCATATTCTTTTTGAACGCTACTCATCTCACTTAGGTCTTTGTTATTCATCACAAAATATCGGAAAGCAGAAAGTCGTACCAATCTTATAGAATCTTGAAGTAAAGGTTTTACTTCATTGGAATAATCAGCGTTTTTAAATTTGCCTATGGTCAAAACGGCTTGGTTGCGTACTAAAGGTGATTTGTCTGTAAAGAACTTTAAAACTTCCTTTATTTCTCTCTCGTTAAGATGGTTGTCAGACCAATAATTTAAAGCAGATGCTCTAACGATATCAGGATGGTTCAAGTTAGCTACAAAATGTAATAATATTTCAGGTTTTTCAAAATACCCTACCAACAATTCGTCTGAAAAATGTGCCGGTCTTTTGACTCCATAATTTTTAACAACCACTTCAGCAGCCCATTTACTCGATTGATCTTTATGACAACCGTTGCAAGCATTTGGCGTGCCGTATTTAACAGATTGGTCTGGACGTGGAACCCTAAAAGAATGATCTCTACGAAAATCAATTCCCATATAGTTATTGCCTGTCATGTGGCAATTAATGCATTGCGAAGCTTCAGTATTTTCTTTGTGAAAATGGTGATTATAGGTGTTATATTTTGGCAAATGACAACTCAAACATAAATCATTTCCTTGTTTTTTTAGTTGCATGGTATGCATATGATGGCAATCTCTACAAGAAACATTAAAATGATACATCTTACTTTGTGTAAATGAAGCAAACTCATAGTCTTCATCTTTAAACTGTCCATCGTATTCATAAGTAGGAAATTCCATAAGCGAAGGGTCGTAATGATCCAAAAAATGACCTTGATAATCAAAATATTCGGTCAATTGACTTCTTCTAGCATGACATCGTGCACACTTGTCCACCAAGTCTTTTGCAGGTGTTTTTTTACTGAGATATTGTGGAGGTGGAACAGATTTAGAATATTTGTTGAGATTTTTGTAAAATTTTAAATGTACGGATTGAGGACCATGACACGACTCGCAACTCACATTGATGATACTATAGGTCGTATGATAACTTTCATGGGTTGTTTCATAATTTTTTTTCAAATTGGTACTATGGCAATCTGCACACATATTGTTCCAATTCATACTTCCACCCGTCCAATGCATCCAATCTGGGTGATGTACTTTCATATTGGGTTGCAAATGATACCATTGTTTTTGTTTATCATTCCACGCAACCAACAAGGTTTGTAATTTACCGTTTGGAAAAGCAATTAAATATTGTTGCAATGGAATAAACCCAAAAGTATATTTAATTTCGAAATCGGAATAGATATGATTCTCTCCTTCTGTATGAACAAAATATTGTTTTCCTTTTTTAAAGAATTTGTATTTTATTCCATTGAATTCCATTGACTTATTTTCGAAATCACCTAAAATTGTGGATGAATCTGCCACTTCCATAGATTTGTAATGATGCGACTTTTGCCATTCATCAAACTCCTTTTGATGACATTCTTTACAAGATTCCGAGCCTACAAATTGTGCTTGTGCCACTTCTTCATTCCAATCTTGAATAGAATGATAACCTCCATCTTCACAGCTAATTAAAGTGAAAATAAAGAAGAAAAATATTGAAAACGGTCTGAATTTTATTAAAAATTCAATCATATAATAAGTTTAAAAAAAAATGTAACTTTGTAGTATGTCAAAGGTAAGATTTTGAAAGTATTGAACAATAAAATAAAAATAATATTTTCGATAGGATTCATACTCCTAATCTATCAATTTTCAATGGCTCAAAACATTACAAAATTTGATAGATTACATCTAAATAATGGGTTCTTACAGAGTATTGTTTATAAAATTGACAGTGATACTTATGGCAATATCTGGTTGGCTACTGAAGAAGGAGTTATTCGTTATAATTCAAAAGAGGCTTATCTCTATAATAAATTCAACGGGCTTCCAGACGGTGTAGGCAATAGAGTTACAACCTTATTATGTAATGGAAATGACATTTGGATTGGAACAGAAAACGGCATTTGTCATTACAATCCCAAGTCGGATAGCTTTGTTAAAATTGAAAATGAAAATAAAGAGATTTGTAATGTTGTGAAAATTGCTAAAGATTCCAAAAATAATTTTTGGGTATCCACTTATAATGGATTATGGAAATATAGTTTGAAAGACGGAATTTATTTTGGCAATAAAATCATCAACAGCATCAATGCCAAAAGTATGGGTTTTTTTGATGATAAATTGATATACTCAATCAAAAAAGAGGCATTTATCATAGATGTAACCACTGAAATGGCAACTAAATTGAAACCTCTTGATTTTGATGTCAACGATATTTCTGTGATAAAAAAAATAAATCAAAATTTGTTTATTGGTTTAAATAATGGAGAGTTATATCTATCAGATTTATTATTCGGAAATGTAACTAAAATTAAAATTCCCATAGAATTAAAAAATATTGTTATAAAAGATTTTGAATCCTATTTAAACACGATTATAATAGCCACTGATGGTGCAGGGATCATTGAATTGGATTTAAAATTGAATTTTTTAAAACAATATAAACACAGCGAAGACAACTTTGGAACTCTATCGATTAATGGAGTCTATGATTTGTATGTGGACAAACAAAATATTTTATGGATAGCCACTTATGGTGGTAATGTGAATCTTTTCGATCCGCAAAAAAGTTATTTTGAAAATTTCAGTCATATTACCAATACCCAAAATAGTATTTCAAATAGTTTTACTCGTTCATTTTTAGAATTGGACAATGGTAATGTCTTGGTGGGTACCATAGATGGTTTAAATCTTTGGAATAAAGACACCAATACTTGGAGAAAATTAAATGTTTTAAATGTTGAGAATGAAGTAATTCTATCTATGGCAAAAGATGGAAATGACATTTGGATAAGTGCTTATGGAAATGGAATTTATAAATTAAACGCTCTCAATTACAGTTCTCAAAAGTTTGAATTGCCCTTGGATGTAAAAAATTTAAGTACTAAAGCCATATATAAAATTTTAGTTGATAACGATGGAAGTAAATGGTTTGGTGGTATTGAAGGCAATTTATTTAGATTGAATAAGATGGGAGAAATAAAATCCTTTCCCATCATTATAGTAAAAGACATTATTCAATCAAAAAATGGAAATATTATTGTGGCCAGCAAGAATGGAATTTTTACCATTGATAAACGAGGGAATTTTCATGAAATTGAAGAGTTAAAAGCTCAAAAAAACCATTTGGAATACACCAATATCAATAGTATTTACGAGTCTGAAAATGGCACTATTATCATCGGTACCAATGGGTTTGGGGCTGTTTTTTACCAACCCAATATGAAGAAAATTACGGTATTAAACGACCAAAAATTACCTTCAGACATTGTACAAGGCATTGTGGAATACCGACCTAATAATTTTTGGATTAGCACGACTAGAGGCTTGTCTAATATTCTGATCAATCAAAAAGATACAATTGTTAAAAATTATAATAGATTGGACGGACTACCGGGAGATGAATTTAATTACAACGCACATTATAAATTAAAAAATGGAGATTTGATTTTTGGAAGTAGAGTCGGTTTTACTATATTCAATCCAAAAAACATTTTAGAACCCAAACAGTTACCCCAAATTATTTTTGAAGAATTATTTATCAATAATGAGCTGATTAAGGCAGGAGAAGAACCACTTGTCCATCATTTAAATACTATAGAAAAGCTCAAAATTAAATATAGTCAAAACACTTTTGGAATTAAGTTTGTCGGGATTCTCAATGGTTACCAATCCAAAATCAAATATTCATGGATGTTAGAAGGATATGATGAAAACTGGAGCAAACCCGAATCCAGGACGCAAGTCAATTATGCCAAAATCAGCTATGGGACTTATCTTTTTAAGGTTAAAGCAACTTTGGATGGGAAGAATTGGACCCCTGAACGCACTTTACAAATCGTAGTAAAAAGACCTTGGTGGGCTAGTTTTTGGGCAATTCTTCTATATTTAGCCATTTTAACAACTATATTTTATACTATTTATAAAATTTCAAAATTGCAAGAATTTAAGAAAAACAAAGAAGAACAAATCAATATGTTGAATAATATTACGCATGAGATAAAAACACCATTGACTATATTGATTTCAACATTAAAAGACAATAATCATCCTGAAACCAAAAACGGAACCATTGGAAATACCATAGAAAGGTTAAACGGATTAATCAATCAAATGATTAATTTCCACTTAGTTACATCAAGTAGCAAACCCAATGAAGAAATTTTTAAAATAAAAATCTCCGATTATATCTCAGAAATTATTGACAATTTCAAGCCACTTTTAGAAGAAAAAAAACTTAAAATTGAGGTTCATAATAAATTTGTGAAAGATATTTTTTACTGGAATAAATCCGATTTGGATAAAATCATTTTAAATTTAATCTCAAATGCAGTAAAGTATTCCAATGAAAATGGAGTTGTATCCGTCAAAATCAATGAAAATTCAAAAAAAGGAACGCTATTAATTGAAGTAATAGACAATGGGATTGGCATTCCGGAAGAACAACAAAAATATATATTAAAAAACTATTACAGGGCGAGAAACGTTGAAAATTCTAAATATTCCGGAACGGGTTTAGGATTGATGATAGTAAAGAAAATTATCGAAAAGAATGGCGGAGAAATTAGCTTTGAAAGTGTTGAAAATAAAGGGACAACCTTTATGCTGGAATTACCAAATAAGGAGCATTTATACAATGAAGAAGCACTTATCAGAAGCAATAAAGACAATGAACTCATTCTTGACGAACATTACGATTTGGAAAAATTCCAAAATTATAAGATTCTTATCGTAGAAGATAACGAGATTTTACGTCATAACATTGTTTCAAGTTTGGAAAACTATTTTTTAGTTTATCAAGCGGTTGATGGAAAACAAGGGTTGGAAATGGCGATGCAGATTTTTCCCGATTTGATTTTGACCGATTTTATCATGCCGGTTATGGACGGTCTGGAAATGTGCAACCAAATTAAAAATAACATCAGCCTCAACCATATTCCGGTTTTTATGATGACTGTTTTGCATAGCACCGAACATAAAGAAGAGAGTTTTGAATTTGGGGTGACTGAATATATTGAGAAACCTATCAATTTGAAAATCTTATTCTCGAAAATTAGCAATATTTTAAAATGGAGAGAAAATCTAAGAGAGAAATTTATACTTCAAAAAGATATTCATGAAGTTGAAATAAATAGAGCTCAAAAAGATACGGACTTTATTGAGAAATTAGAAAAGATTATTTTAAATAATATCATTAAAGAAGAATTTAATATTCATGATATTTGTACGGAGTTGGGTATGAGTAGAACTTCATTATATATGAAACTTAAAAATCTACTCAATCTTTCTATTCAAGAATTTATCATTTACACTCGTTTAAAATTTGCTAAAAACCTGATGATAAAAGGAGAAAACAGAATAAAAGAAATTGCTTATGCTTCCGGCTTTTCTAACCCCAAACATTTTAGCACTTCCTTTAGAAAAGCTTTCGGTAAAACTCCAACAGAATTTCTTAAAGATTTAAATTAAACAGAATTGAATCAAATACTTAAAGATTTGAGTCTTACCTTAAATTGATAATATTTGAACTCTTTTTGATAGTTAAAAAACCTCAAACAATAAAATTGTTAATTAATTTGTATGCAGAAAACTAAATCGTTATAGTTTTCATGTTAAAATTATTATATAAATCAAATATTATGAAGATTAATTTTCTAATTTTTTATTTCTTTTTAGGGATAATAGGAATGTTTGGACAGACCACGATCAAAGGAATTGTTTTTGATGAGTTAAACAATCCTTTACCAGGTGCATCTGTAATTGTAAAAAACACTAAAATTGGTACACAAACAGATTTTGATGGAAAATTTCAGATTCAAATTTCAGGAGAAAAAGCAGTTTTACAATTTAGTTACATCGGGTACAAAACTTATGAATTAGAAGTTTCAAATCAAAAAGATTTAAAGATAATTTTGACTTTGGATACGGAAACTCTTGATGAAGTTATTGTAATTGGTTATGGAGAAGTAAATAAGAAGGATTTGACGGGTTCGATTACAAATGTGAAAACTTCTGATGATGCCAAAAATCTGGCATCTGGGCTGGAATCTTTAATACAAGGTAGAGCATCAGGAGTATATGTAAATTCCTCAAGTTTTGAACCGACTTCTCCAGCGAGTATTCAAATCAGAGGGATTAATAGTCTTACCGGAAATACACAACCATTATATGTCGTAGATGGTATTATCATCAGTTCTGCCACAGAAGATGCTGCGGATCCTTTGCAAGGTGGCAATAGTTATTTGTCTCCCCAAAGTGGACTTCTAGGTATTAACCCAAAAGATATTGCCGATATTCAAATCCTAAAAGATGCTTCTGCTACTGCAATTTACGGTTCTAGAGGATCCAATGGGGTTATAATTATAACCACTAAATCCGGTAAAACAGGTAAACCAAAATTTAGTTATGTTGTTACTTCAAAGATAGGCGTACAATCCAAGGAAATTGATGTGCTCAATATAAATGATTATGTCAACTATATCAATAATTCAAGAGCTCTTAAAGGTTGGGACCCGTCTTATTATACTTATTCAGATGGAAGTATTGCACAATATGTTACTAGTGAACAATATATGTTGGACAATGCAGCAACCTTACCAAGGCTACAAGGGGTTAATTGGAATGAAGATATTTACAAACCATCGTATAGTTTGAATCATCATCTTTCAGTCTCGGGAGGAAATGAAAACAATAAATACTATTTTTCCGGAGGATTTATCAAAAGCGACGGATTGGTTTCTAGAGCTTATGCTAAAAATACTGATTTTGGATTAAAATTGGAAAACAAGCTCACCGAACGATTGAAATTTGATACCAAAATTTCTTTTACCTATAGTGATAATTCTGCTTCAAAAGGAACGGAAAATTTAGGAGGTACCAATTACAATATTACCAGCCAAATTGTACTGGCAACGCCTATTTTAGATTTTGCCGAAAACAACCAAAATGCAACTGATATAGAAGAAATCATTGATGGTCCAAGAGCTTGGATTGTTGATTACGATGATTTAGCCAAAGATGTGAGAAGTTTGGGCTCATTTAGCGCAGAATATAAATTGAGTGATGTTTTTAAATTAAAAACATTGGTGGGTATAGATTACAGAAGTAAAGAACGTAAAATATGGTATGGTACTTCATTATTTAGAGGACTTCAAGTAAATGCTGAAGCTGGTTTGAGCCAATTTAATCGCTTTAGATACAATATTGATAATACTTTGATGTTTAATAAAAAATTTGCTAACAAACATAATATAAACGGAACCGTTGGAGTGATTTATGATGCCGTCAAATCCAAAAATGCAACTTATATGGCAACCGGATTTGCATTGAAAGACCTCAGAGCCGATGGAATTATGAATGGAGAAAATTACCAACATTTAATTTATTACACTCAACCCGAAAATATTTTGTCTTTCATAGGCAGATTGAATTATTCTTATAAGAATAGGTATTATTTTACCTCAACTTTTAGAGCTGATGGTTCTAGTAAATTTTCTGAAAAAAACAGATTTTCATACTTTCCTTCTTTTGCGGTTAGTTGGAATATACATAACGAGAAGTTTTTGAAAGATTTTTCTAAATTGAATACTGCCAAAATCAGATTAGGTTGGGGATTGACTGGTAATGCCAATATCCCTCCTTATCAAACTATCACTCCTTATGGCCCTACTGCAAATCCTTATACCAATGCCAATGGAAGTGGAGTTACCACTCTGATCCCTACACAATTAGCAAATCCTGATATCAAATGGGAAACAACCAGTCAGTATAGTGCAGGTTTTGATTTTGGTTTTTACGACAATAGGTTGACAGGCTCTATTGAAGCTTATCATAAAAGAACCTATGATTTATTACAATATATTAACGTTGCTCCTTCAACAGGATTTCAAAAAATTACTGCCAACCAAGGTGATTTGGAAAACAAAGGGCTCGAGTTTTCATTAGGGGTAGATGTGGTTAAAAATGAACATAACATTTTTAATGTTTATGGCAATATCTCAACCTATAAGACTAAGATTTTAAATTTAGGCTTACCGGAATCTCAATTTGGCAATCAAGTATTTTCAGCGTTTTTAGGAAATCAAATCTCAGGAGGAAATTATTTCAAAGTACCTGCCAATATCTTCATCGAAGGTCAAGAAGCCGGACTATTTTGGGGCTATCAAACCAATGGGATTATTAATAATGCAGATATCTTAGCAACAGCTCCTTCGGTCAGAGGAATTGCTCCTCAATTGGGAGATATTTATTATATCGATCAAAATGGAGACGGAAACGTAGATGATAAGGATTTAACCGTAATAGGTAATCCAAATCCCGATTTTACGGTTGGGTTTGGTATGGATTATACTTATAAAAATTTCAATATCAATGTGTTCTTTAATGGAGTATTCGGCAATGAAATAGCCAATGGGAATCTTTTAAGAGAAGATTACGCATCTGGTACCTCAAGTGCCAATGTGAGAACTGAAGCTTTTATGGATGCTTGGAGCGTAGATAATGTAGATAGTGACAGACCTAGAGTAAATTATGACCTCATCGATGAAATGGGCTTTATGGACAGAATTGTGGAAGATGGAAGTTATATCAGGTTAAGTAATATAACGTTAAAATACACATTGCCTGAAATTAAAAACAATAAAATTTTTGAAAGTATGGAATTTTCGTTATCAGGAAGTAATCTGTGGTTATGGACCAATTATTCCGGATATGATCCCGAAGTAAATAGTTTTTCATTTGATCCAATGAGAAAAGGAATTGACTGGATGTCTTTCCCCAATCAAAGATATTTTACACTAGGTTTAAATGTCAATTTCTAATCAATCTGAATTTATCATCATTTTAATACATTCTATATGAAAAGTATATTTTTTAAATTATTTCTGACTGTTCTGATTTTCAACCTGACTGGATGTGTCAATTTTTTGGAGGAAGAAGTTGAGTCTTATTACAACAATCAACAAGTTTTTTCATCCAATGAAGGAATCGAAGCAGCTGTTAATGGTCTTTACGCAAAATTTGCTGATCCTGCATACTACGGAACAGCCATGCATACTTTTATAAATCCAATTTCAGGACGTTTCTATTCTAATCAAACGGCAAGTGTTGATGCCAATTCTCTAAATTGTACACCCACCAATACATGGTTAACCAGAATGTGGCCTGCTATGTATTCTGCTGTCAACACCGCTAATGTTATAATTGATGGTGTGCAAAACAACGGAATGGAATTGGAGAAAGAAAATTGGGCTTTGGGACATGCTTATTTAATTAGAGGAGCAACTTATTTTGATTTAGTGAGATTATTTGGGGCTGTTCCAATGCGTTTAGAACCTACAACCGTTGATAACTTGGATAAAGCAAAAAGTACTTTAGATGAAATTTATGCTCAAATCATTGCTGACTTTGAAATGGCAGCCGATTTGTTACCCGAAACAGAAGCTACAGCATCGGGTAAACCTCTGAAATGGGCAGCCAATATGTATTTGGCAAAAGTATATATGACTAGGGCAGGTGAAGCTGGCGGTAATCCGGCTTATTGGCAAAATGCATGGGATGAAGCCATCAAAGTGTATGGTAAATATTCAATGACGGCTTCTTATAGTACTTTATTTACTGAAGGAACTGAAAATACTACTGAAGCCATTTTCGAACTACAATATGCTCATCAAGGTGCAGAACGAAATTCTGACAGACCTCGTACTTACACCCCCCAAAATAGCACATTTGTTGGCAATGGAATTACCGTTTTTGGTAGAGTGAGATCCAATAAAGAGGTTTTTGACGCTCATCGTACCCAATATCCGAATGATCCGCGTATCAATGCTACTTTTGTTCATACTAGTTATGTAAAGGCAACTGGAGGAAATCAAAATATTTATCCTACGGTTACTACAGGTACCAATTCTTTTGCCTTCATCAGAAAATGGTTTGATGCTTCTTATACCGGTTCAACAACCAACAGAAATCATATCATCTTGAGATATGCCGATCTATTGTTGATGTTGGCTGAAATAGAAAACGAACTTCATGGTCCTGATAATGCATACCAATAC
>Ga0209573_1004285_pt1 | contig 14312 bp, 9 predicted proteins | sample TNRBio252014_DNA_FD_185870 | JGI IMG/M metagenome (GOLD analysis project Ga0209573, IMG submission 185870) | Wastewater treatment Type I Accumulibacter community from EBPR Bioreactor in Madison, WI, USA - TNR Reactor_6/25/2014_ DNA (SPAdes)... | ecosystem: Engineered > Bioreactor > EBPR >...
TGCCCGCAACCTTTACTATCGGACGTTTGAGGACGAATCTGAAGCGAGAATCGACCCATCGCTGTGAATCGGGTCCGGAAGCAGTTCGTATTTCGCTCGAAGTTAACGAAAAGCGCCACCGGGGAGGCCCCGGCGGCGCTTTCTGTAAAGCTGGGGAGTGACTTCAGCTTGAAGGTTTACTTCAGCGCTGAGGCGATCAACCCACGGACCTGAGCCAGGGCTTCGCCAAGCCGGGATGGGTCCTTGCCGCCGGCCTGAGCCAGGGTGGGCTTGCCGCCGCCGCTGCCGCCGATCACGCCCGCGATCTGGCGCACCATGGCGCCGGCGTTCAGGCCGCGCTTGACCAGGTCGTCGGTGATGCACGCGATCAGGGCGGGCTTGCCGTCTTTCACGGCCCCGAGCACGGCCACGCCCGACGGAACCTTCTGGCGGAAGCGATCGGCCATTTCGCGCAGGGTGTCGGCGTCGGCGTGCGCGATCTGGCCCGTCAGCACAGGCACGCCCGCGACCATGTCCATGTCGCCGAGCAGGCCATCGAGGTCGCGCAGCGCCAGCTCGCGCCGCAGCCGCGCAATCTCTTTTTGCTGCTGCTGGCTCTCGTCCATCAGACCGAGCACCTTGCGGTCCAGTTCGCCGGCCGTGGTCTTGAGATAGCTGGCGGCGTTGTCGAGCACGGTGATGCGCTGCTGGATGAGGTCGAGCGCGGCGCGACCGGTGACGGCCTCGATGCGCCGGATGCCGGCCGCCGCGGCCTCTTCGCTGACGATCAGGAAGGGCCCGATGTCTGCGGTCTCGGGCACGTGGGTGCCGCCGCACAACTCGTAGCTGAACGGCTCGGGCTCGCCGATCTTGACCGTGCGCACGACCTCGCCGTACTTCTCGCCGAAGAGTGCTGTGGCGCCGTCGGCGACCGCCTCTTCGCGCGGCTTGTAGGCGATGTCGACCACGTAGTTGGCGAGCACGGCGTCGTTGACCGAGCGGGTGACGGCCTCGATCTGCTCCTGGGTCAGCATGCCCTGGTGCGTGAAGTCGAAGCGCAGCCGGTCGGGCGCGACCAGCGAGCCGGCCTGGCGCACGTGCTCGCCGAGCACATAGCGCAGCTCGCTCTGGAGCAGGTGCGTGGCGGTGTGGTTGCGCATGATGTCCCAGCGCCGATCTTCGTCGATCTGGGCCGTGGCGACGTCGCCGACCTTGGGCGTGCCGGCCGTCACGGTGCCGATGTGCACGATCACACCGGCCGCCGGCTTGCGCATGTCGTCGACGCGGATCTCCCAGACCGGCTCGTCCCGATCCTGCGTATAGACCGCGATCGAGCCGGTGTCGGCCATCTGGCCGCCCGAGGCGACGTAGAAACACGTGCGCGGCAGGATGACCTCAACGACGTCTCCGACGCGGGCGCTCGTCACGCGCTGCCCGTCCTTGATCAGGGCGAGCACAGGCTCCTCGAGCTGGGCGTCGTAGTACGGGTCGTACTCCACGCCGTCGGGGCCGAGCTGACCGTTGGCCTGCAGATCCTGGATGATCGGGCGAAAGACCGCGACGTCTTCGCCGCCGAGCGGCCCGACCTCGGTCCGCGAGGCCTCGGCGTGCTGGTCCTTGGCCTTGTTGAAGCCCTCTTCGTCGACGCTCAACCCGCGCTCCTGCGCGATGTCGCGCGTGATCTCGAGCGGCAGTCCATAGGTCGCATAGAGGTTGAAGGCTGTCTCACCGTCGACGATCTTGCCGCCGTGGGTAGCGAGGTCGGTCAGATAGTTGTTCAGGTTCGCCACGCCGACGTCGACGGTGCGCGCGAAGCGCTCCTCTTCCTGGGTCAGCGTGCGTTCGATCGCGGTCTGATGTTTGACCAGCTCGGGATAGTGCGTGCCGTACATCTCGATCACGCGATTGGCGACGCGGGCCAGGAAGGGCTCGCTGAAGCCGAGCTTGCCGCCGAAGCGGGCGGCGCGGCGGATGATCATGCGGCAGACGTAGTTGCGCCCGACGTTGCCGGGCACCACGCCGTCGGCGATCATGAACGCGGCCGCGCGGGCGTGATCGGCGATGACGCGATACGCGATCAGGCCCGCCTTGCGTTCGGTCGGGCTGTGGCCGGCGAGTTCCTGAATCCGATCCAGGATCGGCGCAAACAGGTCGGTGTCGTATGAGTTGTCGACGCCCTGCAAGATCGCGGTGACGCGCTCGAGGCCCAGGCCGGTGTCGACGCCGGGCTTGGGCAGCATCGTGCGCTTGCCGTTCGAGTCCTGGTTGTATTGCATGAACACCAGGTTCCAGATCTCGAGCATCCGGTTGTCGGGGTTGTCGTCGAGCTGGCGCGCCAACTCTTCGGCATCCGGGATGCCGAGCTCGGGGTGCCAGTCGTAGTGCACCTCGGCCGTCGGCCCGCACGGCCCGACGTCGGCCATCTGCCAGAAGTTGGTGCGGTCGCCCAGCTTGGCCACGCGCTCGGCCGGGATTTTTAGATCCTCGGTCCAGATCTTGTAAGCGTCCTCGTCGTCTTTGTGGACTGTGAAGAACAGGCGCTCGAGCGGAAACCCGTAAACCTTGGTGCACAGTTCATAGGCGAACCGGCAGGCATCCTTCTTGAAGTAATCGCCGAACGAGAAGTTGCCCATCATCTCGAAGAACGTGTGATGGCGCGGGCTTGGGCCGACGTTCTCGAGGTCGTTGTGCTTGCCGCTGACGCGCATGCACTTCTGCGCGGTCGTGGCGCGCGTGTAACCGCGCTTCTCGGTGCCCAGGAACACGTCCTTGAACTGCACCATGCCGGCGTTGGTGAACAGCAAGGTGGCATCGCCGCCGGGCACAAGCGGCGAAGACGGCACGACGGTGTGCCGCTGCTCCTCGAAGAACTCGAGGAAGGCCTGGCGCACTTCAGCGCCGGTCATCTTTTTCGATCCAGGCGTCGCGCCCTTTGGCGCGGCGGGTTTCTTGGTCATGCGGGTCTCCACGAACAAAGTCTGAACCGCCTATTATAGCGCGGCGGCTGAAGCCGCTGCGACCAAATGCGCGATGTCGGCCTGCGCCGACTTCGCCAGGTGGCGGGGCAGGCCACGGCGGACTGAAACCTTGTTTTGCCTCGGACTGCGCGGATTGCGGCCGGTTGGACAGCCGGTGATGTGCTAACCCGTTCCTTGCGTGGGGTCCATGTAATCCACGTAATCCACGTAATCCGCGGCGAGAATCTGGGCCCGACAACTCGCCCATGCACACTCCCTAAACTGACCCGCGGCTGAGGCCGCTGCTCGTGCTAGAATAAATGTTCGACTTTCGTCGCACTGTGTCAAGGGGGGCACCATGCGTCGGGATTACACTCAACTCTTCCTACATGCCGTTTGGGCGACCTGGGACCGACTTCCGCTTATCGAGCCGGCGTGGGAGCCCAGACTCTGCGCCGCGCTGCGCACAAAGAGCACCGACCTGCGCTGTGAGCTACTGGCGGTCGGCGGGATCGAAAACCACATTCATGTAGCTGTGCGATTCCCGCCGGTGCTTAGTATCTCGGAACTCATGCTTGGCCTCAAGGGGTCGACGTCACACCTCATCTCACACGAGATCGCGCCGGAACGCTTCTTCAAGTGGATGGGGCGTTACGGCGCTTTCACAATCCGCAAATCGGATGTGCCGACTGTGTGTGACTACATCGCGCGCCAGAAAATCCACCATGCGGAAGGCCGCCTATGGATCGATTTCGAGCGCTGCGAAGAGTTGGTCGATGACGTGGCCTGAGCGCTTCTGCCGCCCGTCATGTTCCAGTGGTTCAGCCTCCGGATTCCGCGCCTCGAGCCAACTGGCGAAGTCGGCGCAGGCCGACTTCGCTCTCTGTCCGCAGCGGCTTCAGCCGCAAGCTATAATCCCCTTCATGACTCTCGATGAACAAGTCGCCCTGCTCATGCAGGGCACCGAATACGGCGACGACGCCATCAAGCAAACCATGACCCGCGAGCTGCGCGCGCGGCTGGCCGAAGGCCGCCCGCTGCGCGTGTACTGCGGCTACGACCCGACCTCGACCGACCTGCATCTGGGCCACACGGTCACGATGCGCAAGTTGCGTCAGTTTCAGGATCTCGGCCACGAGGTCACATTCCTGATCGGCAGCTACACGGCCCTGGTCGGCGATCCTTCCGACAAGAACAAAGCCCGCCCGATCCTGAGCGAAGAGCAGGTGGCCGCCAATGCGAAGACCTACACCGAGCAGGCCTTTCGCATCCTCGATCCGCAGAAGACGAAGGTGCGCTACAACGGCGAGTGGCTGGCCGAGCTCTCGCTGCTCGACCTGATCAAGCTCGGTCAGAACTTCACGCTCCAGCAGTTCATGGCGCGCGAGAACTTCGCCAAGCGCCTCGAGAACCAGGAGCCGATCTACCTTCAGGAGACGTTCTACCCGCTCATGCAGGGGTACGACGCCGTCGCGCTCAAGACCGACGTCCAGGTCGGCGGCACCGACCAGCTCTTCAACATCGTGGTCGCCGGTCGCAAGCTGCAGGAGGCGCTCGGCCATAAACCGCTCGTCGGCGTGATCCTGGGTATCCTGCCCGGCACCGACGGCACGGCCAAGATGTCGAAATCGATGGGCAACCACATCGCGATCCTGGCGACGCCCGAAGACATGTACGGCAAGGTCATGTCGATACCGGATCAGGCGATGCCCGCTTACTTCAGGCTGATCACGCGATATGCGCCAGATCAGTTGGCCACAGTCGAACGCGGCCTTGCCGACGGCAGCCGGCATCCGCGCGACACCAAGATGGAGCTGGCCCGCGAGATCGTGTCGATCTACCACGGCGACGCGGCTGTTGCGCCGGCCGAGGAGCATTTCAAGACGATCTTCCAGAAGGGCGCGCTCCCGGCCGACATCCCGACCGTGATGCTGGCCGATGCGCCACTGCTCGTCGACTTCATCGTCGCGCAAAAGCTGGCGGCCTCGAAGGGCGAGGTGCGCCGTCTGATCGAGCAGGGCGGTGTCAAGGTCGACGGCCAGACCGTCACAGATATCACAGCGCGGCTCGAGGTCACGGCCGAGGCCGTAGTCCAGGTTGGCAAACGGCGCTTTGTGAAGGTGGTGCGCGGCTAGCGGCAGGCACCGCGGCTGATGGGTTCGATGGCTACATCCTCCGCGGATCGGCACTCGGCGTCGCTCACCGGCCTGGCGGATTTCGGGCAGGCGCTGCTGGCCGCGCCGCTCGACCTGGTCCATCGCGCCGAGCGCATCCACGCCTATGCCTGCCGGGTCGTCCCGGCCGACGTTTTCCAGCTCGGCCTGTTCGAGGGCGATCTCTATCGCATTCTGGTCTGGATGGTCGACGGCCAGCCTCAGCCGAGGCGTGACTTCAGGCTGGATGGCTCCGCCCCGGGCCTGATCGGATGGCTGCGCGATGCGCGGCAGCCCCTGCGCGTTGACGACTTCCTCGATCCGCACGAAGCGTTGCCGGTCCGCCCCCGGTACGCCTCGCCTCGGCCCCCGCGTTCGGCGCTCTTCGTGCCGCTGATCGTCGGCGAGCGCGCGCTTGGCGCGCTGACGGTCCAGGCCTGGCGCCCAAACGCATTCACCGATGAAGACGAGCGCCTTCTGGCGATCATCGCCAACGGCGCCGCGGCGGCGCTGCAAAACGCGGGGCTGTACGAGCAGGCCGAACGCCGTGCCGCACAGCTCGAATTGCTCGCCGAGGTCGGGCGGCGTGTCAACGTGTTGCAGCCCCTGGCGGATCTGTACAACCAGGCGATCGGCCTGATCGCCGAACGGCTTCCTGAGCTCACCGTCCGGTTCTACACAATGACAGGCGAGGCGCTCGACCTCGTGGCCGAGACGCCCGGCGCTTCGACTGAATCCGAGATCTCACGCCAGCTGGCGACCGAGGCCGCACGCACGGCGGCGCGTGTCATGCGCGAGCCGGTCGAGGTGCGCCATCCCGAACTGCACGCGCCGCTCCCGGCCGACAGCGCGGCGCGCGCGGCCTGGCCATTGTTCATCGACGAACGCGTGGTTGGCGTGCTCAGCGTCAAGATGCCGCAGGCGGCCTTCGACGATGCCACGCTGGCGTTGTTCGAGTCGCTCGCCGCGCAGATGGCGTTTGCCACGCTCGAGGCCCGCGTCTATGAGTCGCAACAGGCACAGGCCTGGGTCAACCATGCGCTTCTACAGATCGCCGAGGCGATCGCTGTCGAACCCGATCTCGCCGCCGCGATCGAGACGGTGATGCGTCTGACGCTCACGCTGACCGAGGCGCGCTGGCTCTGGGTGTATCGGCTGGCCGAGGATGCGCGGACGCTACAGCTCCTGTATGCGGTTGGCGCCGAGGATGCTGCCGCCGCCACGCTCGCCACACGCGAGCTCGCGCTCGATCAGGAGACCGCCTGGCTGACGCGTCAGGCCCGGGCGCTGCCAGAGTTGCTGGCCGGTCGCCTGGGTGAGGCGGCAGCCTTTGTCTACCCGCTCAGGGCGCGCGGGCAGTTGCGCGGCGTGCTCCTGGCGCCGGTGGCCGATGACGGGGGCGCGCGCAGCGCCGTGTTCGACGGCGTTGCAAGACAGCTCGCGCTGGCGCTCGAAAGCGAGGCCTTGCGCGATCACATCCTGGCGCAACGACAGCTCGAGCGTGAGATCGCGCTTGCCCAGAACATCCAGGCCAGCTTCCTGCCCCAGACCCTGCCGCAACCGCCGGGCTGGGACCTGGCAGCGTTCTGGCACCCGGCCCGCCTGGTCGGCGGCGATTTCTACGATGTCATCCCGCTGAGGGGCGGCGATGCACAGGGCGCCGCCCGCTACGGACTCGTGGTCGCCGACGTCGCGGGCAACGGCGTCCCTGCCGCGCTCTACATGGCGCTGTCCCGCACGCTGCTGCGCTCGGTTGCCATCCGCCGGACCTCGCCGGCAAGCACGTTGACGCGCGCCAACGAACTGCTCCAGGCCGATGCCCGCACCGTCCAGTTTCTGACCGCGATCTACGTCATCTGGGAGCCGGCGACCGGTCGGCTCGTCCTGGCCAACGCCGGTCACCCGCCGGCCGTCGTCGCGCGCGCCGATGGGCGTCTCGAGTGGCTTCCCACACATGGCCCGGCGCTTGCGGTCTTCCAGCGCGCGCGCTATCCCGAGATCGAGGTCACGCTGGCGCCAGGCGACACGCTCTTGCTTTACACCGATGGCCTGACCGAGGCCAGCGACTTCTACGGTTCGGAGTTCGGCGCGGCCGGGGTTGAAGCTGTTCTTCGCGAAGCAGCCGGCGGCGATGCCGCTCAGATCATCGCCGCGTTGCGCGCCGCGCTCAGTGCCCATGTCGGCGCCGGAGAGGATCTCGACGACGCCGCGTTCGTTGTGCTCCGACGTCTCCCTTAACTGGCGCAAACGCAAACGGCCCCCCGGGCGATTGCCGCCCGGGGGGCCGTTTGCGTCGCACAGCTTACTCGACCGTGGCGAAATTGCGGATCAAGGCGTAGAACACCCAGAAGTTCGGCACTTGCGGCACCGTCACGGCCGACCAATTGAACCAGCCGCCTTCCTTCTTGATCGCGATATTGCCGCGCTCGATCTTGATCGCCTTGATCTCGGACCACGGCAGCGACTTCTTGCCCGCATAGATCTGCTGGCGATCGAGCCCAAGCGGGCCGAAATCCACGCGCTGGCCGCTGTTGACCGCCTGAGCATACCGCGGGAAGAGCGCGTTATTCACACCATCCTGAACCGCATTGCCCAGCGCCTCGACGTCTTTCAGACGATCGTCGAGGATGTGCTTCTTGCCGTCGGCGCCGATCAAGGTGTAGCGGTGCGTGGTGCCGGTATACACGCCGTTCGTGTAGTGCCGGGTCACCTGTTGATAGATCGCGTTGACCTGATCCCAGCGCACCATCTGGAGGCCCGAATTGGTCACGACTCCGACGCCCTGCTCGTAGAGCCCGACTGTCAGCTTCCAATCGCGGATCGCTGTGAAGAGGCTCCAGGCGCCGACGAGAAACAACAGGCCGCCGACCACGACGCCCAAGATCAATGCCGGCATGACGTTGTCCCAGCGCGAACTGCCGAACGACATGACCTCATACAGGCTGTAACCGACCCCGGCGGCCACGATGCCCACGCCGAGCAAAGCAAAGAACGCCGCGGCGATCAGATTGAGCATCCGGCCCTTGCGATCATGCAGGCTCTTGAATGCGCCAAGGCCAGTCACTTCGGTCAAAGGGTGGTTGGGGTCCAGCACGGGTGTGGTCACAGGTTACGGCCTCCGGCCCAATTGCGATGCCAGCAGTCAGTATAGCCAGACGCGTGTCCCGTTGTCATGGGACACGTGTCCCGCGAATCCGGGAACTTTGGTTGGGATCGACCGTTGCACTTAACGCAGCGCGACCACGGTTTTCGGCCCGGTTCAGCCGCCTGGGCGCAGGTACCGCTGCGCAAGGCGCACCAGGATCCACCAGTTTGGCACCTGCGCCAACGAAACGGCGGGCGGTCCGGTTGCCGAGATACGTTCAGTCTGGATCACAAGGCTGTGCGGGCTGACCTGTATCCCGCGGACGGAGCTCCAGGGCAGGGCCTGGCCGTTTACGAACACGGCAGTCGCGTCGAGTGCGACAGCGCCGAAGGCGGCGCGCTCGCCCTGGCGCAGCCGGGTTTCGTAGATCGGCCCGACCCGCTTGTCGATCTGGTCCTGGCAGACGCGGACAAGCGCGTCGACCTGCGGAAAAGAATTCGAAAAACTCAACTGGTTCTGATCGCGCGTGTGAACCGTGTAGGTGACTCGGGTGGTGCGCGAGGCGACATCGTACTTGTGGGTGCGGGTCAGCGCGACCACGGCCTCCCAGGTCGTTGACGCTTCAAGCGCCTTGCCGTGATAGAAGGCCAGGCCGCCATCGTGCACGACGACCGATCTGTAACGCGTCATGGCCCAGCTGACGCCGAACAACAGCCCCAGAAACAGGATCACGATCCCGAGCGCGACCGGGATCCAGAAATCCTCGGTGTAGAACGCGTTATCGATCCGAGATGCCCCGAAAGTTGCGACCTCGAGCAGGGCGTTCACGAGCGGCACGGCGACACACGCGCCGCCGACCAGCACGAGCGAGACAAACACGACAAGGTTCCAGCCGATCGAGAACCCCAGGAATCGCTTTTGCACCGGGCCGAGCGCGTTCAGGTCGGGCATCAGGTCGCCTTTCGAAACAAGAAACAGGTCGGGCGCATGATTGCGCCCGACCTGTTTTAGCGGCGAACCCGCCGACACGCAAGCGTTATTGCTTGAACGCGCTCTTGCCGGCGTAGGCGGCCTTGCTTCCGAGTTCCTGTTCGATGCGCAGGAGCTGGTTGTACTTGGCGACGCGGTCGCTGCGCGCCGGGGCGCCGGTCTTGATCTGGCCCATGTTGAGCGCCACGGCCATGTCGGAGATGAAGGTGTCTTCGGTCTCGCCCGAGCGGTGCGAGCTGACGGCGGTCCAGCCGGCGTTTTGCGCCATGCGGATCGCGCTGATGGTCTCGGTCACCGAACCGATCTGGTTGAGCTTGATCAGCACCGAATTGCTGATGCCCTCGGTGATGCCGCGCTGGATGCGTTCGACGTTGGTCACGAACAAGTCGTCGCCGACGAGCTGCGTGGTCGCACCGATCTGGTCCGTCAGGGTCTTCCAGCCGCCCCAGTCGTCTTCGGCCATGCCGTCCTCGATCGACACGATCGGGTAGAACTTGCGCCAGCGCGCCCAGAGCTCGGCCATCTCGGTCGAGGTCAGCGCCTGATCGGCGCTGAGGTGGTACTTGCCGTCTTCCTTGTAGAGCTCGCTCGTGGCCGGGTCGAGCGTAAGCACGATGTCTTCGCCGGGGCGGTAGCCGGCCTTCTCGATCGCCTCGATCAGGATCTTGATCACGTCCTCGAGCACCGTGATCGCCGGGGCGAAGCCGCCCTCGTCACCGACGCCGGTCGCCAGGCCGCGTGCCTTGAGCAGACCCTTGAGCGCGTGGTAGGTCTCGGCGCCCCAGCGCAGCGCCTCGCGGAAGTTCGGGGCGCCGACCGGCGCGACCATGAACTCTTGCATCGGCACGGTCGTCCAGCCGGTGTGCGCGCCGCCGTTGAGTACGTTCATCATCGGCACGGGCAGCACATGGCCGTCGGCCCCGCCCAGGTAGGCGTACAACGGTTGTGCGCCGGCGGCGGCGCGGGCGTTGGCCATCGACACGGCGAGGATCGCGTTGGCGCCCAGGCTCGACTTGTTCGGGGTGCCGTCGAGGTCGAGCATGGCCTTGTCGATCGCGGCCTGATCGCCGGCGTCGTGGCCGAGCAAGGCGGGCGCGATGCGGCTCACCACGTTGCTCACGGCCTGGTTGACGCCCTTGCCGAGGTAGCGCTTCTTGTCGTTGTCGCGCAATTCCAGGGCCTCGTGCTGGCCAGTCGAAGCGCCAGAGGGGACGGCGGCGCGGCCGACGCTGCCGTTCTCAAGAACGACATCGGCCTCGACAGTCGGGTTGCCGCGCGAATCAAGGATCTCGCGCGCGGTAATGGATTTGATCTTGCTGGACATCTTCACTCCTTAGAAGTGTGGATCGGCTTTTCGCAGGCCCATTCTACTCGCGCAGCGCCAGCCTTGCACGTGTCAGATGTAAGGCGTCGGCCCATGCCGGCCCGTTTGGTCTGGGGCATTCGGGGGCGTGGAGCGCGAGAGCAGGGAGCGTGGTGCGCCGCCCCTACGCACCACGCACGGCGCCTCACACCGCCACACGCTCGACGGCCGCCCCCAGCGCGCGCAGCTTCTCGTCGATGCGCTCGTAGCCACGCTCGATCTGGCCGATGTTACGGATGCGCGAGGTGCCGCGGGCACAGAGCGCCGCGATCACGAGCGCAATGCCGGCCCGGATGTCCGGCGACTCGAGGTTCTCGGCCACCAGCTGAGTCTTGCCCTGCACAAGGACGCGATGCGGGTCGCAGAGGATGACGCGCGCGCCCATCTGCACCAGCTTGTCGGTGAAGTACATGCGGCCCGGGTACATCCAGTCATGGAAGAGCACGGAACCCTCGCATTGGGTCGCCACGGTGAGCGCGATGCTGGTCAGGTCGGTCGGGAAGGCCGGCCAGATGTTGGTCTTCACCGACGGGATCGCGCCGCCGACATCCGGGCAGATCGACAGGCTCTGCTCGGCCGGGACCACGAGATCGTCGCCCTCGGCGCGCCAGAGGATGCCCAGTCGGCTGAAGACGAGGCCGATCATGTCGAGGTGGCGCACGCCGGCGTCGCGCACGCGCACCGAGCCGCCTGTGACGACTGCCGCGCCAACATAGCTGATCACCTCGAGGTAATCGGCGCCAACGGTGTGCGTGCCTCCGTGCAGGCTCGCCACACCGTGGATCGTCAGCGTGTTCGAGCCGACGCCCTCGATCCTGGCGCCGAGGCCGACCAGGAACTCGCAGAGTTCCTGCACGTGCGGCTCCGAGGCCGCATTGCGGAGCACCGTCGTGCCCTCGGCCAGGACCGCGGCCATGATCGCGTTTTCGGTGCCCGTGACGCTGGCCTCATCGAGCAGGATGTTCGCGCCGCGCAGGCGATCGACGCGCATGACGAATTGCTTCTCGTCGACCTCGATCCGCGCTCCGAGGGCCTCGAGCGCCAGCAGGTGCGTGTCGACACGCCTGCGCCCGATCACATCGCCGCCGGGCGGCGGGAGTTCGATGCTGCCCTCGCGCGCCAGCATCGGGCCGGCCAGCAGAATCGACGCCCGGATCTTGCGGCACAGTTCGGGGTCGAGCTGGGTCTTATGCACAGTCGCGGCATGGACGCGCCAGACTCCGGGTTCGAGTTCGGTGAACTCAGCGCCGAGGTCGCCAATCAGCCGCCGCATGTTCTCGACGTCCTTGATCGCGGGTACATTGCGCAGCGTCACCGGCTCGCTGGTCAGCAGACAGGCCGCCAGCAGCGGCAGCGCCGCGTTCTTGTTCCCCGAGGCCGTCACGTCGCCGTGGAGTGGATGTCCGCCTTCGATGATGAACTGTTGCATAGTGCCTGGGATTGTAACTGAACCCGGTGACGCCCTGGCTAGACCGAGTGGGTGCGAGAAGCGGATGTGCTTGATGGGCCGGGGCGGAGCCCCGGCCCATCAAGCACATCCGCTTCTCGCACTTAATGCGGTGAGTCAGGCAATCGCGACACGCTCAAAAACGAGGCAATTCTTGAGCCCGATGGTATAATTAACGATTGTGACTCCGCCCACAGGACGTACCCTTAATCGAGAGCCGCAGCCCCCCATTGGCGTGATCGCGGCGCTGGTCGGCGGCTTCGAAACCGTCAACAAAAGCCTTGTTTTAGCGCTGTTGCCGCTGCTTCTGGACCTCTTCTTCTGGCTTGGGCCGCAGCTTTCGATCAAGCCGCTACTCGACGACACAACCCGGCAATTGGCCGAGGTCGCGGCCGAAGCGCCTGAGGGCTCGCTCGCCGCCCAGATCGCCGGGCAATGGACGGCGATCGATGTCCAGGCCGACCAGTTCAATCTCTTCTGGTTGCTCAGCACTGCGCCGCTGGGCGTGCCCTCGACGATGGCGCGACGCATCGCCGAAACCGCCGGGGCGCACGGGTTAGGCGTATGGGGCGTGAGCAGCGGCCTTCTCTATCTGGGGCTCTTGGCCGTATTCAACGTGATCGGCGTATTCGCGGGCGCCGTTTATTTCGAGTGCATCGCCCAACAGGTCCGCGAGGGGAGCATCAGCATCGGCCAGTTGTTGCGCAGGGTCTGGCTCGATTGGCTGCAAATGATCGCGTTGGCGCTGGCCGGGCTGATCGTGATCCTGGTCTTGGGCGTGCCCGCACTCGCGCTCACGATGGTGCTGACCGCGTTCAACGCCATCCTGGGCAGCGCGGCGTTGGCGCTGGCGTTTTCTGTGCTGTTCTGGTTGCTCGTCTTCGGGATCTTTGCATTGCATGGGATCACACTGGGTCGGCGTAACCTATTCGTGTCTTTGTGGGAGAGCATTCGTCTTGTTCAACTGAACCTGGCGCCGACCATCGGCTTGGTGACCGTTGTGATGTTGCTGTACTTCGGTCTGGGATCGGTTTGGGCCCTGGCGCCCACCGATTCATGGATCAATGTGATCGGCATCGCCGGGCACGCCGTGGTCTCGACAGCGCTGGTCGCCGCGACATTCGTGTACTACCAGGATCGGATGCGCTGGTGGCAGGAGATTCGCTCCGGGCGGGCTGCCCGGCAGCGCGCCTGAGCGGTATGGCAGGAGTGATGGCATGACAGATCAGGTCAAATACGACGTCAGTTCGATCCAGGCCCTCGAAGGCATCGAGCACGTCCGCAAGCGTCCGGGCATGTATGTGGGCGGCACGGATCTCAAGGCGCTCCATCACCTGGTCTATGAAGTGGTCGACAATTCGGTCGACGAAGCTCTGGCCGGCTTTTGCACGCGCGTGCGCGTCGTCATCCACGCGGATAGCAGCGTCACGATCGCCGACAACGGCCGCGGCATCCCGGTTGGCCCGCACCCCTCGAAACGCAACGCGGCGGGTGAGCCGATGGAGACAGTCGATGTCGTGATGACCGTGATCGGCGCCGGCGGCAAGTTCGGCGGCGGCGGCTACAAGGTCTCGGGCGGCCTGCATGGCGTCGGCGTTTCGGCCGTCAATGCGCTCTCGGAATACACGATTACCGAGGTCAAGCGCGACGGCGTGCTCTGGCGCCAGCGCTACGAGCGCGGCATCCCGACCGGGCGGATCGCTCAGGTCGGCGACGTGCCGGCCGGCGAGACTGGCACGACCCAGACCTTCAAGTTCGATCGCACGATCTTCAAGGAGCCCGGGCTCGACTTCAAGTTCGAGGTTCTGGCCGCTCGTTTCCGTGAGATGGCTTTTGTTGCACGCGGCGTGTGGATCGATTTCATTGACGAGCGTGACGCCCGGTCGATGAGCTTCTACTTCGAGGGCGGCATCCGGTCCTTCGTGCAGTACCTCAACCGCAACCGGACCGAGCTGCATCCGGTGATCCACATCGAACGCGAGATCGAGGATGTGGGCGTCGAGGTGGCCGTGCAGTACACCGACAGCTACAACGAGTCGGTTTACTCGTTCGCCAACACGATCAATACGATCGACGGCGGTACGCATCTCAGCGGCCTGCGCGGTGCGTTGACGCGTGTGGTCAATGAGTATGGTCGTAAGGCGGGGCTGCTAAAGGATTCGGACGCCAACTTCTCGGGCGAAGATACGCGCGAGGGCCTGACCGCGATCGTCAGCGTCAAGCACCGCGAACCGCAGTTCGAGAGCCAGACCAAGGTCAAGCTGATGAACCCCGAGGTGCAGACCGCGGTTCAGCAGGCCACGGTCGAGGCTTTCGGCGCCTTTATGGACGAGAACCC
>Ga0209573_1004286_pt1 | contig 14301 bp, 12 predicted proteins | sample TNRBio252014_DNA_FD_185870 | JGI IMG/M metagenome (GOLD analysis project Ga0209573, IMG submission 185870) | Wastewater treatment Type I Accumulibacter community from EBPR Bioreactor in Madison, WI, USA - TNR Reactor_6/25/2014_ DNA (SPAdes)... | ecosystem: Engineered > Bioreactor > EBPR >...
CGCCGAGGCGGGAAAAATCGGCGGAGAGGATGGACGGAGCGATGATGACCGACATAGGGGCCTCCGGCGTGGTCGCCGCCCGCGCTCGCGCGCGGGGGCGGTGATTGACACAGGGATCAGGCAGCGGATTTCAGCGCGTTGCGCCAGTTGGGGAACAGCGCATCGGCATCATGCGGGAAGCTTTCGAATGCGCGGGCGAACTCGCGATGCTCGCGCGCAAAAGCCAGCGGGTCGGCGCCCGACTTCCAGCACTGTTCGGCCTGCCGCAGCGATTTAGCCCCCGCCGCGCCGCCGTCGATATGACCGAAGGCACCGCCACCGGCGGTCAGGATCAGGTTGGAATGGCCGAGATTGCTGAAGAATCCCGGCATCCGCAGCGCATTCATGCCGCCCGAGATGATCGGCGTCGTCGCGTTCATGCCCTGCCATTCCTGATGGAAATACGGGCCGTCCGCACTGTCCTCGGTCAGCATGTAGGCGATCGCCCGGTCAGCGGCCTCGCCTTCCATCTTGCCGAAGCCCATGGTGCCGGTATGGATGCCCGACGCGCCCTGCATCCGCGCCATCTTCGACAGCACGAAGGCCGTGTAACCACGCTTGGATTGCGGCGAGGTGACCGCGCCGTGGCCGGCGCGATGATAGTGCAGGTACTGTTTGGGGAAACTGCGCCGCGCCGTGGTGATCGCGGCCGGGCCGGCGACATAGCCATCGACGAGGAACGCGATGTGGTCGGCATTGGCGCCGAAGGTTTCGAGGATGAACTCGCCACGCGCCAGCATCTCGTAGTGATCGTCGGCGGTGATGTTGAACGAGAACAGCTTGGCCTCGCCGGTCTTGTCCTGCGCGCGGATCATCGCATCGTTGACGGCGCGCACGGTGTCCTTGAACGGGGCGAAGACCTGATTGCCCTGCGGCTCGTCATTCTTGATGAAATCGCCGCCGAGCCAGAAATCGTAGCAGGCGTTGGCGAACGGCTGCGGCCTCAGCCCCAGCTTGGGCTTGATGATGGTCCCGACGATGAAGCCGCCGTTGTTGACCGGGCGGCCCAGCACGCGCCAGAGATCGCGGATCGTGGTGGAGGGACCATCGAACAGCCGCAGATAGGCCGGCGGCACGTAGAAATCATGCATCTTGGCATATTCGACATCGCCCATGCCCTGGTTGTTGCCGATCGCCAGCGTCAGGAACGAGGCGATCATCGCCCGGCCGTCGATGATATTGCGGTCGAACAGGTCGACCGGATAGGCGATCTTCATCAGCTCGCGCGCCTCGTCGATCTCGTAGACCAGCGCATCGACACCGCGCGTGAAATCGTCGGTGGTGGAGACGGCGACATTGGTCCCGGTCGAGGATTCGGCGGCAAAATGCGCTGCGGTCTGGAGATAGGTGCCGAACCCGGCCTTGGGCTTCATGTGATAGGCGCACAGCACATGCCGGCCGCCGGAGATGAGGTCCTTTTCGGTCAAGGCGAGATTGGCGTAGCGGTCAGACTGGTCCATGTCGGTTCTCCCTGGATGGCGCCATGGTCAAGGCATGGCGAATTCTGGTGACGGTTCGGAAAGTTCAGGCGGCTTTGGGCTGGGCGGTCCTGGGGCCGAGCGCGCCGGTGGCATAGCGGCGGGCCATATCGGCCAGCGGAATCACCCGGATTTTCGAGGCGTTGCCGGCTGTCGAGAAGTCCTCGTAGCGCTGGCGGCAGAGCGCCTTCATCGCGTCCATCGCCGGCTTGAGGAATTTGCGCGGATCAAACTCACTCCGGTTTTCCGCCGCGATCCTGCGGAACTCAGCCGTCATCGCCAGCCGGCAATCGGTATCGATGTTGACCTTGCGGACGCCGTGACGGATGCCGGTCTGGATTTCCTCCACCGGCACGCCCCAGGTGGCCTTCATCGCGCCGCCGTGGGTGTTGAACAGGTCCTGCAACGCCTGCGGCACCGATGATGAGCCGTGCATCACGAGATGTGTGTCGGGCAGCTTCTCATGAATGGCCTTGATGACATGCATCGCCAGAATGGCGCCATCGGGCTTGCGCGAGAACTTGTAGGCGCCGTGGCTGGTCCCCATCGCGATCGCCAGCGCATCGACGCCGGTGCGGCGGACAAAATCGACCGCCTGATCGGGATCGGTCAGGAGCTGGTCATGACCGATCGTGCCTTCGACGCCGTGACCGTCCTCCTGCTCGCCGCCGCCATGTTCGAGGCTGCCGAGCACGCCCAGTTCGCCCTCGACCGACGCGCCGACCCAATGCGCCATGTCGGCAACGCGGCGCGTGATGTCGACGTTGTAGTCATAGTCGGCCGCGGTCTTGCCATCGGCCATCAGCGATCCGTCCATCATCACCGAGGTGAAGCCGTGCTGGATGGCGGTGGCGCAGGTCGCTTCCGCATTGCCGTGGTCGAGATGCAGGCAGATCGGGATTTCGGGGTAGATCCGTTCGGCGGCGTCAACCATCGCCGCGAGCATGATGTCGTTGGCATAGGAGCGGGCGCCGCGCGAGGCCTGCAGGATCACCGGCGCATCGCAGGACCGCGCCGCTTCCATGATGGCGAGCACCTGCTCCATGTTGTTGATGTTGAAGGCCGGCACGCCGTACTGGTGTTCGGCGGCATGATCGAGAAGCTGGCGAAGTGTGATGCGGGCCATGACGGGCTCCTGACGTGTCGTTGCGGGATCAGCCGAGCAGCCGTTCGGCAGCGGCGATGATGGCGTCCTCGGTGATGCCGAAGTGGCGATAGAGGTCGGGCGCGGGGGCGCTGGCGCCAAACCCCGACATGCCGATGAAGGTGCCGGTCTCGCCGATCCAGCGATCCCATCCCATCCGGCAAGCGGCCTCGACGGCGATGCGCGGGGCAGTGCCGAGTACGGCGCGGCGATAGTCGTCGGACTGACGCTCGAACAGATCCCATGAGGGCATCGAAACGACGGCGACCGCCTTGCCCGCCGCGGTCAGACGCGCGGCAGCCGCAACCGCGATCTCGACCTCCGAGCCGGTTGCCAGCAGCGTCAGATCGCGGGGCCCGGCCGGCGCGCGCAGCAGGTAGCCGCCGCGCGCAGACCGATTCTCGCCAACGTCCTCGCGCAGCACCGGCAGGTTCTGGCGTGACAGGCACAGGGCCGAGGGAGTCTTGCGGGCCGCCAGCGCCAGTTCCCAGCATTCCGCTGTTTCCACCGCATCGCAGGGCCGGAACACATGAAGGTTCGGCAGCGCCCGCAGCGTCGCCAGATGCTCGACCGGCTGGTGCGTCGGCCCGTCCTCGCCAAGACCGATGGAATCGTGGGTCAGGACGTAGACCACCCGCTGTTCCATCAGCGCAGACAGGCGGATGGCGCCGCGTGCGTAGTCCGAGAAGACGAGGAACGTGCCGCCATAGGGGATGAAACCGCCATGCAGGGCGATGCCGTTCATCGCCGCGCCCATGACATGCTCGCGGATGCCGTAGCGGATATAGCGGCCGCCGAAGGAGCCGGCCGCAAGGCTCTCCATCCCCTTGGTGATCGTCAGGTTCGAATGGGTCAGGTCGGCCGAGCCGCCGACCGTATTGGGGACAGCCGCGTTGATGACCGCGAGCGTCATTTCAGACGCCTTGCGTGTCGCCACCGTCGGCTTTTCCGACAGGAGGCGGGCCTTGTAGTCGGTCATCGCCGCCGCAAAACCCTCCGGCAGCGTGCCGGACAGTTCAGCCGAAAACGATGAGGCGAGCGGCGACGCGGCAAGGCGTTCCTCCCAGGCCTGACGGGCGGGACGCGCGCGTTCGCCAGCCTTGCGCCAGGCGGACAGGATCGCCGGCGGCACGTCAAACGGTCCCGCCGTCCACCCGGCCGCCGCACGGGCTGCGGCAATCTCCGCCGCACCAAGCGGCGCGCCATGCGTCGCTTCCGATCCCTGCTTGGTCGGCGCGCCCTTGCCGATGACGGTCCTGCAGGCGATCAGCGAGGGGCGGGGGTCGGCCTTGGCGGCGGCAAGGGCGGCCGCGACCGCACCGGCATCATGGCCATCGACCGACTGGACATGCCAGCCGGACGCGGCGAACCGCTGGGGTTGCGAGGTCGCGGTTGACAGCGCCGTCGAGCCGTCGATCGTGATCGCGTTGTCGTCCCACAGTACGATCAGACGGCCCAGACCCAGACAGCCGGCGAGATCGATCGCCTCATGGCTGATGCCTTCCATCAGGCAGCCGTCGCCGGCGATGACGTAAGTCTGGTGATCGACCAGATCGTCGCCATAGCGGGCATTGGCCATCCGCTCGGCGATCGCCATGCCGACCGCCGTGGCAACGCCCTGACCAAGCGGCCCGGTCGTCGTCTCGACGCCCAGAGCATGACCGTATTCCGGATGACCCGCTGTCCGCGCGCCGAGCTGGCGGAACCGCCGGAGTTCGTCCGCCGGCATATCGGCATAGCCGACGAGATGATGCAGGGCATAGAGCAGCATCGAACCATGGCCGGCCGACAGCACGAAACGGTCGCGATCGGGCCATGCAGGGTCCGACGGATCGAACTTCAGCGCCTGCGTGAACAGCACGGTCGCGACATCCGCCATGCCCATGGGCATGCCGGGATGGCCTGACCTTGCCGTCTCGACCGCATCCATCGCCAGAAAGCGGATGGCATTGCTCATATCGGCATGGCTGACGGCGGAAGGCTTCAGGTGAGCGTTCATGATCTCGGGTCCGGGGCTCGGTCAGAGGGCGCGACGGCGGCGTTCGACAAGTTTCAGGATCATCGGCGTCAGGATCAGCTGCATCGCGATGTCGAGCTTGCCGCCGGGGATGACGATGGAGTTGGCCCGGCTCATGAAACTGTTGTCGATCATCGACAGCAGGTAGGGAAAATCGATCCCGCGCGGGTTCTTGAACCGGATCACGACCATCGATTCGTCGGCCGTCGGTATCCATCGGGCGATGAACGGGTTCGAGGTGTCGACCGTCGGCACGCGCTGGAAGTTGATGTCCGTCTCGCCGAACTGCGGGCAGATGAAGTTGATGTAGTCGGGCATCCGGCGCAGGATCGTGTCGGTCACCGCCTCGGTCGAATAGCCGCGCGCCGAGCGGTCGCGGTGCAGCTTCTGGATCCATTCGAGGTTGATGACCGGCACGACGCCGATCTTGAGGTCGACATGCTGGGCGAGGTTGAGCGTGTCGGTGACGACCGCGCCGTGCAGGCCTTCGTAGAACAGCAGGTCGGTACTGTCGGGGAAGGGCCGCCAGTCGGTGAAGTTGCCCGGCGGCACGCTGAATTGCGCGGCCTCCTCGGCATCGTGAACATAGGTACGGGTCTCACCCGTGCCGGTCTCGCCATACTGCTTGAATGTCGCTTCCAGCTTGTCCAGCAGGTTCGAATAGTCGCCGAAGTGGCTGTAGTTGTTGTTGCCGGTCTCCGCCGCCTTCGCCATGCGCTCGCGCATCTCCATGCGGTTGTAGCGATGGAAGGCGTCGCCCTCGATGTAGGCCGCGCGGACGTTCTCGCGCCTGAAAATCTCGACAAAGGTGCGCTTGACCGAGGTGGTGCCAGCGCCGGACGAACCTGTGATGGCGATGATCGGATGCCTGATCGACATGGGGTTATCTCCGCAAGGATGGGTCAGCGGCGCAGCAGGCCGCGCGTGCCGAACAGGGGCGATTGCTCGGCCGAGGTTTCGCTGTCGAGGTGGTAGCGGCGGATGCGCGCGACCTTGTCGAGCGATCCGAAGATGAACGGGACGCGGCCATGCAGACTGGCAGGGCGCAGATCGAGGATGCGGTTGACGCCGTCTGTTGCCGCCCCGCCCGCCTGCTCGACCAGAAAGGCAATCGGGCTGGCCTCGTAGATGTGGCGCAGCCGGCCGCGCTCATAGCCCTTGCGGCTGTCGGCGGGGTAGAGGAACACGCCGCCCCGCACGAGAATGCGATAGGCGTCGGCGACCAGAGAGGCGATCCAGCGCATGTTGAAATTGCGCGCCCGCGGGCCTTCGGCGCCCTCGATGCAGTCGTCGATATAGGCCTGCACCGGCGGGTGCCAGTGGCGGTAGTTCGACGCGTTGATGGCAAATTCGGTCGAGCCTTCCGGGACGGCGACGGTGCGGCGGGTGAGGATGAAGCAATCAGTCACCGGATCGAGCGTGGCGACATGCGTGCCCGCGCCGGTGGAGAACACCAGCATCGTCTGCGGGCCATACATCACGAAGCCGGCGGCGCGCTGCTCATGGCCGGGCCTGAGAAAATCCGCGGTCTCGACAGGGCGGCCCTCAGGCGCGTCCGTGATCGAGAAAATCGTGCCGATGGACACATTCGTGTCGATGTTGGACGAGCCGTCGAGCGGGTCGATGGCGACCAGAAACCGGCCGTCCGCATCAAGGTCGAGCGGCTGGTCGCGCTCCTCGGAGACAAGAGCGCGCACCCCTGCCTGACCCAGTGCGACCGTGAACTGACGGTCAGCAACAACATCCAGCGCCTTCTGGATATCGCCGTCGGCATTGGCATCGCCGATGGCGAGCCCCATGGCGGCGGCCAGCGCCCCGACCAGACGGGCGAGATCCGGCGGCGCGGTCTGGCGCAGGAAGTCATCGAGCGGAAGGCCGGCGGCAGCGCAATCGGTCATGGCGTTTCCCCACTGTTGCCGCGCCTTGCAGGAGGCGGCGGGCGTGCAGTGGGGGCACCTAAGAGCAGTTGTGAAAAAAGAGATACTGAATTAAATTTGGATTTCATTCAATTAATTTGAATGCATGGAGAGTGCCGAGGATGCGCCGGCTGTCCCTTCGCCAAATCGAAACGCTGCAGGCAATCGCCCGCGAAGGTACGCTTGTGGCGGCCGCCCACAGCCTCAACATGACCCCTGCAGCGCTGACGGCGCGGCTCAAGAGCCTGGAGGAATCGCTGCAGTTGCCGCTGTTTGACCGCACACCCGCGGGGCTCCGGCTCAACATGGCCGGCGAGGCGGCACGCGACTCCGCCCTGCGGATCGAGAGTGCGGTGCGCGATTTCCGCGAGCGGATGGAACTGATCCGCAGCGGACAGGCCGGCCGGCTGTCGGTGGCTGCCGTCTCGACGGCAAAGTACTTCGCTCCGCGTCTGATTGCCGCATTCGCCCACCGCCATCCGGGCGTCGACCTCAGGTTCCTGATCGGCAACCGCGACGAGACGATGGCCAGCCTGAAGGCGATGGAAGCAGAAATCGCGCTGACCGGCCGGCCGCCGGCCGATCTTCCGGCGGCACGAACAGCGATCGGGCCGCATCCCTATGTCATCATTGCGCCGCCGTTCCACCGGCTGGCCGGGGTCCGGCAGATCGCCAAGGAGGCGCTGGCCGGCGAATCCTTCCTCTACCGCGAGGAAGGATCGGGAACGCGTGCGATGTTCGACTATTTCATCGGCGACATTGCCATCCAGCGGGCGCAGATCGGCATCGAGCTGGGATCGAACGAGACGATCAAACAGGCGGTGATGGCAGGACTGGGCATTGCGCTGATCTCCTCGCATACGATCGCGGCCGAGGTGGTCGACCGGCGCATCATCTGCCTCGACGTTGTTGGCCTGCCGATCATCCGGCAATGGTTCGTCGTCCACCGGACGGATCGCGACCTGTCGCCGGTGGCGCGGGCGTTCCGCGATTTCGTCGCCGATCGCGGACCGCATTTCCTGCCCCGGCTGGTGACCGGCCGGGAGGCCGGCGGGCTGCCCACGGTGCTGCCGCCAGAAGAATAGAGCCGGTCACACCCGCTTTGGCTCGAAGCGGCACCACTGGCGGACGGGACAGCGCGGGCATTCGGGCCTGAGCGCCTTGCAGATGTAGCGCCCGTGCAGGATCAGCCAGTGATGACAATGCAGGCGGTAGGCGTCGGGCACGATCCGCTCAAGTCCGGCCTCCACCGCCTCCGGTGTCTTGCCCGGGGCCAGCGGCAGCCGGTTGGAGACGCGGAACAGATGGGTATCGACCGCGATGGTCGGCTGGCCGAAGGCGATGTTGAGCACGACATTGGCAGTCTTGCGCCCGACACCGGGCAGGGTCACCAGCGCCTCGCGGGTCTCGGGCACAGCGCCGCCGTAGGTCTCGATCAGCCGCTGCGACAGCGCGATGACGTTTTTCGCCTTGGTCCGGTAGAGGCCAATGGTGCGGATCAGCTCGCGCACCCGCTCCTCGCCGAGGGCCAGCATCCGCTCGGGTGTATCGGCCAGCCGGAACAGTTCAGCCGTCGCCTTGTTGACGCCGACGTCCGTCGCCTGTGCGGACAGCACTACGGCAACCAGCAGGGTGAAGGCATTGACGTAGTGCAGCTCCCCTTTCGGCTCGGGATCGGCAGCGGCAAAGGCCGCAAACACCGCTTCAACCTCATCCGGCCCCAGCGGTCGCAGTGCTTTGGCAGGGCGGGCTGACCTTTGACGCGACGCGGCTTTTGCCATAGCGTTCGATTATCCTGTGTGGGATCGGAGGGGACTCCATGCAAGGGATATCCAATAGCGCGGGCCGCATGACCGCGCCAGACGAGACGCCGGTGTTTGCCGCGACGTTGCACCCGCATCGGTCGCTGGGGCCGCGGGGAACGCGGCTGCTGATCGGGCTTTTCGGTGTTGCCTCGCTCATTGCCGCCATCCCGTTCATGCTGATGGGAGCCTGGCCCGTCGGTGGGTTTTTCGGTCTCGATATTGCGCTGCTGGTGATCTGTTTCCGACTCAACAATGCGCGTGCGCGCGAGCACGAGGAAGTGTTGCTGAGCCGGCTCGAATTGCTGGTGCGCAAGGTTTCCTGGCGCGGCCGGCTTGACGAGCGGCGCTTCAACCCCTTCTGGGTGCGCCTGAAAACCGAGGAAGATCCCGACTACGGGATGATGCGGCTGGCGGTGACCCAGCGCCGGGAGGAGGTCGAACTCGGCACCTTCCTGACGCCGCACGAACGGGCCGATTTCGCCCGGGCTTTCGGTGCGGCTCTGGCCAAGGTCCGGCACTGAGCGCTCAGGCCGGCTCCATGCCATGTCCTGCGCGGCGGCGGCCATCGCGCCGGTGAAGACGGTCACGAGCTGCACGGCGTCAGGCAAGGGCGTGATGATGTCGATTCCGGGCTGGCCAATGAGTTCGCTGATCTGCTGGATGCCGAAATCGGCCTGTCCCTCGGCGATGATCCGGGCAACCGGCACGCCCGGCGGCGCCTGGATGGCGCGGGCCGCCATGGCCTCCGCGATGCCCCACGCCTGCCACAGGGCCTTGAGATGGTCGCCGCTGGGACCGGTGGAATAGCAGACGGCACGGGCGGCAAGCATTGCGACCTTCACCGCCTCGACGCCCGACAGGTCGGGGCGGGGCGTGCCGGCGGGAATGGCGACCGCGATGGCCGAGCGGGCGACCGGTGTCACGGTCCCGGAATCGACAATTCCTTCCGCAGCCAGCCGGTCGATTGCGCCGGCTGCCAGCAGAACAAGATCAGCCGGCCTGCCATCGCGGACATAGGCGGCGGCATCGACCCCGCCCATCGCGTGGAGTTCGACGGCAATGCCGGTTGCCGCGCGGCAGGCCGTGAGCGTCTCGGCAAGAATGGAGCGGGTCGCCATCGACGACACCAGCACAAGGGGAGCGCCCAACGCCGTGCTCAATCGATGTATCTCAGGCCCGCCTTGGCCAGCGCATCCCGCATCTTGTAGAGGTCGAGACCGATGACGCCGCGTGCCAGTTTCTCGCGCTTGTCCCCTTCGTTGGCCTCGCGCGCCGCAGCCGCCTCCGCCACCCTGGCAACCGATGAGCGCGGAACGACGACCACACCATCATCGTCGGCAACAACCGCATCGCCCGGATGGACCAGCGCCCCGGCGCAGACGACCGGAATATTGACCGAGCCGAGCGTCGCCTTGACGGTGCCCTTGGCCGATACGTTCTTCGACCAGACGGGAAAGCCCATCTCCGTCAGCGTTCTCACGTCGCGCACACCGGCATCGATGACCAGCGCCCGCGCCCCACGCGCCTTGAACGAGGTCGCCAGCAGGTCGCCGAAATAGCCATCCGTGCACTCTGCGGTGATGGCCGCGACGACAATGTCGCCGGGCTGGATCTGCTCGGCAACGACATGCATCATCCAGTTGTCGCCGGGATGCAGCAGGACTGTCACCGCGGTTCCCGAGACCTGCGCGCCGGGATAGATCGGGCGCATATACGGCTGCATCAGGCCAATGCGCCCCATCGCCTCGTGCACAGTTGCCGATCCGAAGGCGGCGAGCCGGTCGGTTGCAGCCCGGTCGGCGCGCTGGATGGTCCGGTAAACGACGCCCAGTTCGGTCATGTCAAAGGCCTCTTGCTTTCAATCTGGCATCAAGATGCGGAAACACCCGCCGCGCGTTGCCCTCGAACACGGCGTGACGCTCGGCTTCGGTCAGGTTCGGTGTCGCCACGATATACCGTTTCGTATCGTCGTAGAAATGGCCGGTTTCAGGATCGATCCCGCGCACCGCGCCGATCATCTCGGAGGCGAACAGGATGTTGTCGACCGGGATGACCTTGGTCAGCAGGTCGATGCCGGGCTGATGGTAGACGCAGGTGTCGAAAAACACATTGTTGAAAACGTGCTGCCTGAGCAGGGGCTTTTTCATCTCCTGCGCCAGACCCCGGAAGCGGCCGAAATGATACGGCACCGCGCCGCCGCCATGCGGGATGATGAACTTGAGCGTCGGAAAATCCCGGAACAGGTCACCCTGCACGAACTGCATGAACGCCGTGGTGTCGGCGTTGAGATAGTGCGCGCCGGTGGTGTGGAAACAGGCGTTGCAGGAGGTTGAGACATGGACCATCGCCGGGATGTCATGCTCCACCATCTTCTCGTAGATCGGATACCAGTGCCGGTCGGTCAGGGGGGGCGCGGTCCAGTGCCCGCCCGATGGATCGGGATTGAGGTTGATGCCGACAAATCCATAGTCGCGGATGCAGCGTTCAAGCTCGGGAATGCAGGTTTTCGGGTCGACGCCGGGGCTCTGGGGCAGCATCGCGACGCCGATGAAATGGTCCGGAAACAGCGTCGCCACCCGGTGACACAGTTCATTGCAGAGGCCGGCCCATGTCGATGAGATCGCAAAATCGCCGATGTGATGGGCCATGAACGAGGCGCGCGGCGAAAAGATTGTGATGTCCGATCCGCGCTCCTTCATCAGCCGCAGCTGGTTGGCCTCGATGCTGGCGCGCAGGTCATCATCGGAAATGCGGAGGTCCGATACCTTCGGCATCTGCGAGGGGTCCGAAATCCCGGCGATCTGGCGGTTTCGCCACGCCTCCAGCGCCGGCGGGGCGGTGGTGTAATGGCCGTGGCAATCAATGATCAGCGGCTTGCGGCTCATGTTTCCCGTCCTGTGAAATGCCGGGTTGTCATTTTGGCTGCACCGGCGGTGTGCCGTGGGTGTGGAAACTCTCGATCGTCCTGAGGCCCCAGGCCTGGCCCTTCTTACGGTCCGCCTCGGTCCAGATCACCGGCTCCCAGTCAGGTGCCAGAATCAGCCGGGCGCCGGCATTGGCGAGTTCCACCCGGTTGCCCGCCGGCTCCCAGACATAGAGGAAAAACGTGCCCTGCACCGCATGCTTGTGCGGTCCTGTCTCGATATGGACGCCGTTTTCGAGAAAGATATCGGCGGCGCGCAGGATGTCCTCGCGCTGGTCGGTGGCGTAGGTGACATGGTGCAGACGGCCGGAGCCGCCGCCGTGTTCCTCGGTGCAGGCGAGATCATAGGTCTTGTTGTTGACGGTGAACCAACAGCCGCCGAGACGGCCGTTGTCGAGCCGGATGATCTCGGTGACCCTGCTTCCAAGACAGGTTTCCATGAACCGGCGGAATTCGGTCACATCGGCGCTGAGCAGGTTGAGATGATCGATCCGGCGGGGGCAGGCCCCGGTTGCATGGAACCGGCTGGCATTGTTCTTGAGCGCCGGGCGATCCTTGTCCGAAGGGGCGTATTTCACCGTATCCCAGTAGATCTCGAACACGTGGCCGAACGGATCCTCGAAGCGGAAGGCACGGCCATGGCCGAGATCGCCCGGCGTCCAGCCATGCACGGTGTAGCCGCTGGCCTCGATCGCCCGGACCCGCCGCTCCAGCGCCTCGGGCGAGTCGGCGCGATAGCCGATATGGCCAACACCGGTCGTGTGGTGGCGCGTCAGCTTCAGCGAATGAAACTCGTAATCGTCCCACGCCCTCAGATAGGCCGACGTGGAATCCTCGCCCGACAGCGTCAACCCGAAGACGCGGGTGAAAAAGTCGAGGCTTTCGTCGTACCGGTCGGTGAACATCTCGACATGGGCGAGATGAGCAACGTCATGGCTTGGCATGGCTTCCTCCGGTTCAGGCTTCAGAACGTGCAGCCTAAGGGCCGCGCCTGCTGTGTTCAAATTGTTAGTTTTCGCCAATTGATAATTTTCCTGCATATATATCCCGTCATCAAGGGAGGCTGGCCATGCGGATCGACTTTCTCGGGATCGAAGCGTTTCTGGGCATCGCCGAGCGCGGCAGTTTTCATGGCGCGGCGGAACGGCTCAACCTGTCGCAGGCTGCGCTCAGCCACCGGATGCGCCGCCTCGAGGATGACCTGGGCGTCAAGCTGTTCACCCGGACGACACGCCATGTCGCGCTTACACCCGCCGGACTCGCGCTGCTGCCGAAGGTGCGGGCGATGATGGACGGGCTGACCGGGGCCTATGAAGGGTTGCGCGAACAGGGGCGCGCGCGCCAGATGCGCGTCACGATCGGCTGCCTGCCGACGATCGCGACCTATTACATGCCGCCGATCCTCAAGGAATTCACCCAGCAGTTTCCGGACATGTCGGTGTATATCCGCGACAACTCCGTCGCCCAGATCGCCGCGATGGTCGATGCCGGCGAAGCCGAGTTCGGAATCACCATCGTCTCTGCCCAACGCTGGGATCTCGAGACGCGTCCGTTGATGCGCGAGCCCTATGTCCTGCTGTGCCCGGCGGACCACCCGCTTGCCGCGCGCCGACAGGTCAGCTGGAGCGATTTCGAGGGCATTCCCCTGATCCGCATCAGCACGCAGGCCGCCAACCGGGCGATCATCGACGACGCTCTCGGCCCGCGGCGGGATTTCATGCGCTGGCTCTATGAAGTCCAGCATGTCTCGACCGCAGCCAGCATGGTGGCCTCGGGCATCGCCCTGACGGTCGTGCCCCGCCTTGCGATCTCGGCGACTGCCACACAGGGGCTGGCCGCCGTCCCGATCACCAATCCATCCGTCGCGCGTACGGTCGGGGTTGTGACCAAACGAGGCAACCCGCTGTCACCGGCGGGAGAAGCGCTTCATGCGCTTGTCACCAAGCGGCTCAAGGCGGAAAGCCGGGGCGACGCGGCAGAGTAGTCCGCCATGTCGGAACGCCCCGATGACCGCGCTGCGATCGTGGCCGTATGCCGCTAGTCGACGATGCGGACCGCGCCCCGGGCCGCGCTGGTGGTCAGAGCGGCATAGGCCTTCAGCGCCGTGGTCACCTTGCGCTTGCGCGGGGCCGCCGGCTTCCAGCCGTCCTTGCCTTTCGCCTCCATCGCGGCACGGCGACGCGCCAGTTCCGCATCGGGGACGACAAGTTCGATCCGGCGGGCAGGAATATCGATCTCGATCCGGTCGCCATCCTCGACCAGCCCGATCAGCCCGCCCTCCGCCGCCTCGGGCGAGACATGGCCGATCGACAGGCCGGACGAGCCGCCCGAAAAGCGTCCGTCGGTAACCAGCGCGCAGGCCTTGCCGAGGCCCTTCGACTTCAGATAGCTCGTCGGATAGAGCATCTCCTGCATTCCCGGCCCGCCGCGCGGCCCTTCATAGCGGACCAGCACCACATCACCGGCCTTGACCTTGCCGTTGAGAATGCCGTCGACGGCGGCGTCCTGGCTCTCGAAAATGCGGGCGGGGCCGGCGAACACGAGGATCGAGTCATCGACGCCGGCCGTCTTGACGATGCAGCCGTCGAGCGCGAGATTGCCGGTCAGAACGGCCAGACCGCCATCCTTGGAATAGGCATTGGCCACCTGCCGGATCACGCCTCCGGCACGGTCGGCGTCGAGATCGTCATAGCGCCGATCCTGACTGAACGCGGTCTGCGACGGCACGCCGCCGGGGGCTGCGCGGTAGAAGGTGCGCACGCTGTCCGAGTTGGTGCGCTTGATATCCCAGCGATCGAGCGCTTCGCCGAGCGAGGCGGCATGGACGGTCGGCAGACCGGTTTTCAGCAGTCCCGCCCGGTCGAGTTCACCAAGAATCGCCATGATGCCGCCGGCCCGGTGCACGTCCTCCATGTGGACGTTGGCGACCGACGGCGCCACCTTGCACAGGACGGGAACCTTGCGCGACAGCCGGTCGAT
>Ga0209573_1004287_pt1 | contig 14299 bp, 10 predicted proteins | sample TNRBio252014_DNA_FD_185870 | JGI IMG/M metagenome (GOLD analysis project Ga0209573, IMG submission 185870) | Wastewater treatment Type I Accumulibacter community from EBPR Bioreactor in Madison, WI, USA - TNR Reactor_6/25/2014_ DNA (SPAdes)... | ecosystem: Engineered > Bioreactor > EBPR >...
TGCGCCGTCGCGCCCCCGGCTTGTGCCGCCGCTCGGTGCGCGAGATCGCTCGCCAGGGACGGGTCGCCCAGCTCGAGTTGGAGCCCGGCAGCCACCAGCAGCACCCTCGCCGTAGGCCTGTGCATCGCAGGAGACAATCGATCCCACGCCTCGCGATACCGGCCCAGCCTTGCCAGCGTTGCCGCAGATTCGGCAAGCTCGTCCGCCGCAGCTTCCGTGATCGCATCTGGATGTGATCCGTGAGTCACGCCCTGATCTTACAAACCCGAACCCAGTCACGTGGTATATACCTACACATGTGGATCGCCCTTGCGCTCTCGCTCGCCGCCCCCCAACTCGCCTCCCAGCCCGATCCGGCTCCCGGGCCTCAGCCCGCGTCTCGAATCGGCCCGGGGGTGCCCACTGGCGTTTGGGTCAGGCCAGGATACCGGCTCACCGTCGCCGCCGATGGGCTGGGCATGCCTCGCTTCCTCGAACAAGACGACGCCGGGCACCTCTTCGTCTCTCGTCCTTACGCGCCCATCAAAGAAAACCAGCGACGATCTACCACTGGCGACATCATCCGTCTCGCCGACGCCGACCGCGACGGCGTCTTCGAGTCCAGATCCACCTTCCTCGAAGGGCCAACCCAACTCCACGGGCTCTCGTGGCAATCCAAACTCCACGAAGCCGGCGTCACCGACGGCCGCGGCTGGCTCTGGTACACCACCTCCGGGTCCGTCCACAAAGCTCGCGATTCCAACGATGACGGCAAGGCCGACGACCTCGTTACCGTGCTCGCCCAAGGCTCCCTGCCCGAAGGCGGCGCCAACTGGTGGCGATCCATCTGCGTCACCCGCACAGGCTTCTATACCTCAATCGGAGACTCCGGAAACATCACCGACGAGGCCGCCACAGAACGTCAAAAAATCTATCTCTTCCAGCTCGACGGGTCCGCAAAGTCCCTCTTCGCATCCGGGCTGCGCAACACCGAAAAACTCCGCATCCGACCCGATTCCGACGAGCTCTGGGGCATCGACCACGGGTCCGATTGGTTCGGCCGCGCCTTCGGAGAAGACCCCGCCAACCCCGCAAAGGGACAGCCCATCACCGACGACAACCCCCCTGACGAAATCAACCTCTACACCAAGGGCTCGTTCTTCGGCCACCCGTTCATTGTCGGTTCTCGCATCCCTCGACCCGAATTCGCCTCCAAGACCGACATCGTCGAAACCGCACTCCGATCGACTCCACCAGAGTGGTCCATCCCCGCTCACTGGGCCCCCAACGGCTTTACCTTTCTCGCCCCCTCTCGTGACGGCAAACCCGCCGGAATCCTCGGAAATGTCTCCGACATGGTCGTCTGCTGCCACGGATCCTGGAATCGTTCGTCTCCCGTCGGGTACAAAGTCGTCCGGGTCATGTTCGACCCCTACTCCGCCCGGCCCTGCGGGAACCTCCTTCTGGTGGACGCTCTCAAGGATCGATCCCCGCTTCTAAGGCCGGTTGACGCCGTCGAAAGCCCAGATGGCTCCATTCTGTTCTCATGCGACATGACGGGCAAAATCTACCGGCTTTCCAAGGAACCCTAAGAACACCAAGGGGTACTATAGTGGGTACTAATGTCGATCCTGGCGTCCAACTCGGGTGTGCGGAATGTTGCCGTGCGGGCGCAACGCAAGGGCAGTCGGAACCGATGGGGTCGGGAGTTCGCGTGTGTCGTGCTCTCGTCGGCTATGGCGCTGCTGAGCACGGGATGTGCGTTCGAGCGGCACCGCGAGGAGTTGGCAAAGCTCCACGCTTCGGGGCAATACGCTCAGGCCGCCGCCACGCTCGATGATCCAAAGACCGACAGGCTCTACGACCAAGGCGACGAGGTCCTCCGTCATATGGACCGGGCCGCCGTTGCATTGGCGATGGGCGACACCCCGCGCGCGACCCGCGAGCTCGAACTGGCCAAGCAGCAGACCGAATTCAACGATCAGAAATCGACGGGCGAAGCCATCGCCGAATGGCTTCTCAATGACAACGCCCGACGCTACATCGCAGAGCCGTACGAGGACATGTACCTCAGCGTGCTGACGATGGTTGCCCTCCTCGCCGAGGGACGCGTCGATCCCGGTGCCGCCAACGAGGCCCGGCGTTTCGGGCTGCGCTCTAATGTCCTGCGAGATCGCTTCAACCAGCAAGTCGGGGAGCTCGACCGCCGCGCGGGCGACAACCTCCGCAAAACCGGCTGGAACTCTTCCGCCAGCGGTGGGGCCGCCGGAGCCGGTGAGTTTGTCGAGAGCCCGTTGGGAGCCTACCTCGCCGCTCTCTCCTTTATGGCGAGCGGCCAGACCGACAACCAGAAAATCGCCGCGACTCGTCTCCGAGACGCCATCCGCTCGCAAGCCGTCGGGCCAGTGCGCGAGGCCGATTTCGATGCCGTCGAGAACCTCACGATCAACGACGCCAACGTTGTCGTCGTGGCCTTCTCCGGGCGTGGACCAACCAAAAAAGCCCTGCGGCTGCCCCCCATCATTATCGACAAGGTCACTTTCTACGCCGAGATCCCCGTCCTCGAACGAGGCGCGTCCGGCGTCACTTCCGCACGCGTTGAATTCAAAGATGGTCCCACGGTCCCCCTCGCACTCGTCGAGGACATGACCTCCGTGGCGATGCAGCACTACGAGCACGCGATGCCGCTCATCCAGGGGCGGGCCATCGCCCGCGCCGCCGCTCGGGCCGTCGGCGCTTATTTCATCACCGAAGCCGTCGACAAAAGCAACAACCGCAACAAGCAAGGCGCCCGCTGGCTGACCGAGATCGGGCTCCTCGTCGCGCAGATCGCCATCGAACGCGCCGACATCCGCTGCTGGGCCTTCATGCCGGGCCAGGCCCGTGTCGCCACGCTCAAACTCCCCGCAGGGCCCACGGCCTACCGCGTCGTCTACGAAGGATCCGCCGGCTACACCACCGCGTGGAAAGACATCGTGATCGGGGGAGCAAGCGAAGGTGGCGGGTTGGGCAACGCGCCGCTCGTCGCCGCCGTCGCTCATTACTGGAACTGAACGGGACAATCCCGTCCAAAGGAGGATGCATGTCGAAGGATCGAACGACGTTCAAGAACTGGGCTTGTGGTGCGTTCCTTGTCGCCGGCACGTTTGCCGGCTCGCTCGCCGGGTGCGCAAGCCCCAATGAACGCATCACCCGCGTCGACCCGATGAAGGGTGGCATCGACGTCAACAGCCGATACAACGCCACCGACGCCCACCAGATGGCCGAGTACCTCATCAACGACCTGCTCTCCAAGCCCTGGATCGACGCGGCCCGCGTGGCCAATCAGGGCAAAGGCGAGAGCGACCCGCGCGCCCGCGTCGTGCTGGGGAACATCAAGAACAAGACCACCGATTACACCATCGACATGGCGATGGTCACCAATCAGGTGCAAGAGGAACTCGTCAACTCAGGCCGCACCCGCGTTTTCGCGGCCAAGGACATCCGCGAGCAACTCCGCGCCGAACGCTTCGATACCGAATTCGCCGACCCCGCCACCGTCAGCAAGGCCGCCAGCGAAGTCAAGGCCCAGTTCATGGTCCTCGGCGACCTGCTCGAAAACGTGCAAGTCTCCGGCGACGGTCGCACCAAAGACGTCTACTACGAGCTTCGACTCGAAATGACCGACATGGCGACCACCGAAAAAGTCTGGATCCGCACCGCCAGGTCCCGCAAAATCAGCGAGCGCTGATCACGCTCCCGATTGCAAATAATCGGAATCCAAAAAGGCCGCGGGCCCCGGTGTTGCCGGGGCCCGCGCTCGTTGGGGCGAGGCCGTAAGCCGAGTTCTGTGCCCTGAGTGGCCCCCGATCCGTCCCTCTTCCGCCCTTTGACGGGGGCCGCGGAGAAGGTTGCGAACCGGGCTCGCCCAAGGCGGCGACCATTTCTCTAGGCCCGACGTTGCCGCCGGGCTCGAGCAATCTACCCGCTCCATGGGCCGGACAGGCCTTGACCCCCTTTCGAGAGCCCGGAGCTGCGTGATCTTGCACGCGGTGGGGTTTGCCGTGCCTCCCGAGTCACCCCGGGAGCGGTGCGCTCTTACCGCACCCTTTCACCCTTACCTGATCCCCTGTTTCCAAGGGCCATCGGCGGTTTGCTTTCTGTTGCACTTTCCCTCGGCGGTGATGAGAACGGTCGCCCGTCGCCATGTCCACCGGGTGGGCGTTACCCACCACCGTGTCCTGCCGTGCTCGGACTTTCCTCGTCGTCGGTTGCCCGACGCCGCGATCGCCCTGCCTCGCCGTACTCCGCATTCTAGCGGGGTAGGATCTCGTCCATGGAAGGCGTGCGCACATCCGCGATCTGGGCCCGAGCCGAACAGGCACCCCTGGCTCGAGCCCTCGCCGATATCACCGGGCTCAGCATTCTCCGTGCCGGAGGCCCCGACCAAGGCCCCGCCTCTCAACTCGGTGCCGACCGTCTCCACGACATCCGCCGCGCCATCGTCGAAGGGCCAGAGGACGTCATCCTCATCCTCACCCCGACCAGCGTCGACGCTCGCACCCTGCGCACAGCCCGATCCAGGCACATCGTCTCGACCGAGCCACTGCCTTGCAGCGCGCTCACTCTCAGACAAGAAGGATGGCTCGACATCGGCTCCGAATTCCGACTCGCCGCGGGCATGCGATTCTGGCGCGGGATCGACGAGGCCGCCGTCGCCTTGGCCGAGATCGGTCGCCCACCGATGGTCGTCGCCCGCTCGACCTCCGCGCCGCACGAGTCCACGCTCGGTGCCAGGCTCTTCGACGCCGCCGACGCCATCGTCTCGCTCATGGGCGAGCCCACCGTCGCCTTCGCGAGCTGGTCACCCGCCGGCCAGCCCATCCCCGAGTCCCTCGCTTCTCTCTCAGGCTCCATGAGCGTGACGCTCGCCTTTGCCGACGGGCGATCAGCGGGCATCATCGCCTCAGATCGAGCCTCATGGACACGCAGCGTCGAGCTGCTTTCTCCGCGGGGCGGGATCTACCTTTCGGATCGCGCCATGGTCTGGAACGACCCGTCTGGATTCGCGCGTGACCGCTGGGACGATCCAGCACCGGCATCCGCGTGGCCCGCTGCCGACGCGCTCGCGACCGGTGTTCGTGTCGCAATTGAGAGTCAATCTCAGGCGTCCCCGACTTCTCTCGCGTCCGTGCTCGCGCTGTGCCAGGCCGCTCTGCTCAGCGTGCGTACTGGGCAGGCCGAATCCATCGAAACCCTGCGCCGGCTGGCCGAAGCCTGAAACAACTTCGCCCCCGTCCGGGAACGCCCCTTGTACGGTGCGCCCACCAATATCTGTCGCCACAAGGACCGAGAATCTTCTTCCGATGACGAATTCGGTGGATCCAACCGATAGGCGGTGGTACGAATATGCAAGAGCACTCCGGTTCTGTTCGGAGAGCAACAGAGGATGACGTCATGACGACTCGTGTGCGCCGTGTCTTCGAAGCCGGTTTTGTGTTGCTCCCCCTCGTTGGGCTCTCGCTCGCGTTGAACAGCGCCGCAGACCCCAACACCACCATCGCCGATTTTTTCACTCCGGGCAGTCAGCCTCTCGAATTCGACGAGGGGTTCGAGACCGCTCGCGTCTGCGCCTTCTGCCACGGCAACTACAACGCCGCCGTCGAACCCTACCGCAACTGGGCCGGGACCATGATGGCCCAGGCCGCCCGTGACCCCGTTTTCCGCGCCGCCGTCGCCATCGCGAACCAGGACGTCCCGGAGATCGGTAACGCCTGCTTCCGGTGCCACTCTCCGGGCGGGTGGATGAACGGGCATGTCACCGCCGACGGCTCCCAACTCGACGAATACGACATGGAAGGCGTCAGTTGCATCATGTGCCACCGCATGGTCGATCCCGAATACAAGCACGGAATCAGCCCGGCCGTCGACGAATCGATCCTCGCCAACATGCTCGAACCCGTGACCAGCGTTCATAACTCTGCCATCGCCTTCGACCCTATGGACCGCCGCCGCGCCCCATTCGCCTTGACCCCCGAGGCCGAGTATCACCCCTGGCTCCAATCCCCGTACCACCGCTCAGCGGCCCTCTGCGCCTCGTGCCACGAGGTCAGCAATCCCATTTACAGCAAGCAGCCCAACGGTACCTACGCCCTCAACGCACTCAACACACCTCACCCCACCCAGAACAAATACGACATGTTCCCCGAGCAGCGTACCTACAGCGAATGGGCAAATTCCGCCTTTGCCGTCGCCCCGATCGACATGGGCGGCCGCTTCGGCGGCAACAAGCTCGAAGTCTCCACCTGTCAAGACTGCCACATGCCCGATGCCTCCGGCACCGCTTGCCAGCCCTTCCTCGGCGGAGCAAACCGGACCGACCTCCCGGTCCACCAATTCGCCGGCAGCAACACCTGGGTCCTCCGCGCCGTTGACAAGCTCAATCCTCGTGACGAAACGTTGCTCACCGACGAGATCATCGAAACCGCGATCTCGCGAAACCTCGAAATGCTCTCGAAAGCTGCTGACCTCGAACTGTCCGCCGGACCCTCCGGGCTCGTCGCCCGCGTCGTCAACCAGACCGGCCACAAGCTGCCCACGGGATACCCAGAGGGGCGCCGAATGTGGATCAACGTCCGCTTCTTCGGGGCCTCGAATAACCTTCTCGCCGAGCGTGGAGCGTACGACCAAGCCACTGCGACCCTGTCCGACACCGACACCAAGGTTTACGAAGGTGAGATCGGGATCGATGCCGCCATGGCCGCCGTCAGCGGCAAGCCTCAGGGGCCAGGGTTCCACCTCGCTCTCAACAACGTTTGGTACAAAGACAACCGCATCCCGCCCCGCGGGTTCACCAACGCCGCCTTTGCCGCGGTTCAGGCCGCCCCGGTCGCCTACTCCTACGCCGACGGCCAATATTGGGACGACACCTCGTTCGCGATCCCCGCGGGCGCACGACGCGCCGAAGTTAGGCTCTACTACCAGACTTCCACCAAGCACTACATGGAATTCCTCCGCGATGAGAACACCACCAATGGCGCGGGCACGAAAGCCTGGAACGAGTACGTTCGCTTCGGGATGAGCACGCCCGCTCTCATGGCTTCCTCCAACCTCACCCTCTGCGCCGCCGACTTCACCGGTGACGGCTTCGTTGACGGGTTCGACTACGACGCCTTCGTCGAGGCCTTCGAATCCGGTGCCATCAGCGCCGACATGGACGGTGATGGGTTCATCGACGGATTCGACTACGACCTCTTCGTGGAACGTTTCGAGCTCGGTTGCTAGACACCTCAGCCAACGGTTGGGCTCGCTTGTGGTTTCCCACGCGTCCCTGCACCTCCGTCGGCGTAGGATCCCGCGTGAGCACGCCGACGCCATCGTCGCCCGGACCAGCAACGCCCCTCCCATTCGGCCCGGGTTCGCCCCCGGTGACCGATCGCAAGCAAGATCGGCCCGTCTCCATCAGGCAGGTCGCGGCGCACGCAGGCGTTTCCATCGCCACTGTGAGCCGCGTCATGAACAAGTCCGCCGACGTCTCACCAGAGACCGCCGCACGCGTCCGCAAGGCCGTCGACGAGCTGGGCTATTCGCCCAATCCTCTCGCCCGAGGCCTGGGTTCCGGTGATACCCGTGTCCTGGGTATCGCCCTCCCGTGGTTCCAGGGCGAGTTCTTCACCGAGCTCCTCCAGGGCGCAGACGAAGAAGCCGTTCGCCTCGGGTACCACCTCATGGTGACCTCGATCACCACCAACCCCGACGGCCGCCGCCGTAACCGCATCGTCGGCAGCCGGCTTGTCGAGGGCACCGTGCTCATGATCGAAAAAGCCGACAACCCACTGTGGCGCGACGCTCTCGATGCGGGCGTCCCCACCGTCATCATCGACACCGATCTCACCGCCCACGGGCTCGACAGCGTCGTCCTCGATAACGACAAAGGCACCGCCGAAGCCGTCGAACACCTTCTCCGCTGGGTGCCCCCAGCCAAGCTCTATTTCGCGGGTGGTGCCCGAGATAATTATGACGCCGCCCGACGCGGTGATGCCTTCATCGCCTCACTCCTCAAACGCGGGCACACCGCCAAGCCCGAGCAGGTCGTGTACGGCGATTACGCCGTGGAATGGGGCCGCGAATGGCTGCTCCGTCTCAGCTCGATGGTGGGGGGGGCAGAGCATCTTAAGGGCTCCGCCGTTCTTGCCGGAAACGATGAGATCGCCGTCGGTATCGTCAGAGCCGCCGAAAGCCTCAAACTCCGCGTGCCCGACGACCTTCGAGTCGTCGGCTTCGACGACACCCAGCTCTCCAGAATGATCAAGCCAAGTCTCTCCACGGTCGCTCTGGATATGGCCCACGTCGGCGCCACCGCCATCAGCATGCTGGTTCGCAGGCTCGAAAACCCCGCCACGCCCGCGACCTGCGTCCGCGTACCCACGCAGCTCGTGGTCCGTGAGTCCAGCACGGCCATGTCGTAACTCAGCGTCGATCTCTCAAGGCGCACGTACCCGCGTGCCGAGGGATCAGCGAGATCGACCCGGCCAGAACAGTTGAGTTGTGCGTGAGCCACAGCCCAGTCGCCTCTCCTGCCTTCAAGGGCTCGGGGACGACGCAGGAATGGGCGCGGAGGGATTCGAACCCCCGAAGGCGTAAGCCAGCAGATTTACAATCTGCCCCGTTTGACCACTTCGGTACACGCCCGCTGGATGTCAGCCGCCCGGCGTCGCCGAGCGGGTGGAAATGTATTCTCGACCCAACCCCGGGGCAACATGAACCCGCGCAATCAAACGAACCCCCAACAGACACCCCCGAGCCTCACAGATCCGCTCAGCAGCCAATGTTCGGCAGATCCGCCATGCTTTAGTTCAGTTCGATCAGGCCGGGCACCCCGGAAACGCGGAGGTGCACCTTCACCGGAGAGTCCAGAAGTTTCCGGGCCGCCTTCGCGTCCGGCGTCACCAGGTGCTCTCGGACGTTCGCGGGCCCCGACGATACGCGTCGCGCCAACTCCGGTACGCACGCCGTGATGAGCGCCAGGTGGGTCCTCACCCAGGACGAGGCCGCGACGAGGTCAGAAACAGCACGGTCGACACCCGCCGCAGTTTCCGCCGACGATGCGACGTGGAGCCCGCCCGCATCATCCGTTGATATTTCCACCAACGGCGCATGAGGGCAACGCACCGCCAGAGTCTGCATCCCCGAGAGCACGGGAACAACTGCATCGGGCCGCGAATTCTCAGGCTTGGACTGCTCGACAGTTCCCGCCTGCTTCCCGCCCTGGGCGGGGAGCGACCGCAACACCATCCCGACCGCAAGCATCGGATCTTCGCATTCGCCCACGAAAAGCGTCGTCGACTTCCCCTGCGTCAAGCGGTCGGGTATGGTCACTGTCTCCAGATCACGGCCAAGGAATACGTTCGCCGCCTGTGCCAGCCGCGACCCGACAGACAACGCCTTGGGCTCCGGGCCTCCTACAACCGCGATCGTCAGCGCGGGCGACGACGTCTCAGCGACTTGCTGCGCCAAGTGCGATAGCCCACGAAGTGCCTGATAGGCACCGACCACCGCGGTGTGGTGCGTCGCCGTGAGAATCACCACTCGGCCCACCCCGCTCAGCGTCGCGACCTCTCCCTCGCTCACGTCATCGACGCTCAAAATCCATCGCCGCGCGATCCCGGTCGCCAGCGCAATCGCCTGTGGCAACGTGCTTGGCAGGTCCCCGGCCGCAGGCGGTAGCTCCGTGTGCAAATCCACTGAACACGACGTCCCGCGCACCCGAAGTAGAGCGATCGGCTCGCCCGTGGTCCTGTGACGCCACCTCGCATATTGGTACACCCAGGCCGACGCAGGAGCAGGCAGGTGACCCACCACGAGGGTCTCCACAGGAATCCGCTCCGGGGTTGCACCGTGCACCCGCGCCCGCTTGGCCGCAGCGATCAACAAACTCTCCCCGCGATCCATCGCAGTGTTCCTCGGCGAGTGCGAACCAACAGGAGTGGCCGGCGATACAGGCATCGGAAGCACCTTGCTCCCACCAACAGCCTCCGACTTCAATGGAGGCAGCGGAAGATCGTCCAGCATCGCCGCTCGCTCGGGGCCAAGAAAGAGGTCCGTGATCGTATCGAACGGGTCCACTTCTGCCCGTCGTGTGGGCTCGTGCTGCAAGGGCTCCTCGCGGCGGCGGGAGTGATCTCGGGCTTGCGGTGTTCCCTCGTGCATCGCCATCAGTTTACGCGCTTGAAACCGCGGAGCGAGCCGGCGTCCGCATCGTGCACACGTTATTCGAGTCCCCGAACGGATTGTACTGCACCCGAGGGTTGTGTTCGTCCGCTCGCCACTCACCGTCCACCACCAAGCGATACTGGTGGTCCCCCGGGGGCAGCGGGATCAGAAGCTCGAACACACCCAGCTCTTCGTTCAGACGCATCGGATTCGTCGTGGGCGACCACCCGTTGAATGATCCCGCCACCGCCAGTACCTTCCCAGCAGACGCGGGCTGTGTGAACAGCGCTCCGTGCGTCGTCTGGCGGACCCCGAGCAGGATCTTGCTCGTCTGGGCCGCCGCCGCTCGATCAGGTTTGATCTCCACATTCTCTGTCAGCCGAAGGCCCGCGTCGTTGCGACGCATCATCTTCTGAGCCCGCTGAACCAGTTCTGCCGCCCGGCTCAGGCCCACCACAGGCTCGGGTGCACGTGCCTCCGCCAGGGCCATCGGCGTGATCTGCGGCGTCTGACCAAGCAACTGCCCGATCTCACCGGAGAGGGCCCCCGATGCGACACCTCCGGCCATCGAGGGCTCCACGCCCCCGGAGCGCATCATCGCCTCGGCCGCCTCCATCTCCGCGTCGAGCTCGGCCTCCACCGTCGTGTTCATCTCGTCGCTCAGTTCCGAATCCGGCGAGTCCGGCAGCATGTCGTCCAGTGGTGTCGGCCGCGCAGGCACCAGGCACAGGCGACGCGGCATGCCGGGCTGTCGAAGCCCCATCGTGTCCAGGAACCAGTCGCACAGCGACAAGTAATCGTTCGAGCCCTCACAATCGGGCGCATACTCGTGGATCGTCTGGCCAAAGCTCGCCGCGTCGCGCACCTTGGGATCCCGGCGGATCACCACAGGAATCACGTGGTGCGAGAACCGCCGACGAAGCTCGTCCAGCAAATCGCACGCCACGGGCGACGCCTCATCGTGGATCGTCGGCAGCAGCAGCGTCTGCAACGACACCCCCAGCCGCTTGGCCAGGCTCTTGATCGTCGACACCTGTTTGGTCGCACCTTGCAACGAGAAATACCCTGTCTCAACAGGAATAATCACCGTGTTCGCCGCGCACAGCGTGTTGTACGTCAGCAGACCGATGCTCGGTGAGCTGTCGATGATCGTGACGTCATAGTCCGTCCGGAACCGTTCCAGAACCCCGGCCAGCCGACGCTCCCGATCGGGCCGATCCGCTAGCCCACCTCGCGCTGCTTCCAGCCCCGCCAGTTTGTACCGGCTCGGCGCAAGATCAAGGTTCTTTCCCGCTCGCCACAAGAGCCGTGCGGTGTCAAACGGCCTCGTCGGCGGTGCCAGCATCGCGTCCCCGATGTCCTGATCGATCTTGTTCTCAGGAACTCCAAGCCCCGCCGCGCAGTGACTCTGAGGATCCATATCCACCAGCAGTACCCGTAATCCGGATCTGGCCAGCGCCGACGACAAGTTGATCGCCGTCGTCGTCTTCCCGCATCCACCCTTTTGATTGATGATCGTGATCGTCCGCATGGGTCTCTCCGGGCCTCGCCCAAGAACTGGGTCGTCGGCCATCCGCGGTCAGGCGACAGCACCACCGGGCGCATTGGCGCCCGTTTCAGGCACGTCAGAACGTGAGTAACACACCGACGGCTGAACCCGCCGGGACCTGGAGACAAGCCACGTATCGGACTCTTCCTTTCATTGACTTGAACGCTGGTCCAATTCAGGCCGCGATGACCGCCCTCAGCCCCGCTTCCACCGCCTGTCGAGGGGGGGACGCTATGACTCGGCATGCATAGCCCGCCGTCGGCAGCACCAGCCTCTGAACGCCACCCAGTGCTTTCTTGTCGTGCGACATCGCCTCTATCAGCTCTTCAACCCCCGGCAAGCCACACGCCTTCACCGGCAGCCCCAATTCACCCAGCACCACGCGCAGCTCTCTCGTACTCACAGTCGGCGTCAAGCCCATAGCCTCAGACGCCGCCGTGGCCGCAATCAGGCCCAGCGATACGGCCTCGCCATGGTGCATCGGTGCGGGCAACTCCACTCCATCCGCGAGCACTCCACACGCTCGTTCGACCGGCTCAAACGCGTGCCCGAACGTGTGACCGAGATTCAGTAGAGCCCGCCCACCCGCCGCGTCTGGGGCTTCTTCCCTAGGGTCCGCGCCCACGATTCGAGCCTTGACCGCCACGTTCCGGGCGATCAGCTCAACAAGCCCCGCCGAGTCGTCCGCCGTGATTCCGCGAGTCATCGCTTCGAAAAGACCAGGGTCACCCATCGGGCCAGACAACAACCCGTGCTTGACACACTCTGCAAGCCCCGCGCGAAAGTGGCGATCTCCCAGCGACCGCAGTGTCGAAACGTCCGCAAGCACCTCGTACGGCTGGTGGAACGCACCGGCCATGTTCTTCCGAAGCGAGCCCCCGACACGCACGTTGATGCCAGTCTTCCCGCCCACCGAGGCGTCCACCATCGAAAGCAATGTGGTGGGGCACTGCGTACACCACACCCCGCGCCGGTACGCCGCCGCCGCGAACCCCGCCAGATCCCCGACCACGCCTCCACCCAGCGAGACCACCACTTCGTTGCGTTCGAGTTTCACCGCCGTCATCACCGACAGCAGCCGCGAGAATTCCTCGATCGACTTGTTTCCTTCGTCGGCGATCAACCCGTGCTCGGTCACGGCAAACCCGGCATCTCGAATCGACTCGGTCGCCAGCTCCACCGTGCTCCGGGGCAGGCCCTCATCGAATGCCACGACGGCACGTGCCCCGCCGGGGCTTGCCCGACGAACCGTGGCTCCAAGTTCCCCGAGCACTCCCGCTCCGATCACCACTTCGTAAGGTCGCTCGACCGACACCGCTACCCGGCGAAACGGCGTGCATCCTTCGCCCATTATGAGCGCTCCCAGGCAATCCGCGGCGCATCGCCCCACAGCATCTCAAGGTCGTAGTACGCTCGCGTGTTCGGCTCGAACAGATGCACCACCACATCCACAAAGTCCGCCAGAATCCACGTGGCCCGCGGGTCGGCGTTGGTCTTCACGCTCCGGTGCCCCGTCAATTCTCCCAGATCCGCTACTTCGTCGAGTGTCGATCGCATCTGGCGATCCGATGTGCCCGTCCCGATCACCAGATAATCCGCCATGGACTTGGTCTCTGATGACAGATCCAGCACCAGAATCTCGCCGCAGTGGTTGTCTCCAAGCAACCGCGCCGATTCGATCGCGAACGACTTGGCGTCCAGAGGGCCGCTCACCGTCACCCGCTTTGGTCGCGTCGAGTCGCGAACCAGCAACGCGGGCTCCCCGTCGTCCTCGGGAACATCCTCATCGCGCATCTGGTCGTCGGCGTCATCCACCATGCGATCCATGAACGCCGCGTGAGACACAGGCCGCGAAGCGGCCGGCCCTGCGAGAGGGGGGGTATCCACCGCCTGTGGCGTTGCTTCAGCAACATCCAGCACGGGTAACGCGGCTCCCTCGTTCAACCCCATCGCCGCAGCTCTCGATCCCCCCTTCGACGAGACTTTCTTTGCCGTCTTGGCGGGCCTCCGCAGCGGGGCCTTCCCCGCGCCGGGCTTGGCCGCCTTCTTCGACACCGCTACTGCTTTCTTCGATGTCTTCATGGCCCCCTTCTTCGCCGCCGTCTTCACCGGCGTCTTTGCCGGTTTTTTCGCCGGTTTTTTGGAGGTTCCCACCTTGGCCGACGACTTCGACGCCCCCTTCTTCTTCACGACCTTCGACGCTTTCTTCACCGTTGCTTTCTTCGCTTTCTTCGCCATTGCTACAGCGTAGGTCGCCCGAACTCCAGCCACTCCGTCGGCGACCGTGGGCTCGAAACCACGACCTCATACCCGGCCTCCCCAGGCTCGGCTCGCTCTTCGGATGCATCCTCGCCAAGACCCCCCCCCCGATGCGCTGCCAACGCCCTTGCCGGAGTGTTGCACTGCCGAGACAAGTGCAGCAGCACCGCACGTCCTGGGCAAACGGCCCGCGCCAGCACCGCCGACTGTTGGTTGCTCAGATGCCCCGATCCTCCCATGATCCGCTGCTTCAAAAACTCGGGCCGATCCGACTCCCGCTGCATCCGTGGGCAGTAGTTGCTCTCCACCGCAAGCACGTCG
>Ga0209573_1004288_pt1 | contig 14295 bp, 14 predicted proteins | sample TNRBio252014_DNA_FD_185870 | JGI IMG/M metagenome (GOLD analysis project Ga0209573, IMG submission 185870) | Wastewater treatment Type I Accumulibacter community from EBPR Bioreactor in Madison, WI, USA - TNR Reactor_6/25/2014_ DNA (SPAdes)... | ecosystem: Engineered > Bioreactor > EBPR >...
TGACCATCTTGGCGCCGTCCTTGGCGATGCCGCCGTTCTCGTACTTGCGCCCGACCATGAAGCCGGTGATGTTCTGCAGGAACAGCAGCGGGATGCCGCGCTGGCCGCACAGCTCGACGAAGTGCGCCCCCTTCTGCGCCGACTCGCCGAACAGGATGCCGTTGTTGGCGACGATGCCCACCGGGTAGCCGTAGAGGCGGGCGAAGCCGGTGACCAGGGTGGTGCCGTAACGCGGCTTGAATTCGTCGAAGCGGGAGCCGTCGACCACGCGCGCGATGACTTCGCGCACGTCGTAGGGCTTGCGCGGGTCGGCGGGGATGATGCCGTAGATCTCCTCGGGGTCGTAGGCGGGCTCCTCGCTGTCGGCGAGCGCCAGGTCCACTGCCTTGCGCTGGTTGAGATTGGAGACGAGGCGGCGTGCGATGTTGAGCGCGTGGCTGTCGTTCTCGGCGAGGTAGTCGGCCACGCCCGAGATGCGCGTGTGAACGTCGCCGCCGCCGAGATCCTCGGCGCTCACCACCTCGCCGGTGGCCGCCTTCACCAGCGGCGGGCCGCCGAGGAAGATGGTGCCCTGGTTCTTGACGATCACCGCCTCGTCGGACATCGCCGGCACATAGGCGCCGCCGGCGGTACACGAGCCCATCACCACCGCGATCTGCGGGATGCCCTGCGCCGACATGTTGGCCTGGTTGAAGAAGATGCGACCGAAATGGTCGCGGTCGGGGAAGACCTCGTCCTGAGTCGGCAGGTTGGCGCCGCCTGAATCCACCAGGTAAATGCAGGGCAGGCGGTTGGCCTGGGCGATCTCCTGCGCGCGCAGGTGCTTCTTGACCGTCATCGGGAAGTAGCTGCCGCCCTTCACGGTGGCGTCGTTGGCCACGATCATGCACTCGAGGCCCTGCACGCGGCCGATGCCGGCGATCACACCGGCGCTCGGCGCGTCGTTGTCGTACATGCCGTACGCCGCCATCTGGCCGATCTCGAGGAAGGCCGTGCCTGGGTCGAGCAGGTGGCCGACGCGGTCGCGCGGCAGCAGCTTGCCACGTGCGGTGTGCTTGGCGCACGCCGCCTCGCCACCGCCGAGGCTCACCTCGGCGGCCTTCGCACGCAGGTCCGCGACCAGGCCGCGCATGGCGCTGGCGTTGGCCTGGAAATCGGCGCTGCGGGTGTTGATGCCGGATTTGATCATGCTCATCGCTCGCGCTCCGCTCAACGGGTTTCGGAGAAGAGTTCGCGGCCGATCAGCATGCGGCGGATCTCGCTGGTGCCGGCGCCGATCTCGTACAGCTTGGCGTCGCGCCACAGGCGGCCGACCGAATACTCGTTGGTGTAACCGACGCCGCCCAGGGTCTGGATCGCCTCGCCGGCCATCCAGGTGGCCTTCTCGGCGGTGTAGAGGATGACGCCGGCGGCGTCCTTGCGGAGGCTGCGCGCGTGGTCGCTGCGGTCGCAGGCCTGGCCCACGGCGTAGGCGTAGGCGCGGCAGGCGCTCCAGGTGGAATACAGGTCGGCGACCTTGCCCTGCATGAGCTGGAACTCGCCGATCGGGGTGTCGAACTGCTTGCGCTCGTGCAGGTAGGGCACGACCGCATCCATGCACGCCGCCATGATGCCGAGCGGGCCGCCCGAGAGCACCGCGCGCTCGTAGTCCAGGCCGCTCATCAGCACCTGCACGCCGCGGCCGATGTTGGCCTCGCCGCCGAGCACGTTCTCCACCGGCACCTCGACATCGTCGAAGAACAGCGGGAAGGTGTTGGAGCCGCGCATGCCGAGCTTGTCGAGGTGGGTGCCATGGGAAAAGCCCTTCATCCCCTTCTCGATGAGGAAGGCGGTGATGCCCTTCGGCCCGGCGGCGACGTCGGTCTTGGCATAGACCACCAGCGTGTCGGCGTCGCCGCCGTTGGTGATCCACATCTTGCTGCCGTTGAGGATGTAGCGGTCACCCTTGCGGTCGGCGCGCAGCTTCATCGACACCACGTCGGAGCCGGCGTTGGGCTCGGACATCGCCAGCGCGCCGACGTGATCGCCCGCGATCAGCGCGGGCAGGTATTTCTGCTTCTGCGCCTCGGTGCCGTTGCGGCGGATCTGGTTGATGCACAGGTTGGAGTGCGCGCCGTACGACAGGCCCACCGAGGCCGAGGCGCGCGAGATCTCCTCCATCGCCACGATGTGGGCGAGGTAGCCCATGTCGGTGCCGCCGTACTCCTCGCTCACCGTCATGCCGTGCACGCCAAGGTCGCCGAGCTTCTTCCACAGGTCGGCGGGGAACTCGTTCGCGCGGTCGATCTCGGCCGCACGCGGCGCGATCTCGGCAGCGCAGAAGGCCTGCAGCGTGTCGCGCAGGGCGTCGATGGTCTCGCCGAGGTTGAAGTTCAGGCTGGGCACGTTCATGGGGTGTCTCCTTGTCGAAGTTGTCCTGGCGCGTCGGGCTCGCTGCGCGAATCCATTATGGACGGCACACGCCCGCGGATGGATGCAGAGTAGCTGGATACGGTCGCTCCCGCGTGCCATCGTGGTTGCAATTCGTGCCACAAAGCATAGGATTTCTCCACATGAAGATCCTCACCCCATCGCCCGCTGAACTGAGGCTTGGTCGCGCCGCCACGCCGATCGCCTTCATCCGCGCGATCGTCACCGGGTACCGCCGGCTGGGCATGGATCCCGCCAGCGCGCTCGCTCAGGCGCAGATCCCGCGCGCGCTGCTCGATGACGCCGGTGCGCGCGTCACCGCGGCACAGATGGAGGTGATGTCGGGGGTGGCGATGCAGGCGCTCGACGACGAGGCGCTGGGCTGGTTCTCGCGCCGGCTGCCCTGGGGCAGCTACGGCATGTTGTGCCGGGCGTCGCTCACCGCACCCACGCTCGAGGTGGCGCTCAAGCGCTGGTGCCGCCACCACCGCCTGCTCACCGGGGACATCGTGCTCGAGTTTGCCCAACAACGCGGCATGGCCTCCATTCACATCGCCGAGCACACCCGGCTCGGCGATGTGCGCGAGTTCTGCCTGGTGAGCACGCTGCGCTACCTGCTCGGCTACGCCTGCTGGCTGGTGGATTCGCGCATCGCGCTTTCCGGGACCACCCTCCCCTTCCCCGCCCCGCCTCACGCCGACGCCTACCGCTACCTTTTCCCCGGCCCGGTGCGTTTCGAGGCCGACACCGCCGGCCTCACCTTCGACGCACGCTATCTGGCGTTGCCCGTGCGCCGCGACGAGAAGGCGCTGCAGGCCATGCTGCAACGCGCGCTGCCGCTCACCGTGCTGCAATACCGCCGCGATCGCCTGCTGGTGCACAGCGTCTCCCTGATCCTCGCCGCCGCGCCCGCCGCCGCGCACACCGCGGAAGACGTCGCCGCACAGCTCAACACCTCGGTGCGTACCTTGCACCGCCAGTTGAAGGAGGAAGGGGTGTCGCTGCAGCGGCTGAAGAACGAGGCGCGCCGGGAACACGCGATCAGGCTGCTGCTGCAGACGAGGAAGCCGGTGAAGCAGATCGCCGCAGCGGTGGGTTTCGACAGCGAGAAGAGCTTTGCGCGGGCATTCCGGGAATGGACAGGGGAGGCCCCGAGCGGATTCCGCATGAAGGCGAGGGCACCTTGAGGCGCGCGGCAGCGACAAGACGCACCCGCGCGGTCGGCTTTACGTCGCAGAAAACACACTGCAGCCCCTGCTCGCAGTAACCACAGCCGCTCCATCCCCAGCGAGCGGAGCTGCTCATCCTGCGCGTCGGGCGTCGCAGCCGCCGGCACGCTCGCCATGTGCGGGCACCGTGCGCACGCTGCCCGACGCCCGGCCGGATCACGCGGCCAGGCTGAGTGCCAGCGCGAGCGAGATCGAGAGCAGTGCGACCAGATTGCCGAGGATCACGATCGACGCCACCTTTTCCGGCTCCTGGGCATAGCGCTCGGCGAACATGAAGTTCAGCACCGCAGGCGGCAGGGCACCGAAGACCAGCAGGATGTTCGTGGCTTCGCGCGACACGCCAAAGCCCAGACAGAACAGGTAGGCGAGCAGCATTCCGGCGAGCGGCGTCGCCACCGCCCCGACGAGGCCGATCCGCCACTCCGCAAAGGGCGCGGCGTTCAGGCGCACACCCAGCGAGAACAGCATCAGCCCGGTCGACACGTCGGCGACGATCCTGATCGCCGACAGGAAGGGCGCCCACAGCGCGACGTCGGACAGGCTCACCAGCACACCGGCGATGCCCGCAACGATCACCGGTTCGCGCACGAGCCGCCACAGCCTGGCGTTGTGGCCGAGCCACCAGGTGGCAATCGCGAAGTGCAGGACGTTCTCGACCAGGAACAGGACCACCGCGGCGGGAAGGACCGGCTCGCCAAAGGCGAACAGCAGCAGCGGCAGCCCCATGTTGCCGGCATTCTTGAACATCATCGGTGGCAGCAGGGTCTTGGGCGCGTAACCGAGCCAGCGCGCGATCGGCCATCCGAGCAGCCCGGACCCGAGCACGATGACGACGCCACCGAGCGCGATCATCTGCACGTCGGCCAGCTCGACCGACTTCCCGGCCAGCGCGGAAAAAATCAGCGCAGGCACGAAGATGCCCATGTTGACCTGGTTGGTGGCGATCATGTCGGGGCGGTGCTTGCGCCCATACAGGTAACCGATCGCAATCACCGTGAACACCGGGAAGACGATGCTCACGATCTGGACGAACATTGGCGGTCCTCTTTGTGGAATGCGCGGCGCGTACGGCCGCGGGTCAGGATCGCGCAGCCGGCACGGTGCCGTTCAGCGCGTAGTAGCTGCGGATGACCTGACTGTCGTCGGCACGGCCTTCGCCGCGGCCGGAGGTCGCCAGGAAGAGTTGGTGCGCAACTGCAGCGATCGGCAGGGCCGCCTTTGCATCCCGCCCAGCCTCGAGCACGATGTCGAGATCCTTGACGAAGATGTCGACCGCGCTGCTGACCTCGGGGTCGGCCTGCAGCATGCGCGGACCACGGTCCTTGAGCATCCAGCTCGAGGCTGCCGAGCCGCCCATGAGCTCGAGCAGCACTTCGAGATCGACACCCACCTTGGCCGCCAGTGCGAAGGCTTCGGCGACCACGGCGATATGCACGCCGCACAGCAGCTGGTTGACGGTCTTGACCGTGGCGCCCTGGCCGGGGCGCTCGCCGACCTGGAAGATGCGCTGACCCACGGCCTGGAACGCCGGCTGCATGTCCTCGAAGGTGGCGCGCTCGCACGCCGCCATGATGGACAGCGTGCCCGCGGTGGCGCCGGCGGTACCGCCCGAGACCGGCGCATCGACGAAGCGGCGGCCGGCGGCCAGGACGCGCTCGCCGATGCGCTCGACCGCGGCCGGCGGGCACGTCGCCATCAGGCAGACGATGCCGCCAGTGTCCAGGGCCTGCAGCGCGCCGTTATCGAACAGCACCTGCTCGGCCTGAGCCGCGTTGACCACCATCAGGATCAGCACCTCGGCGCCGCTGGCCGCGCTCGCCGCATCGGTCGCAGGTTCTGCGCCAGCTGCTGCCAGCGCCGCCAGTGCGGTGGGGTTGAGATCGATGCCGCGCACGCGATGTCCCGCGGCGAGCAGGTTCTTCGCCATCGGCAGGCCCATCGCGCCGAGCCCGGCAAATGCAATCGTCTTCATGGAATATCCTCGTCGGTCGCACGACCCCCGCAGTCGCGGGGGCCGTGTCCGGTCAGTAGATGGTGAAGGCCGGTACGAAGGAGATCAGGCCGAGCACCGTGATCGCCACCAGGTAGAACGGCCACAGCTCCTTCACGACCGCCCCCACTTTCTCTCGCGAGATCGCCGACGCGATGAAGAGCGTGGTGCCGACCGGCGGGGTGAAGAGGCCGATGCTCAGATTCACCGCCATCATGATGCCGAGCTGGATCAGGTCGAGACCGATCGCATTGCCGATGGCGACGAAGGTCGGACCGAGCAGCAGGATCGCCGCCGGCAGGTCGAGGAACATGCCCACCGTCACCATGATGAAGTTCAGCATCAGGATGACCATCCACGGTGACTTGAGGGTTTCCGCCGTCCAATCGGCCACCGCGGTCGGCACCGCCTCGACGGTCAGCACGTAGCCCACCAGGTTAGAGGCCGCGATCACCAGCATCACCACGCCCGTCGTCACCGCGGTATGCAGCAGCGCATCGTAGAGCCTGCGCAGGGTGAGGTCGCGATACACCAGCATGCTCACGAGCAGGCCGTAGAACACCGCCAGCACGCTGACCTCGGTCGGCGTGGCGATGCCGGCGCGCAGCAGGATCACGATGAACGCAGGCATTGCGAGTGCGGGTGCCGCCGAGAGGGTGGCGCTGAGCACGCCCTTCAGCGTGACCTCGTCAGTCAGGCGCTTGAAGCCACGCAGCCGCCCCGAAAAGTAGCAGGTCAGCATGAAGCCGGCGCACAGCAGCAGCCCTGGCAGCACGCCTGCCAGGAACAGCGAGGCGATCGACTGGTTGGACACCGCGGCGAACAGGATCAGCGGGATCGAAGGCGGAATCAGGCCGGCGATCACCGAGGACGAGGCCGTGGCCGCGGCGGCGAACGCCCCGGGATAGCCCTCCCGCTTCTGCCAGGGGATCAGCATCGAGCCGAGTGCCGAGGCTTCCGCCACGGCCGAGCCCGACACGCCGCCAAACACGGTCGAGCCCACCACCGTGACCTGGCCGAGACCGCCGTGGAAGCGACCGACGAGCATGGTTGCGAAGTGGATCAGTCGCTTGCCCAGCGTGCCGCCCATCATCAGGCTGCCCGAGAGCATGAAGAACGGGATCGCCAGCAGCGGGAAGCTCTGCGTCGGCTGGAAGATCTTCACCACCGCCGCCACGCTCGGCATGCCGCCGACCGTCACCGCGGCCAGGCCCGAGCTGATCACCAGCGCATAGCCGACCGGCAGCGCCAGAACGAGCAGGGCGCCGAACACCAGAAGCATGGTCAGAGTCATACGTCCTCCTCGATGTGGTGGGCACGCACGGCAAGCGGATCGCTCGCGGGCAGTAGATGGCCCAGGGTGGTCAGCGCGGTGATCCCGAGGCCGACGAAGCCGGCGATCAGTGCCAGGTAGGCCCATTTCGCCGTGATGCCGGTGACCGGGAACACCTCGGTCCCAGTGATCTCGAGCACGTCGAGTCCCACCCAGGCGAGATAGAAGAAAGTTGCGGCGATGAGCGCCTGGTGGCCGATCAACAACACCTTGTTGCCCATGCGTCCGAGTCGCGCCTGGATTGCGGTCACCGCGATGTGCTGGCCGCGCTGGGCGGCGAGCACGATGCCACCCATGACCAGCCACGGAAACAGGATGTTGGGCATCTCGGTAGGCCAGCCCATGCCCTGGTTGGTGAAGTAGCGGACGATCACCTCGGCCATCAGGGAGACGAACATGATGACCAGAGCGGTGATCGCGACCGCCGTACCGGCGATCACGACCACTTTGTCCACCCACTTCACCACCGAGGCCAAGGTGCCGGTCGGCGCCGGGACCCCGCTGGAGGTGTGGGTGGTCGTCATTGCTTGCCCGCCTCCGAGACGATCAGCTTGACCAGGTCGGGATACTGCGCCGACCACTTGTCATAGACCGGCTTGGTCTTGGCGACAAAGAGCGTCTGGTCGATCTCGTTGAGCTGCACACCGGCGGCGGTCAGCTTCGTGCGCAACTCGGCATCGGCGGCCAGCGACATCTCGCGGTTAAGCTTGCCCGCCTCGACCGCAGCTTCCTTGACCGCCTGCTGGTCGGCCTTGGACAGGCCCGCCCAGATCATCTTGCTCGCCAGCAGCGGCGTGGTCTCGTATTTGTGACCGGTCAGCGAGATGTACTTCTGCACCTCGTGCAGCTTCGACGAATAGACGTTCATCAGCGGATTCTCCTGGCCATCGAACACGCCCTGCTGGAGCGCGATGTAGAGCTCCGAGAAGGCCAGCGGCCCCGGGTTGGCGCCGAGCGCCTTGAAGATGTCGAGCGTCATCGTGTCGGGCGGCGTGCGTACCTTGATGCCTTCGAGATCTTCGGGCTTCACGATCGGGCGCTTGTTGTTGCTGGTGTGACGGATGCCGTTGTCCCACAGCGCGAGCACGACCAGGCCCTTGCTGTTGGCGGCCTCGTCAAGCTTGGCACCGACCGGGCCGTCGACCACCTTGTAGGCGTGGTTCAGGTCACGGAACAGGAAGGGCAGCCCGATCAGGTTGAACTCGGGAACGACCCCCGCGGTGCTGCCCTGCGAGTTGGCGCTGAAGGCGAGCGTGCCCAGGCGCATGTTGGTGAGCGACTCGACGTCGTCGCCGAACTGGGCGCTGCCGCCCACCTCGACCTTGACCCGACCGCTGGTCTTCTGGGCCACGAGCTCGGCGAACTTCTGCGACGCGACCGCCTTCGGGTTGCCCGGCGCGGCGTTGTGGGAAAGACGCAGGACCTGCTGGGCCCAGCCCGTGGAGGCGGTCAATGCGAGGGTCGCTGCAACCGCGATCAGAGTCTTTTTCATGAGTGATCTCCTTCCATTTCCTGTCGATGTGACTTTCTTGCTGCCTGTGTGCAGCCGTTGTCCGTTTGTGCGGGCTTACCGGCGGCAGGCCCGCGCCTCGCCGGAGCGAGGTGACTCCGTCAGCCGTGGATGAGCATGCCGCCATTGACGTCGATGACGGCGCCGGTGATGTAGGACGAAAGATCGGAGGCCAGGAACAGGTAGGCCCCGGCCACCTCCTCGGCATTGCCCAGGCGATTGAGCGGGATGCCGGCGGCGATCGAGGCCTTCTGTTCCTCGCTCAGCTTGCCCGAGCTGATGTCGGTCTGGATGAGCCCCGGGGTGACGCAGTTGACGCGGATGTTGTCCGGACCGAACTCGCGCGCGATCGCCTTGGCCAGGCCGAGCACGCCAGCCTTGGCCGCCGAGTAATGCGGGCCGCCGAGAATGCCGCCGCCGCGCTGGGCCGACACCGAGGACATGCACGCGATGGAGCCGCCGCCCTGCTTCTTCATCTGCGGGATGACCGCCTGCGACAGGTAGAGCACCCCGCGCAGGTTTACATCGAGGATGCGGTCCCAGCTTGCAGGATCGATCTCGAGAGTTTTGACCGGCTGGGTGATGCCGGCGTTGTTCACCAGCACGTCGATATGGCCGAACTCGGCGATGGCCCGCTCGGCGGCCTTCACGCAGGCATTCTTGTCGACCACGTTGCAGCCGTAGCCACGGTGATCGGGGCCAATGGAGGCGGCGGCCTCCGCGGCAGCGGCTTCGTCGAGATCGAGGATGACCACCTTGGCGCCGTGCTTGGCGAAGAGGCGGGCGGTGGCGAGGCCGATACCGCGCGCCGATGCCGCGCCGGAGATCATCGCAACCTTGCCGTCGAGAAGAAGAGCGTTGTTCATTCGGAAGTTCCTTTCAGATGCCCCCTTCCGGGGCGCGTTTCATGCGTTCGATGTCGCGGTGCAGTGCTACGCCGTCCTGCTGCGCAACGCCGCCCCGATTCAGCTCAACTGAGCCAGTTCTTGATCGTTGCCGACATCACTTCGGTGGAAATGCCGTAGCGGTCATGCAGGGTCGGCAGCGCACCGGCGTCGAGGAAAGCGTCGGGCAGCGCGATCTGGCGGAAGGGCGGGGTCACGCCGGCGGTGAGCAGGGCGGTGGCCACCGCTTCGCCGAGGCCGCCGATCGTGGTGTGGTTCTCCGCCACCACGACCAGTCGGCCCGAGCGACCCGCCTCGCGCAGGATGGTCGCGGTGTCGAGCGGCTTGATCGTCGGCACGTGCAGCACGGCCACATCGACCTTGTCCGCTTCCAGCACCTTGGCCACTTCCAGTGCGCGCATGGTCATGATGCCGGAGGCGATCACCAGCACGTCGCGGCCGTCACGCAGCATCTTGGCCTTGCCGAGTTCGAAGGTGTAGTCGTACTCGTCGAGCACCAGCGGCACGTTGCCGCGCAGCAGGCGCATGTACACCGGGCCGTTGTGGGCGGCGATCTGCGGCACCGCCTGCTCGGTGTCGAGCGCGTCGCAGGGGTCGACGATGGTCATGCCGGGGATGCCACGCATCAGCGCGATGTCCTCGGTGGCCTGGTGGCTGGGACCGTAGCCGGTGGTGAGGCCGGGCAGCGCGCAGCACATCTTGACGTTGAGGTTCTCCTCGGCGATCACCTGATGCACGAAGTCGAAGGCGCGCCGCGTGCCGAACACCGCATAGGTGGTGGCGAAGGGCACGAAGCCTTCCTTGGCCATGCCGCCTGCCGATGCCATCAACAGCTGCTCGGCCATGCCCATCTGGAAGAAGCGCTCCGGGTTGGCCTGGGCGAACAGGTGGAGGTCGGTGTACTTGGCGAGGTCGGCGGTGAGGCCGACGATGTCCTGGCGCTGCGCGGCCAGTTCGACCAGGGCCTTGCCGAAGGGGGCGGCTTTCACGCGCTGGCCTTCGGAGGCGATCGAGGCAATCATCGCCGAGGTGGTCAGGCGCGGTTTCTTGGCGGTGGTGCTCATCGGGCGGCTCCCTGGGCTTGGTCGAGGATGTCGAGGGCTTGCTGCCACTCAGGCGGATCGACGCGGATGAAGTGGTTCTTTTCGCGCGTCTCGAGGAAGGGCACGCCCTTGCCCATCAAGGTGTCGCACAGGATCACGCGCGGCTTGGCGTCGGGCAGATTGCGCGCGGCATCAAATGCGGCGATGACGGCGGCGAGGTCGTTGCCATCCACGCGCTGCACGTGCCAGCCGAAGGACGCCCACTTGTCGGCGAGGGGTTCAAAACCCATCACCTTGCTCGAGGGGCCGTCGGCCTGCTGGTTGTTGATGTCGACGATGCAGATCAGGTTACCCAGGCCGTGGTGCGCGGCGCCCATCGCCGCTTCCCAGGTCGAGCCCTCGTCGAGTTCGCCGTCGGACATCGAGTTGTACACGAAGGCCGGGTTGCCCTTCAGGCGCAGGCCGAGCGCCATGCCGACCGCGATCGGCAGGCCCTGGCCGAGCGAGCCGCCCGACATCTCCATGCCCGGCGTGTAAGTCGCCATGCCCGACATCGGCAGGCGGCTGTCGTCGCTGCCGTAGGTCTCGAGCTCGTCCTCCGGGATGATCTTCGCTTCGATCAGCGCGGCGTAGAAGGCGATCGCATAGTGGCCATGCGACAGCAGGAAGCGATCGCGGCCTTCCCAGGTCGGGTCCTCGGGACGAAAGCTCATCGCATGGCAGTAGGCCGTCGCCAGCACGTCAGCGTAGCCGAGCGCCTGGCCGACATAGCCCTGGCCTTGTACCTCGCCCATCCGCAGCGCAAAGCGGCGGATGCGGTAGGCGCTGTCGGCAACATGGGCGTGGTCCGGTGAAAGACTTTTATTCACGCAGTTCTCCTCTTCATGTGGACCCGGCGCTGAGCGGTGCCGGGAGTCATCGTTTCGCTCGATCGGAGAGGGGGCTCTCCACTTCTGCCGACACCCTTGCGGTGCGTCCGGCGAGTGGGACAAAGCTTATTCCCTTGATTTTTCGCGCTCAAACGAATATTTATGGCCGCATAAGTGAATTGAGCTCATGTGAGTATTGCGATGCACAATCGGATCTCCCTTAAGGCGGTGCAGGCGTTCGAGGCCGCTGCCCGGCTGTCGTCTTTTGCGCTTGCAGCAGAGGAATTGTTCGTGACGCCCTCGGCGGTGAGCCACCAGGTCAAGCTGCTGGAGGAGCAATTCGGGGTCCGGCTGTTCCATCGGGTACATCGGGCGGTCGTGCTCACGGACGCCGGCCGCATCTATGCGGAGGAGGTGTCGGCGGCTTTCGCGAAGATCGAGATGGCGACGCGCGAGCTGGGTCGCACGGCCAAGAGCGACATCCTCACCGTGCATTCGACGCCGAGCTTCGCTACCCAGTGGCTGATGCCCCGGCTTGCACGCTTCAGCGCCCTGGAGCCGGACATCGATGTGCGGCTGAACGCGTCGTATCCAGTGCCCCCCGACTTGCTGATGCAAGGGGTGGATATCGACATCCGCTATGGGACGAAACGACTGCAGCCGGCCGGGACCATGGTGCTGAGCTTTCCACCGGAGACCATCGTGCCCTTGTGCGCGCCCGCGCTCGCCGCAGGCGCACATCCGATCCGCTCGGCGGACGACCTGCGCCACCACACCCTGATCCACAGCGAGGTCTGTCTGGTGAGCTGGCGGGACTGGATGCGCCAGCATCGCAAGGTGGCGCTCGACATCGCGCGCGGGCCGCGTTTCGATCGCTCGTTCATGGCTATCAGTGCAGCGGTCGACGGTCTCGGAATCTGCCTCGAAAGCCTGCTCCTCGCGCAGCGGGAGCTCGAAAGCGGGCGCCTGGTCGCGCCGCTCGGGCTCGAAGGCCCGAAAGTCCAGGGCTACACCTTGAATCTACTCAAGTCGCGTGCCGAACTGCCCAAGATCCGCAGCTTCCAGGACTGGCTGTTCGGCGAGCTCGAGGGCAAGGGGTCGCCCGAGCATCGTGCCCACGGGCGCAAGCCCTCACGTCAGCACTCCGGCACGGCGGAATCGGGCTGATCACACGCTGCAGGGCAAGGACAGGCGCAACGCACCTGCGCGAAGGGGAAATCGCGTCCGCGGGAACAAGCAAGACCCGTGCGCGTGCTTGCAAGCGCGTACCTGACGGTAAGCAAGGCGCCGCCGCGCCATCGGTGCGGGCTGCCACAGCGGGGCGTCGTGCCGACTAGACCATGATGTCGATGATCTGCCCTGGCGGGCTGGTGGACACCGGCTGGGCTGCGGCTGCGGGGGTGTACACCGTGAGCGTCTGCGCCTCGGCAGCACGCGCAACACGGTCGACCGTCGCCGAGAGGGTCTGGGCGCTGCGGTCAATGCCGCGAACGGCCTGTAAAGCCTGCTTGCCAAGCTCGGCACGGGTGCGCGCCTGTCCGGCCTGGCTGTGGAGTTCGTCGGCGCGACGCTGGGCGGAGTCGGCCTCGCGCCGGGCGCCGGAGGCCTCGGCCGAGAGGGCGGCCGCCTTCGCCTCGAGTTGCTCGGCACTGCGCTCGGCCAGCCTGCGCGCAAGCTGACTGCCAGCAGGGGCGGCTGCCGGGGTGGAGACGCCCATGCCCTGGATCGACATGATGGTCCGCCCTCAGAGCTTGCGTCCGCCGACCGTGCCGCTCAGGCGCGCAGCACGCCCGGTTTCTGCTGCCCCGGCGCCACCGGCGGCTCCTGCGCTGCAGGCCGCGCCGCGGCGCCGACCTGCGCCATGGCCTCATACGAAGCCAGCGCGCGCTGCGCCGAGTAATTGTTGCGCACATCCCCATTCGCCGCCGCGGCTCGCGCCTGCTCGACCGCGCGCCCCTGTACGGTCCCGCTGTCCGCGCGCGGCGCCGCCTGCGCGGCCCCTTCGCTGCGTGCCGCCGTACTCAGGGTCACAACCGAGCTCGCTTGTTCGGGTCGGGCGCCAGCTGCATCCTCTGCCCGGCGCGCCTGCGCCTGTGCTTGCTGTTGCGCGGCCTGCGCCTGGCGCACGTCGGCCGGCCGCATCAAATCGCGGGGGACGGAATTCATTCCGGTGGAGATCGCATCCATGGCATTCGCCTCGCTGACAATCCTTGCATTCGCTCGAAGCAGCACCGCCCGGCTCGTCCGGGTGGACGGAGGGCAGCACGCCACTTCAAGGCTAGTGGGCTGGATGTTCGCATTCCTGCGCGGGCCCGTCCACGCAAAGCGTCACGGCTCCGCGCAGGTTCACCGCGCCATCGGCATGCTGTGCCACCAGATGTCGGCGCGGGTGCACAGGCCGTCGGCGAACTCCGCCTTCAGCACGCCATCGAGCACCATGCGCGGCAAGGGGTCGCCAGGCTTGCGGGCGACCAGGTTGGTTCCGGTGGATTTTGCCCAGATCTGGAAGAGCTCTTCCGAGGCGACCTGGTAGGTGACATGCCAGTGCGCGAGGCCGCCCGACGGCGTGGCGGCGAGGACCTCGTAGCCTACATCGATCTCTTCCTGCAGCCTGACCCGCTGCCAGTAGGCCGCAAGCTGCGCGTGGCCGCGCTGAACGGCGAACGGGGTGTTGTGGTACTCGCCGTCGACGACGAACAGGGCGCAGAACAGCGCTTCGTCGCGCTGCTCCCACGCCGTCTTGTAGCCCTGCATGAATTGCTCGATATTCACGGTGCCAGTCTCCTCGTCCTGTTGTTATCGTCCACCCTTGGCGACCCGGCCAGTATAGGGGCCCGGTGCTCCCCGATCGAAGCGAGGGCGCCTGCGCTGGCGCAGGACAGGGGACGCGCTGCGGGTCCATTACATTTCCTGATTAGCAACGATGCTCAGCCAGGCACCCCAACGGGTCTATACTGTACGTAAATACAGTTTTTCTGCCGGGAGGTGCGCCATGCCGATGAACCGA
>Ga0209573_1004289_pt1 | contig 14293 bp, 10 predicted proteins | sample TNRBio252014_DNA_FD_185870 | JGI IMG/M metagenome (GOLD analysis project Ga0209573, IMG submission 185870) | Wastewater treatment Type I Accumulibacter community from EBPR Bioreactor in Madison, WI, USA - TNR Reactor_6/25/2014_ DNA (SPAdes)... | ecosystem: Engineered > Bioreactor > EBPR >...
CACACGGCAGGGGTCGCAGGTTCGAACCCTGCATCGCGCACCATCCAACAGCGCTTCGCGCAGTTTGGCTGGCAGGCCATCCAGCCAGAGCCATCCATGAATTTCTACTACACCTATGTGTTGAGATGCGCCGACGGGAAATTGTATGTCGGGTTCACTCACGACCTGCGGGCAAGAGTGCGGACACACCAGGATGGGAAAGTGCCGACCACATGCGTTCGGCTGCCGGTGAAACTGGTTTATTATGAAGCGTGTCTTTCTCAAGCGGCGGCGATTGCGCGGGAAAAACAGCTCAAAACTGGATTTGGCAGAGCCTATCTCAAACGCCGCCTTGGTTGAGGTCGCACCCGCCCGCAACGCTTCGCGTAGCGATGCGGGCGGGGGTTCGAACCCTGCATCGCGCACCATTCAACTCCTGCGAGGCTTAAAGCCTGAAAGCAGCTTTTTGAATTCATCCAAACGCTGGGACTGGGTTCCATATCGGCCTGAGGCATACAATTCGGCCAGGGGTTTGATTTGTGGGGCCAAATCCGGCCTGAGAGCGGAAACGCGCTCGGCATAAGCCAGCGGGCCTTCATGCGCGAGGCGAGGCCGCACACCGGCTTTGGCGAGCTTTTGACACACACGCTGCCAGACGCGCATCCACGGGTCCGCATGCCGTGCGGGACGCCGCAACCACCAGGTGACGAGCGCGGCGACGAAGGACACGGCGGCAATGCAGGCGATGAGCAGCACGAGCCGGCTTTGCACCAATCCCATGCGCTCCCTCACCAAGCCCAGGCGGCCCAGCAGGCCGCGCTGCGTTTCCTGGTTATAGTCGATGACTTGGTCCTGCCAGGCATAGCTGAGGCTGTCCCACAGCAGACGCATGCGCTGGGTGGCGCGTCCCCACAGGCTGCGGCGTCGGCGCTCGGCGGCCTCCGCGCCTCCGGCCAGCCAGGAGCGCAGGTCGATGTTCACGCGGTCGGGCGCCAGCGCGGCGGTGGGGTCGATGCGATACCAGCCCACACGCTCCAGCCAGACCTCGGTCCACGCATGCACATCACTTTGTTTCACGATGAGGTAGCCGCCGTTGTGATCCGACATCTCACCGCCGAGATACCCCACCACCAGACGCGAGGGCACCCCTGCCATGCGCATGAGCGTGGCAAAGCTGGCGCTGAAATGCTCACAAAAGCCGATGCGGCGGCTCAGGAAGAATTCCTCCAGCCCGCCCGGCCCGGCGTACTCACCCGGCTCCAGCGTGTAAGTGAAGCCCTGGGTGCTCAGGTGCTTCAAGGCAAGCTGCACGATCTGCTCATCGTTTTGCGAGGCGGCCTCCCAGGAATCCGTGAGCTGTTTGAGCCGTGGGGAGATGTTTTCAGGCAGTTGCAGCGCGGCTTCGCGATGATGATCTGGCAATTCACGCAGCGGCGGCTGCTCGACGCGTGATTTGACCTCGATGCGCTCCGAGCTGCGCACAGGCATGGGTGAGACGAGTGTTTCATCGAACTCGGGATACAAACGCATGCTGCGCACGGTGGCGCTGAGCGGCAGATCGAGCGCTGGCACCCACGTCCGGCCATGCGCCTCCAGGTCGATGATCTGGCGCACGTCATTGGGGCTTTGTTTCGCGGGAAACATCGCCCGGTAGCCGAGGCGCTCGCCACGCGTCCAGCGCAGCCCTTCGCACTGCCACAGGGTGATGCAGCGCCAGTAGCGGTGCATGTTCGGCGGCGGCTCACCATCGGGAAAGCGCACGCGGAAGGCGACATCCGTCCTCAAGGCTAAACTAGCGATGCCGCCGGGATCGAGCGTGTTGTCGATTCCCGTCTCACCAAACCGGCTGCGGCCCAGCGCGGCGCTGAGATCGAGCAATCCGCGTGGAAACACAAAAAACAGCATCAGCGCCAGCGGCACGGCCTGTGCGAACAGCGTGGCGGTCACCCGCGCCGGTTCGCGTGCGCCTGGCGCGCTGCGGCGGAAGCGCACCATGCAGCCGGTGATGAGCAAAAACACCCCCAGCACCCAGGCCGAGCGAGAAAGATGATTTTCGAGCAGGATGACGCAAAACGCGAGGAACCAGCCGATCAGCCCCAGCACCTGAAATTCACGCGGCGTACGGCTTTCCAGGATCTTCGCACCAGCGAGCACCAGCAGCAGTGCGATGCCCGGCTCCATGCCCCGCATCTCGCCATACTCAAACCACACCGCCGCGATGCCAGCCACGATGACCCCCGCGCGAACCACCACATGCGGCACGCCCATGCGCAGCACGCCGCGCCAGATCAAACACAGGGCGCACACCGCCAGTCCTGCGGTGGCGATGTAGCCATGCATCGGCCAGATCGCCAAAAGCAGCGCCAGGCTCAGCAGCAGCAGCGGACGCGCAGGGAGATAAGTGGATTGCTCGAAGCTGATCTCACCACTCCCCTTCCCTGACTGCAAATCACCCGAAACCGCCGCCACGGCATCCGTGCTCACCTGCGTGGCGAGCGCGTCCAGGCAGCGCCGCAAGTGCGCAGGCCCAAGACCGGCGCGAATCGTGGTTTCAGGCAGCCGCAGCTCATACGGACGCGCTTCACTCTCGCAGATCTCCATCCAGCGGGCGATCTGCGAGGCGCGGGCGGCCTCGTCGAGCGTGAGCGCCTTCCAATCGAGCACCACGACGCCTGCCACGCTCGAACTCCACGTTTTGACCATGAGCGGACCCCCACGCGCCGCCGCGCGCCAGTCGATGTGGCGCGGCGAGTCGCCCGCGCGCCACTCCCGCAGCCCGGCAAAGTCATCTCCGCCGCTGCTTTGCGCTCTCGCGGTCGAAACCACCGCCGCATCGCCTTGCAGCGAGTGATCGGGCGCGGGCAGCGGCAGATCGCCTTCAGGTTTGGGATGCACCCGCCGCACCCATGAGGTCTGCATCACCCCTTCCGCCGTGAACAAGCCCAGCGGATACATGCTGCGCACCATGATCCGCAACGCGCCGCCTGCATGCCGCGCTGGCGGCGGCAGCTCCACGAGCACCGCCTGGCCTGAGGGCACGCGCTCGACAAACACCGAGGTCTCCGCTCCGATGACCAGCACCTCCAACCCGCAGGGCGAAACCGCGCCCGTGGCCCGCAGTTCCACCGGAATGCGTTTGGACTCGTTCTGCGCCGTGGGTCGTCCCCCGACAAGGCGCACGCTCACGCCGCGCAGATTCGCCCGCGCATGCAGCCAGGAAAGCGCGCCCATCGCCGCTGTGATCAGCGCGATGAGATGCGCCCCGCCGTTTGACTGCGCCTCCGCCGCATACCACATGCCGCCCACGATGGCTGCGAGCGCCAGCGTGTGCCGGTTCCAGCGGACGCGTGTTTTCATCGCTTCAAGGCAGCGGCGTTTCCGCGATGAGCTGTTTGGCAAACTCGACACCGCTCATGCCGTCGATGGCATGCTCCAGACGATGGCCCATCACGGGAATGGCGACGGCTTGAATGTCCTCCGGCAAAATCATCGCCCTCCCGCTGAGCAAAGCCCAGGCACGCGACGCCGCGAGCACGGCCAGACCCGCGCGTGGTGAGAGTCCGTGCCCCTGCACGCGGCTTGAAGCCAACAAGTCCTGCAAATAGTCCAGCAACGCCGGAGCGGCATGCACCGCGCGTGTCCAGACCTGCAACTGCTGCAATTCGATGACCGACATGGCCGGTTCCATCGCCCGCAGCAGCTCACGACGCTCCTGGCCTTCGAGCAAAGCACGCTCCGCCATGCGATCCGGCACACCGAGCGCCAGCCGCATCAAAAAACGGTCCATCTGCGACTCCGGCAGCATGAAGGTGCCGATCTGCGTGGAAGGATTCTGCGTGGCGATGACAAAGAACGGCTCCGGCAGCGCATGCGTGGCCCCGTCGGCTGTGACTTTGCCCTCCTCCATCGCTTCCAGCAGCGCGGACTGCGTTTTCGGCGTGGCACGGTTGATCTCGTCCGCCAGCAGCACCTGCGTGAAGACCGGCCCGCGATGGAAATGAAACGCCGCCGTGTCACGATCATACACCGACGCGCCAAGGATGTCCGCAGGCAGCAGATCGCTGGTGAATTGAACACGTCGAAATCCCAGACCAAGCGCCTGCGCCAAAGCCTGTGAAAGCATCGTCTTGCCCACGCCCGGCTGGTCCTCAAACAGCAGGTGCCCACGCGCCAGCAGGCACGTCACCGCGAGGCGGACGACATCCTCCTTGCCCAGAATGATCTGCGACACGCGCTGGATGATCGTTTCAATCTGCTGCGCCGCCGTTTTGGCAGTGGCGGCGGGCAGCATGGCATCGGCTGGAGAATGGGACACGCGAGAGGACATTGATTGGGGCAAATGTCGCCGATTGGAGGGTGTGAAAGCAAGCCTGCTTTCGCTGTCGCTCATAAAATGACGAAACCAGAATGATGAATGACGAACGAATGCCCAATGACGAATTCGGAATTCGAGCTTCGGAGTTATTTCGTCATTCGGAAATTCGTCATTCGTCATTCCTGGCGCAGCCAGGTCATATCTGCTGCAGCTTGTTCCGCTCATTCGGCGTGCGGCACACCGGGCAGATGGTGACGACGATCTTGCGCTTCGGCTCGCACGCGTAGGCCGTGCCGCAGATGCGGCACTGGATGGCGATGCGGCGGCGATAGACCTCGCGTTTGCGGTCGCGCCAGAAGCTCAGAAACCACAGGGCGCAGACCACGGTGACACCCACGGCCATGAAAAAAATGATCAAACCGCCGAGCGGGATGGGGATCATGGCTTCACCACCTCCCAGCGAAAGGAAACCTCGCCCCACTCGATGCGCCGGACCTCGGAAGGCTCAAAACGCAGCGCGTTGACGGCCGTTTGAAGCTGCTGCATCACCGCCGCCTCTTCCGAGCTCCCCAGCGGCAGCGCGGTGAGCACCTGCCCTGCGGAACCCACCGCGACGCGAAACTGCACCCGCGTGGGCTGGGTGAGCGCGATGCCTGGCAGCTCCACGCTCGCCGGGCCGCGTTTTGCCAGCGTGCTGCTCATGACGGCGCGCAGCGTGGCCGCAGGCGGCGCGGCCACCGGCTCCACCACACGACGCGGCACCGGCGGCAGCACATCCCTGCCCGGCGTGAACAGGCGTGGTTGTTTCACCGCTTCGGCGGCGGGTTCCAGCTCGCGCAGCTTGAGCTCATAGCCTTCAAAGGAGGGACGAAACGCCAGCACGCCATCCTCCAGCGGACTTGAGGCCGTGTCGTCGTTCAGCAGCGCGAAGCTGCGGTCTTGCGCGCGGTGGATCAGCGCCAGCGCGGCCGGATCACGCGGATCGAGTGAGATCACCCGCTGCGGAGTCGTCGTCACGCGCCGTGTCACAGGATGCACGATGCGAAAAACGAAAAAGAAACCCGCCATCGCCGCCATGAGCATCAGCAGCGCCACCACGAGATGCCACGTCGAGTGATCACGCGCATGCCACGCGAAGATCAGCGGCTCGTGCGAGTGCGGTTTGGCGGGCATCGGCGGGGGGGGTTACGACTTCGGTGGCACCGTGGAGTGAGCCACCTCGTAGCCGAGATCGAGCGCCATGTTGCCGATCTCGATCACGCGGCCAAACGGTGCCTGCTTGTCGGCATGAATGATGGCGCGGCGCTCGCCCTCGCGGTGCGCCTTCAGCTTCTCCCGCAGCTCGGCGGTGGTGATGCGCATGCCATCGAAATACAGCGAGTTCTCCATCCCCGCCGCGATGGTGATGATGTGCGCGCGATCAAAGCCAGTGAGGCGCGAGTTCGACTGCGGATGGTCCACCGTGATGCCGGAGTGCTGCACAAAGCCGCTGCTGAAAAGGAAATACACCAGCAGCAGCAGGATCGTGTTCAGCAGCGGCGCGGTGTAGAGCCACGGGCTTTGCTTCGGCAGGTTGCTTTCGAGCTTCATGGTTGGTCTCGGTTCACAGTGTCCGGCGGGCGGTCGTTGGTTGGACCTGCCGGAGGCTGCGTGGGGCGGACGCTCATCCTTTCAGTCCGCGCATGCGTTTCGCCGCCTTCGGCGTCTCGGCCTCCGCCGGGCGGAATTCCACAATGTTGTCGGAGCCTTTGGCGTCCTCGATCAGGTTCACGATCTCGATTCCGGCACGTTCCAGGTCATGCATGAGCGAGCGGGCGCGGGCGCTGAGGAAGGCGAAGGACAGGTAGGCCGGAATCGCCACCACAAGGCCGAGCGCGGAGGTGATGAGGCTTTGATACACGCCGCGGGCCACATCAGCGTGCGTCGCGACTCCATTGGCGGAGGCCAGGCCGGTGAAACTGTCAAGCAGGCCGATCACCGTGCCCAGCAGGCCGATGAGCGGCCCCGCATGCGCGATGGCATTCAAGATGCCCAGGAAACGCTCCAGACGCGGCACCTCAAGCTGCCCGGCCTCCTGCACGATCTCCTTGATCTGCTCCCGTGGCGCATGGTGCCGCAGCAGAGCCGCATGGATCACCCGCCCGGCAGGAACCCGCGTCGCCACGCACTCCTGCAGCGCCTCGGCGAAGTTCCGGCGGCGGATCAGGCTGGCCAGCCCGGCCAGGAACTCGCCGATGTTCATGCTGGCGCGATGAAAGTAGGCCAGCCGTTCAATGAAGATCGCTCCGGCGAAGCACAGGCACCCGATCAGGAGCCAGACCAGCGGTCCGCCTTTGGAGATAAGATCAATCATGGGCCGGGAATCAGAGAATGAGGTGAAAAATGCCGCACAACGCGTCACTTCGGGAGATGCGTCGTACAAAGCATGTTTTATGCCGATCAGGACGGCTTGTAAACAATGGAAATAAGCCGGATAACCGGGGAGGCTTCAACCCTCGATTTTCCCAACCAGCCAATGGCAGCCTGGAAACGCTCGATTTCACCGCAGAGCACCGGAACGCCGGGCGGGCGTGTGGAACAAGGAGTAACTTTAGGATGTATCCACAGATGACGCAGATTTCACAGACTGAAGCTCATCTGCGTAATCTGAGAAATCTGTGGATGAAAATTCAAGTTAGTCAGGAGGAACCAAGTGGCAGACTGCGCCTAGAAAAGGAAAACTCTGCCATCTCTGCGACTATTCAGAGCATCCCCAGGCCCGTCGGCGATTGTTCCAAGCCCTGCCGTTTCTGTTCTGGCCTTCCGTTTTGGAAACGGATAGCGTCAGCGTACCATGAAGCTCCAACCAGGCATCACTGTCGTCAAAAATGGCCAGCTCGTCGATGGCACGGGCAAACCGGCCATCCCGAATGCCGCTCTCGTCATCGAAAACGGTCTCATCACTTACGCCGGTCCCGCCGCCGATGCTCCCATGACGCCGGACGCACGCATCATCGACGCAAAAGGCGGCACGATCATGCCGGGCCTCATCGAGGCGCACATCCATCTGACGTACTTCAACGTCACCGAGTTGCAGGACCTCGACATCAAGTTCCCGGTCGAATACGTCACGCTGCAATCCGCCGTGAACGCGAAGACCGCGCTCGAATGCGGCTACACCAGCGCCCGCAGCGGCGGCTGCCTGCACAACATCGACGTGTGGATGAAAAAAGCCATCGAGGAGGACATGATCCCCGGTCCGCGACTCAGCGCCAGCGGTCGCGAAATCTGTGGTGCAGGCGGCTTGATGGATTGGAACCCCGATTACCGCCGCATCGGCATGGAAGGCATCGTCTTTATCGTGAACGGCCCCGACGACGCCCGCACGGCGGTGCGTAAACTCGTCAAAGACGGCATCGAGTGGGTGAAAACCTATCCCACGGGCGACGCGGCCTCTCCAGACATCAACGACCATCACACGCTGTGCATGACCTTCGAGGAAATGCACGCCGTCGTCGCCACCGCGCATAACCACGGACTCAAGGTCACCGGCCACTGCCGCGCCCGCGACGGCATCTACAACGCGCTCAAGGCCGGTTACGACGCCATCGAGCACGGCACCTTCATGGACGACGAATGCCTCGAACTCCTGCTCAAGCGCAACGTCCCCATGTGTCCTGGTCTCGGCTTCGAGCTTTTCAGCGTCCAGCGTGGCAAGGACTTCGGCCTCTCGCAGCGTGTGATCGACGGCCATCAAGAAACCCTCGAAGCCGGAGCCGAAAGCGCGCGCAAAGTGCTCAAAGCCGGCGGCACCCTCGGCCTCGGTGGCGATTACGGCTTTGGCTGGACGCCGCACGGCACTTACGCGCAGGAGCTAACCTTCTTCGTGAACTACGTCGGCTTCAGCCCGCTCGAAACGATCCAATGCGCCACGCTCGGAGGCGCGAAGATGATGGGCCGCGCCCACGAACTCGGCACCCTCGAAGCAGGCAAACTCGCCGACGTGCTCGTCGTGAATGGCGATGTGCTGAAAGACATCTCCATCCTCGAAAACCGAGACAACCTCCTCGCCGTCATGCAGGGCGGCGTCATCAAGGCCGGGACGCTCGTTAAGCCTGCGAGTTTGTGATTCCAGAATGCGTTCAGACGGGGCTGCCTACAGAATACACGGAACACTCGGAAAAATGATTTTATGAAACCCAAAGCGTCTCGCCCTCATCTCTGCCTGCTGATCCTTTCCGTGTATTCCGCGTGTTCCGTAGGCCAATCCACCGCCAAGGACATCACCGCCGAAAAACTCGGCTCCGTCCTCCACTTCGCCATCCAGGGCAAAACCATCTGCGATTACCAAATGGAGTCTGATGACGTGCCGGAAGGCGTGAATGAGATCTTCAAACACGGTGCCCATCTGCACCCCGTTTATTCGCCCAGCGGCAAACTCGTCACCGGCAATCATCAGTCCGATCATCCTTGGCAGCGCGGCATCTGGCTCGCATGGACAAAGACCGAGTTCGGCGACTCGCATCCCGACTTCTGGAACATGGGCAAGACCGATGCCAAAAACGGTGCCTCGCTGCCCGCCGAGGTCCGTTTCGTCAAACTCGACCAATCGTGGGGTGGTGCTGACGGCGGCGGTTTCATCAGCCAGCACGTCTTTCTCGATCACAGCCACACGCGGGATGAAAAAGTACTGAATGAGACCTGGGAAGTCACGGTGTCGCAAAAGACGCTCGATGGCACGCTCGCGAACGTCATCAATCTCATCAGCACGCAGACCTGCGCGGGTGAAAAGCCGCTCAAACTGCCCAAATACCACTACGGCGGCCTCGGCGTGCGCGGCAGCGAGCAGTGGAACCCCGTCGATGCCGTCACCATGCTCACCAGTGAAGGCCACGATCGCAAATCCGGCGACAACACCAAAGCCAAATGGGTCCACCTCGGCGGCCAAGTCGATAGCACCCCCACCGGCATCATCGTGTTGATTCATCCTTCCAACTTTCGTTTTCCCCAGCCACTTCGTTTGAACCCGAAGAACCCCCAACTCTGCGTCGCTCCATCACAAGATGGCGACTGGTCCATCGAACCCGGCAAACCTTTCATTTCCAAATACCGTCTCCTCATCTACGACGGCAAACCCGATGCCAAGTGGATCGAGGCACAGTGGCAGAACTATTCAAAATGATGCAATCAGTCCAGCCAGTTCTCAAAACGCAAGCCGGGCACTTTTTCGAAGTCCGTTTTGTTTCGGCTGAGCAGCAGGGCGTCATGCACCATCGCGATGCACGCGATGCGAAGGTCCATGGTGCCGATGCGCACTCCCTGCCCGCGCAGTTGACGGAAAAGCCGCGCTGCATCCGCATCCCAGTCCAAAATCAGCCATCGTGCGGACACTTCGACGTGCTCCTTGTATTGAGAGTAGGCCCAGATCTCGGAAGCTTCGTCTTTGGCACTTTTGATCTCCGCCAACCATCCCCGTGCCTGCTCTTCGATGCAGACGATGGTGGTCGCCACCTCCTCACCAGAACTCTCCAGCCGGTCAAAAAGTCGCTGTCCGACCGCCGATGCTTTCCCAAACTCCCGCAGGTGATTGGTATCAAGCAGCAGCATCGGTTTCCTTCTCGAAGGTCTGCTCCCGGCGATATTCCTCGCCCGCGTCCATCGCCCGGTCAAAATCAGGCGCGTTCTTTGCCCAGCCGAAGGTGGACCGCCAGTCTTTGCGCATCGGCAGCATCCACTGCTTCCGTTCGCGTTTCAGCTCGGAAATCTCGGCCTCCAGCATCGTCACCCGTTGTTCAAGAGTCGCTTCCATGACGATGCGAAAATACGCCTGCCACCCCGTTTGCCAACTCTGATCTTCTGCCTCATGAAAAACCTGCTTCTTGCTCTTCTCCTCTCTTTCCCTGCTGCACAAGCCGCCGATCTCTTCGACAAATCCAACCTCGCCGCGTGGTGCATTGTCCCCTTTGACGCCGCCAAGCGCACCCCCGAAGCTCGTGCCGAGATGGTCGCAAAGATGGGCCTCAAAAAAGTCGCCTACGACTGGCGCGCGGAGCATGTCGCTGAGTTCGAGCGCGAGATCCTCGCCTATCAAAAGCATGGCATCGAGTTCTTCGCCTTCTGGGGCATGCATGATGAGGCGTTCCGGCTCTTCGAGAAATACAAACTCAGCCCGCAGCTCTGGATCATGATGAAGGGCGCGGGTGAAACTGAGGAAGCAAAGATCAAATCCGCCGCCGAAGGTCTGCTGCCCATTTTGGAGAAAGCGAAGAAGATCGGCAGCCAGGTCGGCATCTACAACCACGGCGGCTGGGGCGGCGAGCCGGAGAACATGATCGCCGTCTGCAAATACCTCGAAAAAAACCACGCCGCCGACAACATCGGCATCATCTACAACCTTCACCACGGTCACAGCCACCTCGACCGCCTGCCCAAGGCGCTCGAAGCCATGAAGCCGCATCTGCTCTGCCTCAACCTCAACGGCATGGACATCGAAGGCGATGCCAAAGGCCGCAAAATCCTCCCGCTCGGCGTCGGCACGCAGGACGTGAGAGTGCTGCGCATCATCCGCGCCAGCGGTTACAGCGGCCCCATCGGCATTCTCAATCACACCAACGAAGACGCCGAAGGCCGCCTGCTCGACAACCTCGACGGCCTAAAGTGGCTCCTCCCTCAACTCGACGACGCACCGCCCGCCGCGAAGCCGAAATACCGCACTTGGAGCGAGGCGAAGCCGAAGTCAGCCCCAATCATAAATCATAAATCAAGAATCATAAATGCCGCCGGCGTTCCATCGCTGAGCGAAGAATTCAGCAAAGCCCTCTCCGGCGGCCTGCTCGTCGATGGCAAAGGCGAATACCACACCCTGCCCTTCACCATCGAGTGCCGCGCGAAGCTCGACAGCAAGGACCGCTTCAACATCCTCGTCGCCTGCAATCACAAGTCTACCGACACGCATTGGGAGCTCTACACGCACGCAAAGCGCGGCACGCTCGCGCTCTACATGCCCGGACGCGGCGGCGACTACGACTCGAAGGTCGATATTTGCGACGGCAAGTGGCACAACCTCGTCGCCAGCGTCAGCGCTGAGCTCGTCACGCTCTGGGTGGACGGCAAGATGGTGCTCGAAAAGCCCACCGGCAAAAAAGACGGCCTCGTGATCCACGCGGGGGTCGAGTCCATTGCCTTCGGTCGTCTCGTCGAGGGCACCATCGGCTGCGACGGCCTCATCGACGACGCGCGTCTCTCACGCGGCGTCATGAAGCCGCGCAAAAGCGACGCCCCCCGCCTGCGCATGGACAACACGCTCGCCGTTTGGAGCTTCGACGACCTCGGCACCGCCGCCCCTGTCGTCAAAGCACCCGATCCCGCGCCCTTCACACCTGACCTCCCGCCGCTCAACAAGGACGACAACCAGCACTGGCAGGAGTTCGTGAACCGCGAGCGAGTCTTCGACTACTACGGCAAGCAGGCGCTGCAGTTCATGAATCAAACCCTGCCCGAGCTCATCCCCGCCTTCCCCGGCGTGGACGGCGGCCAGCAAGGCCACTGGGGCAATCAAAACGACGCCGTGACCTGGAAAGACGACCGCTTCGCCGCCAGCGATCTCGGCAGCGTTTTCAGTTGCGTCTTCAAAGGCGCGGATGGAACGGTGCCGAAAGGGATCTGTGTTAGGTCGGGAAACAAGTCAGCCTGCTTCGATCCAACGCTTTGTGTCTTTGTCGTGGGATGGAAGAACGGCTTTGTTCGGCTCAACGACAATCGTCATGGCTTCATGGGGGGCGGACAATTGGATGGCGAGGTGCTGGGTGCCATTACCAAAGGAGATTTCCCTCCACGAGACTACCTCGGGTTTTACCGCCATGGCCAAGAAGTCATCTTCGCATACTCACTCAAAGGCCGCCTATATTTATCCAAGATCGACGCTGAGCATCAGGAGCCTGAAAAGCTTGCCCATCTAACCAAAGGCGGCCCCGCCCAATGGCCGAAGTGGATCGAAACCAAAGGCGAACTCGGCACGCAGACGCCATTCGCCACGGACCGCATTACGATCCCGTTTGAGAATCCGTATGGCACGCTGTTCTTCATCACCGCGCATGATTTCTTCTCCGACGGCACCGCCGCCATCGCCACGATGACGGGCGAGGTCTGGCTGGTGAAAGGAATCGACGAGAAGCTGGAGAAACTGCGCTGGAAACGCTTCGCCACCGGCCTGCATCAGCCGCTGGGCATGAAGGTCGTGAAGGACAAGCTCTACGTCCTCGGTCGCGATCAAATCACCTGCCTGCACGACCTCAATGGCGATGACGAGGCCGATTTCTATGAGTGCGTGACGAACACGATGCAGACCTCGCCTGGTGGACATGATTTCATCGTCGGACTCGAAACTGACGCGCAAGGGCGATGGTATTTCGCCTCTGGCAATCAAGGCGTGTGCCGCATCACGGGTCGCGATCAACTCGACGTGCTCGCCACCGGCTTCCGCAATCCAAACGGTCTCGGCATTTCGCCCGATGGACGTTTCATCACCACCAGCGTCCAAGAAGGCGATTGGACGCCCGCCACCTCCATCTGCCAGATCGAACTTGGCAAAAACGAAGGCGCTCACTTCGGCGCAGGCGGTCCAAAGAACGGCCAGCCGCCCGAACCCGTGCTGATGTATTTGCCGAGAGGTGAGGACAACAGCGCCAGCAGTCAGGCATTCATCTCCGGCGATAAATGGGCTTCGCTCAAAGGCGATGGCAATTTGATCCACCTCTCCTCCGGCGGCGGCAGCGCGTGGCTCGTCATGCGGCAGAATGTGAAAGGCCGCTGGCAGGGCGCTGCGGTGAAGATCAGCGGCAATTTCGACTCCGGCCCGCAAGCTGCGCGCTTCAATCCGAACGACGGTCATCTCTATGTGAACGGCATGCAGGGCTGGGGCAGCTATACGCCCAAGGACGGCTGCTTCCAGCGTGTGCGCTTCACCGGCGGCGAGAAACCCGTGCCCATCGGCTTTGAGGCACGCGACAACGGTGTGCTGCTGCGCTTCAACCAGCCCGTGAAGGAAGCCGATGCCTCCACCAGCTTCGCGCAATGCTGGAACTACCGCTACAGCGCCGCCTATGGCTCCCCGGAGTATTCCGTGAAGTATGCCGACACGCCGGGGCATGACCCGCTGGAGATTCGCAGCGTGCAGAAGCTCGACGGCGGCAAGACGCTCTTCCTCGAAATTCCGCAGATCATCACCGCCAGCCAGATCCATCTTCGCGTGAGCACGGGTCACGACATCTTCCTCACCGCGCACGCTTTGGCGGAGCCGTTCACCGACTTCCCCGGCTACGCGAAGATCGCCAAAACGAATCATGCCGCGCAAATCGGCCTCATCGCGCCGACACCGAGCAAACCCAACCCCTGGGCCAAAGGCGAAGGCGGACGCGAAATCATCGTGGAGGCCGCTTTGGGCCTCCAATTCGTCCAAAAGAAGCTCTCCGCCAAAGCGGGCGAAACACTCACCATCGTCTTCAAAAACCCTGATGTGGTGCCGCACAACTGGCTCCTCGCCAAACCCGGCTCCCTGCAAAAACTCGGCGAGAAGTGCAATCTCATGATCGCTGACCCACAAGGCCTCGCGAAGCACTACGTCCCCGACAGCGACGATGTGATCGCCTACACCGATATGACGAATCCGAAGGGCGAGTTTGTGATTCACGTCACCGCGCCGAAGGAAAAAGGCGACTACCCCTACCTCTGCACCTTCCCCGGCCATTGGATGGTCATGAATGGCGTGATGAAGGTGGAGTAAAGTAGTGATGGGCTTTAGCCCACGCCGACAGCCTTCGTCCGCCTTTCATCAAACCACGCTGTCACGAGCTGAAGCTCAGGACTACTTTGTTCATCCTCTACGGCATATTTTCGATTCATCCGGGAAGTTGGTGCGGAATGGCTGAGGTGATGGCACAAGGCCTGGATGAGCCAGAGTTTGCTGTATCACGCGTTTGGTGTGCGCGAGGGCTACGAGTATCGCAGCACGAAGTATGTTGA
>Ga0209573_1004290_pt1 | contig 14292 bp, 11 predicted proteins | sample TNRBio252014_DNA_FD_185870 | JGI IMG/M metagenome (GOLD analysis project Ga0209573, IMG submission 185870) | Wastewater treatment Type I Accumulibacter community from EBPR Bioreactor in Madison, WI, USA - TNR Reactor_6/25/2014_ DNA (SPAdes)... | ecosystem: Engineered > Bioreactor > EBPR >...
TGGCTGACCTTTTGATCATCGCATTTGATGCCGCCGAAGTCGCCGCTGCGGCCGGATTTGCGCAAGCTTCAGGCCTTTCTTTTGATGTTATCGTCTGCGGGAGCGGGGAAGTCGCCGAAATTGGTGCTGGTTCCGTTCGCTCCTTTGGGCTCGCGGAACTGCCGCCGGCCGATAGTCTGGCCGCGGGCCTTCAATCGATCGCGGGGGGATATTCGCTCCTGGCCGCGGTCTCTTCCATGCGTTCCAAAGAGGTTCTGGCTCGGCTTGCCGGGCTCTTGGATGCGCCCATGGTCACGGACATCACGGGCATGTCCAGCTCACGCGAATTTGTGCGCCCCATCGTCGCGGGTGCCATGTTGGAGACGGTTCAAGTTTCGGCTCCAAGCGTCCTCGTCACCTTCCGACCAAGTGGCTTTGCAAAGGTTGCACCGACGGGCGCTGCCTCTCCGGAATCGGCTTCCTTCACGGGAAGTGGCGCGACCACGATCACGGCCAAGGCGGCGCGCTCGGGTGGACGGCCGGACCTCACGCAAGCCAAGATCATCATCTCGGGCGGACGCCCCCTGAAGGACGCCGCGACCTTTGAGCAAGTCATTGGTGGATTTGCCGACGCAGTAGGTGGTGCCGCTGGCGCAACCCGGGCCGCCGTAGACAGCGGAATCGCAGCGAATGAACTCCAAGTGGGTCAAACAGGGAAGATTGTGGCTCCAGACCTCTATATTGCGGCCGGGATTTCGGGCTCGACCCAGCACATGGCGGGCATCAAGGATTCAAAAATCATAGTGGCCATCAATACCGACGCGGATGCGCCGATATTTGATATAGCCGACCTGGGATTGGTGATGGACCTCTACGCGGCCCTCCCCGAGCTCCAGGCAAAGATGAAAAAATGAGCGAAGATCGAACCTGCATTTATGACCCCTTAGTCGAGCTCATGGCTCGGTTTGAAAATGTTCGTGCCGTCGATACATCGGTCGATCCATTTGAGGGGCTATCCGTTGAAGAAATGCTGAAAAAGCACATCGTGAACGGGATTAAGAAGCAGCTCGAATCGCACTTGGATGAAGCCCTAAAGATATATCCACCCATCGAGATCATCAACACGATCTTGCTTGATGGAATGAAAACGGTCGGCGAGCTTTTCGGAGCCGGAAAAATGCAACTGCCGTTTGTTTTGCAGAGCGCGGAAGTCATGAAGTCTGCAGTCCGCCACTTGGAACCCCATATGGAGAAAGTCGAGGGTTCGGAGCGAGGATCGATCCTATTGGCGACGGTTTCGGGAGATGTCCACGATATCGGCAAGAATCTGGTGGACATTATTCTTTCTAATAACGGCTTTCGGGTGGTCAATATTGGGATCAAGCAGCCTATTCAAAATATCTTAGACCAGCGAGAAGCGCATCACTGTCAAGTCATCGGGCTGTCTGGACTCCTTGTGAAGTCTACGCTCATCATGAAGGACAACCTCCTGGAAATGAACGACCGGGGTTTGCACGAGATTCCTGTCATTCTTGGGGGAGCGGCATTGACGCGCGGGTATGTCGAAGAGGACCTTCGGGACCTTTACAAAGGCCGCGTCTTTTATGCGCAAGATGCCTTTGAAGGCTTGCGCTTGATGGAGGAGCTTGGGAAGGAACAGCAGCCGACAGGAATCGACGAAGTCGTAGATCAACGCAAGAGCGAAGTGGATGCCGAGGGGCGAGTTGCCAGCCACCGGGTGGGCATGATCGATCCTTCGTTATTCGTTTACTCGGGAGTCAAGAGTGACGTGAGCCACGATCACCCGATCCCAGCCTTACCCTTTTATGGCGACCGAAAAGCCGACAAGTTTGACATTTTTGAAGTCTATAAATATGTCAATCCAATCGCACTTTATCGTGGGCAGTGGCAGTTTCGACGGCAAGAAGGAATGTCGAATCCTGAGTTCACGCAATGGCTGGCCGAGACCGCAGATCCCATTTTTGAACGCCTCCAACGGGAACTCGCGCGAAGGTTTCGCCCTCGTGTGAAGTGGGGCTATTTCCACTGCGCTTCGGAAGGAAACGACTTGATTATTTATCAAGAGGATGCGAAGACCGAGCGCATGCGCTTTACGTTTCCGAGGCAACGCGACCTCGCACGTTCGTGCATTTCCGACTTCTTCCGTCCAGCCGGGTCTGGAGAAACGGATGTCGTGGGATTCCATATCGTTACGGTGGGGTCAGAGGTGAGCGAATATGAGCGTTCGCTCTTTCAATCTGGTGACTATCAAGAGTACTTATTTGTCCATGGTATGGGTGTTGAAACGGCTGAAGCGCTCGCTGAATATTGGCACAAGCAAATTCGCCATGAGCTCGGGATTGTGCAGCATGATCCGCCGGAAATGAAGCTGCTCTTTAGCGCCAAGTATCAGGGTGCGCGTTATTCGTTTGGCTACCCAGCGTGTCCCAACTTGGAAGATCAAGAGAAGCTATTTGAGCTCCTGAAACCACAAGACATTTGCGTGGAATTGAGCGAAGAGTTTATGCTTGTTCCGGAGCAATCGACCAGCGCGATTATTGTTCATCATCCCGCGGCGAAGTATTTCAACGTTCGTTAAGTCCGGGTCAAGACTTGCTCGCGATTGAAGACGCGCAGCGTCATCGCCAGAAAGATTACGGAAATGAGGAGGCTCATCACGATGGGGCCTAAGTAGACGAGCAAGGTTGCTTTGTTCAAAAGCACGTCACGGATCGCCATCGCACTATTCAGGATCGGTGTGAAACGAATCCAAACGGAGCGGACCGCATCCGTCATTCCGACAAATTGGCTAAAGATCGCCGGCATCAAAACGACCAGGTTTGCCAAGCCAAGGTAGGTCGCTCCTTCCCGCATGTTCTTCGCGATTGCAGAGAGCCAAAGTTGAACAGAAGCGAACATCAAGGCAAGAGCCATCACAACGAGAACCATCCCCAAAATCGGCCCCGCTTCAATCTTTAATTCGCCTGAAAACATCATCTTCTTAGCGACTGAACTTGTCATCGAACCTAGGAGGAGCGACACGACGGAGGTCGCCGCGGATGCGAGGCAAAATAGGGTGAGAGCAAACCACTTGCCGATGGCAATTTCTGATCTCAGGGCGGGCGAAATCATCAGGGTTTCCAGCGTGCCTCGTTCCTTTTCGCCAGCCACAAGATCGCTCGCAACGGCCATGCCTCCGGCGAAAATAAACATAATCAGGATGTAAGGAAGCATCTGGGCGATGATGGACTCCCCGGCTCCTTTCGCTTTTGCCGTGTCTTGCGGTTTCAAAATCACGGCCTCGGCAACTGATTCTGGCAAGGACTGCTTCTTAAGATACGCTTTCGCAACGGCTTTGTTCGCGGCATTGAAAAGAGCTTCCACTCGAGCAAGAGCAACACTAGATGTAGTTTCTTCAGAAGTATAGTAAGCGTCAACTTTGACAGGATCGCCTTCGCTTACGGCATCTGCGGGAAAGACGAGAACAACGCGGGCTTTACCTGCTTTCAGCTCATCTAAACCCTTATCTTTTGAATCAACCTCTTTGATGGTCATGCTGGGATCGACCTTCAGGGCCTGACGGAAGGGTTCATAACCTGCTGACTTGACAATGTGGATGGTGCTTGTCTTTTTGCCGCCTAAACTGGAGCCGATGAGCCCAAAGAGTTGGAACATCATCATCATCGCGAAGACTGGCAGAACAAATGCGTTTGTCACGACACGGCGATCGCGAAACATGTCGCGAACTTCTTTTCGAAACACAAGGCCGATAGTTTTCCAATTCATGCGATGTTTGCCTCTCGGTTATAGCCGACGATCTTCAAAAAGGCTTCTTCAAAAGATCCTGAGTTCGTCTCTTCTTTGAGGGCGTGGGCGGTGCCCGTGGCTCGAAGTTCGCCTTCGTGAATGATCACCACTCGATTGCACAGGCGCTCGATCTCGCTCATGATGTGGGTGCTGTAGATGATGCACTTTCCAGCGGCGCGAAACTCTTCAATAAATTCGAGGATGGTTTGACTCGTCACAACATCCAAACCTGCAGTAGGCTCATCAAAGAAGAGAACGGGAGGATCATGCAGAATAGCCCGCGCAATCGAAACGCGTTGCTTTTGCCCCGTAGACAGTTTGTCGCAAAGTTGGTTTTGAAAGTCTCGAATCTTCAAAACGTCCAAGACCCATTCAATACGAGAAGAGAGTTGGGACTCTGTCATGCCGCAAAGACGGCCAAAGTATTGCAACATTTCCACAGGTTGCAATCGCCCATAGAGCGCGGTCGAGTTGCTCAAAAAGCCGATTTGCTTGCGCACTTTTTCGGGCTCTCTAAGGATGCTGAAGCCGTTCACCGAGGCTTCGCCAGAGGTGGGTTGGATGATCGTGCTCAGCATGCGAAGGGTTGTGGTTTTTCCCGCGCCATTGCAGCCTAACAGGCCCACGACTTCGCCCGGATGCGCTTCAAAAGAGATATCTTGCGCGGCGCGGATGGTTCCTCGTTTGGTATCGCGATAGTGTTTGGTGAGTTTTTGAACGGTGATCATCAGGCTTCAACACGAATACAAGAAGCAATTTCTTGAACATTCCCTTGTTCTTTAAGCTGGCTGAGCGTCCTCTGGACGGCGACTTCTCGCGCGGGATGGGTCAAGAAGACGACTTCTGCATTGGAATCTGATTTGGGACGCAATTCCATAGCCGCGAGCGAGACATCGTTGTCGCCAAAAGTCATGGCGATATGTCCTAGTCCTTTGGGTCGATCAGTAGCCAAAACGCGGATGTAGTATCGCGTGATGAGGTCATCCATGGAGGCCATCTCCATGTAGGGGCCATAAGGAATCGCGCTCGCTGGACCTTGAATTTTGATGTTGCGCCCGACATCGATGAGGTCGCCAATGACGGCGCTCGCGGTCGGGTTCGCGCCCGCGCCACGGCCACTAAACATGACGTCCCCCACAAAGTCGCCGTTGAGCCACAGGGCGTTATAAACGTCGTTGACGGACGCCAAAGGATGATCTTTCGGGATCATGGTCGGGTGCACTCGGGCCAAAATCCTGCCGTTTTCGACCGGTTCCACAATTCCCAGAAGCTTGATTCGAAAGCCGAGCAACGCGGCATAAAACATGTCGGCTTTGGAAACGGCACGGATGCCTTCGCGATGAACTTGATCAAACGGGGCCTGCTGGCCGAACGCGATGCTCGCCAAGATGGAAATTTTGTAAACCGCATCAAACCCATCCACGTCGTTCGTGGGGTCGGCTTCGGCGTAGCCACAGGCCTGGGCTTCGGCAAGCGCGGTAGAAAATTCTGCCCCTTCGTTGAACATTTTCGTCAGGATATAGTTCGTGGTCCCGTTCAAAATGCCCATCATTTTCAGAACTTCGTTGCCCGCGAGCTGGTGCTTCATGGGCTGAATCAGAGGAATCCCCCCACCCACGGCCGCTTCGTAGTGCAGGTCGAGCTTTCGGTCACGAGCCAAGGAAACTAGCCGCGAGCCGTGCTTGGCGATGAGTTCTTTGTTCGCGGTGACGACATGCTTGTCGTTCAGGAGGGCGGTTTCCACGAGCTTCGCCGCAGGGTCCAAGCCGCCGATAAGCTCCAGCACCACATCGACTTGGGGATCGTTGACCACAGAAAAAGGGTCATCTGTGAGCAAATGCGAAGGGGCGGAGCGCGCCTTTGCGAGGTCGCGAACCGCGATTCGAACGACCTCAAAAGGGATTCCGACCTTTTTTTCGAGCTCGGCGCGGTTGTCTTGCATCATGCGGTAGGCACCTTCGCCGACCACACCAAAACCCAAGATTCCGACCCGAATGGGAGCTTTAGCTGACAAGGATCAGCGTCTCCCCTTGCTGAACCAACTGGCTATTTTTTGCAGAGACCTTGGTGACTCGGCCGCCGATCGGTGCGGTTACTTCATTGAAAACTTTCATGGCCTCAATGAGCCCGATGACCTGGCCGGGCGCAATCACGTCACCCTCTTTCACAAAAGCGGGGTCGTTGGGCGTGGGGGATGCATAGAAAATGCCCATCATCGGGCTGGGAATGGGCGTCCCGATCGCGGCGGCGGGAGCGGTCGCTTTGGCTTTGGTTCGGCGCGGTTCGGCGGGGGAGGAGTCTGCGCTGGGTGCCGACGCAACCACCGTGCCTGCCATCGCGGGCCCGCGCCTCGAAAAGAAAATCTTTCCATCGTCAAAGTCGAGCTTGGCTTCTTCGAGCCCGAATTCTTCCATCAAGTGGGCAAGGCTTGTGATCTGATCTTTGGCGTGGTCCACCGCCAAAGTATAGCTGATCAAGTCTGGGTAGTCTAGGACCCATGAAAAAGGCGACTCATGTCTCCCTGGTCCTGGCCCAATTTGATTCGATGCGGGAAACGGGGGAAGTTTTGGAGCACTCCTATTTACAGCTTTTGGCCGGTGCAGATGTCCGGGCCTCGGCGACCGATGCCAAGTCCCAAAGGGCGTTCCGCTTTGTCGTGTTTGGGTTGCATGAGAGCCAGACTTCAGCGGAGGACGCGGTGGACCGCAGGATGGAGCTCACGCCTTGGATTGCGGAGGCCGCCGAGGCTTGGGCGGGCGTTTTTGCCCCATTTCGCCACTTTGGAGAGGCAAATTTTTTGGACCCCCAGGAACCAGGGTCCCTGTATGAATCGCTTGTTCCAGAGCCACCGGCGGGCACGCCCATTGTGGTGATTACGTCCGCCGGTTGGACACCCAATCCTGTGTATGATATGGACAGGATCATGGATTTTGGTGCGGGAGTGACCGGCATACGGGTGGGCATGACGGCGGTTCCCGGACTTCATTCTCAGCAAACATTTTCCTTCCCGGGCGGGTTGGATTTTGATGGGATCACGGTCACTTTTTGGCGAGAATTTGCCGCGATGCGGGACTTCGCTTATGGGCCGGGTTTGCACCGCGAAATGCTCCGACGCCAGAAGGAAGAGACGCTCGCGGACCGATCAAGCTTTACTCGCTTGAGCGCTTTGAGATCAGAGGGGACGTGGCATGGCCGCGACCCGGTGGTCTGGTAGCGTCCCCGCCCAGTCGTGACCGGGCGAGGACGGACCAGATCGCTGCTTAATGCAGGACGGCGGCTTCGTTCGCCAAGTAGGCGGTCAGCTGCTCGATGTGATACATGTCGTGGGAGACGATCGACGCCGCATAGGTCATGATGTCGATCTCTTCGCCGTCGGGTTCCACGAGCTTCGTGTGGAGCTGCTCTTCGGTGAGGTCTCGAAGGAAATCCATCGTCATTTCTCGGCGGGACTCCATCACTTCGGCTTCGTGGTAAATGTTCTTGTCGCCGTAGTGGTGCGAATTGATGCGATCGTCTTGGTCGATCGGTTCGAATCGGTATCCGGGTTGTTGGATGGCCTTGCGGATTCGTCCGAGGTGCACCTCTTCGATATCGGCGAGGTGGGCAATGACTTCCCGCGCCGTGAATCGGTTCTCGTCGAGCCGCTCATCGATACGCTCGGTGGGAAAGACGCGAAGGAGACGAGCCAGCGCCTTGGGGCCTGCCTCGAGCGAGTGAAAGATGTAGCGCTTGATCACGCCCATAGCTTACAGGATTTTTTCTCCGACTGCCAAGGGGGGGCTAAAATTTCTGTGAATCCCGTGAGGTTGCTGGGGTGGGGTGTTTTGGGGTTTTGTGGTGAGTCGGCGCTCCGTGTCGCATCGCTCCGCTCCGACTAACTTCGCCTAACTTTGCCTAACCCTGCCTAACTTTGCCTAACCTTACCTAACTCAGACTAACTCCACCCAACCCCGCCAAAACCCCGCGCCACCCCATCACCGCCGGCGCATTGCGGGGTTTCGGCGTTTTTCTCGCCCGATGGCGCCGTCGGTCACGCCCATCATCTTTCGCAGCGAGGCGATTTCATCTCGAACCTCCGCTGCTTTTTCAAATTCCATGGCCTTGGCCAAATCTTTCATCTGTTTTTCCAAAGCCGCGATCAGCACGGGGATGTCTTCGATGCGGATAGCTTGACCATCTTTTTCGAGCTCTTCGACCGTGTGCTCGCCGTATTGCGCCACCATTTCTGCGACCATGTCCATGGATCGAATGGTCTCACGGACTTCTTTTTTCACCGTGTAAGGTTTGGTGCCATGCTCGTCGTTGTATGCCTTCTGGACCTCGCGACGGCGCGTCGTCTCGTCGATCGCCGCCTGCATCGAGCGCGTGATCGTGTCCGCGTACATGATGACGAGCCCATTTTCGTTCCGAGCGGCCCGGCCGATGGTTTGAATCAAGCTGGTCTCTGATCGGAGGAAGCCCTCCTTATCGGCATCAAGAATCGCGACCAGCGTGACTTCGGGAAGGTCGAGGCCTTCGCGCAAAAGGTTGACCCCTACCACCACGTCATAAATCCCGAGCCGCAAGTCTCGAAGGATTTCGGGACGCTCAAGCGAGTGAACTTCGCTGTGGATGTAGTTCACTTTGATGTTCAAATCTTGGAGGTAACGCGTCAGATCCTCGGCCATTCGCTTCGTGAGGGTGGTGACGAGGGCTCGCTCTTTTCGCGCGACTCGGTCCTGGATTTCCTTCATCAGGTCATCGATCTGGTGATGGGTCGGTCGGACGCTGATTTCGGGGTCCAGCAAGTAGGTCGGGCGGATGATTTGTTGGACCGTTTGGCTTGAATTTTCCTTCTCGAACGGCCCCGGAGTCGCGCTGACGAGCACCACTTGGGGCACGCGTTCTAAGAATTCAGGAAGCTGTAACGGGCGGTTATCTAGGGCGCTGGGCAGCCGAAATCCGTATTCAACGAGCACGCCTTTGCGCTGTTGGTCGCCGTTGAACATCGCCCGGATTTGGGGCATAGTCTGGTGGCTTTCGTCGACGAACACGATGGCGTCGTTGGGTAAGAAGTCGAGCAACGTGTAGGGCGGGGTGCCGGGTTCGCGCCCATCGAAATATCGCGAATAGTTTTCGATGCCATTGCAAAACCCCACTTCGCGCATCATTTCGATGTCGAAATCCACCCTTTGCCGGAGCCGCTGCGCTTCGAGGAGCTTGTTCTCGGCCTGGAATTGGGCCACTCGCGCCTTGGTTTCCTCTTCGATTTCTTCCAGAACAGACTCCATGCGCTCCAGCGGGGTCACATAGTGGGTCGCGGGGAAGACGCTGATCTTCGAGGGCTCATCAATGACTTCTTGGGTGAGCGGGTCCATGATGCGGATGCGCTCCACCGTATCGCCAAAAAACTCCACCCGCGTGACGAGCTCCTCATCCTTGGGCTGAATCTCCAGGGTATCTCCCCGAACCCGAAACGTGCCGCGATCCAGCACCATATCGTTGCGCGTGAATTGCATGTGGGTGAGGCGCTTGAGGGCATCATCCAGGTCGAAGGGCAAGCCGGTTTCGAAGGTGACCACGCTCTCCGCGTAGGTATCCGGCGAACCCAGACCGTAAATGCAGCTCACACTGGCGACGATCACGACGTCGCGCCGCTCGAGCAAAGATTGGGTTGCGGCGTGGCGCAATCGCTCGATTTCTTCGTTGACCGAGCTATCTTTTTCGATGTAAAGGTCGTTCTGGGGGACGTAGGCCTCGGGCTGGTAATAGTCGTAATAACTGATGAAATATTGAACAGAGTTCTCGGGGAAAAACGCCCGAAATTCTTGGCAAAGCTGGGCGGCGAGGGTTTTGTTGTGGGCAATGATCAGGGCGGGTCGCTGGGCTCGGGCGATCACGCTGGCCATGGTAAACGTCTTCCCGGTCCCCGTCGCACCGAGAAGGGTTTGAAACCGAAACCCGGACTCCAAGCCATCCAGCAAACCTTCAATAGCCGTAGCCTGATCGCCCTTCGGGTCAAAGGCCTTGCTGAGTTCGAACGGTTTGTCGTATTGGACAATCATGGTGGACGCGCTTCTAGTATAGCCTGGATGTTCGGTCGGGATGCATTCTCGCGCGAGGGCGTTTCTATGTCAAAATACGTTCAACGGCATGCCATACGTCCCCCACACAGACCAAGACCGCGAAGAGATGCTTGCGACCATTGGCGTTCAAAGCATCGACGATCTCTTCATCGACATCCCCGAGAACCTCAAGTTCAAGCGCGAGCTGAATATCCCGAGCGCGAAGAACGAGTACGAGCTTTATCTGCACCTGGCGACGCTCGCACGGCAGAATCTCGACGCGACCAGGCTGGATTGGTACTTGGGAGCGGGGATTTATGACCGCTACATCCCCAGCAGCGTCGCCGCGATCATTTCCCGCGGCGAATTCCTGACCGCTTATACCCCCTATCAGCCCGAATTTAGCCAGGGATACCTTCAGACCATTTACGAATTTCAGTCCATGGTGGCCGAAATCTATGGCATGGACATCGCCAACGCGAGCATGTACGACGCCGCGACCAGCATGGCCGAAGCCGCCTTTATGGCGAGCGCCCACAACGGTCGAACCGTGATTGCCATCAGCGACGCCGTCCACCCCCATTACCGCCAAGTTCTGGAGACCTATTGCTGGGCAAACTCGATGACAGTTCGGTCCTTGCCGCTCGCCGAGGGTCTGACCGCGGATTACTCCACGGTCGCTGAAGATTGCGCGTGTGTCATCGTCCAGAGTCCGAACTTCTTCGGCAACATCGAAGCCTTGGAATCCGCCCGGGATGCGGCCCGTTCCTCGGGGGCGTTGTTCGTGGTGGTCGCCGATCCGGTGGCGTGCGCCCTCATGAAGCCGCCGGGAGAATTTGATGCCGACGTCGTGGTGGGCGAGGGGCAATCGCTGGGCGTGGCGATGGGCTTTGGCGGTCCGCTGGTGGGGCATTTTGCCTGCAAGCAGGAATATGTCCGCAAGATTCCGGGCCGGATTGTGGGGCGCACCCACGACCATGCCGGGCGACCTGGTTTCACCATGACCTTGCGCACCCGCGAACAAGACATCCGCCGCGAAAAAGCGACCAGCAACATCTGCACGAACGAGGCACTGATGGCGCTGGCAAACACGGTCCACCTCGCCGCTCTAGGCAAAAATGGCCTGCAAAGCGTGGCCGATTCGACCGTTCGGAATACCCAATACGCGATGCAAAAGCTCGCCGAAGCGGGCGCCAAACGAAAATTCCCAACCGCGAAGGTCTTCGGTGAATTTGTTTTGCAACTCCCGAAAAGCGCGGATGTCGTACAGCAGGCCTTGATCAGCGAAGGGATCATGGCGGGATTGCCTTTGGGGCGGTATTTTGGCGAGATGGAGAATTGCCTGCTCGTCGCGGTAACCGAGACCCGTACCAAGGTGCAAATCGATCACTTCGCGGCGAGTTTGGCGAAAGTGTTGGCGTAGTTTTTTGGGCTTGACTCATTCCGCCGAAGAAAACCTTCTAGAACACAAAACCCGAGCCACCCAGGGGTCGGCTTCTTTGATTTCGTTTACCATTGTGTTGTTCTGCTTTTGGAGACTGAGTGATTTTCACTCAGTCTCCAAAAGTACTCGGATTTGGCCGAGTGGGCCGGATGAATCCGGCGGACCTTGTCATGCCGGATAAATCCGGCGCTCCCACCTGTGCGTCATAGAGGAGCCAAAAGCAGGAGCGCGGACGCTTAGTCTGAAGCCGGAGGACTAGCCGCCGGCTCAAACAAACTCAATCCGGCGCTCCTTAAAGCCGCACCCTCAAGCCCGAGAGCGGCGTTTGCGGGCGAGTGTGATGAGTCCTGCTCCCAGGGCGAGCATGGTGCCCGGTTCGGGGGCGACCACGGTGGAAAGGCCGAAGCAACCGAACCCGCCACCATTGATTCCCAGATCCAGCTTTCGGATCACCTTATCCGTCGCATAGTGGTAGCTATAGACATAGTTTTTCCCGGCCGTGGCGTCTTCTACCAAGGTGTAGGTCAACCCGTTGTGTCCAAAGGCCACTTCCCGAGCTCTTAAATTATTTGCGTCACCCGTTCCCATCGCGATGGATCCCAATATCGATCCAAAGTTGCCATTACCCAGCACGTCAAACACGGTCGTTCGAACGTCATCCGCGTAGTTCGTGACGGCAAGCGTGTTGCCTTGGGCCTTGATCCCGATCAGGAATCCAGACTGGTAGTTGGGTAGGGTCGTCACGAGCGAGGAGGCGCCTCCCGTCGGCGAAATCCGGAGAATCTTTCCGGAGCCCGAGCAGCCATAAATTTGCCCATTCGCTGCCTGCGTCACGCCGTAAACAGAATCTGAAAAAATGAGATCATTGAGCTTGACACCCTGAGCGGAATATCGCGAAAAAGTTGGTGACTCCCCACCCACGACGAAACTACCATCGGCGAGCCGAAGGCACTGATAAGTCGTCCGGCCAGGTGTTGGGATGTGCCCCATAAATTCGCCGGTGCTGTAATTGAATTTCAGGATTCGCTGCTCATTGATGTCTCCCACGAAAATGGTTGAGGTCGATGGGTCCAGGGACATTCTAGAATAGCTGAAGCTGAACCCCTGACCAAAAGAACCCAGAGATGCACCAGTAATGGCGTCATAGCGATTGATCTTGTCGCCGTTGTTGTCGGTTGCGAACATGAGTTCGTAGCTCGCAGACGCAAACGCGCCGCATGTCATGGCCAATGCACAAATAGAAATCTTCATTTAAGTCCTCTCTCCGCATGGGGACGATGGCCCCCAAAAGTTGCGATCGGAAAAATTCTACACCAATTTTTGCCTACGCGGACTGCAACTTTTGCGAGGTCACATGAAAAAGATGCTGTTTGGTGGGCCGCTTTTTCCCAAAATTCTTGTGCTGCCCCATCGGGCACCGATGCGGCATTGCCATTTCCCCCGCAAAGGTCCTAGGCTATTCAAAGATTCTTAGCGATTTTGCATATTCTTGCAATACAATGGAGGCATGAAGATTCATGCTTTTCGTTTGTCCCTTGCCGCGATCGCGGTAGGACTTGCAGTTCCTGCCAGTGCCCTCAAAATTTACCTGCTGAACGCCAACACGGCCAGTGACGCCCAGGTTGCGGCCGCCTTGACGACAGCCGGACACACTGTGACAGACTCGGGCACAGCATACTGGCAACAGACTTCGATCCCCGATCTCGACACCTACGACGTCGTCTACTTCTCACCGAATCAGAATTGGACCAGCCTCAACACGAACGTTGAGCAGGCACTTGTCTCGTACGTCGAAGGTGGCGGCGGCCTGGTACTTTCTGAATGGGCGGTGTGGGGAGCCTGGGGCTCAAACTTGTATCCCATTCTTCGGCAAACTTACCCGCTCAACTACATCGGCTACGACGGCCGATTGAGCGTGACCTACACCCAATCGATCGCCGACCCAATCTTGAACGCAGGCCTTCCCACCACATTCAACACGACATCCGACAGTTTCTCGGGGACTTTCACCCTTGCAACCCCCAAGGGTTTTGGCCGAGCACTCTATAAAGTTGATGCGACCTACGGTGCCGTCGTAGGCGGATATTACGGGGCTGGAAAAGTCGTAAACTTTCTCTCTTGCGTAGGCCCCAATCACTTTAATGATGCCAATTTCAAAAAGCTTTTCCAAAACACGTTTACATGGGCGACATCAGAAGACGCGACGGGACCTGGCATCACCGGCAAAATGAAGCTGGAAAGCTTTGTCGGAACCAGCTGGAAGCCAGACCGGGTGAGCGCCGTTTACCGCGATCCCGTCACCGATCAGATTTTCGCAGTGGGTAGCGGCCCCGTGGCAGCCGACGGTTCCTTCTCTGTGGGCGGCCCTCCGACGCCTGGAAACTACCGAGTCGGGCTCAAACTGCGAACGGGGTTGCGAAAGTTGGTTCCGTGCAACACCACCATTCTCAACCAGAATGTGGGGACGATCACGTTGCTCAACGGCGACTGCGACGGCTCCAATAGCATCGGTACCGACGACTACCTGATCCTGAACGATGCATTCGACGCGAGCGAAGGCGACGCGAGCTACGAGCAATATGCCGACCTGAACGGCGATGGCTACGTGGGGACCGACGACTACATCTTGCTCAACAAGAACTTCGACCTCAGCGGCGATTAACGAATCCCGACGCTGGTGACCACGCTTCTTGGCCCGCGCGCATCCTGCTCCGTCCAATAACCCAGGACGGAGCAGAAGAACTCCATTTGGAAGCTATAGGGATCGGCGTAGATCGTGTTGGCAGCATCGTTGGCTTGGCCTGGATATTGTAGAAATGCGCCTTCCAGGTAAACCTGAAACCTTCCTAGGTGGTCCAGAAACACGGGCACGGTGATGTGCGAAACCCGCTCTTGAACAACCTGTCGAGGGGAATCCATGCAGTGGGAATACGATGCGGCGGTTGTGTTTGGCGAAGTGATCTGAAGCGGGTTGTATTCGGTCGTGATCACCCCGTTCACAAGCACCTCGGTCGGCAA
>Ga0209573_1004291_pt1 | contig 14291 bp, 11 predicted proteins | sample TNRBio252014_DNA_FD_185870 | JGI IMG/M metagenome (GOLD analysis project Ga0209573, IMG submission 185870) | Wastewater treatment Type I Accumulibacter community from EBPR Bioreactor in Madison, WI, USA - TNR Reactor_6/25/2014_ DNA (SPAdes)... | ecosystem: Engineered > Bioreactor > EBPR >...
CGGGCCAGCGGCGACGATGTGTACGCTCAATGAGATTATGGCGGCGATGCCGACGGTGGATGCCAATGGCGCGGGAGTGGCCGACGTACTGGCGGGCAAGACCTTCTGGGGACTGCTCACCGGCGGCGGGTGGGGATTGAAAACGGGCGGGATGTCCAATGTTGGCGCACAGAACATTATGCCCAGTACGACCGTGCAAACAATTAGCGCGGGTTATCACAGCGGTGCCGGTCAAGTTGCCGGTGATAACGCCCTCACCGCCGCCAACATCAAAACCGGCATCACGATCTTCAATGTCCTGGGTACTTATACCGGTACGGCCCCAACCGGAACGGCGTTAGCAGGGGATGTGCTGACGGGTAAGACCTTTTCCAATAGCAGCGGGACAGGCATTACGGGTACGATGTCTAACAACGGCGCTTTTTCCTTGACCTGTGGTGCTACGGATCAGCCGGTAACGGTCGGTTATTACAGTGGGGGCACCTTGACCGGTGATGCCGACCTGCAAAGCACCAACATCAAAAAGGACACGGTCATCTTTGGTGCTACGGGAACCTATGAATCCCCTCCTTGCACCTGTAGCGGCACGCTCAATGGAACCCGCTGGTGCGATAACCTCAATGGCACGGTGACGGATCTGCTGGGCAGCACGGTCAACGGCAAGCTTCAGGGCCGGTGTCTGGTGTGGCTAAAGGATGCAAGTTGGGGTGGGGCAAAGGCATGGAGGGTAAATGTGGTAGACCATCATGACGACGCCCACACCCGCGCCGGCTTATTGTCGGCGAGCGCAACTGATAAGCCCGCAGACTTAGCTGATGGTTCAGTCGTGGGCGACTGGCGATTGCCGACCCTGACTGAATTAAAGGTATTGACGGCAGGTACAGGAGCCGTCTCATCAGCAAATATGCGAGCTTTCACGGGCGTCCAGTCCTACGCTTACTGGTCGTCCGCGACCATCGCCACCTATCCCAGTGCCGCATGGAGCGTGTACCTCTCCGACGGCAGCGTGGACGCGGGCGATAAGGCCGGCACCCTCTTCGTCTGGCCGGTGCGAGGTGGACTGTGAGAGGCTTTGATCCTTTGACCCTTTGGAGGTCTGGGTAGCTTGCTCCCCGGCGGCGATTTTTTGGAGTTGAGCCATGAACGAAGCCGCACCTGCGCACCGCAAATTGCCAATCGGCATTCAGACCTTTGCCAAGCTGCGCGAAGACGATTGCTACTATGTGGACAAAACCGGCTTTGTGCGACGATTGCTTGCCGAAGGTGCCCATTACTTTCTGTCGCGCCCCCGACGGTTTGGCAAATCGCTGTTGCTGGACACGCTGGCGGAACTGTTCACGGGCAATGAGCCGCTGTTCCGGGGCCTGGAGATTCACCCGCACTGGGACTGGAGCGTGCGCTACCCGGTGATTCGGATCAGCTTTGGCGGCGGGATCGTCGGCGACCGGGCCGAACTGGAACGCAAGATCGGCGAGCAGTTGCGGATCAATCAGGAAGCCTTGGGTCTGACCTGCACCGAAGCGGACGTAGGCGGCTGTTTGGGCGAACTGATTCGCAAAGCCCACGCCGCGACCGGTCAGCGCGTGGTGGTGCTGGTGGACGAATACGACAAACCGATTCTGGACAACCTCACCGCGCCGGACATCGGCATCGCCGTGCGCGACGGTCTGCGCAACCTGTACTCGGTGATCAAGGACAGTGACGCCCATATTCGCTTTGCCTTCCTGACCGGCGTGAGCAAATTCAGCAAGGTCAGCCTGTTTTCCGGGCTGAACAATCTGCGCGATATCACGGTTTCCTGCGAATACTCGGCCATCTGCGGCTACACCGAGGCGGATATGGACACGGTGTTTGCCCCGGAACTGGTCGGGCTGGATCGGACGCGCATTCGGCAGTGGTACAACGGCTACAACTGGACCGGGGAAGCGGTGTACAACCCCTTTGATGTGCTGTTGCTGTTTCAGGAGCGCCAGTTCCGGGCCTGGTGGTTCGAGACCGGCACGCCGACCTTCCTGATTGACCTTCTCACCGAACGGCAAATGTGGCTGCCGAAACTCGGCCAACTGGAAACCGATATGGCGCTGCTGTCGGCCTTTGACGTGGGCAAAATCGCCACCGAAGCCCTGCTGTTCCAAACCGGCTACCTGACCATTGACCGGGAAGAAGAATACTTCGGGGAATACCGCTACCGGCTGCGCTACCCGAATCACGAGGTTTATCAAAGTCTGCACAATGCGCTGTTGAAAGTTTGGACCCCGAACGGTCAGGCGATGATGCGCCACAAGCGGCAATTGGGCGATCTGCTGCTGGCCAACGACTTTTCCGGGATGGCCACGCTGTTCACCGCCTTCTTCGCCAGCATTCCCGCCGACTGGTACCGCAACAATCCCATCGCCCGTTACGAAGGTTATTACGCCAGCGTGTTCTACGCCTATTTCGCCTCGCTGGGCCTCGACCTTACGCCGGAAGAATCCAGCTCCCACGGGCGGCTGGACTTGGCGCTGCGCTTCAATCAGCAGGTTTATCTTTTTGAATTCAAGGTGGTGGAGCTGGAGCCGGAGGGCCGCGCCCTGCAACAGATCAAGGATCGCGGCTACGCCGACCGCTACCGGGCCGACGGCCAGCCGATTCATTCAATCGGCGTGGAATTCAGCCGCGAACAGCGGGCGGTGGTGCGCTTTGAAGTGGAAACGATTACGCCATAAAGGCCATTGAAGTCCTAATGGTTTAATTGAAAAGAGGTTTTCTCATGTTGCGTTCTGATCGCTGTTCAAGAGGGGTACTGTTGGGTTTGATCGGGATGATACTGAATACGACGGTGTTCGCCGCTGGCATTGACCCTGCCAACCCATACGCCTGGGCGGAAAACGCCGGCTGGCTGAACTTCCGGGCAAGCGGCGGCCACGTTCAGGTCTATGCCGACCATCTGGAAGGCGATGTTTGGGCCGAGAATATCGGCTGGATTCGGCTCGGCGCGCACACGGCGGGCGGAACGCACACCTACGCCAATACCAGCCCAAGCACCTACGGCGTCAACCGCAGCGGAGCCACTCTAAGCGGCTATGCCTGGGCGGAAAATGCCGGTTGGATCAACTTCGCGCCGACCGGCGGCGGCGTCACCCTGAACGCCGCAACCGGCGCATTCGACGGCTATGCCTGGGGCGAAAACATCGGCTGGATCAAATTCGCAGGAACGGCGCAGAACAGCATGGCCTACCGCGTCGCCGTACAGACCTACACCGTCACCCCATCGGCGGGGAACGGTGGAACGGTCAACCCCGATACAGCCCAGACCGTTTTCCAGGGCGCTACCCTCCCATTCACCGTCACTCCAGCGACCCACTACACGGTCAACAACACGATCACCGGCGATTGCCCGGCCGGGAGCTGGAACGGCAACGTCTACATCACCGGGGCCATTACCGCGAACTGTGCAGTGGGCTTCAGCTTTAGCAACATGCCGTCGAACGGCGCGTGCGACAGCGCCAACGGCCAGACTTCCACCAGCGCCCCGGCCAGTAACCTGTGCAGCGTCGGCAGCGCTTCGACGGTCATTTCCAACGCCGGGAACTTTACTTGGACCTGCGTCGGCAGCCACGGCGGAACCACCGCCAGTTGCAGCGCCTCCCGCGCCTACACCGTCACCCCAGCGGCAGGCGCGAATGGGAGCCTGACCCCCAACACCCCGCAAACGGTCGCCTATAACCAGACCACGGCGTTCACCGTCACCCCGAACACTGGCTATCAAATCGACACCGTCACCGGCTGCAACGGCGCATTGTCCAGCGCCGCCTATACCACCGGCGCCATCACTGGCGCCTGCGCGGTGACGGCCAATTTCCGGGTGAGCAAAGCCACCCCGACCGTGACCCTCAGCGCCGCCCCGACCGCCCCGGCGATGAACCAGTTGACCACGATCACGGCGACCGTGACGGCCCCGAGTGGGACCACCGGCACACCGACCGGCACGGTCGCGATCAGCGGCGGCGGCCAAAGCTGCACCGCGACGCTGACCAGTGGCCGCAGCAGTTGCGCCCTGATCTACTCTAGTTTTGGGAATGTCACCCTCAACGGAACCTACAGCGGCGACGCCAACTTCACGGCTGCCAGCGGCGCTCTGCTGCTGAGCGTGGGCCAGATCCCCACCACGACCCTCCTGACCAGCGCCCCCAACCCCTCGATCCCCGGACAAAGCGTGACCCTGACCGCCACGGTTAGCAGCGCCAGCGGGTCGCCCACCGGCACGGTGGCCTTTGCCGATCATGGGACGGCGTTCCCCGGCTGCGCCAGCGTCGCGGTGAACGCTGGCGCGGCGAGCTGTCTGACCGCGACCCTGACGGCCGGCAATCATCCACTAACGGCCCAATACAGCGGCGATGCGACGTTTGCCGCCAGTCGCGGCAGTCACACCCAGACTGTCAACGCCGCCTCGGCCCGGCTGGTCAATCTGTCCAGCCGTGGCTGGGTCGGCACGGGCGACGCCCTGCTCATCGACGGCTTCATTCTCGGCGGCAGTCCGACCCCGCGCCCGGTGATCGTCCGCGCGCTGGGGCCGACCCTGACGAACGCTGGCCTGGCCGCCCCGCTCGCCAACCCCCGGTTGCGCGTCACCACCGTCACCGGCGAACCGATTGCGGACAATGATGACTGGGGCCAGGCCGCTAACGCCGCCGACTTGCAAGCCCTCGGCTACGCCCCGGCCCATCCCCAGGAAGCCGCCCTGCTACTCACCCTGCATCCGGACGTACCCTACACCGTCTTAGTGGACGGGGTGGACGCCGGCACTGGCCTGGCGCTGGTGGAAATCCTCGACCCGCACCGCACCATCGCCGTCAATTCCCGACTGATCAACCTGTCCAGTCGCGGCTGGGTCGGGCGGGACGACGATCTACTGATTGGCGGGCTGATTCTCGACGGCGGCGACGCCCCCCGGCGGGTCCTGGTGCGGGTGCTGGGCCCCACCCTGGCCGAGGCGCAACTGGGCGATCCCCTCCTGGAGAATCCGCGCCTGACGCTGACCACCCTGGACGGGCAAGTGCTGGCGGAGAATGACGACTGGGCGCAGAGTCCCGAAGCCGCCGCCATCCAGGCTACCGGTCTGGCCCCGCCCGATCCCCAGGAACCGGCCCTGTTGCTCACTCTCGACCCCCGGACGCCCTACACCGCCTTGGTTCATGGAGTCAACGACACCACCGGCCTGGTGCTGCTGGAGATCCTGGAGTTGCCGTAGCGCAAACCGCTGCCCGTGGTGGATCTTCCTGCTGAGCAGCGATCCCGAACCCCCGCTCCTACCGGGAGCGAGGTGGGTTCAGGGCACCGATTCCTGCAGATCGATCCCGCCGCCGGGGCAGGGTTGCCTCTGATCCCGGCGCCGATTAGACTTGACGCCCTCGTTGGCATCCAGGATGCCGGTGACCTTGCAGGGCCTCATACCGGTGGCGAAGACCCTGCCCTGCCAGTGGTATATTGTCTTTCCCGATAATAGCTGGACATCCCGGTTCCCCTCCTTGGCGAAGGAGGGGTGGCGCGCAGCGTTGGGGTGGTTCGGGATACCCGCATCTCAAGCGGAAAGACTATAACATCCCGAACGTTGACCTGTTCACCTGCCGCGACTTCGAGCAACGGTGTCGCTGCTAGCACATCGACATTTTGCAACGCATGGTGCTGGATTATGCGCATCGTCCCTGGTGGGCGCGCGGTTCTGGCCCCAATCTGTTCAGCGAAATCGCCTTGTATCGACTGGGACGCGCCTGAGGGTGGGTTCCACGCATTGAATGATGGAGACTCTCATGTGCATAACTTTCCGGCCAGCGCGATGGACTTGTCACCGAAGCAGGCGCGGTTTTACCTTGATTGAGGTCATGGTAGTTGTGGTGATTCTCAGTATCCTGGCCGCAGTTGTCGTGCCGCGTATCATGGACAACCCGGACAAAGCCCGAACGGTCAAGGCTAAACAGGATATCCGCGTAATTAAAAGTCAGTTGGATTTGTACCGGCTGCACAATTTTCGTTATCCAACGACAGAACAGGGCTTGGAGGCTCTGGTGCAGAAGCCGGCGGATGCGCCGCACTGGCAGGAGGGCGGCTACCTAGACAAGTTGCCCAAGGATCCCTGGGAGAAGCCGTATCTGTATCTCAACCCCGGTCAGCATGGGCAGATCGACATCTATTCGCTGGGCGCAGACGGCCAACCTGGCGGCGAGGGCGTGGATGCGGATATCGGTCACTGGAATCTTGATGAATGAGGACCGGCGCTGAGGCGTTGCCCGATGGTCAGGTTACGCGGTTTTACCTTGATGGAAATCATGGTGGTGTTGGTGCTCATCAGCATTCTCACCAGTCTGGCGGTGTTGTCGGTCGGCGGTGGTCCCCGAGATCGACTGGCGGAGGAAGGACAGCGGTTGGCGGCGCTGGTGGAGTTGCAGCAGCAGGAAGCGATCCTGACCGGGGAGATTCGTGGTGTGCAGTTTGGTCGGCAGGGTTACGCCATTTTGAGTCTGGATGAGCAGGGCGCCTGGGTTCCGCCTGATGCGACAGACACCTTGATTCGTCATGCGTTGCCTGAGGATATGGCGCTGGGCCTGTGGGTGGATCAGCGCCCAGCGCCGCTGGAAAAAATCAGCTTTCCCCAGGTTCTGTTGCTGAATAGCGGAGAAATCACTGATTTCGTTGCCGTGTTCAGCTTCGTTGATGATCCATCGCCGAATGCGCCGCTCTATCGAGTCGCTGGCGATGCCGTGGGCCGGTTGACCGTTGGGGCAGTGGCGCCGTGAGGCGTGAGGCTGGCTTTACCTTGCTGGAGGTGCTGGTGGCGCTGGCGGTGTTGGCCATTGCCATGGGTGCGATTATTAACGCGGCGACGCAAAGCATCGCCAGCACAGCCTATTTGCGCGATCAAACCTTTGCCAGTTGGGTGGCGCTCAATCAGGTCAACGAGCAATTGCTGGACCCTGAACGCTGGCCTGAGGAAGGCTCCCGCCAAGGCAGCACAGAGCTGGCCCAGCGCTCTTGGCGTTGGCAAATCCGTTTTTTCAAAACCAACGATCCCGATTTGCGCCGGATCGAGGTCTCCGTTCGCATCGCTGAAAATGGTCCAGTGTTGATCACCCTGAGCGCTTTTAAGGCAAATCGGCTTCAAAAACAACCGGCTGGCGCTGCACCACCTGCTCCATCTGGCGCACTGTCCGTTGAAAAATAAGCCGGATAGGGTTGATGCAACGGCGTTTAAATGACACAACAGGCCAGCTCAAACGCCACATCCTCCACACTGGCGTTGGCCCGGCGGTTAGGGTCCGGTTGCTCCAGAAAGCGAATGGTAAAGCGATGTCGGCCACCGCTGATTTCAGGAAACCGGGATTCCTCAGACGGTAGCCAGACCCGGATCAACTGATTGGGCGCGTTAGCGTCCAGGGCGCGCTGGAAAAAACCGCTGGCCGCTATTTCCGACTGGAACGTGGCGCTGCTGCGGATCAGCCGCAGAATCAGGAACACCGCATCCCGCATCGGCGTGAACGGCGCCAGCCATTCCTGTAGATGCTGGTTGCGCATGGCGCTTTCCTGTTGCATCCAATAATGCAACGCCGGCAGGTCGAACCGGCAGGCCCCACCCGGCACTTGAAAGCGTTTTTGGGCGACCCCGAGAAATTCATTCTGGCGAACGATATCCAACGCCAGGCTATTGGGCCGGTGAATCTGGCAGATGACAGCGCCGATTTCCGTCAGAATGTCCGATAGTGCGAACGTGTCGACACCGGGAGTTTGCCGCAGGCGATTCAAGGTGGCCGCATGCCGTTCCAGTTCCTTGAGTAACTCCTTCTTGAACTCGTTGCGCCCGGTGACCGCGAGAATATCGAACAGGCCCTGTAACGCTGCGCGGCTATCCCAGATGGAGTGACCGACCATCGCATGATCAATGTGCTGGAACAGAAATTCCAGTCGCAACAAAGCCCGTGCCCGCTCATTAAGCGGCTGCTCATAGCAGGTAGCCTGGGACACAGCAACGCCTCATGTGTAGGTGATGATCGGTCATCTAGCGGTGGTTCGCTCGCTCTTTACCGATAGGAAAGAGGAAGGTCTGAAATGCAGGGCGGCCGTCAGACCAATCGGCCAGCGGCTATTCGTAGATAATGCTGATGCAGATCAGCGATTCGCAATTCCAAGCTCTCGAAATCGCTGGAATTTTCCAAAACCTCATTCGCCAGCGCCAACCGCTGGCTGCGACTGGCTTGGGCGGCCAGAATGCGCCGCGCCTGGGTCTCGTCAATCCGGTCACGCGCCATGACCCGGCGAATTTGCTCGGCCTCAGACACATCCACCACCAGCACCCGGTCGACCAGGTCGGTCATACCGGTTTCCGCCAGCAGAGGAATCACCAGCAGGCCATAAGGTGCAGTCAAGGTGGCGATGCGTTCCTGGGCCACGGCGCGAATCCGGGGATGCAGGATCGCTTCCAGGCGTCGGCGACCCGCTGTATCGGCGAACACTTGGGCGCGCAGCGCCGCGCGGTTGAGACGACCCGCTGAGTCCAGGCATTCTGGTCCGAACTCAGCGGCAATTTCCGTCAGCGCGGGCTGACCCGGCTCCACCAGTTCACGGGCGATCACATCGGTATCGATGACCGGAACGCCATAGCAGGCGAATCGATCACTGACTGCTGTCTTGCCGCTAGCGATGCCGCCGGTCAATCCAACGGTCAACACCGCTATCCGCCCAGCCAACGCAGATAAGTTGTATTGATCGATTCACCCCACAACAGCGCAATCCAGCCGGCGGCGGCCAGGAATGGGCCGAATGGCATGGGAATCTGGCGATCCCGCTGGCGCAACAGGATCAGCGCCAGCCCGAACGCCGCACCGACCAGCGATGAGAGAATGATGATCGTGATCAAGTAGGGCCAGCCTGCCCAAGCGCCCAATGCCGCCAGCAACTTGAAGTCGCCAAAACCCATGCCTTCCTTGCCGGTCAATAGCCGGAACGCTTGATAAACCAGCCAGAGCGCCAGGTAACCGGCCATGGCGCCAATCACTGCACTGGGTAAATCGGCGAATAGTCCGAACAGGGCAACGCCCAGCCCGAGCCAGAGCAAGGGCAGGGTCAAGTCATCAGGCAGCAATTGATGACGAAAGTCGATGACGCTGGCGGCTAACAGCGTCCAGGTGAAAATCAGCGCCGCCGCCGCTGGCCAGCCGAAGCCGAGTTTCCAGGCGACGACGCCGGCCAGCAGCCCGCTCACCGCCTCGACCAATGGATACTGGATACTGATGGGCGCGTTGCAATGCGCGCAGCGGCCCCGTTGCAGCAGGTAGCTCAACAACGGAATATTCTCCACCGCGCTAATCAGATGGCCGCAGTGTGGACAGCGCGAACGGGGTCGCCACAGGCTCAACGCCGGCTGCTCACTATCCACCGCCGGCTGATGACCCAGCAGTTCCGCGCATTGCGTCCGCCACTCCCGCTCCATCATCAACGGCAGGCGGTGAATGACGACATTGAGAAAACTGCCCACGATCAGGCCCAGCAGCGCAGCCAGGATCACGAACAGCGCCGTTGAGTCCGCCAGCAGTTCTACGATAGCCATGAGTCAGACCGCGCACCGTCAGATGGCTGCCGCCAGCTTGAAGATGGGCAGGTACATGGCGATGACCAGTGTACCCACGACGCCTGCCAGGAACGCCATCAGCAGCGGCTCAATCATGGTGGTCAGCGTATCGACCTTCTGATCGACCTCAGCCTCATAGAAATCCGCGACCTTGGACAGCATGTCGCCCAGCGAACCGGCTTCCTCGCCGATAGCGACCATCTGAATCACCATGTCGGGGAACAGGCTGCTTTGGCGCATGGCGAAATTAAGCTGCTGACCGATAGAGACGGACTCACGCATTTCCAGCACGGCTTTTTCATAGACATAGTTGCCAGTGGCGCCAGCGACACTTTGCAGAGCGTCCACCAGCGGCACGCCGCCGCCGAAGAGGGTGGACAGGGTACGGGCGAAACGGGCATTGGCTGAAGTCGCCACCAGGTCGCCGATCAGTGGCATTTGCAACACCATGCGGTCGAGCCACTGATAGAAGACTCGTGAACGCTTGCGCGCTTCGATAAAGCCGACAACGGCGATGACCGGTCCGCCGAGAATCAAATACCAGTATTTCTGAAAAACGGCAGACAGTTCGATCACGAACTTGGTGAGCGCCGGCAGCTCCGCGCCGAAGCCCTTGAACAGCTCCTCGAAAGTCGGGATCACGAAAATCAGCAAAACGGCGGTCACGACAAAAGCAAACACCAGCACGATCGCCGGGTAAGTCAGCGCTTTTTTGACCTTGACCTTCAACGCCTCGGACTTTTCCAGATAGGTCGCAATCTTGTCCAGCAACACCTCAAGGACGCCGGCTTCCTCGCCAGCATGCACCAGGCTGCAATACAGGTCATTGAAATAGAGATGATGTTTGGCGAAGGCTTTTGACAAAGCTGTGCCGCTTTCCACCTCGGCCTTGACATCGAGAATCAGTTGCTTGACCTTGGGTTTGCGGTTGCTGTTTCCGACCATGTCCAACGCCTGCACCACGGCAATACCGGAGGTGAGCATGGTGCATAGTTGGCGGGTAAACAGCATGATGTCCTTGGGGACGATCTTGTCGCCCATAGTGAACAGCGGTTTAGCCTTTTTCTTGACACTGAGCGGGTGAATGCCTTGTCGGCGCAATTCGGCCTTGATCAGGTTTGGGTTAGCGCCCCGCAATTCGCCCTTGACGCGAACTCCCCGTTTATCGGTGCCTTCCCATTTAAAAGTCGGCTCTTCTTCCTTCTTCTTGGCTTTCGCCAGCGTCGGTTGTTTGGCCACAGCGGTTATTCCGTTGTTACTCGGTTGATTTCTTCGAGGCTGGTCAGACCCATGCGGACCTTGTTCAAGCCCGACTGGCGCAGATCGTTGATGCCTTCGCGGCGCGCCTGATCGGCGATCTGAATCGAATTGCCGCCGGCCATGATGATCCGGCCCATTTCTTCGGATAGCGGCATGACTTCGTAGATGCCCACCCGGCCTTTGTAACCCCGGGTGCATTGGTCGCAACCCACCGCCTTATAGATCGTCAGATCCTTGATCTCGTCTTCGCGAAAACCCTGATTGACCAGTTCCTCCATCGGGATATTCACCTTTTCCTTGCAGTGCGGGCATAGTCGCCGCCCGAGGCGTTGGGCGATGATTAAGGTGACGCTGGAGGCGATGTTGTAGGGCGCCACCCCCATATTCATCAGCCGGTTGAGTGTCTGAGGGGCGCTGTTGGTGTGCAGGGTGGACAACACCATGTGGCCGGTCTGGGCGGCCTTGATGGAGATTTCGGCGGTTTCCAGATCGCGGATTTCGCCGACCATGACGATATCCGGGTCCTGGCGCAGGAAAGCGCGCAGGGCGTTGGCGAACGTCATACCGACCTTGGGGTTGACGTTGACTTGGTTGATGCCCGCCAGGTTGATTTCCACCGGGTCTTCGGCGGTCGAGATATTGACTTCAGGGGTGTTGAGGATGTTGAGCGCAGTGTATAGCGATACGGTTTTACCACTGCCGGTGGGGCCGGTGACCAGCACCATGCCTTGCGGTTTATGGATGGCGTTCATAAACAGCTCTTTCTGGTGCGGCTCATAACCCAGCGCATCGATGCCCATTTGGGCGCTGCTGGGGTCGAGCAGACGCAGCACGACTTTTTCACCCCACAGGGTGGGCATGGTGTTGACACGAAAGTCAATGGCGCGTTGCTTGGTCAGATAGAGTTTGAGGCGTCCGTCCTGCGGCACCCGGCGCTCAGCGATGTCGAGCTGGGCCATAATCTTGAGCCGAGCGGCCAGGCGGGGGGCCATGGCCACCGGCGGTTTGTAGATTTCGTCCAGCATACCGTCCTGGCGAAAGCGTACCCGATAGACTTTTTCATAGGGCTCAAAGTGGATGTCGGAAGCCCCCCGGTTGATGGCTTGTAGAATGACCTGATTGATGAAGCGCACTACCGGGGCATCGTCGGCGTCGGATTGGGTGAGGGTTTCGACCTTGGCCGTATCCGTTTCGGCGCTGAAATCGAGATCGCCCATGTCCTGATCGACCATCACCGACCCCTGCGAGTCAATGACGGTTTCGATAGCCTTGACCCACTGAGTCTCGCTGATGATGACCGGTTCGATATCGAGGCGGGTCTGGAACTTGATGTCTTCCAGCACCCGCTGATTCGTCGGATCACTGACGCCAACGAACAGCCGCCGGCCTCGCTTGAACAACGGTAAGGCGTGATGCTGGCGCAACAGCTTTTCATCGACCAACTGGACGATAGCCTTGTCGATGTCCAGGGCGTCGAGATCGAACAGTGGCAGATTAAAGCTGCGCGAAGCCAGCCGGGCAATATCCTTGTCGCGGGCCAGCTTGTTGTCCACCAGATAAGCTACGAAGGGCAGATTTTCCCGGCGCGACTGCTCAATGGCTTTAAGCGCGGCGGCTTCGTCAAGCAGGTGGTTCAGGACGAGTTGTCTAGCTAACCCACTCAGTTGACCGCCCGGCTGGGTAAGAACATTATTGGGATTAGTCGCCATGGCTGATTGATGCGGTGAGATCCTGTGAAGTCCTAAAGTGTCGTCCATATCATCGGCTAATGAGCATTACAACTTTAGACCATGCCGGAAGGCTTGAAAAGAGGGCTATGACTGACGGCCCGCGCCGTCAGGTTGGGCGCCGGCATACCGAGGGTCATCGGTGTGGCGATTTCAACAACGTTGCATGGCTGATACTGGTGCTTTGCTATTTTGGCCTTGACACGGCTTAACGCCCCCAGGATATTCTGCCGGTCGTAACGGATTCAAAAAATAGGGTTTAAAACATGCCAAAAACAGCCTCTGTCAATGTCATGGGGTTTCCTGAAAAAGAGCGCCGCATGATTCGTAACATTTTGTCGTTGGCCGGGAACCAGGAAGTCGTTTACAAATGGGCGGCTGAGAGTGGAGAAGTGGCTGATATTTTTATTGTCAACGCCGATGACCCAGGGGCGATGCTGTTCTGGAATGAGTATCGGCAAAGTCAGCCAGAAGCGGTCCACATCCTGGCTTCGACAGCGCTCATGCTCAAATCTGATTATGTGTGCATCAAGCGTCCCCTAGTGGCCAGCCAGTTACATACGGCGCTCACTCTGGGGCGGGCTCCGATGACTCCCCGGCAGCAGCAACAGGTTGATATTCTGCGCAAGTGCTTTCTATTCCGTAATTTCTCCGATGCGTGTCTGGAGAAAACCATGGCGATGGCGCATGTCGTGACATTGCCGGGCCAATATGTCCTTTTCGAGAAAGATTCGCCCGGCGAAGAAATGATGGTGGTGCTGAGTGGCTGGCTGAAGGCGAGCGTGACCGATACGGATGGTCGGGAAGTGGTGTTGGGCAAGGTGGGGGTGGGAGAGATTGTCGGTGAGATTGCCATGCTGGATGGTTTGGGCCGCTCGGCGACCGTCACGACTTTGGAACCCTGCGATCTGTTAGTGATTCAGCGCAAGGATTTTATGCCGTTCCTGGAGAAGAATCCCAAGGCGGCGATTGATCTGATTATGGTGTTGGCGCTGCGGTTGCGACTTAACACGGAGCAGTTAGTGAGTTTGCTCGATGAGTCATAACGGGTGGTGCGGTATTATTACGAGCATGGCGAGAGCGATGAGCGCTCTTTCCCGTTTTGACGGTCGGACAACATTCACTGTCCTCACAGGGGGCTTCTCATGGAATTGGCTTGTCTGGACCTGGAAGGGGTCCTGGTTCCGGAAATCTGGATCAATGTCGCCGAGCGCACCGGCATCGAGGCGCTGCGGCGGACCACCCGCGATATTCCCGATTACGATGAATTGATGCGCGGGCGATTGGCGCTGCTGGATCAGCATGGGCTGAAGCTGTCCGACATTCAGCGGGTGATTGCCGGTATGGAGCCGCTGGAGGGCGCGCGGGAGTGCCTGGACTGGTTGCGCGAGCGGTTTCAGGTGGTGATTCTGTCGGATACTTATTATGAATTCGCCTTGCCGTTCATGCGGCAACTGGGCTGGCCGGCGCTGTTTTGTCACCGGCTGGACATCGCAGAGGATCAGGTCGTGGGCTACACGCTGCGCCAAGCCGATTCCAAGCGGCAGGCGGTGCGGGCGTTTCATGGTCTCAATTTCCGGGTGATTGCGGCGGGCGATTCTTACAATGATACGGCGATGCTGGCGGAAGCGGACGCTGGGATTCTGTTTCGGCCCCCGCAGAATGTGATTGATGAATTTCCGCAATTTCCGGTAACGCGAACTTTT
>Ga0209573_1004292_pt1 | contig 14279 bp, 8 predicted proteins | sample TNRBio252014_DNA_FD_185870 | JGI IMG/M metagenome (GOLD analysis project Ga0209573, IMG submission 185870) | Wastewater treatment Type I Accumulibacter community from EBPR Bioreactor in Madison, WI, USA - TNR Reactor_6/25/2014_ DNA (SPAdes)... | ecosystem: Engineered > Bioreactor > EBPR >...
GACGGGATTCAGCAGCGGATACAGGGGTTGCGGTGGCCGGCCCGGCACGCCCAGCGCCGCGCTCGATTCCGCCAGGGCGTCGCTGAGATCGTCCGACAGTTCAGTGAGCGCCGGCTCGCCCGGCACGGCGCCGCGCAGGAGGCGCACGCGCGCATAACCCGACCGGATGGCTTCCGGTCGGTCGCGGCAAACCCACAATTCGCAATCGCCCAGAAAATCGAAGGCGCGCAACACCTGATGCAACACCGGCAGATATTCCCGGACGTGCGCCGTCGCTTCGGTTTCGTTGGCCAGGCCGCCGTGGGCGGTGCGGTTGCGCAACGCGAGAATCGCTTCCAGCGGATTCAGGTTGAACTCTTTGCCCAAATCTATTGGGCGCCATTCGGGTTGCTTGAGAGCGGCGAGCGCGGCATCCAGGCCGCCGAACAGCGGCGTAACGCCAACCTTCGGCAGGTGCTGGCGCAGCGTGAAGAGCAGGCTGATCCAGTCCGAGAAGAACGGCGAGCGGATCGCGGCAATCTCCGTGTTGAGCGCCTTGATGCTCTTCTCCGCCGTTTCGTCGATGGCGTCGTGAAGGTATTGGCTGACCAGCGGCAGGCACACCTGCCGCAACAACTGATACTCGGTGAAGCACAGCGCCCAGCGGCGGATGGACGGCTTCTCGTCCGCGTCGAAGATCAGCGAGTAGGGATACGCGACCGGATACGGGAACCGGTCGAGAATCCGGGGATCGGGTTGCAAGGCTGACAACACGTTGTCCATCGATGGCTGATCCTTTGGCAAAATTCGTGAAAGCCCGCCCCGCGAGTGGGTCGGCGGAAATCGCTGCGCTCGCGGGACAAGGGATTCTATGTGGCCTGACCGCTGTTAAGGAACAGGCGGTTTCCATCGAGGCCCACGCGGACCACCGCCCGTACCTCCGGGCTGTGCGTTACCTGTGGTCCCCGTGCCTGTTGAACTTCCCTTCGCCCGAGGCGGAGGCGGGGTTGGCTTGGCGGCCTCGTTAAAAGTTCGACTGATTTTCGGCGCATTCCGCAAGCCACCGTTGTTAAGCGGTGCTCCGTGGACGGGTTGAAGGATAGTCAGCCCGATCAAACCCAGACTCAGGACGGCGGCCCGAAAGATTTTACGGTTCATCAGCTTCATGTTTCTGCCTCCAGGAGGATCAACGGCCCTTTGCTGGAACCTTGAGCGGCTCCATCTCCACAAAATGCACGGCGTTTTTGTAGACGGCGTGCGTCACTTGGCTTTCACAGCCATATTCGGTGAACAGAGTCAGTGCGTCCTTTTTGGCTCGATCTCGGAAGATTTCCCGCAAGCGAATCACGAACGCCAATTGTTCGAGGCGGCCTTTCGGAATCTGATCACGCAGATTGCCCAGAATGGTCCCAAGAAATGGATACTGGTCTTCAAAAAACTCGCCGGTGTTCGTCCCTTGATTTTTCATCAGCGAAATCACTTCATAGATGATCTTTGGAATCTGCTTGCCCCAAACCATCGCGTCCAGCATCGCGTTCAACTTGGGATCGTAGAGTTGGGTAAAGCATTTTTTGCTGTCGCCAAAAAACGCGCTCATGGTCGGATCGCTGAAAACCTCGTTCATGTCTTTCAGGTACAGCAACATCAGGAACACCTGGTCCGACGACTGCGCCTTGGCGGTCTCGAAATCGGCAGCATGGAGCGCCTGGATGAATTCCTTCCATTGGAAATCCTCGATGTCGAATGCCCGCTCCTGTGCCGCAGCGGTCTGCGCCTGTGGGTTGTCGCAGCCTGTGATGCCGCCTACCATCAGCGCGATCGAAGCGGCCATCGCGGCGGCTCTTAATCCTTTGGTACAGATTTGCTTGATAACCATGGCCTGATCCTCGCGAAAGATGGAACGATCGAATTTGTCGGTTCCTCTATTTCCTACAAACGTGCACTTGGGGCAGATTTTTAAAAAATCCGGCTCCAAATTCGGGGCGTCAGCCCTCTCTCCCACTTGCGGGGCAGCGACGCTCGACTTACCGGTTTAAGCGCCGCTCGAACTCCCGTTGAAGATCCTCCCGGTCGAACCGGGCTTCCCTCTCCCGCTCCAGATCATCGGCGGACGCGCTGGGCGTCGGTGGGGCGGGCGCGGGCGCGGGCGCGGGCGTACTACTCTCCGCGCTGACATCGCCTGTGGCGGCCAAAGGCGTCGGCGCGGGGATGGCCTGGAATACCCGGGGCTCGACGGCCGCGTGATCGGGCGCCGCGAAAGGCGAGGGCGGTGCGATGTCCGATAACGGTTCCCGCGCCGACGTAGGGATTTGCACCAGCCACCAAGCCAGCCCGCCGGTTGTCGCCAGCCCCGACAGCAGCAACAGCCCCCACGCGATCCGACGCCGGAAAGGCCCTCCCACGCTGCCGGCGACCGGCGCGGCAACGTCGCGGGCGGTCGGCGCGGCCGAAGAGACCAGCGGGACCGGATCGACCGGTTCGGGTTGAGGCGCCGCAGCGCTGGATGCCTCGGCCGTGGGCGGCGCCGCCGACGGTTCCGGCCTCGGCTTCGGGTTTGCGTCCGGTCTCGGTCTCGGCCCGAATCTGGGCGCCGCCTAACACGCGGCGCGGTTCGGCGTTGTCGGTTTCGACGGTCAGTTCCGACGGCCACCGGAAAACGATGGCGACCGGCTCGTCGAGCCCGCGTCCTCGCAGCGCCAATTGGTAGGTCGTGTTCTCCAGATGCTCGGCCCAATCCGCGCGCAGCACGAACTGCAATTCGTCGCCCCGATACCATGCCTCTTCCGGCGTCAGCCAGCACTCCGTTCCTTGCCAGCCGCGCGGCCCCAGGTGGTTGGCGAAGCAATCGTACCGGTGCAGGGCGAATTCCAGCGTTTCCGGTTTCGTCGGCAGGGCGGCGACGGAGACGATGGCCTGGCCTTGCTGTCGGCGGATGTCTTCCGATATCCGGACGCCGGGTTTGGTTTGCGTGGTCATCTGGCGTACCTCTTCATCGATTTGTCGCCGCCGTTACCGGCTGTTTGGCGATCCCTTTACCTCTCTAAACGCATCCTTACCGATATCTCCACTGGCGGCGTTCCCACCGGCCGAAGCGCTCCGGGTCGAAACGGCGTCCCGGACCGCGCCAGTCCCGTCTGGCCCGCGGCGGGGGCGCCCAGCCCGGCGGGGGCGCGTCCAGCCGGCGCTCGAACCGTTGCGGCCAATCGGGTGGCGGCGGATCGTTCTCCCAATCCGGCGGCGTCCGTCGTCGCGGGGCGCAGGGCTCGTCCAACACGTCGTCCCAGCATTCCGGGGCCGCTTCACGCCTGGGTTGCTCCAGTCGGTCGCGCCGGATGGCCGGCGGTTCCGGCGGGGCCAAACGTTGCGCTTCCCGCCGGGGTATCGCCGGTTCGTACTCCAGGCGGGCGGGCGGCGCCGTCGGTTTTGGAGCGGGTGTCGGTTTGCGGGTTTTCGTTCGCTTGTCCGATTCGGGCGGCGAAACCACCTTGGGCGCTGGTTCCGCCCGGGTTCGAGGCGAGATCGGCCGTTGCGGCGAACTCTTTTCCGCCGGCGCGGGCGGGGTCTTCGAGTCGGGCCGTGGCTGTGGCGACACCACCGCCGGCGGCGATAGCAGCCACTCCGAGGGCAGCATGATGGCCACCCAAGGCTTGACGTAATCGGCCGAGACAATAGCCGTCGTGCTCATCAGAATCGTGCCCATCGCTTTACCGAAGCGGGTCATGGTCGCCTCCTGTCAAAGTCACCTATCCCTTTAAACGCAGGGGAACGCGCTTTTTTTAATGGTCGGCATAGCCGGCCCGACGATGGCCGGACGGCGCGACTTTCGCCGCGCGTCCGGCGATGCGCGCTAGTGGATCGCGCCGGGTCCGGACGGGCGCAGCAAGCGGTGGCTCAACAGCAATTCGGTGGCGCGCTTCGCTTGGCGTGGCGAGCCGAACTGCTGCGCCAGCCAGCGCCACTCGGCTTCGTCGAACGGCGCGACGTAGGCCGGGTGCAAGCCTCGGCGGGCGACGAACGCCGCCACGGTGCGCCGCACGATGGCCGGGTAATGCGCCGGTTCGGGGGCTTCCATCCGCAATACCTGAAACCGGCCGAGCAAGGTGCGCGGCAAATGAGCGGTTTCGTTGGCGGTCGCCACCCAGGACAAATGCGCCAGGTCGGCGTGGCCGCACAAGTATTCGTCGTAATGGCGCCGCGCCGAAGCCGGTTCCAACAGCTCCAGCAGGCTGTCGTGTATCCGGCCGTTGCTGTCGCTGCCGCCGGCCTTGTCCAGTTCGTCCAGTAACAGGATGGGGTTGGCGATGCCGCTGTCGCTGATCGTCGCGATCGGCAAGGACGGCCGCGCCGTGTTCCAGCCGCGCGCGGTGCCGTTAAAGAGCCGGTTGTCGGTTTGTCCGGCCAGCGCCAGCAGCCGGGAAGCCACCCCGGACAGTTCGGCCACCCGGTTCATGTAGGCGGTCTTGCCGACGCCGGGCTCGCCCAGCAGCAGGAGGGGCGGGAAATGAAACGCGCCGTCGCCGTGCAGGCCCACCGCCAGTTGCTTCAACAGCCAGTCGGTGACGGTCGCGCACCACGGAAATTCCGCGTCCAGCACCCGCGCCAGCGCCGGCAGGTCGGGAATCGGCGCGAGCGGGAACGGCTCCAGCAACGGGGCATAGCGCTTGAGCGCTTCGTTGGCTTCCGCCGTGGCGGCCGGTTCGATCTGGTCGAGCACGCGGATTCGTTGGGGTGCGGGCGCTTCGTTCGCCGCCGTGCTCCGATTGCTCGGCGGGTCATCGACCCGCTTGAACAACCGGGTGATGAGATCGTCCGACAAGGGGGTGAAGGGACGCGGAATCCATTGGGACAGCGATGCGAACGGCTTGTCTTCCAACATCTCAACCATTCCCGAAGGATCGATTCGAAAGTTCACCGAGAATAAGGTGTTCGCGTATCCCACCCAGGCTACGCAGTAAAAACGGTTTTCTTCGTCCGCGCGTTCGAACAAAGCGGGTTGCAGCGCGGGCGCCAGCAGTTCGAGCTCGGCGCGCAGCGGCGGCAAGGGCAGATCGGCGGGGCCGTTCATGACCCAGAACGCGCCGTCCGGTCCCCACACCGCCCAGCAGAAGAACCGCAGATAATCCAACACCGTGTCGGGGGAGAACCGACGCACCACTTGGTGGTTGAATCCGTGAATCGGTGCCGATGTGCCGTTCAGAGGCGCGATCAGGTCGCCCTGAACCAGAGCGTAATAGGTCTGGGGTTCCTCGTCGGCCACGCGGCACATCCAGCGGCGCAAGCCGCCTTCCGCGTAGAAGGACAGGGTTTGCTCATGGATGGCGACGTGCATCCGTTGTCCCCGAGGCCCGGACAAGGTCGTTACCTTGAGCGGGCGCCACAGGTCTTCTCGGTAGAGAAAGCTGGGTGCGGCGATTGAAGAGTCATCGGTCATTTTGCTAACGTCCCCAAAGTTAAAATGCGTCGGGGAAAGATCGAGCCTGGGCTCGATGCGTTTCCCCTCCGCAAGTGATAACGCCCCGGCGGCGGAAATTTTTGATGTCCGCCCCGGGGACCGCGTGGGCTCGACGGGGATCGCCCGCCGAGCCTGCATGAGGGTTAAACGCCGCCCCGACGGAAATTTTTAATGTCGGCCCCGGCCGGGACTGATTTTCTGCCCGACGACGCCGCCCACCACGCAGTAACCTTTGCCATTCAACGATTGACTGAGAGGGAGAAGCCCAATGCCAACGCAAAGCAACGAGAAGAAAACCCAAGATGTGCTATGGGGAGAATTGCAGGATTTATGGCAACGACGGGGTCGCTTGAATGAGTCGGAGTGGGCCGATTTGTATAGATTGATAAAGGATTTTTTATCTATCGAGCAGGAAAAATTTAGCTTATTTCCAGGAAATTTCCCTGAAAATTTTGAGTATTACGTGCAGAGATTTTATAATAAAACTGTTCATGATCCTGCGCTCCGCAAGAATTTTTTATCGCATGCTTTAACTAACCCTGAAAAGTTATGGAAATATTTTAAGGATTTCACTTTAATCAACGATTATTGGCAAAGACGGGATTGTTTGGAAAAACATGAATGGAATGAGTTTCGTAAATTGATTCATGAGATTTTAACAGCCGGTTATGAAAAAGATGAAGCTCATTTTGATAACTTCTTTGCTGACCGAATTCTCATACCAGTTTACTCAATTGATCCGAATAAAATATTTACAAAAGCATATTTTGAGGCAATGTTTAAGAATTATCTGGTAAATCTTTATCGTGCCGAAAAAAAGGATATTCCTGGTAAACAAGATGCGAGTAAAAATGAGTTAATTTTCAGCATTATAGTGGGCATTATTAATTTTAAGAAAACATATCCTGATTTGCAAAATACTGATTGGAAGCCATTACCTAGACATGAACGAATGGCGATGGAAATTGAAAAATTTTCAAAGTCTAAATCAAAAAGGTTCAATCTGTCCGATGCGATTAGCCTAGCGATGAATTTTATTAATCAACTCACGCCGGAAGAACAGTTCACTTTTAATGAGTATTTTATCGAGAGTAAACCTCTCGGCAACCATAAAATGACATTAGAAAACATCTACAATAAAGCTGGCAAGATTGGGATTAAATTAAGTAAAAAAAATAAACCGAAAAAAAGGAAAAAGAAGGAAGAATTTGTTGATGATTATGGTCAGATAATAGAGATATTAAAGCCTACTTGGAAGCCGCCAATAGAAATTGAATGGTGGCTGGGGAACAATGGACTTGATTTACCCACCATCAGAGCGTCTGCAAAGAATTTTTTCGATCAGCTTACGACTGAAGAGCAACTGCTTATCAAAGAGCATCTTATCGATAAAAAACCTCTTGATGCTCTGCAAGGAAGAGTAAAAAGTGTCTACGTTAATGCTGCAAAATTGGGGGTCCATTTAAGAAAGGACGATCATATATATGATGAATATCACAAAACTCGCATCGGCCAGTGGCTAGTGCAATCCCCCGACGACAATCCTTCTGGCTTAGGATTATCCTCGCTGAGGATTGATAAAATAGCACTGCACTTACTGCCCCCAACTGTCCCAGATGATGACCCAGAAAAAGTCCCGGATATTCACCCGGAAGAAATAGAAGATGAAATAGAAAGAGAAGTTATTTTCATGATTGTTTTTCAAATTCTGCCCGCTTGCGCGTTAGACGGAGTAGACGCGGATCGTCCATCCGGCGCCGGACCCGACGACCCGTCGCCCGATGCGTGACCCTCCGTTTCCCATCGGCCATCAACCCCACAGGATCGACGACATCATGCGCACCCTCCGACCCACGCTCACCTTTATCGAAAGCAACCTCTTTCAACCCTCGGACGAGCTCATTCAACGCTGGACCGCCGGCGAACCCTTGCCGCCCGGCATGGCCGACGCCCTGGCCGCCAACCCCGATGCCTGCGCCCGGCGAGCCGACCTGGAACGGGCCGAGTCCGAAGAAGACGATGAAATCCCCGGCGAAGCCATCGAAGTACCGCCGATGCCGACGAAGTTGCGGGCCTTGATCCGCCGCCGCGTCGCGGCCCGCAACGCCGCTTTCGACCCGATCCCCCAAGCCGGCCAGATCGTGCGCATCGACGCGGTGCGCGGACCGGACGGGCCGCTGGAAACCATCGATCTGCCCCAACCCCTGGCAGTGTTGCTCGCCGCACCCACCGCCGACGCCCCCATCTGGTCCGGCTGGCTGGTCGCGACCGAAACCGATTACGCCGGCCCCGACGATGTGTTGCTCGGCCCGGAAGACGAACCCTGCGATCCGCTCGCCCGCACGGTCCAGACCTGGAATCCGGTTCGAGTCTATCTGCCTTCCGTCAGCCGCGTGCTGGCGCAACTCACACCCGAACGCCTGGCGGCGGTGCGGGCGCTGGCGGCGGTGCGAACCGCGCCGATGGCGTCCGCCGCCGACCCCGCGCGACCCGGCCGCGTGGTCTCCCGCCCAGCCGGTTCCTACTCGGTCCTGACTGGCGCTCCGCTGGGCGACGACGATGACCCGCGCCGCGCGTATCGGAACCTCTACGCCAGGGCGGTCCAGACCTTTCTGGAACCGCCGGTGGCGCTGGCGCAAGCCCGGCCCGCCGCAACCTCCGGGCTGGACTGGCTCGTCGGCGTGCTGCGGGACTGGGCCGAACGCTGCGGGGAAGCGCTGACGCCGATCACGCCCCTCGCGCAACCGATGAGCGGCGGCGCGGCGACCGATCCGGGCGAGGCGCATTACCAACTGGGCGAACGGGTGCGCCTGCGGTTGCGCGCCGCCGCCACGCCGCCGTTCGTGCAAGTCCGCGTGGAGCGCCTGCCGGCGGCCGCGCCGCTACGGGTCGAATGGCGGGAGGCGGGCGAACTGCTGCTCAAGGCCCCGCTCGACCCGGATCATCCCGCCGTCGATGTGACGGTCGACCCTGGCCGGCCCAGCGAATTGACGCTCGTGGACGAAGCCGGTGCCGTCCTGGCGCGCTTTCCCCTGGGCCGCGCCGATGAATGAGCGCAAAGCCGTTGATTCCGCGTGCGGGTTCTGGCGGGAAGGCGATGCGGTGCGCTGGTGGACGCCGCGCGCCACCGGCACGCTCCCGCTCGATCCGCTCGCCCCTGCGGCGAACGGCCGCGCCCCGACGCTGGCCGACCCCCCTCCGGAGCGGTGCTTGCTGGCGACCACCCTGGCGCCGGCCCTGGCCCAGGTGCTGGCCGAGCGGCTGGACGAACGGCCGGGACCGTGGCGGCTGCACCTCGGCGCCGACCTCCCGGAATGGCAGGGCATCCCGTTCGAATCCCTGCTGCATCGCGGCCAGCGGCTGGACGCCCGCGCCCAGATCGTCCGCCACGCCGCGCCGCTCGCCGCGCCCCCGGTCCCGCCGCGCACCGCCGAGGTCGTCATCGTCGATCTCTGGCCCGAAGGCGAGCGGATCGGCGTCGACGGCCGGAAGCTGTTTGCCGGGCTTGGAGAGAGCGTGGAGTTGCCGAGAATCCTGCGCGGTTATCCCATGACTTGCGCGCAACTGCCCCAGATCGATCTCTCCGACACAGCGTTGCTGTGCGTGATCGGCCACGGCAGCGAGGGGCATGACACGCGACCTTTCCGCACCGAGACCGACGAGTACTGGGGCTTGCCGCTTTCCCAGGGGCTGCCGCCGGTTGTCCTGCTGCTGGCCTGCGGCGACGACCGGGGCAATCTGCTCGATTACGGCCACGCGCTGCTGCAAGCCGGTGCGCAGGCGGTGCTCGCCCCGGTGGGTCGGCTGGACGCGCCCGCCGCCGACCGCTTTCTGCGCGCGTTCCTGGCCGGCTGGGAAGCCGGGCGCACCGTGGGGGCGCTGCTGTGGGATGCCCAGCGGGAACCGGACAGCGAGTACGGCGCCTGCCGGCTGCGACTGCTGGGGCGGGCCGACCTGCAACCCGACGCAGCATTGAACGAAGCCGCCGCGCACGACGATGAGGCGCTCCGGGCGTTGCTGGAGCGGATCACGGCGCGCTGGTTCCAAACCCGGGAAAATCCCGATGCGGCGGTCGACGAGCAACTGTATAAGGCATTGGGGATACGCCGCGATGACGAAGCTGCCGAAGCCCCCTTGTTGGCGCGATTGGATCGTTTGCACGAAAGCCTCTCGCTGCTGACGGCGAGTTGGGTTATCCCGTATATCGCCTACCTGGCCGAGGTGTACGACCACGCGCTGCTGCACAAGTGCGAGTCGTTGCGACCCAACTTCCCGCCCGATGTGTTCCCCGAACCGTTCGTTTATCACTACTGGGGCAAGCTGTACTACCGGAACGGGGATTACGGACACGCCCTGATGGAGCTGGCGAACGGATTCGCCTTGTTGGACCCCGCGCGCCTGTTTAAACCGGCCGGGATCGGTCCGTTGGGCTTGCTGGTCAATTGCCTGATCGACTTGAACCTGCCGAGGCCGGGCCTGGCGCTGTTCGACCGTTTGGATATCGGTCTTCGCAACCTGGAAGACCGGCTCTCTCAATTTGCCTTGTTGGAGAAGATCAACCGACTGGACCGGCGGGCGCGACTGGCGTTGCGCCAAGGCGCACCGGTCGAGGCGGCGATCTATTACCGCGAAAAGCGCTCCCGCGACACCCGCGACCCGGACCGCGAACGGGCCTGGCTGTTGTACGTGGCTTCCTGGAGCGATCCGCTGGGGCAGGAAGCGCGCCATCTGGCGGCTGAAGTGGGCGAGAGGGTGCGCGCGGAAGAAACCATCCTCGACCGGATCGGTCCCGGCAACGCGACCCTGGCTTATCTGGTTCGAGCCTACGCGCTGTGGGCTTGGCGGGCGGCGGATCGGGGCACTTTCGGTTGGCTGGCGCCGCAGTTGACCGATGTGGAGCAGCGGTTCGCCTCGGGACAAGACTCCGGCCCATTGGGATTCTCGCTGGGGTACCTGCATCTGTGCCGACGGGCTCTTGGCGACGTTTCGGTGGCGCTGCCACCGTGGGAAATCGCCGAGAGCGCTTTGAACGCGCACGGATACTGGTTCGAGTTGGCGGTGTTCAGCGCCTTGTTGAACCACCGCGAGAAGGCGGAAGGGTTTTTGGGGAAGTTTCACGGGCTGCGCGCCGGGACGCTGCCGACTCTGGAACGGTTGCCGGACTGGCTGCCCATCGGACCGCCCATCGCTTGGCGGGAGGAACTCGACCGGCGCGGTGCGGAGGAGCGCCGGTTGCTGCTGGCCGACTCGCCACCGGCCGTCGAGGATTTGGTCGCGGCGGGGGTGGTGCCGTTGTGAAAACCACCATTGACAATCCCAACCATCTGGACGGCCTTGGATATTTTTCAAATGCAAATCACGCCGGGCGTACTCAAAAACCACCTTGCCAACAATCAGTGGCTCCCGCTATCCAGTGACTCTGATTCGCAACGGTTGGCTGACAAAATCGCGTGCTGGTTCGACGACCATGCTCGAGCCCTGTCGCCGCTGGACCAGATTGATCTGTTACGCGGTTTCACTTACGACCAGGGTTTCGATTTTAAGAACGGGTCTCACGCGGACAAATTGCGCTGGCTGATCGCTCTGGTCGGTCGGCTGGTGCGCCGCGATTCACTGGTCGATACCGGTTGGCCGCCTCCGATTCAGTTTCGGGTGAAAAGTCTGCTCGGCGGCAATGAAGACCGGCTGGGCGATTATGTGCTGCTGTATGAGGCGTTCGTCCACCTGCATTTCGTGGCAGTGGCCAGCCAGTTCTTCTGGATGACGCGCGATCTCGAAGTGGCTGACTTACCCTCTTCGGTCGCTGTAGGCCACAAAATCCTGGTTGCGGCATTGACCGATAAAAAGTGCATGGGCGGGGGCGTTTGGCTCCAGCGGGCCGGTGGCATCTCCCGCGCGGGCCACGACTTGATCAAATCGTCGAATGGAGCTTGTGTTGCATCGCTGCCCGAACTGTTCGACCTACTGGAACCGGAAACGCTCGTCTTGCATCAGGCGTTTGGAACAAACCCGCATCAGGCCGAAATCGTTCGCGCCAGCGGCCCCACGTTCCGGTTGTTCAAGCTGCTACAACAGGTTCGGAATACCCTGGTGGCGCACGATGAAGAACTCGGCGGCCATGTGGACGCCGCGGTCGTCGATGGCTTGTTGGCCATATTCGGCGTCGTGGGCCAGCGACTGGCTCGCTATCAGCAACTCGGTCTCGCGCTGACCAACCATGCCGAGCGTCAGCTCGTGCTCAAAGCGCAGTGGAATTCCGCCGGGGATTTACGTCTACCGCAAAATCGCGCCGCGAGGGATCACTTTATCTCCATCTGGGGGAAACCGCCGGAATCGGAGGCTCCCTTCGCGGCTCCCGATGTCCCTTCCATTGAGGGCTGGTCGTGGGAAGACTCCTTGCTGCTGTTTGATCGCGCCGCGCCCAGAACCCGCTATCTGTACCTGATGCCCATGGGCTGCCGTTACGAAAACGCCGATGGATCCGGCGAACTGTTGCCGGGGCTGCTCGACAGCGTCATTTGGCGCAAGATCGGCGGAACCCGGCGAACCTCGCTCACCATCGTGCAGCGGAAATACCGGAACAAGAGCGAACTCGCGAGCGACTGGCACGATACGCAAAGCCATCAACCGGTACGCCCTGGGCCAGCACACGACAATATCCGGACGCTGGTGGAGAAAATCCGCGCTGCCTACCCCCTCGATTTCGAGCTACCGGAAGAAGAGACCGAAGCCGTCGCGCGGGTTTTCGATTTGGGCCACGGCCCGCACGCGCTGCGGCTGGCGGAAGCCACCGTGCCGCGCGCCGGCGAGGTCGAGCGCATCCTCGGACGAGCGCGGGAACTGGCCGCGCGCGATACGGTCGGTTGCGCGCGCTTGTTGTTGATGGGTCCCTCGGGGATCGGCAAGAGCGTGCTGATGGCGCAGATGTATGCGCGGGTCCAGCCTCGCGCGCTGTTTTTCACCATGGATCACGCGCCGGAACCCGAATTCGAACTGGCGCCGGCATCGCGTGGAGCCGCGCCATCGCCCGCCGCGCGGAGTGGCGATAGCGTCTCATCGATCCAGCCGCCGTCGCCGTCGCTCGGCGGTGAAGGACGGGAGCGCGGCCTGGGCGTTCCGGTCCGCATGCACTGGCTGGCTGGAGCCCAGCGGTTGGCGGGCAAACCGGCGCCGACCTCCATGCTCGATGCCGAGAAAGTCCAGCGCCAGATCGCGGCCTTGTTGGAAGAGGCGTCCGCCGCGGCATCGGAACCGATTTACCTCTTCGTCGATGCGGTCAACCAAACCGCCGCGCCGGAGAGTTTGTTGCAGGGATTCCGCCCGTTTTCGCGATTGCCGGGGAATGTCGTCATCATCGCCTCCACGCAGGATAACGCGGAGGTTTTGGCGCGCTTGACCGATAACGGCCGCCAGCCCTGGGAGTCATTCCCCGCCGAGGCGCTGGTTCTCGAACAGACCCGTTCGGTTTTTTTGTGGAACTGGCCGTCGGGGTCGCCGCCTTCCCCGTCCGATGGATTGATTGGTTTCGTGCAATCCCAAAGCGGGGGTTTGCCGCTGCTCGCGCGCTTTTGGGGAGAACGCTTCGCCGCCCTGTGGCAAGACAATCCGACGACCGCCGAAAGCCGCCTGCGCGCCGAACTCGCCCAGGGCGGCGCCGCGCTCCTGCCGAGGAACTATTTCGATGACCGGCTGGACAAGGCGAGCCGCGACTTCGTGCCGGCGAGGCTTCCCGAAGCCTTGCTGTGGTGCTTCAGCCTGATCTCCAAGCCGCTCGGCACAGATGGTTTGACTCGGGCGATCGCCCGCGTGCGCGGGCATTTCGAGCTGCCGCCGATCTCCAAAGCCAATGTCGATGGCGCCATCGCCCGCTTGAGCGGCTTATTGGTGGCCGATCACTTCGGCTTCGACCGGCTCTGGCGTCTCGCCCATCCCATTATCGGCGCGGCGTATCTGGATTATTTCGGTACCCCTGACCGTATCGCTGAGATCAATGAAACGCTGCTGCCTTTTGGCGCGATGCCGCAGGTCGAAGCGTGGAATGCCGATCAACGGATAGCCTGGCTGGAGCGACTGTTCGGAAGAGCAACCGAGTATTCGGAGCTTGAAACCGAGCAAAAGCGCGCGCTCGTCACCGGGCTGTTGGCGCAACTGGAAAGCGATTCGAGGCTTCAAGGGTGGCGTCACCGTCGCGGGTACCTAATGGCGGAACACGGTTGGTTGCTGCACCAACTCAAGCGGTCGGACGAAGGTTTCGCTCTGGCGGAACAGGCGCTCGCCTGGGGCCGTGAGCGCTTACCAGATCCGGAATTATCCGCTGCGCTTCGCGCTGACTTGCAGTGGGATTTGGGGAGCGCTATCCGTGTTATGGGAATCATCGAATGGTCGCGTGGATTGCGGGTGCCTGTGGTGGCGCGCTTCGAGGAAGTGCTGGCGCTGTGTGAAGGCGCTCGAAGCTATACCCCAGGATGGACGGATGATCGAGAGCGTGGCCTGGCGGTTTCGCATCGAAATTTGGCTCTCAGCCTCAATATCATCGGCCAGCGGGATGAGGCCATTCGCCACTGCGAGTCGGCGATTCACATTCTTGAGCGCCTCGATCTGGCCGACGCGCGAGTCCGCGCCGAACTGGCTGGCGCATACTTCGATCAAGGTTGGGTACGCGATACGCTTCTTGTTCAACGGGAGGCGGCGCTGGCCGACTACGACCGGGCCATCGAGCTGTGTGAAGGGCTCGACCTCGGCAACCCCGACTACCGCGACCGCCTGGCGAGCGCCCACCACAATCGCGGCATCACGCGCGACACCCTGGACCAGCGGGAGGCGGCGCTGGCCGACTACGACCGGGCCA
>Ga0209573_1004293_pt1 | contig 14266 bp, 8 predicted proteins | sample TNRBio252014_DNA_FD_185870 | JGI IMG/M metagenome (GOLD analysis project Ga0209573, IMG submission 185870) | Wastewater treatment Type I Accumulibacter community from EBPR Bioreactor in Madison, WI, USA - TNR Reactor_6/25/2014_ DNA (SPAdes)... | ecosystem: Engineered > Bioreactor > EBPR >...
GGGCGACCTTCCGTGGTTTCTTTGTGAAACTTTTAGCACACGGAAGGTCGCCTTTTCTCTGACGTCAGGTCAAGACGAGTAAACTCCCATCAACAAACGACTTGCAACACAGGTCTACAAAGAACCTGGCGCTGTCCAGTTAGAGTCGATCGGCAAAACTCACTGACCATGTTGACCGTTGAACGACTCCGGTCCTGGCAGGCAGCGCTGGAAGAACTTCCCCTCAAAGAACACTCCGAGGTAACGCCGATGATTCGCTTCACTCCCTGTTTGATCGTCATACTTCTGACTGTTATTGAGATGTGTTCAGGATCCCCGATCCTCGCGGCGGAACCGAGACCCAATGTGTTGTTCATCGCGGTGGATGATCTGAATCACTGGGTCGGACACCTGGGTCGCAATCCTCAGACCATCACTCCCAATCTTGATCGCCTCGCGAAGATGGGCGTTTCCTTCACCAATGCACATTGCGCAGCACCGGTGTGTAATCCCTCCAGGGCCGCTTTATTGTCCGGTCGGCGCCCCGGCAGCACGGGCGTTTACGACAACAACAACCCGTACGATCCTGTCATCTCGTCCGATCAGTCACTGGTCACTCAGTTTCGCAGTGCGGGGTACAAGACCTGTGGCATGGGAAAGCTGTGGCATGGCGGGCTGGGGTTTGCTTCGCAGTGGGAAGAGACAGGCGGACGCGAACGTGATGGGAAAAAATCCATTGTGCAGGATCGCAGTATCGGTGGCATTGCGTTTGGTGTGATCAACGGCGGCGATGAAGAGGTCTCAGATACTCAGATCGCCGACTACGGAATTGCGGAGCTTGCGAAGTCGCATGATCGCCCATTCTTTTTAACGCTCGGATTTCACAAACCCCACATGCCCTGGAACGTGCCGCAGAAGTACTTTGATCAGCATCCGCTGGATCAGATTCAACTGCCACCCACGAAAGTCGGTGATCTGGACGATGTACCTCCAGGTGGCCTTCGTATGGCAAAGCCTGCAGGAGATCACGCGGCCGTGCTGCAGTCAGGCCGCTGGAAGGAAGCCGTACAGGCGTATCTCGCGACCATCACGTATCTCGACGGACAAGTGGGTCGAGTTCTGGATGCCCTGGAGAAGTCTCCGCATCATGACAACACCATCATCTGCCTGTGGGGTGATCACGGCTGGCATCTGGGTGAGAAGGAACACTGGCGCAAGTTCGCTCTGTGGGAAGAAGCGACTCGAGCACCACTGATCTGGGTCGTTCCCGGCGTCACGCCGAGCGGTGAGATCTGCACTCAGCCGGTCGATTTCATGAGCATCTATCCGACGCTCTGTGAACTCGCGGAGATTCCTCGGCCAGATCACGTAGAAGGCCACTCAATTCGTCCTCTGCTGAAGAACCCGGCATCCCCCTGGTCCCACGCGGCTGTCACCACGTTTGGTCAGAGCAATCATGCTGTGCGCGATCTGAACTGGCGTTACATTCGATATGCGGACGGTGGCGAAGAGCTGTACGATCATTCGCAGGATCCCTACGAATGGACCAATCTGGCTGGCAAGGTCGAATACCAATCCCGGATAGCCGAACTGGCCGCATTCCTGCCAGCCGTGAACGTCGAGCCGGTCCCCGGCGCCGGTCAAAAGGGTGGCAAAGCCGGAAAAGGCGGCGGGAAAAAGAAACAGAATCGAAGCGGAAAAGAGACAGGCTCCCGCAAATAGGAGTCGGTTTTTTCAGGGTTCAATCTGTGAGAAGCCGGTCCTGCAGTGTCAGATCCCAAAAAAGGAACGGTTTGCGAACCCTGTGAAATCGAATCGTGTCTCAAATGCCGCATCGCAGCTTGAACCCGATTTCGGCAGCGGCTAGGATGATCTCTTCTGTTGGTGGCTATAGCTCAGTTGGTTAGAGCGCCAGATTGTGGTTCTGGAAGTCGCCGGTTCAAGTCCGGTTAGCCACCCTTTTTTAAGGGATCCAATCCCTGGAGTTTGTTGAGTCTGACGGCTGGCTGGTGGGAATTCGCTGAGTGGCAGTCGATCTTTAAGGTAGACGTCACTCTCCGAGTGACGCAGTCCGCGAGGGCCGCGTTTTTCTTCATCACTCGGAAAGTGACGACTACTTTGAGTCGCAAAGTGAGTGTCGTCAGGCACGTATCAAGACTGAATAAGGCTCAAATCTGAGCTGAGTTTGCACAGGTCGGCTCGATGGAGTCGGCCTGTTTGCGTTTTTACTCCCATCCTGGTGAGTCGGGCCATGAAGTCGGTCCTCCCTGCTCCGCAGCGCCGCCTGATCGATTCGTTCGGTCGCGTGCACAACAATCTTCGCATCAGCGTCACAGACCGCTGCAACATCCGCTGCTTCTATTGCATGCCGGCTGACAATGTTGAGTTCATGCCGAAGGAACAACTGCTGACGTTCGAAGAAATCGAACGAGTTGTTCGGATTGGCGTTTCACTCGGCATCGATCGAGTGCGACTGACGGGCGGTGAACCACTCGTGCGTCGCGATCTGCATGTGCTGGTTCACAAACTGGCGGCAATTCCTGGCATTCATGACATCGGACTGACGACCAACGGAATCCTCCTGGAAGAACAGGCAGCACAACTGCGATCTGCGGGCCTGCGTCGACTGAACATCAGTCTGGACGCTCTGGATCCTGATGTCTTTCGCCAGATCACTCGGCGCGATGGCTACGATCGAGTGCTCGCGGGAATTGAAGCGGCGAGACAGGCCGGATTCTCACCGATCAAGCTGAATGCGGTATCGGTTCGAGGCCTGACGGAAAGTCAGATTGTTCCGTTCGGACAACTCGCGCGAGAAACGGATACCGTCGTCCGGTTCATTGAATTCATGCCACTGGATGCCGACAGTCAGTGGCAGCGTGATAAGGTCCTGTTCGCTCACGAAATCATCGCCGTGCTGGAAGAGGCCTTCGGACGACTGCTTCCTGTTGAGTCCAAAGGTGCTGCTTCGCTGCCCGTGATTGATTCCGGGACAGCCCCGGCACAGGATTTTGAATTCGCCGATGGCAGAGGCCGAATTGGTCTGATTGCCAGCGTCAGTCAGCCTTTCTGTCGCAGCTGCAACCGCTTTCGGCTGACAGCAGAAGGCAAGCTGAGGAACTGTCTCTTCAGCATGGAAGAAACGGATATCCGCCATTATCTGCGGGATAGTGGAACTGACGAACAGATCGGTCAGGCGATGATCGACAGCATCGCGGCTAAGAAAGAAGGCCACGAGATCAACACGGCCCGATTCATCCAGCCGGACCGCCCCATGTATTCGATCGGCGGCTGAACGGCCAAGAGTTTCGGGCATTGGCATTCCTGCAAGGCTGATGCGCATTCGGGCCAGAGTGGCCACGACCTGCAGGCCTGTCATCGCGGAAGCCCGTTTCTACCGGATTCGCAGAGGATGTTTTGCCAAAGACGCCTGGAGCGTCAGACTTCTGATTCATCCTTCCCAATCGGCTGGCTACCATGCCACTCCGAAAGGACCCTGCATGAATCCCATTCATTTTGCTCTGCGCCGCCCCAAGACCATCGTGGTGATGCTGATCACGATCGTGCTTGTGGGGCTAAGTGTGATCCGGCCGATGTCGGTCGACGCCTGGCTCCGCGAACGAGGTGTCGAATTGCCTCTGCGTCGAATGTCCGTCGACATTTTTCCGTCGCTGAACCTGCCGGTGATTTATGTGTGCCAGCCCTATGGAGGCATGGATCCGGCGCAGATGGAAGGGCTGCTGACGAACTATTACGAATACCACTTCCTGTACATCAATGGCATCCATCATGTGGAAAGTCGCAATGTGCAGGGAACCGCCCTGATGAAACTGCAGTTTCATCCCGGAACCAACATGGCTCAGGCCATGGCAGAGACCATCAACTACGTGAATCGGTCTCGAGCGATGATGCCGCCGGGGACTGTGCCGCCGTTCGTGATGCGGTTCGATACTGGCAGCGTACCGGTGGGTTACCTGGTGCTTTCCAGTGGCACGAAGACGATTGCGGAGATTCAGGACCAGGCACTGTTCAAGGTCCGCCCGATGTTTTCGTCATTGCCCGGCGTGTCGGCGCCACCTCCGTTTGGTGGTTCCGCGCGCAGCATCGTCATTCGCGCTAACCCGGATCGCCTGAGAGCCTATGGTCTGTCACCGGATGACGTGATCACATCGCTGACAGCCGGAAATACCATCAGCCCGTCCGGCAACATTCGCCTGGGAGATCGTTACCCGGCCGTGCCCACCAATGCGATGGTCCGCAACATTCAGGAACTGGGTCTGATTCCGCTGAAAACCGGCGCACAGACGGTCTACCTGCGCGACATCGGCACGATTGAAGACGCCGCCGACCTGACCACCGGCTATGCGCTGGTGAATGGTCGTCGAGCCGTTTATATCCTGGCGACCAAGCGCGCTGATGCGTCCACAATGAATGTCATTCAGGAGATTCGCGGCGCGCTGCCCCGAATGCAGAAAGAGTTGCCGGATGACATTCAGGTGGCCTTTGAATTTGATCAGTCGCCCTACGTCACTCGCGCTATTCGTAGTCTCGCGACCGAAGGTCTGCTGGGAGCTGCTCTGACGGGGCTGATGGTCCTGCTGTTCCTGCGTGACTGGCGAAGTGCCCTGGTTGTTGTGCTGAATATCCCACTGGCCATTCTGTCAGCAATTGTGGGTCTGTGGCTCACGGGTCAAACCATCAATCTGATGACACTGGGAGGCCTGGCGCTGGCCGTGGGAATTCTTGTGGATGAAGCGACCGTTGAGATTGAGAACATTCACACTCAACTGCATCGCACCAAATCTATCGGTCACGCCGTTCTGGCGGGCAATCAGCAGACGGCTGTTCCTCGACTGCTGGCGATGTTGTGTATTCTGGCGGTCTTTGTACCGACGTTCTTTATGGAGGGAGCCCCTCGCGAGATGTTCGCGCCGCTGTCGCTGGCGGTGGGTTTCTCGATGATCAGTTCGTACATCCTGTCCAGCACGTTCGTTCCGATTCTGTGTGTGTGGCTGCTGAAGTCCGAGCACGGTGCTGTGGAAGCTCCACGAGAGTCTCTCCCGGTGCAGATGTATCGAACACTGGTCAGGACGGCGATTGCCGCACGCTGGGTGACCATTCCCGTCTATCTTGTCGTGTGCCTGTTGCTGCTGCGTATTTCAACGCAGCAGGTGGGTGTGGAGATCTTTCCGTCGACCGATGCCGGCGAGTTTCGACTTCGCGTCCGAGCGGCGGACGGGACACACATTGATAAGACGGAAGCTCTGGCAATCGAAGTTCTGGACGAAGTGGCCAACGTGGTTGGCAAAGACAACGTGCGACTTTCACTGGGTTACGTGGGAACGGTACCCGCCTCATTCCCCATCAACGCGGTTTATCAGTTTTCGCGCGGCCCTGAAGAAGCGATCCTGCGAATTGCGCTGAAGCCGGGTTCGGGAGTTCGCACAGAAGATGCCAAAGGGCAGCTTCGTGAAGCCCTGGCAGCTCGGTTTCCAGGAGTACGATTTTCCTTCGAACCGGCCGATATTGTCAGCGAAGTGATGAGTTTTGGATCTTCGACACCGATTGAAGTGGCCGTCCGTGGCGGTTCCATTGCAGAGAATCGGGACTTCCTCGTGCGGACTGAAAAAGCTCTGGCAAAGATTCCCGCGCTGCGCGATCTGCAGGTGGTACAGGCACTCGACTATCCCACCATCGATGTCAGGATCGACCGTGAAAAAGCGGGGCTGGCCGGAGCCAATATGAATCAGGTCAGCCGCTCGGTCCTGGCGGCCACGTCATCCAGTCGATTTGTGGTGCCCAACTACTGGCCCGATCCGAAAACCGGAGTGGGGTATCAGGTGCAGGTCGAAATTCCTCAGCCTTCCATGAAATCCCTGGACGATCTGGGAACGGTCCCTGTCCTGAATCAGTCGGAAGGCAATCCTCTGCTGCTTCGCGATGTCGCGCAGATCACTCAGGGGACGATGCCCGGGGAGTTTGATCGTTACAACATGAAGCGCGAACTGTCGATGACAGCCAACATCTCCGGGGCTGATCTGGGCAGCGTGTCCGGACAGGTGATCGCCACGATGGAACAGGTGAAGAAGGACGATGATGCTGCCAAAGATGAATCTGATAAACGCCTGGTGGCTCAGCCAGGTCAGCCAGCTCCGGCAAAGGCCGGTCGAATTACCTGGGAACTGCGAGGTCAGATACCGCCGCTGCGTCAGATGATGAGCGGCCTGGGGGTCGGGCTGCTGCTTGCACTGGTTGCCATCTTCCTGATGCTGACGGCAAACTATCAGAGTTTTCGATTGTCTCTGGTGACGGTTGCTGCCGCGCCGGCTGTCGTGGCGGGTGCCGGAGTCCTGCTCTGGCTGACTCGATCCACTCTGAATATTCAGTCCTTCATTGGCGTGATCATGGGGCTGGGCGTCGCGATGGCCAATGCGATTCTTGTCGTCACCTTTGCCGAACAGCGACGTGGTGATGGCGAATCATCCGCTTTGGCTGCGGAGAATGCGGCTGTAGCCCGATTGCGGCCCATTCTGATGACCAGTTTCGCGATGCTGGCCGGGATGCTGCCCATGGCACTGGGCCTGGGTGAATCCGGCCAGCAGACCGCACCTTTGGGACGAGCCGTGATGGGAAGTCTTATTGCAGCTACCGTCGCCACTCTGTTTGTCCTGCCGGCAGTGTTCGCACTGATTCAGTGTCGACGAGCGGTTGTCTCTGTTTCACTGCATCCTCAGGACGAACGTCTGACCCATACGGGCACCTGATTGGTTCCGACGAGTAATGCTGTGAGATTTCTCCCTGACAGACCACAGTGACAGAATAATCGATCGACATCCTCGTCGGTCGCTGGTGACATACATGACCGTTGCAGAACAAAGGGCATTCGCAATGAACTTCAGACCTGAGCGATCTGAGTATTCACAGAATCAGAAACGTCTGGACTCAGCGCACCCGGGTCAGACTCAGACAATGCTTGCTAACCTCCGTCAGAGTTCAGAGGTCTCAGAGCGAAGTCTGCCGACGACTGCCGGGCGGCCTTCTCGGCTTTTCTGGCTGCCCATGATTCTGTCACTGCTGGTTTCCGGATGTCAGCCGCAGACCAATTTGCCGAGTATCTCAGCGTCAGAAGAAACAGCGGTCGCATTGCCCAAAGTTGCGACCGCAAAGCCTCAGCGGATCACGATGATTCAAAAAACTGTCCAGCCCGGACAGATTGAGGCCTTTGCCGTGGCCCCGATTCATGCCAAGGTCGGCGGCTTTGTGGATCAGCTGAAAGCAGACATCGGCGATCACGTCACCGGTCCAGTTCGCGGAAGTGATGGCACGGTGGAGGAACAGGGACAGGTCCTCGCAGTTCTGGCAGCACCTGAACTCGAAGAGGAATTGCGGCAAAAGCAGGCCATGGTCGAACAGGTCCGGGCGGAAGTCCTGCAGGCCGAGGCGGCCGTGAAGGTGGCAATTTCCATGAAAACGTCGGCCGTTGCCGGGGTGGATGAATATGTGGCTGGCCAGCAACGCGCGGCCGCGCAGTTTGAAAAAGCCCGCTCCGAATGGGAACGCATCAGGACTCTGGTGGAAGCGAAGACGGTGACCGAAAAGCTCTCCGAAGAAACGGAGCTGCAGTATCGATCGGCCGACGCCAGCCGCACGGAAGCGGATGCTCGCCTGCGATCTGCGGAAGCCGCATTGAATGAAGCCGAAGTCGCGATCGAAAAATCTCAGGCGGACCTTGAGGCCGTCCGCGCGACACTGCGAGTTGCCGAAGCCGATCGTGATCGAGTCGCCGCGCTGCGTGCTTACCTGCAGATCCGAGCGCCCTTTGATGGCATCATTACAGAACGTCACATCGACACGGGACACCTGGTCCAGCCTTCTCGCGGGCCTCAGGACCAGCCTCTGTTTGTGCTGATTCAGGCAGACACGGTTCGCATCTTTATCGATGTGCCGGAAGCGGAGGCCGCACTGGTGGAACCCGGCCGCGTCGCGCGAATCCTCGTCTCGGCCTTTGGTAATGCGACGTTCGAAGGCAAAGTGGCGCGAACGGGATGGGCGTTGCAGGCCGGGACACGATCGCTTCGCTGCGAGATCGATGTGCCCAATCCCGATGGGAAGCTGCGACCGGGAATGTATGCCCAGGTCGATCTGACGGTGGCCGAACGTCCGGACGCATTAGCAGTTCCCAAATCCGCCATCGTGACTCAGGATGGCCAGCCATTCTGCGTGACAGTGTCCGGCGATGGCACCATAGTCCGAAAGGCCGTTCAGACTGGCATCCGGTCACTGACGGACATCGAGATCATCTTTGGTCTGGATGGATCTGAAGACATCCTCACGGCGAATGCGGCAGCCTTCACAGACGGCCAGAAAGTGGAACGCTCCGCGTCGAAGTAGCTTGCTGTTGTTCTTCTGCATCAGAGTTCCGCTGTCGAGATGACGCCGGGCATCAGCATTGATCAGCAACGCGCACGACACCTGGAGCAAATGGAACGGGCTCCGATCGAAGCGCAATTTTCAGAGTGTGAGACAACATACGCGATCGGTGTCTGTGCCATTTGCGATGTGCGCACTCGGCAGCGCAGTGTCATTGAATAACAACTCATGCCGCCTGGTGATGGGGCTGCACCTGAGGCGCTTCGATGCGGCGTGAATGCAGCACGGAAGTCTGTTGCGTGGTGCGGAAGCAGAGGATTCGGGACCGAGCAGCGTGTCGATAAACCGTGGAAAATTGTCTGGGGTGTGACACGCATCCGCCAGCGTAAATGCATGGCTCGTAAGCACTTGGGTGATGCGGAAGAAGTTACTTACCGCGCAACGAAAACGGCTGGTAGAGAACTACCAGCCGCCGGAAGATGATCCGAAGAAGTCAGAAGACTACTTCTTCTTTGCAGCCTTCTTTGCAGCCTTCTTAGCAGCTGGTTTAGCGGTTGCAGCCTTCTTCGCGGCCTTCTTTGCAGCTTTCTTTGCCACAGTCGTTCCTCCAAAAAACGTTGAACTTGCGTGGCTACTCTGTCGCAGCTTACCGGGCTATTTACACAGACAGAACAACCACAGACCAAAACATCAGATCATCAAAGTCCCATGACAGAGATGATGCAGATTCCCTTCTTTGTTGATGTTCGTCTTGAAGTCCGCTGTGAGGCGTTTCCTTCGCCACGTACATCCGATGCACAAGAGCAACAGAATCTGCTGTTGGTGATCGGAATCGTAGGTGATCGTTTGAATAACGCAAGACTGTTATTCGCGTTTCTCGACGTCATGCAGAGTTTTTTTTACAGCGCTGAAGAGCTCATTCATGCGCTATGGAATGACATCGCGCAGCGCTCATTCATCACTCGTTGCATGACCTCGCGCGGAGATCAATTCATCATCTCATGACGTTGCCTGCGCGATGATGTGATGGCATCGCAGAGCAACTCAATTGGTCGCAGCGGAGCGCTGCATGAGACGTCATGAAGCATCCCATCGAATGCGCAATGCGGATTGCTGCTGAAGTGGCGATGCTTAAAAAACCCTGTGTTTTGCCGCGTTTTCTGCATGCATCACAAAGTCGCGATGCGCGATCATGTTTCTGCAATGCCCTGCTGTCGCAGATCTTCAAGGACTTGTTTCATGTACTGCAGACTCTGCACGGCGATGTGCTGCGCGCCAGGTTTGTAGTCGAACACTTCGACGGAAACCCAGCCGCAGTATCCGGCTTCAATCAGTGCCTGAAGGATCGGATGGAAGTCTGTTTCACCCATGCCTGGTCCCAGCAGGTTGGAGTCGTTGACATGAAAATGTCGACAAAAATTTTTGTGACGATGGATGAGTGACGGGATCGATTCCGTCTCTGCGCCCAACATCGCTTTGACATCCTGATGCAGCATCACACTCGAGTGATTGACTCGCCGAATGATCTCCATGGCTTCATCACACGTGTTGATGAAGTCGGTCTCTTTCGCGGTCAGTGGTTCAAGGCACAGCACCACCTGCTGGTCCTCAAATTCCGTCACGGACTGTCGGAAGACATCGGTCGCAAATTCGACCGCCTGTTCGCGCGTCACGCCCGGCAGCAGATTCCGCTGCAGGGGCGAACCCAGCACCATGATGTGGCCTCCGAGCTGGCGGCAGACTCGAGCCAGCAGACGCAGGTATTCGGCCGTCCTGCGGCGGACGGCCTCATCGGGGCTGGTCAGGTACAGACCGGTGGTTTTTGCCAGCATCCAGTGCAGTCCGATGATCTCCAGCCCATGCCGCGAGGCCTCGGAATTCATGTCCAGATAGACCTGGGACGGTACCGAGGGCAGATCCAGGGAAATGGTGAACGGGGCCACTTCAATTCCCGTGTAACCCGCTTCGGCGATCAGTCGACACTGCTCGGCCCAGGGCACATTTTCGTACAGCTCATGGCAAATCGCGAATTTCATCAGGGTCACCGGATTCCAGAGATAAGGTTTGCAGTGATGGTGCGGGTTCTCCGGGAGTGTTGCCGGAAGAACTCACAAGTCGCAGGACGCGATCACACCCTCGCCCGCATTCTGTGCAATTGTTGTCGAGATGCAACAGGGTATGACGGTCGCACTGACGTCGATCGAATGCCTGGGACGGCGAGTGGCCATCCCGGAATCGATTTGTTCCGCAAGGTCATAGCCCGCCATTAACGCTTTCCAGGAAGGATGAATTTCGTGTCCGCTACCCCGCATACCAGCTCCGGTACTTCTGGACAGGGACTGGATGAACTGTTTGACCGAGTCAACATGCTGCTGGGTGAGCCGCCTGCGGATCGCCGGGACAATGGGGGAAAGAAGAGCGAAGGATTCATTCCCCGTCAGCCGCGTAATCTGCGGGAGACGGGCGTCTCGTCTTCGCTGATCGAAAAGATCATCATGCGATACCTGTTTCAGGTGGGTGCCGAGACCAGTCGCAAGATCGCCTCGCAGATCCGATTGCCGTTCAAAGTTATTGAACCGATGTTCAAGCAACTGCGGCAGGACAAGCACATTGACCTTGCCGGGACCACATCCACGGGTGATTCCGAATACGTGATCACGGAATCCGGCCGGGACCGGGCGCGGCGGTACACCGAAGAATGCACGTACTTTGGTGCTGTGCCTGTCTCCCTGGAAGATTATGTGGCGTCTGTGAAGTCGCAGTCGATCGCCGAGCAGATCGTGACGCGTGACGACCTGAAGCGTGCGTTCAAGGGCCTGATCATCAACGAAGGCATGATGGGTCGCCTTGGACCGGCCATCAATTCCGGCCGCGGCATGTTTCTTTTTGGAGAACCCGGAAACGGCAAGACCAGCATTGCGGAACGTGTCACCGGAGCGTTTGGATCAACGGTGTGGATTCCCCGCGCGATTTCGATCGAAGGAGAAATCATGCGGATCTTTGACCCGGCTGTGCATGAAGAGGTGGAAGAGCAGTCGCAGAACAGCGGCCTGCTGGATTCGCTGGATATCGACCGCCGCTGGGTCAGAGTCAAACGTCCCACGGTGATTGCGGGCGGGGAACTGACCATGAACGAACTGGAGATCTCGCTGAATCCCACCTCACGAATCTGCGAATCGCCACTGCAGGTGAAAAGCAACTGCGGCACATTGGTGATTGACGACTTTGGCCGTCAGAAGATGCCGGTCGATATGCTGCTGAATCGCTGGATTGTGCCGCTGGAAAAGCGCTATGACTTTCTGAACATGCCCAATGGAAAGAAGATTCAGATTCCGTTCGATCAGCTGATCATCTTCTCAACAAATCTGGAACCCCGGGACCTGGTGGATGGCGCGTTCCTGCGTCGAATTCCTTACAAGATCGAAGTCCCGGATCCGTCCGAAGACGAGTTTCGGGACCTGTTCCGCATCATGTGTGAAAAGCTCGGATTTGCTCATGACGCCGCCGCCGTGGGTTATCTGGTCGACACGCATTACAAGACAAAGGGGCGTCCGTATCGCCTTTGCCAGCCACGCGACCTGTTGTTGCAGGTCAAGAACTACTGCCAGTATCACGCCGTTCCGCTGAAGCTCAGCCCGGAAGCCTTTGATGCGGCCGTGCTGAACTACTTTTCCGTTATGGAATAAGGCCGGTCCGTGCCGTTTGCACACTGTCTCTGTGGATCGCCCATGGCGGACGCAGAGGCAGTCGATACGACGAGGCTCAAGCCTGCCGTACAGCAACTCTCATGTTCGGCCGTCTGTCCTGCTGCTGAACGCGCCGCTTTCGACCATCGCCAGGCTGCAGCGGAACGTTGATTCTCGGGATCCTCGGCGACTTCTCCGCACACGGCCGGCTGTTGGATTGTGCCGGCCGCCCTGCTCCATACCATGTGCCAGGAGGTCAACTGCCGAAGAGGGTTTGGTCATCGGTGGCTGACGATGTGCTCTGAGTCCACCGGATGTCGCCTCAATTGCCTCGGCCGCGTTGTCGATCGACGGCTGAGAACATTTGCTGGACTCAGTCTCTTCTGACTCTTCCTGAAGAAGGCATGGCATGCGGCGACGACATTTTCTTTCGACCAGTCTGATGGCCGCGGGGACGTTCTTCACTTCCCGGATGTCGTTTGGAATCCATTCACAGGCGCCGGGCTCGGATGTCGATGAGCTGGCCGGCCCCGCAAAAGGTCCGTGGCGACGACTGTTTCTCGACGCAGCCGTCGTCGAACAGCAACAGGGGCTGAAGCGGGTGTTCCATGCTGCGAAGAAGCATGACTCGCATCCGGTGATCGTGGCGGACAAATCGTGGGAAGGAAAATCGGCGATCACGGGGCCGTATGTGTACGGAACGGTCATTCGCGAGAATGGTCGATTCCGACTGTGGTATCAGGTGCTGAATAAGGGGAATCATGTCGGCTATGCCGAGTCCACAGACGGGATCCACTGGACGAAGCCCAGCCTGGGAATTGTCCATGCGAATGACATGAGTGACACCAATCTTGTGGTGTCCGCATTTCAGCCGGAGCTGTTTGCCGGAGTTCACTGTCACAATCCTTCAGTCATCCTGCGCCCCGCTGACGATGATCCTCGCAGGCGTTACGCACTGTATGGGTTTGACGGAACAAGTCGGGGGCCGCGAGTGGCGTTTTCCTCCGATGGACTGCATTGGGATTATCGAGCTGGAAGTTCGGCATCCGACGACAGGACTCCTTTGTTCGAATCATCGGATGTCGTGAGTTTTTTCCATGACCCCTATGAATCCCGATACGGCTCCACCTGGAAAACTCGTAACCGCCGCGGTCGCGCTGTGGGCGTGGCTTTGTCGAAGGATGGGGTCTACTGGAACAAAGTCTACAACGGGCCGGTGTTTGTGGCGGATGATCATGATCCGGACGCAACGCAGATCTACGGTATGCCGGTCTTTGCCTGTCAGGGGATGTACATCGGGTTGCCGTGGGTCTACGCGGCCCGCTATTTTCGGTACGGCGAATACTCGGTCGAGAAACTCCACGAAGCCCAGGAAGATTCTCCGCGGACGATGGAGGTGCAGCTGGCGTGGAGCTGGGATCTGGTCAACTGGACTCGACCCCTGCCTCGTGAACAGTTCATTCCTCGCGGAACTGCCGGGGAATGGGACAGCGGCATGATTGTGACGGCTCGAGCGCCGGTCGTAGTCGGCGACGAACTGTGGTTCTATTACGGTGGAACGGACAAGGTTCATGATGAACCCCGAGTCACGGCCGCGATTGGACTTGCGAGGCTGCGACTGGATGGCTTCTGTTCTCTGTCGGCGCTGACCGACGGACCTTTGTCGGATTCGGCCTCCGAAGGCTGGCTGATCACACGGCGCGAGCCCTTTCGAACGCCGCGTGTCACCATCAACGCGCGGACCGCTGCTGATGGAACCGTCACGGCTGAGATTCTGGATCGGCAGAATCGCGTCATCCCGGGTTTCTCTCGGGACAAGTGCCTGCCGTTTCAGGGTGATCAGGTGCGATATGAACTGACCTGGCAGACGACAGAGTTTCCGGCTGGATCGCAGCACGCAGATTACAAGCTCCGATTCTGGCTGAACGACGCGGAACTGTATTCGTATCTGCCGGTGGATCTGGATCCCACTCAGCCGGACCTCGCTCGCTTTCCTGCGGAAGGTCCGTGAGACTTGCTGTGCGGACAGGGACGTCTGCCGGGCAGATGTCACGAAATCTGGAACTGGCCCGCCTGCGAGTCCCACTCACCCGAACCACCATGATTCAGAAAGGATCAGGAAACATGATTCGATCACTGCTGCCGTTGATTCTGATTCTGGCGACTGTCACTGCTGTTCAGGCTCAGGAAATTCACCGCGATATCCCGTACGTTCCGCAGTCACACGCTCG
>Ga0209573_1004294_pt1 | contig 14262 bp, 13 predicted proteins | sample TNRBio252014_DNA_FD_185870 | JGI IMG/M metagenome (GOLD analysis project Ga0209573, IMG submission 185870) | Wastewater treatment Type I Accumulibacter community from EBPR Bioreactor in Madison, WI, USA - TNR Reactor_6/25/2014_ DNA (SPAdes)... | ecosystem: Engineered > Bioreactor > EBPR >...
CACGCCGCAAAAGCTGCTGGATGTGTCCCGTCTGGCCGGTCTGGGCTGGCGTGCGCAGATCGACCTGCCCACCGGCCTCAAAACCACCTATAACTGGTATGTCGCGGAAAGCGCGGCGGGGAATCGGCAATGACCCACGATTTATTGAACTACGTCCTCGACGCTTTCAAAACCCACGGCCACGCGCCCGACCTGCGCGGCGCGATCACCGGGTTGCCCGGCGAAGCCTTCATCACCCTAACGGTTTCCGAACCCACCCCCGCCCTGCACGAACTGGCCCGCGCGATGGAAAGCGAATTCGATGAACTGGGGCAAAGCGTTCACATCCAGGTGCGGTGTCCGGCTCGGAGTCTGTGGGGCTGGCTAGCGCGCTGGGGCCGCCATCTGCCGGGCTGCCGTTGAGCGAAATCCCCCGTCGCGCGGAGCGTTTCAAACCCCCCGCATGGAGCGGCTTTGCACCTCCCAAGTCACGCTCCTGACGATCTCATCGATGAGCCGGTTCGCCGCCGCCTCGCCGGGCCTTGTCTGTGCTTTTTCCGCCAGCCGCCCGATCCGCCACAGCAGGCTCAGCGGCATTTCCCGATGGTTCCTTGTCAATTCATCATTTAACGCCGCCAGCGCCGCCAGATCATGGCTGTTTTTACCCAACCCCTCGAAAAGGTAAAATTAGCCAAAATGAAGGTGTAGCCATCCTGTCCGAAAGTAGGGTACGAAAGATGGCTAGCGTCCGAAATCTATTGATCTGACTTTCGTACACCTCCAGCGGCGCATGACCGAAACCGAGCCATTTCGGACCCGCCCATGCCCGCTTTTTCTCTTTCGATAAGACGCTGTGCAACGAACGAAGCAGGGTGCTGGACTCGTTTTACCTTTTCGGGGGGTTGGGCAGAAATAGCCACTATCGGGTACCCCCTGAAGGGGGTTCGTCCGGCCAAAAGTTGAGTTGATCCAACCGGCGATCCTCTTCTTCTTGGCGGCGAATGTAGTCACGAATCACCGCTTCGTCCCGACCAACCGTCGAAACAAAGTAGCCCCGTGCCCAAAAATGTTGCCCGGTAAAGTTGCGCCGACGCTCCCCATAGACCCGCGCCAAGTGGATCGCACTTTTGCCCTTGATAAACCCAATCACTTGCGATACCGCATACTTCGGTGGGATCGCAATCAACATATGCACATGATCTACCAGCAAATGGCCTTCCTCAATCGCGCTCTCCTTCTGCCGAGCTAACGGGTGAAACACTTCTCCCAAGGGTCGTCTTAGCTGTTCATAAAGCGTCCGACGACGACATTTTGGGATAAACACCACAGGGTATTTGCACTCCCAAGTCGAGTGGCTTAGGCTTTCTGGTCCGTCCATCAGGATTCTCCTCATCGTGTGCTTTGGCGGCTCACGGCGTGGAGTCTCCTGAGGGACTCCCGGAACTGTCAAACTTTTACCCGGCATTTGCGCGGAAGGCCCCGCTGTTCACGGCGGGGATGTAGAGCGCATCGCGCGAAGCGCGGTCAGCTTATCGGCGCTTGCTGCTGCTCAATGTACTGTCGCAACACCTCAATAGGCGCACCGCCGCACGATGCCGCGAAGTAGCTCGCCGACCATAAGCCACCGTTCCAATACCGCTTGGCGATATCCGGCCGCTCCTGACGTAACCGCCGCGCCGATACCCCTTTGAGCGAGTTGACCAGAACGGATACCGCCACCTTGGGCGGATAGTGAACCAGCATGTGAACGTGATCCGGTTCCCCGTTGAACTCGTCCAGCGTCGCACCGAAGTCTTCGCACACTGCCGCAAGCGTGGTGCGCAACCGTTCAAGCGCGTCAAGATCGAAGACCTTGCGGCGGTATCTCGGCACAAAGACCAAATGAACGTGAATCCGGTAAACAACGTGCCGACCGCGCCTAAGCTCGTCTTGCATGGAATTAGACCAATGGGTATGATGCCTGCATGATAAAGACCTTCCGCTACCGAATCAAGGATGCGACCGACGGCGCCAAACTGGACAAGCTGGCGCGGTCGGTCAATTTCGTGTGGAATTTTTGCAACGAAACCCAAGAGCACGCCTTGCGCTGGAACCAGCGCTGGCCGACCGGATTCGACTTGCAAAAATTGACGGCGGGGAGCGGGAAGGTTCTCGGATTGCACTCTCAAACCGTTCAAGCCGTGTGCGAGCAATACGCCGACCGTCGCAAACAGTTCAAGAAGCGCAAGCTTCGCTGGCGCGGTCGGCGTTCACCGGGCTGGATTCCCTTCAAGACGGTCGGGGTCAGGATCAACGGCGATACCGTTCGCTATTCTGGCCAAGAGTTCCGATTTTGGAACAGCCGAGATTTGCCCGGCCCCATCAAGTCGGGCAGCTTCAGCCAGGACGCCCGCACGCGCTGGTATGTGAATTTTGCCGTGGATTGCCCGGATGAGCCGCCGACAGCCGGAACCCAGCACGTCGGTATCGATTTGGGTTTGAAGACGCTGGCAACCTGTTCGGATGGGCGCAAAATTGAAGCGCCGCGCGGGTATCGGAATCAGCAGCGGCGGATTGCGGAACATCAGCGGAAAAAGCGTTCCCGGCAAGCCCGGAACCTACAGGCCAAAATTGCGAATCGGCGCAAGGATTTTTTGCATAAGGAATCCGATAGGCTCACCAAGGAGTGTGAGTTGATTGTGGTCGGCCAAATCAGCAGTTCTTCGTTGACAAAAACCAATCTGGCAAAATCGGTGAATGACGCCGGTTGGGCGATATTTAAAAATCTACTTTCCTATAAAGCGATTGCGCGGAAAGTGGTGTACCGAGAAGTCAGTGAACGCTTCTCAACCCAAACCTGTTCCGGTTGCGGCGCCATCGGCGGCCCAAAAGGTCGAGAAGGTCTTGGGATCAGAGAATGGGTGTGCCGCGAATGCCATACGATTCATGATCGGGATGTGAACGCAGCACTGAACATTCTCCGTATGGGGCATCATACGCTGGCTCTGAAGTGAGTCAGGAATCCCCGTCCTTCAGGGCGGGGAGGATGTCAATCCCCGGACGACCCTTCTTTAAAAGACTATTGGCAACAACGACGGAAGCGCGATGCTCCTGAAAAACCGCAGCACCGAGCGCTTTTCAGACAGCAACACGGTCTCTGTCCAGTTTGCCATCAGCCTCTGGCAAATGGTGAGGAACTTCATGTCCATCATGAAATTCCCAAGCACAGCGGGGGCACGGATGACCTTGCCAATCTGCGACTCCTTCACAGGTACTGTCATCACCCACTCCATAGCCTCTCGCGCACCTCTGGAAGTACGTCAATTGCTTGAGCCGTGTACTCGGTGACGGGTACGCACGGTTCTGAGGGGGTTGCGCCTTGCAAGCGCATGAAATACAGCAGCCTGAGAGGGCTGCCCTGGTAAAGCCTAGCCAGCAGCCGGGTACCGAGTTTTGCGTGGTGAACCGGTGACGGGCACTGCGAAGCGTAGACAGGAAGATGATAGGCCGGAACGACTGTGAACGGGAACATAGCCCCGAAATCGAACGGGGTTGAAGTAGCCGACCCAGTCTCCCAATGGGGAAGGCGGAATTCCAGGAGGCGTATGGGCGAGTCTTCTGGGGTGCTTCCGGGGTTCGTACCGCCGGCATGTCATCCAAGGATTTCATGGGAACAAGGGAGATCCGCCGGGTTCAAGCGGAGCTTGTAGGGTCCAACAAGCGCCCAACGCGAGGACGACCCGATGGCTGGGCGGAAGTCAGACTGACGGATAGTACTCGGCGGTCGGGAGAGCCGACCACAGGGGGAAGCGGTCAGCGGAGTGTGAATCGTTCTTGGGCAACATGAGCTCCACCCAGAGGGAGGCAATGGTCTTCGATGCAAAGCGAAGAGCAACCCGTCATGGCAACGAGACTTGAACGAATAGCAGCGAAAGCTCGGTGTGAACCGAAGCTCCGGGGAGTCTCGACCACGGATGGTGACTCCGCTTCGTGGAACATCGAGTCGGAGACCCGCGCCTGATCAGCTTGATTTTCCAGCAGATTAAGGTGCGCCATCCGTTACCGCGACCGAAGCTGCATCTTCCCTATCGGGAGTTGCAGGCACTCGCGGTGCTGTGAATCTTTCACGCTGCGAAGAGCGTCGTGCAGGAAATCTGCTCGCGACGTTCTGTGGGAGCCGGAGGCGGGTGACCGCCTCCGGCGACCCGGTCGGGGTGATGGCGACATCACCTCGCTACCCGACCACCTATGAGGCGCTGAAGCCCCTGATCGGCCTCCGCGTCGCTCTCGTCCCGGACGGAGTAGCGGGCTAGGACGTTGGTGTCCAGGCCGATCACGGCTTCAGCAGATCGGCCGGATCGAAATCCGCCGGAACGGCAGGCTGTCGGCTCACCAGCATCCCGAATCCCCAGCCGTTGCCGCACGGCTTAGGGGATCGTCACTTGCCCTTTGCTGGTCACCGAAGCGTGTTCCACGCGCATCTCCGAAGTAATACCTGGTAATACTATCGCTCAATATACCGCGCCTCGACCGGTGGCGACAGCGGGGTTCGCTCGGAGTCGGCGAACGGCCGTCGATCCCGTTTAAGCCGTTGAACGACGAGGTCGCGAACTCTCGTGCTCCGCGAGAGCGAGTCGTTTTCGAGAGTGCGTTTCGAGGGTTGGTTCCGGGAGTTGCCGCTCCTCGATTCCCGGTCGACCGTTTCGCGCGGTGCGCTCGAAGCGCCGCGCGATGCGGCCGTCGATCACGTCTTGCAGGTCGAGAACGAACAGCCCCAGTTCGATGCCGCGCGCCTCGAACCACGGCAGCCGGGCGAGCGAGCAGAGCTCGCGAGCGCCGATCTTTCGGTAGAGCCCGACCAGATAAACGTCGGCAGCGTCGACCAGTACGGTCGCGAAGCGGGCGCCTCGGGCGCGATAGTGCCGGGCGGCGCTCAGGTAAAGGCGCGCGAAGTGGCGAGAGCTTCTTCGGTAACGGCGTTCGACGAAAATTGCTTCAACGTGCATCATCTGTTCGGGTCCGCAAAACGCGCCGAGATCGCAAGCGTCGCCCCAGGGGCTTTTCGCGTAGCTGCCGCACGTCTGCGCGTAGCAAAACACCTCCACGAAACCGGCCAGCTCGCCCTCGACGAAGAGCCCGAGGTAGTCCGCGAAAGGCGGCGGTTTCAAGCGCGCGGCCTCGGCGACGGCGAGGCCCCATATCTCGGCTTTGGCGCGCGCGACGAAGCGCGCCAAGGCGGGATCGTCCCGATGCACGGGTTCGACGAACATGCTGTTCTGTCCTTTGGTCGGGTTCGCGAGCGAAAACGGGCGCGCGCGAAGGGAGGGCGAGGGGGCGAGCCGGCGATGCGCGGCCCGACGACCGGACCTGCTCCGGGAGCGAGACCCGAACCGTCTCGGGCGCGCTCCCGGCAGGCGTTACCACCAATACGGATAGGACATGTTGGGTGTGGCCACGGGATTTCTCCTTCGCTCGATGGGTTAAGTTGCCGCCGGAAGCGCTCGCGCGCTTCCCCCTGTGCGCGGAGCCGAGGTGCCGCCGGTCTCGCTCGGCGCTCGACCGGGCGACGCCGGCTCCCGCACCTGCCTATTGGCAAGCGGCGTGCCGAGTCGGCGAACCCATAAAAAAATGGCTTCGATCAAAAACTTGTGCGGCGCTCGATCGCTCCGTCGGAAAGCGGCCCCCTGCGACGCGGCTTGACAGGGCGAGGAGCGCTTGCGCCGAACGTTGCTGGATGCGGCTAAACGGTAGCCTTTCGATGAGCCTCGCGCCGGCGAGAACGCTTTTGCGGCGGGCCTGATCGACGCCCGAACGCTTCAGGCTAGCTACGCCGCCGTCCACATCCGCTGCCTCGCGCTCTGGCTCAATATCTCGTGACTACAACGCGCAGCCTGCCCTGTAACCCCAGTCACCCTCAAACGGTCCCGGCATCGGATACGCGCCCGCTCCTTGCGTCGTTGCGACCTGATGGCCGCAATGAACGTTGCAGGCAGCTCCGATAGTGGCACTGTCGAATAAATTTTTTATTTTCAGTTAACTGCCAACAATTCGGCCCTGGCCCCGTCACTTTCTGTCGCATCTGCTGACCATCGCCGTTGCCGGTAAAATCCAATTAAAAAATATTATAAAACAGCCACTTGTCGAATTCCATCAGCGTGGCATGTTTCCTGCGATTGAAGAGATGACGCGAACCCTCACCCCGCCGACGGCGGTATCCGAAACTGAAAATTATTTTCCTGAAATTCAAGAGTCGAGGAGAAAACCCATGATCAACACCGCGAAACTGAAAAGCGCAAAAATCGACACTACCCAGCACAACGACACACTGAAAACTCTGTGGGGAATGGTGAATGTGTACAACACCACCGCTAATCTGCCGAAAATCGAGAAAGTCTGTATTCTCGAACGCATTCTGGTCGGCGCGGGAGAATGGTTGACCAGCCACCCGCCAACGACCACTGCCACCAATCAGGCGCGCTGGGCCGCCATGGATGATCTTGCCAAACAGGTGATCGACGAGGGCGCGAAGCTCGACGCCCGCTTCCTAACCGGCCCCACCAATTGGAAGGCGATCAACAATAACCACGCCAACCGGAGCTACTGGCTGGAATACCTCTCGCCCCAGCATAGGGTTGGTTTTGAACTTTCGCCCCTTTTCGAGCGCTGGCGGACCCATGGCGCGGCCAACCAGACCTTTTGGGAATACGTTAATATAGCGGCGCCGTATGGTGCGAGCCTGGTGAAGTATTACGGCGCAACCGCCAAGGCCGAGAAGCGGCGCGTCATATTCAAGGAGGACGGCAGACTCTATCGTGCCACCGACGATACACTGTTCCACACCCAACTACTCGAAACTGCTGCCTCTGGTCATGGCTGGGCTATCTTCGTCGTTTCACCGGAAGGAAAGATGTACGCCCATAAGCATGTCGTGGGTAAATACCACCACTCCACCTTTTTGAGCGGTAGCGCCGTCATAGCGGCGGGTGAACTGGTAGCGGACCACGGAGTGGTGAAGTTTGTCACCGCGAAAAGCGGACATTACGTCCCCACGGTCGAGAACATGCGCACCTTCGTGCGGCAGTTCCCCAAGATTCCTCATCATACGGTGATCATGCCTAATTTCACCCCGAATCCGCCGCCCGCTCACCGGGTCGGCGAGTTCAAATTCACCGCCAGCCCGAAAGCCCTGAAGCGCGCGGAGGCGCTGGCTGCCCTACCCGTATGGGCGCGTGACCCCGGCGCGATGGGTATGATTAACAAAATTCCGGTTTAATGGAGGGTTGACAGGGTGCGGATCGCCAGGGTGGCGGGACGGAATTAATCGGCTGGAGAGAACTGATGTCGCCCCACCTGATCGACCCGCGCCCGCATGTTGCCGGACCCGCACAGATCAATCGGCGGAAAACCTGACCTTGATCCGCCGGGTGGCCTTGAATGTGCTGCGCCACAACGGCCCCTCACGCGACAGTATCCGCCGTCGTAAACTCCGTGCCGCTCATCAACGATGATGATCGGTTGCGTTTACTCTTCGGCTAACCCAGCCCAGCGACCCCATAGCGCGATTCCCCTTGGAGAAGCGATAGCGGAAGCGTCAAACATCCTCGCTAGTGGATGCATCGCGCTCCTTGCGCCGCATCAGCCGCTTGTTCAACGCCTGGCGCGACAGGCCCAGCAGTCCGGCCGCCATGCCCTGATGGCCGTCCGCACGCCGCAACGCCTCCTGGACCAGCGCCTCCTCGGCCTCGTCCAGCGTGGGCAGCCGCTCGACGGCCAGCAGCGCCATCAAATCGGCCGGCCGATTCATCTCCTCGGCCAGCAGCGGCCCGGCGCCCATCGCGGCCTTGAAGCTGTGCAGGGACAGAGTACCGCCTTGGTGGAGGGCAACCGCGTCGAAGATCATCGCTTCCAGCTCGCGCACGTTGCCGGGGAAGCTGTAGGTTTTCAGCAATCGGTAGAGTTCCAGCGGCGGGGTCGGCGGCGACTTGTGCAATGCGCTGGCGGCTTTGTCAACCAGATGGTTGACCAGCAGCGGGATATCTTCCAACCGCTCACGCAACGGTGTCAGATGCAGGTGATGGGTTCGCAGCCGGTAGTACAAATCTTTGCGGAACAACCCGGCCTTGACCCGCTCGGCGACCTCGTAATTGGTCGCCACCACGATGCGGGCGCGGCACTGGCGCGGCCGATCCACCCCCAGCGGATAGTAGGTCCCTTCCTGGAGCAACCGCAGCAGCTTGACCTGCGAGGGCGCGGACAAATCACCGATTTCGTCGAGGAACAGAGTGCCATCGGCCGCACTGGTGATCAGCCCGTCTCGCGCCCGGTCCGCGCCGGTGAACGCTCCTCGGGCGTGGCCGAACAGGGTATCGGCGAACACGGTATCGTCCAGGCCGGCCACGTTGACCGCCACGCATTCGCCGGTCCGGCCCGACAGCCGGTGCAGCGCCCGGGCGATCAGTTCCTTGCCGGCGCCGGTTTCGCCGGTGACCAGCACCGGCTGCGGCGAGGGCGCCACCGCTTCCACATAGCGGAATATCGCCGCCATCGTCTTGCTTTGAGTGATGATGTCCGCGAACGCTTCCCGGTCGTGGGGCGTCGCCGTCAGCAGGCTGTTTTTCAGGGAAAGCACTTCCGCTCGCAAGGCGCGGATTTCCAGCGCCCGCCGCACCGACGAAACCAGCCGGTTGCTCTCGACCGGTTTGACCAGATAATCGATGGCGCCCATCCTCATGCACTGCACGGCGGTATCCAGATCGTTGGTCGCCGTCATCACGATGGCCGGAACGTCGGGGTAATCGGCCGTGACCTGCTCCAGCAACGCCTGCCCGGAGAGGTGAGGCATGGTCAGATCGAGCACCAGCACGCCGACCGGCCGCTCCGCCAGCAGCGGCAACACGGCGCGGCTGTCCTCCAGGGTCAGCACATCAGCGATTCCCGATGCGCGCAACAGCACGCTGGCGCTGCGCAGCAAGGGCGGTTCGTCATCGACCAGCAGGACCGGCAATTGATGCGACGTGATATAGGCCATGGCTATCGACCTGTTCCTAAAAACTTAACCAAAGTTGTTTAGGCATTTCGCTCTCCGTTGATAGCGCCGTTTCCGACGAGCAACTGGAGTCCAGGTTGAGCAGTCCCAACCGATGGCGCTCAGTCCGTGCCTGCAAGATGGACTGGACCTGTTGATACGGCGTCCAACGATCCATCTCGGGATCGTGAAGTCTTGCCAGGACGTTTCGCGCGGCGTTCTCGTCCGCCGGCAACACCACCCCGTCGAAACAGTAAAATGCATCCCCTTGGCGCTTGCCCAACAGGCAACCGTTACGGGAATCCATTTGTGAGGTGTAGGCGGGATTGACGAGAACGAGCGTCGAACCTCGACGCTGAGAAACGTTTTCCAAGGCTTCGGCAATCACGCCTTTCGTCCAGCCCGATAGCCGGCGATTGACATTTTTTCCGAAGTTTTTGCGGTTCATCGGCGCGGTTAAATCTTCCGCCGCAATCACGGCGGCTTTATCCACGACCGCATGAACTGCCGAGTAAACCGTGGTGCGAAGGCGAGCCTGAATTTTTCTGGCCCGTCGCTGCTTTTTCTTGCACCCTAAATTGTGCTTTTCAATATTCCGCCGCTTGCGCGGATTGCGGGTGTTCTTCGCCCGTGCGCGCAGTTTCGCGCGTCGCTGGTTTTTGATCTTAAGCGCATCGGATTCCCCCGTCAGGAGGTCGCCCAGGTTCACACCGTGGTGATCACCGTCCGAATCCACCAGCACCTCGGAATAGCCTTTATCCACGCCAAGGGTGCGGATTCCACAGGTGTGCGCCGTCCCCCCATCGACCGCGAAATGCACTTCCACCCGACCTTCGCGCAGAATCAAGCGCAGGGTACCGGTCGGCTCCACGGTCGTATTCAACGGAATCGCGATGCGCCGTCCGCGTTCCAGACCCGGAATCTTGATCCAGGCGCGTCCGCCGAGGTGAAAGGTCGTGTGGGTGTCGGAACGGACGATGATTGGGTTATGGGTATGATTGTGGCCGCGCACCCCGTATTTCCGCATGATGCGCGCCAGATAACGATCCTGCGCGAAGCGGTTGGCCTTGAGTGCGGTATACAACCGCTGGCGTTCCTGCGCATCGTCGGTGTGGCGGCGAAGGGCTTGACGCGCCTTGACCTTCGCCGCTTCCACCGTCATGGCGATGTCGGCCTTGGCATCGCGCAGGGTTTCCTTCCATGCGTTCGCCGAGACAGGGAACACCCGCTGTTCCCGCAACCAGCCGTCGCGGATCATCCGATCCGTCAGCCCGACGCCGTGGATGGAACCATAGCGTTGCCAGACCTCCGACCGGATCACACCGAGTCGCGCCGCTTGTTCTTCCAGCGCCGCGTACTTGCCGGGATTCAGCCGATGGCTAAAAACGATGCGGGTAACGATCATTCGCAAAGCTCCGGCTTGCCGATTTTAGCGTCCGGGTAATCCTGTTGAATCTGCTTTTTGTACTGACGCATTCCGTACAACCGACACGAAAAGGTATGCACAATCGTCATCAAATCTTCCACCATTTCCTGCTGCGGCGATAAGGATTCCTGATTGACCACGATGATTTCACACCCGTAATGCGTCGCCAGATGTTCAAACAAGTCAAATCCAAAGCGCATTAATCGATCTTTATGGGCGATCAACAGGCGCGCGATTTCGCCGCACATCAGTCGATCCCGTAAGGCTTGGAACTTTTTGCGTTTGAAGTTCATGCCGCCGCCGACTTCCTGTATCCATTCATCCACAGCGATGCCGCTGGCGAGAGCATACTGTTCCATCGCTTGCACCTGTGAAGCGAGATCGTCTTTTTGCCCGGCGCTGGACACGCGGCAATACACCACGGTCAAGCGTTTTTCAGGCAAACGACCCAAGATGCGCTGAACATCGGCTTCGTCAAAATAACGATGACCCGATGGAAGTCGCTTGCTTTGCAAACGGCCTTCTTGTTCCCACCGACGGATGGTGGAGGTCGCGCGTCCGACCCGTTGTGCAAATTCGTGGATTCGATATATCTTACTCATAGCGAGTAAGTATAAATAACTTTAAGTAAAAATAAAGCAACAGTTTTTATCTCCTGCTCGGCCCGCCCGGGGTGGGGAAAACCCATCTGGCCGTCGCCTTGGGGCGTGCGGCCATCCAGCAGGGCTATTCAGTCTTGTTCACCACCGCGACCGCCCTGGTCACCGGCTGGGTGAAGGCCCACAGCGAGGGGCGTCTGGAGGAACGCCTGATCCACTGGAGCAAGCCCAAGCTCCTGATGATCGATGAATTGGGCTATCTACCCTTGGCACCCAATGCCGCCCATCTGTTCTTCCAGCTCGTCGCTCACCGCTACAAGCGCGGGAGTCTGCTGATGACCAGCAACCGTAGTGTGGGTGAATGGGATCAGGTCTTTGGGGATCCGGTGGTGGCGACGGCGATCCTGGATCGCCTCCTGCACCACAGCCAAGTCTTGACCATCCGCGGCGAAAGTGATCGCCTGCGGGAAAAACGCCGGTCCGGCTTAATCAAGCTAGCCCCGGTCGCGTCGATTCAATAACTGAGTCAACCAGCAGGGTCAATTTTCAATGTCGCCAACGGGTCAATTTCTGATGTCGCTTGACAATATTCGGTTCATCCCCACGCATGTAGGGAACGGTGATCTATTTTTGCACCCTTCATAACCAGCCCCGGTTCATCCCCACGCATGTAGGGAACGGCGGATACTGTCGCGCGCTGGGTCGTTGTGGCGCAGCACATTCAAGAATGGGTGAAGTTGCCGCCGGAAGCGCTCGTGCGCTTCCACCTGTGTGCGGAGCCGAACGGTCGCCGGGTTCGCTCAGTCAGCGTTCGGTCGGGCGATCTTTCGGGGCATACGCGGCAACTTAAGCCCTCACTCTCAGATATGATGGAGTCCTTGTCCTTGACAGTCGGCGATTGGCTGGCGCACCCGTGCGGGTACGGTTTGGAGTGGGCGACGCCGGGGACGTTCCTGCATCACTTTCAGGGCGTTTGCCCACTGGCGCACCCCACTCATGAGACTCGACTATAGCAGTCCTTTTCGTTCACCGTCTTGCGGTTATTGAGGGCTCCCACCGATATGTGTGTACGCAGCATTAGCGTGCGTAGGCAGCATTCACTGGTGGCAAGTCAAACACGCTCTTATTATAATGCCCTTGCTTAACAGTTAAGCTAACTTCACAACACTGCTTCCAGTCACCGTATTTTAGGAACTCCTTAGCCGGGACGGCCTTCATCTCTTCCTTACTGGTGCTGAAATCGAGGACGCCTACAATCGTAATGCTCAGGTCAACGCGACTGTCCAGAAGCCTGAGTGCTTTGAGCAGCTCCTGCGGCGTGGATCTATAGTGGCCTGTTTTATTATTGATGAAACGCAATTGACCATCGAGAACTTTCCACTCGCCAGCCGCTAAAATGCGTGTTCCTCCCAGAAACGAGGAGTGATGAAATTGGCTTTCTGCGTGGTTATGGGTATAAAAAATTCCCCCTGGACTGCACACCCATATAGCGTATCCCTGTCCGGCCGCAAGAGTGCTCATTCCTTGGGTGGAAAAACGCTCCAGCGGAACTTCTCCTTGGCTTCGTGTCCCTCCGGGCCGATACCGGGAAATGCTCTTGTTATTTTCAAATATACACATGTATTTCCAACGCTCCTTCGGGTCTAAATACGCTACTGTCTTAAGATCCTTAGCTAAATTTCTTTTCTCGAGCCAATCCCAGAAAGATAAATCTGTTGAATCGTTTAGCCAATCGTTAAAATAGCCCTTGACATCCTCGTGTCCCCAAGAGCGGTGCTTCGGGTCCAATGCTTCAAGCCAGTAATTTTTCTCACTAGTCGGGTTTCCCTTGTGGATATTGTGATGCTGTATGGTGCGCGTAGATCCCTGCGTGCTATTGCCTTTGCTGGCGCTCGGTCCAAAAATTTTTCGCGCTTGACCCCAAGCGGATTGACTTTTAATCTTCAATATTTGCTTGTTCGCTTGCGAAGAGACATCGAAAAATGCTGGATGCAGGGGATGGGCTAGCCCGATATTTTTGAGATTTGAACCGACTTCATTGGCTAAATCGTTAAGAATCCGCAACCGTTCACTGGTCGCTGTGCCGTGTTGCTGGTGAAGGCTCATCAGCAGCCATTGCACCCGATCTGTGAGCAGAAGCCATTGCGGCTGAACCTTGGGCGAATTCGCCAGGGCTTGCTGGACCGATTTTTTCCACTCATCAACTCTCATCATAGTCATAACAGCACTCTCCATACCGATTGGAAAACTATTGAAAAAAGGTTTGGTTGGTTTCAGGACTTGGCGCCGCCTAGATCAGCGGCTTTCGGTGTCCAGTATCGCAAGCGCCGTGCCGTTTTTCTCAGACTAAAAAATATAAATAAAAAAAGAAGTTAAATCATAATTCCAACAAGAGGGATCATCCGTCGGCTGCGACAAAAGTTGACAAGACGGGACTGTTGAAATTAAATATTTATTAAGATCATCCGGTTAGTACGATAGCGACTAAAGTGGCAGGCGCAACGAATGGCGCAGCTTATCTGTAGGCATTCCGGAAGACCGTACTAGGGGCTCTTCTGGCATCGGGTTGTATTTAAATTGATGCTTATTGACATCTTCCCCGCCCTAAAGAGCGGGAATTTTCTGACTTCACAATCAGAATTTTCTGTTTCAATGAACTCGCGAAGGGTGGTGGAACCGCGTCCCTCGGGTGGTCGTTGGCGGCTCGCCTTATGGTTCCCCGGCCTGCTCGGCGCGATTGGGCTGCTCGCCGGTGGCGCAAGCTCGGCCTGGTCCGCTCTTCCGTCGGTCCCACACACTGAAGCGGATATCTCCATTTCGGAACCCATCGCGCCCCTGCCGCTGGCCAGCTCCGAAAATCCGGCCAAGGTGACGCTAGGTGAGCGCCTGTTCGGCGATGTCCGTCTCTCGCGGGATCGGTCGATGTCCTGCGCTACCTGCCACCTGTTCGACCGGGGTGGCGCGGACGGCTTACCCGTGGCCAGACGAGCCGACGGCACGTTGCTATCGCGCAATACGCCAACGGTCTTCAACGCCGGATTCAATTATTTTTTCAACTGGGATGGATCGACGGAGACATTGGAAGCCCACGCCGAAAGGCTGATGCTCAATTTGATGGATTCGGATTGGCCCGATCTGCTCGAACGCTTGAAGGGTGACTCGTCCTACATCGCGGCTTTTGGGGCGGCGTATCCCGACGGACTCACCAAGGCCAGCGTGCTGGACGCCATGGCGACCTACGAGCGTTCCCTCGT
>Ga0209573_1004295_pt1 | contig 14262 bp, 17 predicted proteins | sample TNRBio252014_DNA_FD_185870 | JGI IMG/M metagenome (GOLD analysis project Ga0209573, IMG submission 185870) | Wastewater treatment Type I Accumulibacter community from EBPR Bioreactor in Madison, WI, USA - TNR Reactor_6/25/2014_ DNA (SPAdes)... | ecosystem: Engineered > Bioreactor > EBPR >...
TTATCTTTATTTTGCTAAGGTTTCAGCCTTCCTGAATCCTCCGGATTCAGTCACTCCCGGTATTCATCCCAGTGCTGTGATTGAAGAAAGTGCGTATATTGACCCTGGGGCTTATATTGGCCCGAATGTGGTAGTCGGAGCAGATTCCAGGGTAGGGGCAGGCAGTGCGGTAATGGCAGGATGCTGCATTGGCTCTAGAGTAGTCATAGAGGACAATACTCTTCTGCATCCACATGTGGTGGTATATAACAATTGCATACTGGGAAGCAGGGTGATTGTACACTCTGGTGTCATCATTGGCGGGGACGGGTTCGGCCTGGCCATGGATAAAGGCCGTTGGCTGAAAATTCCCCAGATCGGACGCGTAGTTATCGGTGATGATGTGGAAATCGGTGCGAATACAACCATAGACCGTGGAGCACTGGACGATACTGTGATTGAGGAAGGGGTCAAGCTGGATAACCTGATTCAGGTAGCGCACAATGTCCGTATCGGCGCTCATACTGCCATTGCCGGATGTGTGGGGATAGCAGGTAGCGCGGTTATTGGGCGCCATTGTCGCATTGGCGGCGGCACTGGTATTCTGGGGCATACCCAGATCGGGGATCATGTAGAGATCTCTTCTTATACGATGATCGGAAAATCCATTCGTGAGCCTGGTACCTACACTGGAATTTTTCCATTCAGTTCGCATGAGACGTGGCGCAAAAATGCGGCCCAGCTGCGCCATCTGGATGAACTGGCAAATAAACTGAAAGCACTGCAGCATGAGGTGGAAACATTGAGGAAGGAAGGTTCATGAGCACGGACACTCAAATGGATATATACGAGGTTCTGAAATATTTGCCGCATCGATTCCCTTTTTTGCTGGTTGATCGCGTGTTGTCGTGCGAGCCTGGCAAGGATATCGTGGCTGTTAAAAATGTTACGATCAATGAGCCATTTTTTAACGGTCATTTTCCACATCATCCGGTCATGCCTGGGGTATTGACCATTGAAGCGATGGCACAGGCTGCGATTATTCTCGCATTCAAGACACGGGATTCCAAACCGGACGACAAGTCGGCGTATTATTTTGTCGGCATTGACGGAGCGCGTTTCAAAAAGCCGGTAACTGCGGGTGATCAGTTAATACTGAAAGCATCGTTTATTCGAAATATGCGCGGTTTGTGGAAATTTTCGACTACTGCCGAAGTTGACGGGCACACAGTGGCAGAGGCCGAATTAATGTGTACAGTGCGTGAACTGTAATGCATCATCCGACGGCTCTTATCCATCCGGACGCCAAGCTGGCAAACAATGTTGAGGTAGGTGCATATTCAATCATTGGTCAGCATGTCGAGATTGGCGAAAATACGCATATCGGACCTCATGTTGTGATCGACGGGCATACCAGAATTGGGAAGAACAACTGTATTTTTCAGTTCTGTTCGCTGGGGGAAATCCCGCAGGACAAGAAATACGCAGGGGAGCCGACTCGGCTGGAAATTGGTGATAACAACACCATTCGTGAATTTTGTACATTTAATATTGGTACTTCACAGGATGCCGGGGTAACGCGGGTAGGGAATCATAACTGGATCATGGCGTATGTGCATCTGGCACATGACTGCCAGGTTGGCAGTCATACAATATTTGCCAACAACGCATCATTGGCCGGACACGTCAGGATTGAAGACTACGCAATTCTGGGCGGGTTTTCCCTGGTACACCAGTTCTGTCAAATTGGCATGCACGCAATCACCGGGATGGGGGCTGCGCTTTCTCAGGATGTTCCCCCCTATGTCACCGCCGCAGGAAACCCGACCGCTCCTCATGGTATCAACTCTATCGGGTTGAAGCGGCGTGGATTTTCAGATGCCGCGATCATGGCCATTAAACGCGCTTATAAAACCCTGTACAGATCCAGCCTGTCCTTGGAGCAGGCGAAGGCAGAAATTTCCGAGCAGGCGGATAAATATCCAGAGTTGCATGTATTGCTTGATTTCCTCGGCCGTTCGCAACGCGGTATCCTACGTTAACTTTGTTATATGACACAGCCAGTAAAAGTGATCGGTATTGTTGCCGGTGAAGCTTCTGGAGATTTGCTTGCCAGTCATCTGATGGAAGAGCTGAAACGGGTTGTGCCTGGCGTACGCTTTGTCGGTATCGGCGGCCCCAGAATGCAGGCAATCGGCATGCAAGTATTGTTTCCACTGGAGAAGCTTGCGGTTCGCGGATATGTTGAAGTGCTCAGGCATTTGTTTGAAATTATGGGGATACGCCGCAAGCTCCAGGCGTATTTCAGCGATCATCCGCCGGATGTTTTCATTGGAGTGGATGCACCGGATTTTAACCTGGGTCTTGAGTCAAAGCTTAAGGAGCGCGGGATTCCAACAGTGCATTATGTCAGTCCGTCTATCTGGGCATGGCGCGGTGAGCGAATTCACAAGATCAGGAAAGCGGTGACGCACATGCTTGCACTGTTTCCTTTTGAAGCACCGCTATATGAGCAAGCTGGTATTCCGGTAACATATGTAGGTCACCCTCTTGCTGAAATATTGCCTGAGAGGCCGGATAGGGACGCGATACGAAAAGAGATGCGCTTGCCGGTAAAAGGCAAAGTATTTGCATTTCTCCCGGGGAGTCGTCAGAGTGAAGTAAGGCAGCTGGCTGCAACTTATATTGATACTGCAAGACTGATTCTGAAAACTTTGCCTGAGGCGATTTTTCTAGTACCTCTGGCGACGAGTGAAACACATCATATTTTTATGGAAATCCTGCGGCATTGCGGCGGCCAGGATTTGCCCTTCCGGATCCTGTTTGGTCATGCCCACGAAGCGATTACTGCTTCAGATGTGGTACTGGTTGCTTCAGGTACTGCCACACTTGAGGTTGCGCTGCTCAAGCGCCCCATGGTGATTACCTACAAAATGCCAGCCCTGTCTTACTGGTTTTTGAAAACAAAGGCGTACCAGCCTTATTTTGGATTGCCGAACATTCTTTCCGGGAAATTTATAGTGCCGGAATTACTGCAAAATGAGGCTACTCCTGAAAACCTTGCACAAGCGCTGCTAAACTGGGTTTTCAACAGGCAAGCCGTTGCCGAACTGGAGTCAATACTTATCAATATGCATACACTGTTACGGCAGGGCAATGCTCATAAAGCGGCACATGCCATCCTGCCATATCTGGGGTTGCAGAATGAAGGTTCCAGATGAAGCCGTCGCTACTAGTCTGCGGTGTGGATGAATCTGGTCGCGGTCCGCTGGCGGGCCCCGTCTTTGCCGCAGCGGTTATTCTGGATGATTCCCACCCAATATTGGGACTGGACGATTCAAAAAAGCTCAGTGAAAAGCAACGTAACCATCTGGCCCTGGAAATCAAACAACATGCTATAGACTGGGCGATAGCAGAGGCTTCTGTTCAGGAAATTGATACAGTAAATATTTTTCATGCCAGCCTGTTGGCCATGCGCCGAGCTGTAGAAAAATTGCAGCTCCGCCCGCAAGAAGTTCTTGTGGATGGTTTGCATTGCCCGGATACCGGCATACCAAGCCGTGCTATTGTGAAGGGGGATAGTAGTGTCGCTTCGATTTCTGCAGCTTCTATTTTGGCTAAGACTGCGCGCGATGCTACGATGCTGTTGCTGCATGACACATTTCCGCAGTACGGGTTCGCCGCTCATAAAGGGTATGCTACTAAGATTCATTTGGCAGCATTAAAAAAATATGGAGCAACCCATGAACACAGGAACAGTTTCAGGCCGGTAAGAGAAATCCTGCAACAGGGAATGAAAGATTGATGAGTTTTTTAAAATTTTTCCATGTCCTGGCAGTGGTAATCTGGGTGGGGGGGATGTTCTTTGCCTATATGATACTGCGTGCTGCCGCTGCGGAAATACTCCAACCGCCGGACCGGCTGCGTCTCTGGGATAATGTGTTTGCACGTTTTTTTAACTGGGTGTGGCTGTCAGTCATTATTTTGTTGATCACTGGTTTCTGTATGGTTTTTTTGCATGGCGGATTGGCCCATGTCTCCAGCCATGTTCATCTGATGGCCCTGTTTGGCATGGGGATGGTGTCAATCTTCATATATGTGTTTTTTCTTAGTTTTAGGCGCTTCAGGTTAAAGGTTGCTTCTCAGGATTGGCCAGGATCAGGGGCGATGTTGGCCACCATACGCAGATTGGTCGGCTTGAATCTGGTTATTGGTCTGTCTACCATTGCGACAGCAGTGCTGGGGGGAGCAGCTGGCATATAGAAATACCCTATATCGTTTTTTTGGGCAACAGCCGGAAATTGGCTCCACAGGATTTTCGGGTAAAATAAAAAACTGTGTAACTTCATTTTAAAGGTATTTTAATGTACAAGATCGCAGCAAGTATTATTTCTGCCAATTTCGCCAAACTTGGAGAGGAAATTGTCGATGTCCTGGATTCCGGGGTAGACATTATTCACCTGGAAGTGATGAACAGGCATTTTGTGCCTACGTACAAGAATGGTCTGAAGGCGTGTGCGGCCATTCGACCCATCACACAAGCACCAATCGAAGTACATTTGACGAGCGGGTACAATGTGGATCAGTCTCTTACTGACCTGGTTCCTGCTTACGCCAAGGCAGGTGCGAACATCATTACTTTTCATCCGGAAGCTGCGGACCGGGATGAATATAATCTTCCGTCTTTTGACAACATCGAACGTGTCGTGGATTTAATACATGAGAATGGTTGCAAGGCCGGGCTGGCCATGAATCCCGTTACCCCATTCAGTTATTTTGACCACGTGATCGGCAAGCTGGATGTTCTTCTGATCATGTCCAAACAGACCGGCCTGATTGTTGGACAAAAATTTATTCCTGCAACGCTTGATAAAGTGCGCACGGCGCGTAAAAAGATCAATGATAGCGGTCGCAACATTGCGCTGGAAGTGCATGGTGATGTGAATCTGGGTAATATTGCAGAAGTCGCCAGAGCCGGGGCCGATACCTTTGTGGTAGGGACTGCCATATATGAGGCATCCAGGAATACGGATCCGAATCATTATGATTCTATAGTTGCTTCCCTGCGCACAGAACTGGCTAAAGCAGTTTGATGGATACTGGATGCTTGTGGGAACCGGACTATATCTTCTGTTTTCGATAGCAGTATGCAGGGCAAGTTTGAGAGTTTTTTATTTAATGTTAGATGCGGTGGTTATGTAGACCTAAGAACCTGCCTGGGGTAAGTGTGCGTGTATGCAGGTCTTGGATGACCGTTGCAGTGTGCCGACATTTATATGAGGATGAGACTATAAATATTTAGGGGGGATGCCGTTACCCGCGTGATTTTTTCATGGCATGCTGCGCTTCCCGGAGTGCGTCTCTTTCGCGCTCGGTATCACGCTTGTCGTGCATTTTTTTCCCTTTTGCAAGACCGAGCTCCACTTTGATAAGCCCGCCTTTAAAATGCAGGTTCAATGGCATCAGGGTATATCCGGCGCGCTGCACCTTGCTGATCAGCTTGTTAATTTCGGCTGCATGCAGCAGAAGCTTACGCGTACGAACGGGGTCAGGATGTATGTGGGTGGAAGCAGTGGGCAATGGGCTGATGTGCGAACCGAAGAGATACAGGGCGCCATCTTTCACTGTAATATACGCTTCTTTCAGATTGGCGCGTCCGGCACGGATTGCTTTGACTTCCCATCCCTCCAGGATGATACCTGCTTCATAGCGATCTTCGATGAAGTAGTCATGGAATGCTTTTTTATTTTGAACTATGCTCATAATTGACATATTTTACCAGCTTTGCACGGATGTACTGCTAGAATGGCTTTGGTTGAGAAATTAGTGCTGGTTCCCTACAGTGCGGAACAAATGTTCGTGCTGGTTGATAATGTTGAAGATTATCCGCATTTTTTGCCTTGGTGTGGTGGAGCCAGCGTTACCTCGGTAGACGGAAGTACCGTACATGCGACGGTCCATATCAATTATCATCATATAAAGCAGAGTTTTACCACTGAGAATGTGCGCCAGACACCCCATCACATCGAAATGACGCTGAAAGACGGTCCATTCAAGCATCTTGACGGAGACTGGCATTTTATACCGCTTTCGGAAGCTGCCTGTAAAATAGAATTCCAGTTGCATTATGAATTTTCAAACAAATTGCTGGAAAAAGTGTTCGGCCCAATTTTTCACTACATAGCCAATAGCTTTGTAGATGCCTTTGTGCATCGTGCTGAAACAATCTATTCAGAAAAAATCGATTAAATGACAGGAAAGAAGGGAATACAGATTGATCAGGAATCCGGCCTTTTGCGCCGAGGAGAAGAATTGCTTTCGAGAATAAGAAACCGGTTTTACCCGACTGGAATAAAGCCTCAGGTTCTCGGCTTTGAACGTCTATCCGGATGGATGGAGTGGGTGAGAATATTTATGGTTGCTAAATGTTAGATTACGATTTGCATTGTCACTCAATTTTTTCGGACGGACTCCTGTCGCCAACAGCCCTGGTTGCCCGAGCAGCGGAACGTGGGGTTAAATTTCTTGCCCTGACTGACCATGACGATCTTTCTGGGTTAACTGAAGCGTCTGATGCAGCTAAACAGTATGGCATGCAGTTCATAAATGGCGTGGAAATTTCCGTGACCTGGCGTAGCCATACCCTGCACATTATTGGCCTGCACATCGATCCATCACACAGGCCGCTGACAGAAGGTTTACGCAGTATCCGAGACGGTCGGGGCGCTCGTGCGCAGCTGATGGCCGATTCACTGGCTAAATCCGGCATTCACGGGTCGTTGGAGGGGGCTTACCGGTATGCAGGCAACCGCGGCATGATCGGCCGTACCCACTTTGCCCGGTTTCTGGTTGAACAAGGCCACTGCAGGGATGTGCGTAGCGTATTCAAGAATTATCTGGTAAAAAATAAACCCGGATATGCGGCGCATCACTGGGCTTCCCTGCAGGATGCGGTAAGCTGGATCAGCGGCAGCGGCGGATTTCCCGTGCTGGCGCACCCAGGCCGTTATACTGTGGCCCGCAAGGGAATGGGACAGAAAACCATGCGCGAATTGCTGGCCGAGTTTATCAATTTGGGCGGACAAGGAATCGAGGTGGTATGCGGCAGCCATACGCCGGAACAGTATGTCGAGTTTGCCCGTTATGCCAAGGAATTTAATTTGCTGGCCTCTTGCGGATCTGACTTTCACGGCCCAGGAGAAAGCTACCGGGATTTGGGACGCCTGCCCGATTTTCCTCTGGATTGCCGTCCCATATGGTTGGCGTGGGAAGCGAAACGCTAACCATGTCGCAGTTTTTTACTATACACGCAGCCAATCCACAGTCCAGATTGATAAAGCAGGCTGTCGTCCTGCTGAGAAATGGGGCAGTGATTGCCTATCCGACCGATTCCTGTTATGCCCTTGGTTGTTGCCTTGGGGATAAGAATGCCGTGGAACGCATCCGGAAAATACGTGGCGTGGATGATAAACACCACATGACGATGGTTTGCCGTGACCTGTCCCAGCTGGCTCATTACGCCAGGGTGAGCAATATTCAGTTTCGCATGTTGAAGAATAACACTCCAGGAAGTTATACCTTTATCCTTGAGGCAACCAAGGAAGTTCCAAAGCGCCTGCAGCATCCCCGGCGTAGTACGATCGGGGTCCGTATTCCTGAGCATCCGGTTGTATTGGCATTGCTGGAAGAGCTGGGCGAACCGCTAATCAGTTCCACCCTGATTATGCCTGATGAAGAATTTGCTTTGAATGATCCAGAACAGATTCGGGAGCGTTTGCAGCATCAGGTCGATCTGGTAGTAGATAGTGGTGCTGTTGGATTGGATCCAACCACTGTGATAGACCTGACCCAGGATATTCCAGTGGTTGTAAGATCGGGAAAAGGCGATGTTTCGCCATTTATAATCGAGAAATAAATGCAGGCTGAACAGCTGATACAGACTATTGCAATTGCGGCGATTCCGGTTTTGTTTGCCATTACCCTACACGAGGCGGCGCATGGTTATGTTGCCCGGCATTTTGGGGATATGACAGCCTATAATCAGGGGCGCATCAGCTTGAACCCGATTCGCCATATTGATCCTGTGGGTACAATTTTCTTGCCACTGCTGACATTATGGATGGGCGGTATTCTGTTCGGGTGGGCCAGACCTGTCCCGGTGAATTTTTCCGCATTGCGCCGCCCCAAGCAGGATATGCTGTGGGTTGCATCTGCCGGTCCGGTTGCCAATTTGTTCATGGCTTTATTCTGGGCCCTTCTTGCCAGGCTTGCATTGACACTGCACGGAAATTACTTTGCTGAACCGTTATTGCAGATGGCGCAGATCGGGATCAAAATCAACGTGGTATTAATGGTGCTGAATCTGCTGCCGCTCCCGCCTCTGGATGGCGGGCGCATGGCAGTGAGCCTGCTGCCGCACCGGCTGGCTCTGACCCTGGCGAGAGTAGAACCATATGGCATGTTTGTTTTGATTTTTCTTGCGGTTACGCCTGTTTTGGGATGGATCCTGGGCCCGCCCGTGATGGGATTGATTCAGTTAATTAATTTTATTTTCGGACTTTAAAGTAAAAATTATGTTTGTTGATCGTGTTTTATCAGGCATGAGACCAACCGGTAGTCTGCACCTTGGACATTATCATGGTGTTTTGAAAAACTGGGTGAAAATGCAGCAGGAATACGAGTGCTATTTTTTTGTTGCAGACTGGCATGCGCTGACTACGCATTATGATTCCCCCAAAATCATTGAAGAAAGCGTGTGGAATATGGTCATTGACTGGCTGGCGGTTGGAGTGGACCCGAGCCGGGCAACACTGTTCATTCAATCCAGGGTTCCCGAGCATGCCGAGCTGCATCTTCTGCTTTCCATGATTACTCCGCGTGGCTGGCTGGAACGTGTTCCGACCTATAAGGACCAGCAGGAAAAACTGTCTGACAAGGATTTGGGCACATATGGATTTCTCGGCTACCCGCTATTGCAAAGCGCGGATATCCTCATTTATCGTGCCACCCAGGTACCGGTAGGCGAAGATCAGGTGCCACACATCGAGTTCACGCGAGAAATTGCGCGCAGGTTTAACCACATTTACGGTCGTGAGCCGGATTTTGAAGAAAAAGCACAGGCTGCTGTCAGGAAAATGGGGAACAAAAATGCAAAACTGTATAATGAGTTCCGTCTTCGTTACCAGGAGCAGGGGGATGATGAGGCGTTGCACCTTGCAAGGTCATTGCTGGAAGAACAGCAGAATCTTGGTGCGGCTGATCGCGAGAGACTGTTTGGCTATCTCGAAGGCTGCGGAAAAATGATTTTATCCGAGCCGCATGCCATGCTCACTGCAGCTTCCAAAATGCCTGGGCTGGACGGGCATAAAATGTCCAAATCCTACAATAATACAATCAGTCTGCGTGAGGACGAGGCCAGCGTCACAAAAAAAATCCGCACCATGCCTACCGATCCGGCGCGCGTGCGTCGAACCGACCCCGGCAATCCTGATCACTGTCCGGTGTGGCAGCTACATCAGGTCTATTCGGGTGAAGACACCAGAAACTGGGTGCAGCAGGGATGCAGGAGTGCATCCATAGGATGCATCGAATGCAAGCAGCCAGTGGTTGATGCAGTGCTGGCGGAGCAAAGGCCGATGCGTGAGCGAGCCCAGCTATTTTTGGAGGATCCTGCCTTGGTGCGCAGCATTATTTCAGAGGGAAGCGATAAGGCACGCCGGCTGGCAGCCGAGACGATGAGAGAGGTACGCGAAGCGATGGGGCTTGCTTACCGTTGATCCAGTGAACATGCCACTCTCTGGTCTATCAGTCAGGTACTCGTAAAGCATGGGAATTCAGGAGCAACCCTCAGGGAATGTGCAGGGATTTCATATTCATGGCGAGCCATTGCTGGAACTGCCACACGATCTCTACATTCCTCCGGATGCCTTGGAAATCGTTCTTGAGACTTTCCATGGCCCCCTGGATTTATTGCTGTACTTGATTCGCAGGCATAATCTGGATGTGCTCGATATTCCCATGGCTCAGCTTACCCGGCAATATATGGTCTATATTGAGATCATGCAGCGCAACCGCCTGGAGCTGGCCGCCGAATATTTGCTGATGGCTGCGGTGCTGATGGAGATTAAATCACGCATGCTGTTGCCACGTCCTCCGAAAGAAAAGGATGCGGAAGAAGAGGATCCGCGTGCTGAGCTGATGCGTCGCCTGCTGGAATACGAGCGGATCAAGATGGCTGCGAAAAAACTGGATGAACTGCCGCAGGCCGGGCGCGATTTTCAACTGGTTCAGGTTGTAATCAAACGGGTTACAGCGCAAAATTTGCCGAATCTTACTGCGGAAGATCTGCAGCAAGCCTGGATGACTTTGCTGGGACGCGCCAAGCGGAATATTCATCATAAGATTCGCCGTGAGGAATTGTCTGTGCGCGAACAAATGACCCGGGTGTTAAGCTTGTTGCGGCATGGCGAGTTTGAGCCCTTTGCGAATCTTTTTGATATAAAGGATGGCATTGCGTCCTTGGTGGTGACTTTTATTGCAATTCTGGAGCTGGCCAAGGAAACACTGGTCGAAATTATGCAAACAGAAACCTTGGGATGTATCTATGTCCGGGCAAGCAGAAGCCTTATCTCAGAGTAAAGGGACAAATGCGCTGCCGGATGCTGCGCAATTCAGGAAAATCCTGGAGGCTGCCCTGTTGACCTCCACGGAGCCACTGTCGCTGGTGGAACTGAAAAAACTAAGCGATTTTCCACTGGAAAGCCGTTTTATTGAACAGAGCCTGGAACAGCTGGCACAGGAATATGCAGAAAAGGGAGTGGAACTCAACCGGGTAGCAAATGGCTGGCGTTTTCGGGCGCGGCCAGAAATGCAGCCTTACCTGGACCGTCTTTGTCCGCAGAAACCTCCCCGCTATTCTCGGGCAGTTATGGAGACCCTCGCGATCATTGTTTACCGCCAGCCGGTGACGCGCGGTGATATTGAGGAAATACGCGGTGTTGCGGTATCTTCGCAAATTCTGAAAACACTGGAGATGCGTGGCTGGATTGAGATAATCGGCACGCGCGATGTTCCGGGAAAACCCGCTTTGTTCGCTACCACTAAAAAATTTCTGGATGATCTCAATCTGCGTTCTTTGCAGGAACTGCCGTCGCTGGAAGAAATCAGTGTCCTTCTCGAACAGGACGAAGCGTGAATGGCACGTGCGAACTGAGTCATGAAATTCATTCATTCCCGCAGCAATCCTTTTTTTAAAGAGTTGCTCAGGCTGGCGGGCTCGGCACGTTATCGCCGGAAAATCCGGCAGACCTTACTGGATGGCACCCATCTGTTACAGGCTTATCATCAGTTCTGCAACCAGCAACCGCTATATATGATTCTGACGGAAGATTCCATGCAGAATCAGGAGGTAACGAATTTACTGGACCTGTTTCCTGATGTGCCGCGTTTGCAACTGGATGCCGGGCTGTTTGCCGATCTGTCCGAACTGAAATCGACCAGTAGAATTCTTTCCCTCATTCCGTTGCCGCTTGTCCCGAGCATTCCGGTAGAAAACAGCTTTTCCCTGCTACTGGAGGATGTTCAGGATCCAGGGAATATGGGTTCCATTCTACGCTCTGCGGCAGCAGCAGGCTGCAATGCGATGTATTTATCCCGAGGGTGTGCGGATGTATGGTCACCCAGAGTTCTGCGCGCGGGGATGGGCGGACATTTCGCACTATCCATCCACGAGTCCATGGACTTGCATGCAATTGCGGCTGCATTCCAGGGGAATATTTTTGCTATGGAAGTGAATGCAGCGGCCTGCCTGTATGATTGCTGTCTTCGCGGCAATATTGCCTTTGCCATCGGAAATGAAGGGGCAGGCCTGTCAGACAGCCTGCGGGCCATAATAGGCCAGCATATCACCATTCCCATGCCGGGCCGCTGCGAATCGTTGAATGTTGCTGCGGCCACAGCAATATGTCTGTTCGAAGCAGTAAGGCAGCGCAGAGGTTCATGATCCGCTTCACCTGCTTGGGAACGGCAGGGCCAGCTGAAAATCTGCAGCCAACAGGAACGAATGGTAGCCATATTCCCAGTTAGGGATCGCACAGAATCATGAACATGCTTGCTTTGATCAGTTTTGGTTGTTATAGTGAAAACGGTTTAGGTGATTACAGGAGTAAAACCCTAACGCCGCGGGCGTTTCTTAATGGAAGGAACTGGATCATGAATATGCCAGAAGTAAAAACTTCAGGAAATACGTTTGGAGTGACAACCGCAACAGTGGATATTTCAAAGGAGAAGCTCATGGATGATTTGAGAGTCGTAGTTGCAGATGCAGAGGAGTTGCTGAAGGCAACTGCCAATCAGACAGGGGAACGAATAGCGGCAGCGCGGGCCAAGGCAGGGGAATCCTTGCAGGCTGCAAAGGAACGTCTGGGTAGCGCTCAGGTTGCAGTAGTTGAAAAAACCAAGGCAGCTGCCACTGCGACCGACAATTATGTGCATGTTCACCCCTGGCAGGCCGTGGGTATTGCCGCGGCGGTAGGCCTTCTTCTGGGCGCCATTATTTCCCGTCGCTGACGGCTGCTTCGGAATCCTGAGACTCGGGATTCCGGATCTGGGAATACACGGATAATGAGATCCCCGTTAAACCAGCGGGAAGACGCATTTTCTGAATAATCCTTGATCGTTGTACATGGCCTGTATTTTTTCCGGCAATCTTCTTGTTTTGCCGGGAAAATCGGTTCTTCACGTAGATCTTCGGGCTTGCACTGTTTTTCTATGTTCCCTGCAGGGGATGCGCACTGAAAATACCAGTTTACGGCGGGACGTCGTCTGCCGCCATTTGAAACAGTTAATGGCATTGCAGTCTGGGCTGGTTGTATCTTTATCTGCGCCTCTGGCGCGCAGTTTAGCGGCCTGAGCATGGCCAGACAGGATGGCAAATGACACCCACTGCTATGAACAAACTTGCATTGAACCTCACCCCTGAGCGTAAACGCAGGTTGTTATCGGCGGGCCGGATTGCTGCTATTGTCTTTATTGTTTTTTGCGCTCTTCTGTTTTTTGTTGGCCCCCCCATAGTCAAATCTTTCGTAGCCAAAAAAATTGGCGAAGAAATCGGGCGACGGGTAGATTTCGGCGAAGTCTCGATCAATCCCTTCGGTCTGACGGCAACGATACGTGACATCTCCGTCTATGAACCGGATCAGCGGGCAAAGATCCTGGCCATAGATGAACTTCATGCCAACCTTTCTACGGCCAGCATTATCCATCTGGCGCCAGTAGTGAACGAAATCCGGATCGGAAAACCGGTTGTGCGCATCGTCCGTACCGGGGAAAATCTTTTCAATTTCTCTGACATCGTAAACAGGATTCTGGAGAAACTGGCTAAACAGAAGCCGGATGAACCCCCTTCGTACTTTTCGTTTAATAATATCAGTATCCAGCAAGGACGCATCGATTATGACGATCGCGTGCTGAAATCACGCCATGCCATTTCCGATCTGAATTTGTCCATCCCGTTTCTATCCAATTTACCGCACAATGTCGAAATTTTCACATTGCCTGCCTTCAGCGCGAAGATCAATGGCACTCCACTTGTGATCAAGGGGAAATCCAAACCCTTTACATCGTCCATTGAAACTTTCGTACAGATCAATCTTGATGGTCTGGCGCTTCCGGCGTACATGCCTTTTGTTCCGATACCGCTTAATTTCGAGCTGACTTCCGGTCTGCTGGATACGCGCCTGAACCTTGGTTTTGAACAGACAAGCAGCTCGAAAAAGGTTGTTCTCAGTGGACAGGCCGGTATACGCAAGTTGCATCTGAAGGAAAAATCAGGAGCACCGCTGATTCAATGGAACAAACTGTCGGTTGTGCTGGACAGAGTGGAACCTTTGAACAATCTGGTAAGGTTGCGTCAGATCAAACTGGAAGGGCCTGACATAGAAGTAAGCCGGATGAAGGATGGTTCCTTTAATTTGCTGCATGCGTTCAAACTGCCTGCAACAGGGCGGGACAGCAAACCGGCCGCCTCCAGACCAACTCCTGAAAAATCGCAGCCCCAGCCGTTTGTGTTTTCGCTTGAGCGTGCCGAAATTGTGAACGGGCGTTTGAGTTGGGGAGATGGAACAACCGATCCTGCCTTCGGCCCGGCGGCGCTGGTGGTCAAGCGCCTGGATGCAAGCCTGTCCAAGCTACGCACCGACATTGATTTCCCTGCGCAGATTGATGTCCGGATGGAAACGGAAGCGGGCGAGATTCTGAGCCATCAGGGATCTTTATCATTCCGCC
>Ga0209573_1004296_pt1 | contig 14258 bp, 11 predicted proteins | sample TNRBio252014_DNA_FD_185870 | JGI IMG/M metagenome (GOLD analysis project Ga0209573, IMG submission 185870) | Wastewater treatment Type I Accumulibacter community from EBPR Bioreactor in Madison, WI, USA - TNR Reactor_6/25/2014_ DNA (SPAdes)... | ecosystem: Engineered > Bioreactor > EBPR >...
CGGATTTGAGGAGCGGCTCGCCACGGCCAAACCCGATTTCCGGAAGGTCCCCTACATTCCCGAAGTGCGCGAGGTGAGCTGGACCAATCACCTCAGCGTCGAAGCGAACGAGATCTCCGCCCGCCTCGAAGCCAAAGCCCATCAGGGGCCGCCTCCCACCGAATGGGTCAAAGCCGACTGGCGCGAACGCATGGAAGACGCCGTCTGGGCCCTCGTGAACGCGCCTGAAATGGCCTTTGTGCCGTGACCATCGAGGAAGCGGCGGGACGCCGCTTCTACTTTACCCGTGACCCCTTCCCCATGAAACGCCGCCAGTTCCTCCAACACTCCGCCTCCCTCGCCGCGCTAGGTGGGATCGAGCCGCTCCTGGCCGCCGGAGCGAAACCTGATTTCCCCAAGGGCAAGGCCGAGCATTGCATCCTTCTCTGGCTCGGAGGTGGGCCGGCCCAGGTCGATACCTTCGATCCCAAACCGCTCGGTGATCCGAAGGCGAAGAAGGCCGGCAGCGCCTACCCGGCGATCGATACCGCGGTTCAGGGGGTCAGGATCTGCGAGCACTTCCCCGAGCTCGCCAAACGGATGGACCGCGCCACCGTCCTGCGCACCCTCACCCACGACGTTATCGACGAACACGCTGCGGCCGTGAACTTCATGCACACCGGGCGCCCCGTCAGCGGCACTGTCGTCTATCCCTCGATCGGATCGGTCGTGTCGCACGAGCTGGGTGCGGGACAGGACGGCGTGCCCGCCTACATCCTCGCCAGCTATCCGAGCGTGTCGCGCGGGGCCGGATTTCTGGGTCCGAAACACAGCTACCTTTACCTCATCGATACCGAAAAAGGTCCCGCCGGACTCACCCGCGCCCCCGGCATCACCAATGCGCGCCAGGCGCGGCGTGACACCCTGCTTGCCAAAGTCCGTGAAACCGCAAGGGAGAGCCGCGACGCCGCCGATCCCGTGATCGCCTACGACACCCTGATCGCCGAGAGCCACCAACTCGCGAGCGGGGATTTCGCCAAGGCCTTTGATCTGAAATCCGAACCCGCCGCTCTGCGCGAACGCTACGGAGCCGAATTCGGCCAGCGTTGTCTCCTCGGTCGTCGCCTCTTGCAACAGGGCGTGCGTTTCGTCGAGATCCTCGACAACCTCAATTTCACCAACGGCACCGGCTGGGACACCCACAACGAGGGACAGGTGAAACAGCACGAGCTGATCCGCGGTCTCGACCAAGCTCTTTCCTCCCTCATGGACGACCTCGAGGCGCACGGTCTCCTCGACAAAACCCTCATCTGCGTCGCGGGCGAGTTCGGGCGTCCCTCCGAATTCGACGGCGGCGGTGGACGCGGCCACCAGGGCTCCGTCTTCTCTGTGCTCATGGTCGGGGGCGGTCTCGCCCACAAGGGGGCGATCGGCGTCACCGATGAAGCCTCGAAGGTGGCGGTGGAGCGTCCCATCTCCGTGCCCGACTGGCACGCGACGATCTACCACTCCCTCGGGATCGATTATCAAAAAGATCTATTCGACGGCGACCGCCCCGTGCCCATCGTCGATCGAGGCACGGCGATCCGGGAGTTGTTCGTTTAGTTTGGAGAGGCGGAGGATCAAGGGTCACAAGAAATTTCTTTGACTTTCCCCCCACGGAACGGAGCATTCGGCCGATTCCTCTCGTAACCTCTTCTATGCACAAAACCGTCATCATCGGGGCCGGCGGCGTCGGCAACGTCGTCGCCCACAAATGCGCGCAGGACGCCGCGACCTTCGGGGAAATCTGGCTGGCGAGCCGCACCCTCGAAAAATGCGACGCCATTGCCGCGGACATCAAGGCCGCCACCGGCGTCACCATCAAGACCGCGAAGCTCGATGCCGACAACGTCGCCGAGGTCGTCGCCTTTCTCAAAGAGGTGCAGCCGACCTTGCTCCTCAACATCGCCCTTCCTTACCAGGATCTCACCCTCATGGACGCCTGTCTCGAGGCCGGAGTCCACTACCTCGACACCGCCAACTACGAGCCGCAGGACACCGCGAAGTTCGAATACAAATGGCAGTGGGCCTACCGGGAGAAGTTTGAAAAGGCCGGGCTCACCGCCATCCTCGGATCGGGCTTCGATCCCGGCGTCACCAATGCCTACTGCGCCTACGCGCTGAAACACTACTTCGACGAGATCGAGACTGTCGACATCCTCGACGCCAATGCCGGCGATCACGGTCTGCCTTTCGCCACGAACTTCAATCCAGAGATCAACCTTCGCGAGATCACCGCGAACGGCCGTTATTGGGAGAACGGCGAGTGGAAGGAAACCCAGCCGCTCGAAATCGGTCTCGACTACCCCTTCCCCGACGACCAGGTCGGCACGCGCAAGATCTACCTCCTCTATCACGAGGAACTCGAAAGCCTCGCCCAGAACCTGCCCGGGCTGAAGCGGATCCGCTTCTGGATGACCTTTTCCGACAACTACATCAAGCACCTCACCGTGCTCAAGAACGTCGGCATGACCTCGATCGAGCCGATCGATTACGAGGGGAAGCAGATCATTCCGATCCAGTTTCTCAAGGCCATCCTCCCCGATCCTGCCTCGCTCGGGCCACTCACCAAGGGCAAGACCTGCATCGGCTGCCTCATCACCGGCAAACTCAAGGGCAGCGGCGAGACCGCGACGAAGTTCATCTACAATGTCTGCGACCACCAGGAGTGCTACACCGAGGTGAAGAGCCAAGCGATCAGCTACACCGCCGGCGTGCCTGCGATGATCGGCGGTCGCCAGATGCTTTCCGGGGTGTGGCTCAAGCCGGGCGTCTGGAACGTCGAGGAACTCGATCCCGATGGCTTCATGGCCGACTGCAACGAGTGGGGCCTGCCCTGGCAGGTGATCGATGCGGAGCCGCTCGTGATTCCGTGATCATCTGGCTACCTCTTTCATCCATCCCCAACGGCACACCCCGATCGAAGGCATTCAAACTACCGTCAGGATCCGTGTTGATCCGTGTCCATCCGTGGTCCGAACCTCTCCTTCGCCGATGAGCCTCCACCATCGCGACGACACCTACCGGATCGTTGGCTGTGCGATGGAAGTCCTGAATACGCTTGGACCCGGCCTGAACGAAAAACCCTACGAAAACGCCCTCGCCGTCGAATTCCGACTCGCGGGCATCGATTTCAAACAGCAGCAGCCCTTTCCCGTCCTTTACAAGGGGCGCGTCGTCGGTGAATGCATTCCAGACTTGATCGTTCTCGGAAAAATCGTGGTGGAGGCAAAGACGGTCGCAGCGATCGGAGATTCCGAAATCGGGCAAATGCTCACCTACTTGAAAGTGACGGGGCATCAGGTAGGAATGATCTTCAACTTCAAAAATCCGAAGTTGGAATGGGAACGAGTCGTTCGATGATCCCTCTTCTTGATTTGGACCACGGATGAACACGGATCAACACGGATACCCTGACTGACGCACTCCATTTTTTTCGAACCCATGTCCGACCATCCCTCCACCGGCCTCTACCGCGGCGACGTCCCGAGCCTCCTTGCCGCCTTCGAGCGTAGCGGACTCGACACACCATCTTATGTCCTCGACCAGACCCTCTTTCGTCGGAATGGCGAGATCCTGAAACGGGTCCAGGACGAGACCGGCGCGAAGATCCTACTCGCCCAGAAGGCGTTCGCCTGCTTCGGGCTTTACCCCTTGCTGCGCGACTACCTCGTTGGCACCGCCGCGAGCGGACTGCACGAGGCCCGGCTCGGGCACGAGGAATTCGGCGGCGAAGTGCACGTCTTCTCTCCGGCCTACAAGCCGGCCGAGATGACTGCGGTGCTGAAGATCGCCGATCACCTCGTCTTCAATTCGCTGAGCCAATGGCATCACTACCGGGATGAGGTGCTCGCGGCCGGGCCGCGTGTCTCCGCCGGACTCCGCATCAACCCCGAATACTCCGAGGCCGTCGCCGAGATCTACGATCCTTGCGCCCCCGGCTCGCGCTTCGGCGTCCTCGCCCGCCTTCTCGAGGGCGCCGATCTCGCTGGACTCGAAGGACTCCATTTCCACACCCTTTGCGAACAAGGCGCCTCGGCCCTGCAGGGCACCCTCCGCGCCGTGATGGAGAAATTCGACGCCCAGTTGCAGACGATGAAGTGGCTCAATTTCGGTGGCGGTCACCTCATCACTTCTCCGGGATACGATGTCGAGCTGCTCATTTCCCTGATCCTGGAAGTGCAGGCCCGTTATCCCCACCTCCAGATCTACCTCGAGCCCGGGGAGGCGATCGCGGTGGGAACGGGGGTTTTGTTAGGGACCGTGATCGACCTCGTTGAAAACGGCATGCCCATCGCCGTGCTCGATCTTTCAGCAACGACGCACATGCCGGACGTGCTCGAGATGCCCTACCGTCCCGTCGTTGAAGGCGCGGGCGAGGCGGGAGAAAAGACCCACACCTACCGCCTCGGAGGTCCGACCTGCCTCGCCGGGGATGTCATCGGCGACTACAGTTTTGAGGCACCGCTCCAGATCGGCGACCGGATCGTCTTCCACGACATGTCGCACTACACGATGGTGAAAACGACGACTTTCAACGGCGTGCCCTTGCCTTCCATTGCCATTCTCGGGGAAGATGGTGAGATCGGGCGCGTTCGTGAGTTTGGCTATGAGGAGTACAAGCGTCGGCTCGGGTGAGAGGGCTGCGCGGACATGGAAGACCGCGCCCCTCCAGCGCTGGCGCACCTGGTAAGTCCGGCCAAAGCGCAATCCGCTCCATGCACATCCCGCTTGTTTCCCGGGGTGGCTTCCGCTAATCTCCGCGCCATGCGCCTTTTCCTGATCGCCCTGTTTTCCCTCGGTTTTCTCTCCCAGGCACACGCCCAGAAGCGGGCCTGGACCTCGTCGGACGGTAAATCGTCCTTCGAGGGCGAATTGATGGAGTACAACGCCACCGAAGTGCGCCTAAAACGCTCGGCGGACTTCAAGACCTTCATCCTGCCGCTCGAGAAACTCTCCGCCGAGGATCAGGCCTTTGTGAAGAATCTCCTCCGCGAGGACGCGCGCAGCGCCGGGGTGAAAGACGGGCCCCATGCCGCTCTCATCACCGGGGCCTTTGCCAAAGGAACCTCGCCCGAGGGTCTGAACTTCCAGCTCTTTGGCAATCCCAAGTGGAAAGGCACGGAGCGTTACCCACTCGTGATCTGGCTGCACGGTGCGGGACAGAGCGGCTCGGACAACGAAGCCCAGATGGGCGGGGCGACGAAACCCTTCACGGAAGAAGCGAATCAGGAGGAGCGCCCCTGCTTCGTCCTCGCCCCGCAATGTCCAGACCGGGCCATCGGCTTCCGCAACGAAGTCGCGGGGAATCTCATGAAGCTGATCCGCAGCCTCTCGGACTCGCTCCCGATCGATGAATCGCGCATTTACCTGACTGGCTCCTCGATGGGCGGCTCGGGTTCGTGGTATCTCGGCACGGAACATCCCGGCGTCTTCGCCGCGATCATCCCCCTCTGTGGCGGCGGCGATCCTTCGAAGGCGTCGGCCCTGAAGGAAACGCCGCTCTGGGCCTTCCACGGAGACAAGGACGAGGACGTGCCGTTGGAGCGCTCGACCTCGATGATCGAGGCGATCAAGACAGCGGGCGGAACGAAAGCCCAGATCACCATTCTCGAAGGCGAGGGACATCTCATCACTTCGGTCGTGTATGTGAAACCCGAGCTGCACGAATGGATCTTCGCGCAGCGGCTCGGCAGTCCCTCGAATCCATGAAAATCCCCTCCTGCTTCCTGCTCCTGGCCTTCGCCACCGGACTCCACGCCGACGACCTTCCCGATCCGGTGGAGGTGACTGAGGCGCTGCGGAAGGCGAACGACTTTTATGTCTCCAAACTCGCCTCACACGGTGGTTATGCGAGCGCTTGGAAAACCGACCTCAGCCTTGCCTTTGCCGAAGGAAAGGAGAGCAAGTCCATCATCTCGATCCAACCGCCCGGCACCTCCACGGTGGGCATGGCGATGCTGAAGGCCTGGCAGGCGACGGGCGACAATGCCTTTCTGGAAGGGGCGAAGGGAGCGGCAAGGGCGCTTATGGATTGCCAGCTCGAATCGGGCGGATGGCCGGCGGATTTCGATTTCGAGGGAGGCGATCCGGAGAAATGGTGGCTTCGTCAGGAAGTCGCCGCTCAAGCGGTTGCGAAAGGCAATCAGAGCAACTCTTCCACCCTCGACGACAACAAGACACAGTCGGCCCTGCTCTTTCTTCTCGAACTCTCTCACGATCCCGCCGGCGACGATCTCATGCTGCAGGATGCGGTGAAGTACGCCCTCGATCGCCTCCTCGCCGCGCAGACGAAGATCGGCTCGTGGCCGCAACAGTTCAGCGAAGCGGCTCCGGCCGACGGCATTGTGAAGAAGGCGGTGATTCCCTCCGAGTGGCCGCGGGAATTCCCCAAGGAGAAATACACCGGCTTTCACACGCTCAACGACGGCAATCTCCAGAAGATCGTCGAGTTGATGTTGCGCGCCCACACCCTCACCGGGGAGGCACGCTACCTGGACGCCGCAAAGCGTTGCGGCGACTTCCTCCTCCTCGCCCAGTTCGAAGGTGACCAGCCCGCCTGGGCTCAGCAATACAATCAGGAGATGGTTCCGGTCTGGGCGAGGAAGTTCGAGCCGCCGGCAGTGAGCTCGACCGAGTCGCTCGGGGCTTGTTTCACGCTCTTCGAGATCTGGCTGGCCACGGGTGAGGAGAAATACCGTAGCTCGATCCCCACCGCTCTCGATTGGCTCGAGAAGGCGAAGCTGCCCAACGGCCTGTGGTCGCGCTTCTATGAATTCGGGACCAACAAACCGCTCTATTGCGTCGCGGAAACTTACGAGCTCACTTACGATGACTCGAACCTGCCCACCCATTACGGCTTCCAGCCGGAATACGGTGGCGAAAAGATCGAGCGTCTTCGGGCCGATCTCGCGAAACCACGCGAGGAAATACTCGCTTCCCGGAAAGGCTCCGATTCGCCCGAGCGCTGGCTGAAAACCGCCCGCAACCTGAGGAGCAAGGTGAAAACCGCGCTTGAAACCCAAAACGACGACGGCATCTGGATCGATGATGACCGGATCGACGCCGAGCTCTTCGTGAAACACTTCAACGCGATGGCCGCCTATCTTGAGGCGATGAAACACGCTTCGTCGAAGCCGTAGAGCTCACTTCCCTTTTACCACCTTCACTGTGGCGCTTCCGGTGCGTCCATCGAAGGCCGTTCCCTGGATGGTGACGCGGGTGGTCTTTTTCTCAAGTTTCTTCGCTTTGATGCTCCAGTTGGAGGCCGATCCAGCAGCTGGTTTGAAACCGCCTTGGCCCGCCACCAAGTAGGAGATGGATGTCGCGCCCGATGCAGTCCCCTTGATCTTCGCCCGCGAACCGCGCGACTTGACCGATCTCGGAGCGTTAATGGTGACTGGGTCGGACCAGCGTTTCACCGATCCTTCATTGAGGTATTGCCCCAGAAACAGGCTTCCTTCGCGGCCGAAGGCGATCTGCGTGGGACTATCGATCGAGCGAGGGGTCGGAGGCCCGGCGACGCGGGAAACGAAGTCCGGCTGCCCCAGCGCGAGAACCGCCGGAGCACCGTTACTTGCTTGGCCCGGACACACAAAGCCGAGAACACGGTAATTCAAATAGTCGCTCACCCAGAGGACGCCGTCGGGAGCGACCGCGACGTAGTAGGGAGCATTCATGCTGGTCGCGGTCGGCGGATCCGGATTGTCCCGAGTAAGAAAGTTCCCTTGCCCAAGGACGATGTCTGCATTGGCACCATTGGCCTTCCCCGCCGCATTCTTGAAGCCGAGCACCCGATTGTTCGAGGCATCGGCGACCCAGAGATTTCCTAGCGAATCAATCGCGAGACCGTAAGGGGTCGCGCCAAAAGAGGAGGCCGAGACCGTGTCGGAGTCAAAGGTGGCTGGATCATTGTCGGGATTTCCATCCTTTTCACCGAAATATCCGCTCGCCGCAGCGTCGCCAGGAAGGGAGGCGGCATTGTCGAACCGCAGCACTCTCGGAATGGAGGAGTCGCTCACCCAGAGTCGTCCCGCGGGATCGACCGCGATTCCAACCGGTGTCGAGAATCCGTTGTCTGCGACATTGTTGGCGGCAGGCTCGTCCGATGAAAACCCGGGTTGACCGATCACCCCGTCGGCAATCGCCGTGAACGACGGCTTTTGCGAGGCATTGTCGAACCGAAGCACCCGGGCGTTACCGGAATCCGCCACCCAGAGCCTTCCGGCGGCGTCGAAGCAAAGATTGGCCGGTGAATCGAGCGAGTTCGCCGAGGGATCCGCTCCACGGAGCGAATCGAGATCGGCATTCCCCCGATTCGGGGAGGCCGAAATGAAATCCGGCTGACCGAATACGGCTTCTGCTTCCGCGTTGGTTTGGTAGGCTGATGTCGCGGAAAATCGGAGGATGCGATGATTGCCGGAATCAGCGACAAACAGCTTCCCGGTAGTCGGATCGACCGCGACACCCTCCACGAGCGTCAGCGACGACGTGGTCGGCGGCGTGATCTCGACCTGTGTCGAGAGGCTTGCCTGTCCCAGGATGCTGTCGGCCGGTGCGTTGATGCCGGGCCGGCCATGGAGGCCGGACGATACTGCCAGCAGAATGAACAAGATCAGGGAACATTTCATGAAGGAGGCTTTGAACTTGTTGTCAGGACACCTTTGAGATGTGACCCGGAAGTGCTAGCATTGCAAGTTCCCATGCCTCCTTCCCCGATCCAAACCGACGCCATCCTCTCCGCCTCCGATCTGAGCCTCTCATTCGGGCGTCACCCCATTCTCGACGGGGCCACGCTTGCTCTCTACGCGGGGGAAAAAGTCGGTCTGGTCGGGCGCAACGGCAGTGGCAAGTCGAGCTTTCTCCGCATCGTCGCCGGCGAGGAACGCCCCGACTCGGGCACGGTCTCGCGCAAGCAGGGGCTCGTGGTCGGTTATCTGCCTCAGGAGTTCCAGCTCGACGACTCCGCCACGGTCGACGCCAACATCCATGCCGGCGCCGCCGACCTTATCGCCGCGATCGAACGCTACGAGACGGCGCATGATCTTTCCGAATCCGAGTCAGCCCGCCTTCTCTCCTACATTGAGCACGGGGACGGCTGGAATCTCGAATCACGTGTCGAGCTGCTCCGCCGCGAACTTGCTGCGCCACCCGGCGACCGCCTCGTGGGAAATCTTTCCGGGGGCGAAAAACGCCGTGTCGGCCTCTGCCGTGCCCTCCTCTCGCAGCCTGACCTGCTCATTCTCGACGAGCCGACCAACCATCTCGACGCCGGGGCAATCGCCTGGCTCGAAGGCTGGCTCGCCGATTCGAACGGCGCCTGTCTCTTCGTGACACACGACCGTTATTTCCTCGACCGCATCGCCACCCGCATCGTCGAATTGGCCGACGGTCGCTTCTTTTCCCACGAGGGCAATTACAGCGATTACCTTATCGCCAAGGCCGACCGACAGGAGCGAGACCAGAACGCCGAGCACAAACGCCAGCGTTTTCTCAGCCGCGAGATCGAGTGGGTGCGCGCCGGGGTGAAAGCCCGCGGCACGAAGCAACGCAGCCGGATCGACAATTTCTACGCGGTAAAAGCCCAGCGGGCACCCGAGAAGGAGCTCGACATGGAGCTCGTCATTCCTCCGCCTCCGCCGCTCGCCAATGTCGTTGTTGAACTTGAAGAGGCCGGGCATTTTTACGACCGCGATCCCCTCTTCCTCGGGCTCGACCTCGAATTCAAGGCCGGTGAATGCGTCGGGGTGGTCGGACCGAACGGCGTCGGCAAAACGACCCTGCTGAAACTCATTCTCGGGGAGCTCGAGCCGACCACGGGCACCGTCCGCATCGGCAAACGGACCGAGTTCAACTACGTCGACCAGACCCGCCTCGCCCTCGACGAAAACAAGAGCGTCCTCGATGAAGTCTCACAGGGCCAGGATTCAGTCCGCTTCGGCACCGAAACGATCTCGGTGCGATCCTACCTGCAGCGCTTCCTCTTCGGGAACGAACGCATCAACGACCGCATCGGCAATCTCTCGGGTGGCGAAAAGAACCGCGTCCTTCTCGCGAAGATCCTGCGCCGCGGCGGCAATTTCCTTGTCCTCGATGAACCGACCAACGATCTCGATCTCCAGACCCTGCGAGTCCTCGAGGAGGCCCTCATCAACTTCGGGGGTACCGCCCTCGTCGTGAGCCACGACCGCTGGTTTCTCGACCGCGTCTGCGACCGCGTCGTCGTTTTCGAGGGGAACGGGCGTGTCACCGTGAACGAGGGGAACTATTCCTACTACCTCGAGAAGCGCCGCGCTGCCGAAGCGGTGGCTACCGCCGCGGCGAAAGCCAAACCGGTCAAGGCAGCCGCGCCCGCCGCTCCGGCCCCTGACAAACCCAAAAAGCTGAAGTGGAAGGAAGAACGCGAGTTGGAGACGATGGAGGAGACGATCCACGAGGCCGAGGCCGCCGTGTCGGAACTCGAGGCCAAGCTGAACGATCCCACTTTCTACATCGAAAATGCCGCCGAGGCCCCCGCCCTCATCGCCGAACTGGAAAAGATGAAAGCCGGCGTCGCCGCCCTTTATACCCGATGGGAAGAGCTCGACGCGATCCGCCTGGCGGCGGGATGACGCGATGCCGATCGGAAAGCGGTGATTGACACCCCCGGGTGGAAATCCCTACTCTCAATCTCCCATCCATGTCCTCCAAACCCCTCCACAATCTGGTCATCGAGTTGCCCGGTAGTCCGCCTCGCTACTTTCAGCTGAGCGCAAGCGTCATCCGGATCGGCCGGGTCGAGGGCAATGCCATCGTCGTGGAGGAGGATGCGGTTTCGGCGCGTCACTGCGAACTCCGCCGCACCGCTTCGGGAGGCTACGAAGTGCTTGATCTCGGCTCGACCAACGGCACGCGTCTCAACGGCGAGGCCATTTCCGGCGAAGCCCGCGAACTGCACGATGGCGACAACCTCCTCTTCGGCGTCGCCGCCAAGGCCCGCTTTGTGCGCGTTCACGAGATCCGCGACCGCGTCGACCCGGCGCCCACTGCGGCTGGTTCCGTGACGATGCGGCTGGAACGTCCTGCCATCAATCCCGTGGCCGCGGCCGTGGCGAAGGCGGCCAAAGCCAGCGCGCGAGGCTGAGAAACCAAATCGACTCAATCCCTGCGCAATTGGATATTGACCCTACCCCTCATCGCCAGCAAGCTTGCGCCTCACAAACCCGGATATTATATGGCAGATCTAGACGACATCAGAGACGGAGACAATTTTGGTCTCAACACTCCCGCGGACACCAGTTCCTTTTATCTCAAAGGCCTTAACAACACGGATTGGGGCATCAAGAACCGCATGGCGCGGATTTTCAACCGGAAATCCGGTCGCACGGTGATGCTGGCCTTCGACCATGGATTCCTCATGGGCCCGACCTCGGGACTCGAGCGTATCGACCTGAACATCGCCCCCCTTGCCGAGCACGCCGACTGCCTCATGGGAACCCGCGGAATGCTCCGTTCCAGTATTCCGGCTGACAACACCAAGCCGATCTGTCTCCGCACCGACACCGGGACCACGATCCTTACGGAAATGAACCACAACGTTCTCATCTCCGAAGCGGACGCGATCGCGATGAACGCAAGTGCCATGGCCGCGATGCTCGCCATCGGAGACGCCGCCACCGAAGCGATCACGGTGGCAAATTTCAGCCGTCTCGTCGATATCGGGAACAAATACAGCATCCCGGTCATGGGCGTGACCGCTGTCGGAAAAGACATGGCACGCGACGCCCGCTACTTCGGACTCGCCTCGCGCGTCTGTGCTGAGAACGGTGCCAGCATCGTGAAAACCTACTACACCGAAGGATTTGAAAAGGTCGTCGCGGCCTGCCCCGTTCCTGTGGTCATCGCCGGCGGCAAAAAGCTTCCGGAACTCGAAGCGCTCGACCTCGCCTACAAGGCGATCCAATGCGGTGCCTCGGGAGTCGATATGGGCCGCAACGTGTTTCAGTCAGAGGCGCCTCTTGCCATGATCAAAGCGGTCGGCGGCGTCGTCCACGACGGTCTCAAGCCCGAGGAAGCCTTCGAGCTCTACAACACGCTCAAGGCCGAGGGCTGATCCCGGACCCGACCCTGTTGAGTTTTTCACCGAACCCTCTTCGGTCCGCGACTGGAGAGGGTTTTTTCTTGGTCAAGGAGCAGGGCCGCCCTCGGCCCTGTTTCTAGCCGGGGCCCGGGGCGGCCCCGCTCCTTGAGGTCATCGGTTAGTCGACGGGATAACCGAACCGCTCCAGAGCGGCCCGTTCGAGGACCAAGGCACGTCGGCGCACCGCAGGATCCCAGTCTGGCCTCGTTTTTTCATCGCGGCTGTGGTTGATACGCTCTTTCCCCCGGACTAGGGCCGGGTCAAAATGACTCCCCATGCGCTCGAGAACGGTGACGAGGTCCTCGCGCAGATTCTCCTGCTTGCCAACAAAATCGCAGGGACGGAAGGTGTAGTGGTCGAAAAGCGCGGAAACGTAGCCGGGAAACCGGTCCATCACTGCGCTGACGAACTCGTTGAACTCCTTCCCCTCACCCAGTCCATTCAGCACGGCGTTGGGATGCCATCGGTGGAAGTTGTCGGCATCCCCGTCGCGCTCCCAATTCAAAGAGGGCTGATTCTTGTAGAGGTAGAAGGACTCATACCAATCGAGCGGGTGCCGGACAAAACAGAACGTGAAAGGACGCGGGTGGGTGCGCAGGTAGAGCGAGCGTTTCCAGTGCCATTCCATTTTCCGACCCAGCCCCTGCCAACCGGGCGCGAGAAGGTGATCGAGATTCGCGTGACGATGCCCGATCGAGCAACGCATCAAGCCAGCCTCGCGCAGCACCTTGGTCACCCAGGTGCCGCCAGTCTTGGGAATGTGGAGAAAGAGCGCTCCGTTTTTCAAAATCACCGCCATGCGCCCAAGTGGTGCCTCCCGGCGGCGGGATTGTCAACGGATACCCTGTCCCCGGCTGATCACGATGGCAGAATGGCCCCCGCGGCACGGAGGTCGCGATTGCTGAAGTCGGCGAGACGCCAGAGGAGACGAGGACTTGCCTCGGTCTCTTCGTCTCCCTCCGCGTCCGGTGCGACCGGCAGGGAGAAGATGACCGCATTCCGTCCATCGGTCGAACGTTCCGCGCGAATCGTGCCGCCGTGGTGGAAGACGGTGAGATAACAGGCCATGAGATTCGTTCCGAGTTCCTCGGGCTGATTCGCACGGACGTAGAAGGGATCGAAGAGACGCGGAAGGTCCTGATCCGGCACGGGATCCCCGTTGTCGAGGAAAACAATCTGCACATCTCGGCCTCCGTCGATCGCCGAGAGAAAGACCTCGATCTCGCCACCCCGTTTGAGGATGGACCGGGCCTCCTCGAAGAGGAATCGGGCCATTTGCGAGAGTTTCTGGGAATCTCCGGTGATGAGCGGAAGGTCGCCCGGCCCTTCCACCTTGAAGCGGATATCGGGCCGTCCCTGAAGCACGAGCTCACCCGCGTCGCGCATGGTGGTGGCCATGTCGATGCCCTCGCTCACGCGGAGGCCGCTCATTTTCGTCCCTTCGGAGAGGTTCGAGAGGATGGAGGTCATGCGATCGATCTGACCGCCGACTTCTCCGTAGAAATCACACCAGAAGGCACGGTCCTTCGGTTCTCCCTCGATCTCATCCTCGAGTTGGAATGGGAGGAGATCGTAGAAGGTCCGCATCACGGTGAGGGCATTGCGGAGGTGGTGATTCAATCCCGCCGAGAGAATGCCGATACTCGCCGCCTTGTCGGCCATGAGGAGTTGCTGGAACGCGTCGGCCTTTTCACGGATGAGCCGCTCGCGCTCGCGCTCGAGACAGAAATGGGCGAGGGCCTTGGAGAGCCGATGCTCCAGATCGTCGGGATCCCAGGGTTTCGTGAGGTAGGAATAGAGGAGCCCATCGTTGAGCGCATCCACCGCCGCATCGAGATCCGAGAAGGCGGTGACGAGAAAACGGAGCGGATTCGGATCCACATTCCGGATGCGTTTGAGCAGCTCAATGCCGGATTCGCCGGGCATCTTTTTGTCGCTCATGACGACACCGATCCGGTCATGGTGTTCCTGGAAAACGGCGAAACCCTCATCCGGGCTGTTCGCGATGTAGATGGGCGCGAGGCCTTCAAAGATTGCCTCGAAATACTTCAACGACTTCATCTCGTCGTCGATGTAGAGGATGCCGTATTCAGGAAACTGCTTTTTCATGGCGCGCGGG
>Ga0209573_1004297_pt1 | contig 14251 bp, 10 predicted proteins | sample TNRBio252014_DNA_FD_185870 | JGI IMG/M metagenome (GOLD analysis project Ga0209573, IMG submission 185870) | Wastewater treatment Type I Accumulibacter community from EBPR Bioreactor in Madison, WI, USA - TNR Reactor_6/25/2014_ DNA (SPAdes)... | ecosystem: Engineered > Bioreactor > EBPR >...
GGGAACCCGATACTCGACCGCTGGTGGTCGATCCGTTTTGTGGCGGGGGTTCCATTCCGCTGGAAGCCTTGCGGGTGGGGGCGGATGCCTTTGCCTCGGACCTGAATCCGATCCCGGTGCTGCTCAATAAGGTGGTGTTGGAATACATCCCCAAATACGGCCAGCGCCTTGCCGATGAAGTCCGTAAGTGGGGCGCTTGGATCAAGCAGGAAGCGGAAAAAGAGCTTGCGGAGTTCTATCCCAAAGACCCGGATGGAGCGACGCCGATTGCCTATCTCTGGGCACGAACGATTCAGTGTGAGGGGCCAGGATGTGGGGCGGAAGTGCCGCTGATGCGGTCACTGTGGCTTGCGAAGAAGGGCAAGCAGTCGGTGGCGTTACGGATTGTCCCGAAGCCGCAAGACAAGCGGGTTGATTTTGAAGTTGTTGAAAATGCTAAAGCTAGCGAAGAAAGACAGGGGACGGTGAGGCGTGGTTCTGCAACTTGCCCTTGTTGTGGTTATACAACGCCACAAAAATCTGTTAGGCAACAACTATGCAGTAGGGGTGGTGGAACAAATGATGCTCGTCTTTTGGTTGTTGTATATAAAATTTTTAGTCAATCAGGGGTAGTTTTCAAACTACCATATCAAAGTGATAATCAACGTCATGAAGTAGTTTCTGTTGAGTTAGCAAGGCGCTTTAATAGTTCAATCCCAACAGAGAAAATCCTGTCAAAAAATCAGTCTGATGTTGGAAGAATGCCGCTCTATGGAATAAAAACTTACGGTTCTTTATTTAATGCTCGCCAACTTTTGACACTACTCTCGCTTACTGAATGGATTAATAAGCTAACACTTATTGGAGAGGAAGCTCTTGCAGTGAAAGTAGCGCTTGCTTGTGCTTTAGATAAACAGGTTGATTATCTATCGACATTAGCTCGGTGGCACACAACAGGGTTGTTTGTTAATAATACTTATGGTCGGCAAGCGCTACCTATGGTGTGGGACTTTGTTGAGGGTAATCCTTTTTCTGGTGCTTCAGGTAACTTTATTAATGCTGTCGAATGGGTCGCAAAGTTTCTTGAGCGTGAGGGGGAAGCACTCGGGGATGTTTCTGCTGGACAAAGCGATAGAGCATCTGCAACACAACATCCGTTGCCAGACGACACCGCTGATATGTTTTTCAGTGATCCTCCTTATTATGATGCGATTGGTTATAGTAACCTATCGGAGTTTTTCTATATTTGGTTGCGTCGCTCTATAGGAAGCTCCTTTCCTCTATTATTTAAAAAAGAACTTCCAGAAAAAAATAACGAATGTATTGTTGATATATCAGAGGGGCAGGATCAAAAATATTTTCTCGATCTGATGACTTGTGCTCTTGTTGAAGCGCGTCGTTATCAAAAAGGCTGTGGGATTGGCGTAGTTGTATTCGCACATTCTTCAACAACTGCTTGGGAAGCTATGTTGGATTCTCTGATTAAAGCAGGGTGGATCGTCACAGCATCTTGGCCTATTGATACAGAAATGGCAAATCGCATGAATGCAATGGGGACAGCCGCCCTTGCCTCATCTGTGCATATCATTTGTCGTCCCCGTGGGGAAAATATAATTGGCGATTGGCGTGACGTTCTCGCTGAACTCCCCCAGCGTATCCATGACTGGATGCCGCGCTTAGCCGAAGAAGGCGTTGTAGGTGCTGATGCAATCTTTGCCTGCCTTGGCCCCGCTTTGGAAGTTTTCAGCCGCTACAGCCGCGTCGAAAAATCGAGCGGGGAATCTGTTTCGCTTGGAGAATATCTTGAACACGTTTGGGCTGCCGTCTCCAAGGAAGCCCTCTCCATGATTTTCAAAGACCCGGATACCGCTGGCTTAGAACCGGATGCTCGGCTAACCGCCATGTGGCTTTGGACCCTGGGCGCAAGTAGCAGCAATGCGAGTGCCGATGATTCGGAAGAATCTGAAGAAGAAGATGCCGATGGAGAATCCAGCAAAGCGGCTAAGGTCAGTGGCTTTACCCTGGAATTCGATGCCGCACGCAAGATTGCCCAAGGTCTCGGGGTGCATCTGGAAAAATCCCCTTCGGTCGTGGAAGTCAAAGGCGATACCGCCAAGCTGCTATCCGTTGCAGAACGGGTCAAGTATCTGTTCGGCAAGGATGCGGAAACCACGGCCACGGGGAAAGCTCCCCGAAAGAAGAAACAACCCGTCCAGCAATCGCTTTTTGCCGAACTCCAAGCTGTCGAATCCGCCGCCCAAACCGAATGGGGCGATGTAAAAGGTCCCAAGCCGGGAATCACGGTTTTGGATCGCCTCCATCAAGCGATGGTGTTATTTGCGGCGGGGCGCGGGGAAGCGATGAAACGCTTTCTGGTGGAAGAAGGGATGGGCAACGATGCCCGCTTCTGGAAGCTCGCGCAATCGCTCACGGCGCTCTATCCGGGGGGAAGCGATGAAAAACGGTGGGTGGATGGCGTCCTGGCCCGGAAGAAAGGACTCGGTTTTTAAGGAGAAAAGAATAATGAGCACACTGAAGCCCTGGTATCAAGTCGTTGTTCCGCGTGAAGATTTACGCGATAACCGCCCGCTGGATGCCTCTGAATTCGCCGTCCACCTCGATCATATCCGGGAACATCGCGCTCACCCGGACTATCTGGACCCTGAACGGTTTTTTGCCCGAACCTACCTGACTCAAAGCCTGCTCGATCTCTCCTCGCAAGTGGTGCGCCGCCTGTCGGGGATCAAGGTGGAAACTTCGGCCGTGTTCAACATGGCAACCCAGTTCGGCGGCGGGAAAACGCACTCGGAAACGGCGCTCTATCACTTGGCCAATAGCGGGAATGCCGCCCGGAACTGGAAAGGGGTGGAAAGCATCCTCAACCGGGCGCAAGTCAAGGACATCCCGAAAGCCGCGGTCGCGGTCTTTGTTGGAACGGAGTTCGATGTCGTCAACGGGCGCGGTGGGGAAGGGGAACCTCAGCGAAAAACCCCTTGGGGGGAAATCGCCTGGCAACTGGGCGGTGAACCCACCTTTGCTGCGGTGGCCCCGCATGATGAACAGGGCATTGCTCCGGCAGGAGACACCTTGCGCCGCATGTTGCCGGCTGGTCCCACGCTCATTCTCATGGATGAATTGCTGAACTACGTCTCGCGCGCTCGCCGCACGGGCCTGGCCTCCCAACTCTACGATTTCCTCCACAACCTCTCCGAAGAAGCCCGCGCTCGCGATAACCTGGTGCTCTGCGTCTCCATTCCAGCCTCCGAACTGGAAATGAATCCCGAAGATCAACGCGACTACGATTCCTATAAAAAGCTGCTGGATCGGGTGGGCAAAGCCATTAGCATGTCTTCGGAAACCGAAGTGACGGAAATCATCCGTCGCCGTCTGTTTGATTGGCATGGCTTGCCGGTAGACGGCAAGAAGACCGCTGCGGAATACGGCGCCTGGGCGCAAGACCATCAAGCCGAAATCGCTAATCTGGGTGGGGAATCCCCGGAAGAACTGTTTCTGGCCTGCTACCCCTTTCACCCGTCGCTGATTTCCGTGTTTCAGCGCAAATGGCAAAGCCTACCGCGCTTTCAACGCACGCGCGGGATTCTGCGCCTGCTGGCCCTCTGGGTGGCGCGGAGCTATCAGGAAGAACACCGGAAGAATTCACGGGAACCCCTGATTACCCTGGGTTCCGCGCCGCTGGCCGATCAAACCTTCCGCGATGCGCTGTTTGAGCAACTCGGTTCCGATCAACTCTCCATCCCGGTCACCACGGATATTGTCGGGAAAAAGGACGCTCACGCCGTGCGCCTGGATCGGGAAGCCATTGAAGCCATCAAAAAAGCGCGCCTCCATCAGCGAGTGGCGACGGCGATCTTCTTCGAGAGTAACGGCGGACAAAGCCAAACGCGCATGGAAGCCTCGGTTCCCGAAATCCGCGCCGCGATTGGTAACCCGGAAACGAACCTGGCGGATGTCGAAACCGTGTTGGAAGGACTGACAGCCAACTGCTTTTACCTGAACTGGGATCGCAACCGCTACCGCTTTGGCTTGCGTCCCAATCTCAATCAAATGCTAGTCACCCGCCGTGGTGCGGTGAAAGATACGGACATTGAATCTCGTATCCAGCAAACCACGCTCGATCTGTTCAAGCTGGGCAGTAAAGGAGTCGATCGGCGTTACTTCCCCACCAGATCTAACGATGTTCCCGACCGTCCCCAGCTCACCTTGGTGGTGCTTGGGGTAGAACATCAAGCGCAAGAAACGGCTACGAAGACCTTCATCGAAAGCCTCGTGCGGGAATGTGGCACCGCAGGCCGAACCTACAAATCCGGGTTACTCTTCGTGGTTCCCGATCATGGCAGTAGCCTCGTTGAAGCCGCTCGCAATCTGCTGGCCTGGGAAGACATCGAAACCGATGAAGATACCGCTCGGCAACTGGAAGAAGCCCAGCGCCGTTCGCTCAGCCAAAGCTTGGGCCGCGCCAAAGCCGATTTGAAAGAATCCATCTGGCGGGGTTACCGCCATGTCTTCCTGCTCGGCAAAGACAACGCCGTCAAGAGTCTCGACCTCGGCCAAATCACTTCGAGCATGGCCCCTTCACTCTGCGATCTGGTGATTAATACCCTGGTCAAGGATGACGAAATTACCGCCTCGGTCGGTCCTAACAAACTCATTCGGCTCTGGCCGCCTGCACTGACGGAGTGGTCTACTAAGGCCGTGCGGGATGCCTTCTTTGCCTCCCCGGCCCTGCCGCGCTTGCTGGATGCGGATTCCATCAAGCGCACCATCGCTGATGGTGTAACCTCCAAGCTCTTCGGTTATGCCAGCCGGGATGCTGCCGGCAAACTGCAACTGGATCGCTTCGGGGAAAGCCTGCTAGAGCAGGAAGTGGAAATCAGCGACGATCTCTACATCCTCCGCGCCCAAGACGCCGAACGGCTCTTGGAACCGCCGCGCCTAGAGAAACTGATCCTTCAGCCTAGCAGTATTGATGTGGCCCCTGGTGAACACGTCACTTTCAAGGTCACTGGCCTTGATCAATACGGGCAAAGCTATTCGGTTGAAAACCCTGCTTGGTCAGCTCCCGATTGCACAATGAGTAGCGATGGGAGTTTCAAAGCCAGCAACACTCCCGGTCTCTACCTCGTCACGGTGGAAGTGGATGGCCTCCAGGCGGAAGCCAAGGTGCGGGTCAAGTCACCAGTGACCCCTACCTATACGACCTCTGGTGGTGAACAAAGCCAAGCCGGGGAAGAACATCCCTCCGGCTATGCCGAAAAGAAAATCCAATGGAGCGGGACCATCCCGCCTCGGAAGTGGATGAACTTCTATACCAAGGTCATTACCAAGCTCGCCAATTCGCCAGGATTGACCTTGCGAGTCAGTCTGGAAGCTCCTGCGGATGGGGGTGAAGCCTCAGCAAAGATTGAGGATATTAAGATCGCCCTAAGAGAGTTGGGGTTGGATGAGGATGTAGTGTCTTGAAAAAGAGACGTTATGATTCTCTTAACTCGAATCCATATCGGTCAATAGTCAAGTTTATAGGGAAAAATAATGAAGATAGAAAAAATCCATATTAAGAACTTAAGATCATTCTCCGATGTTGAAGTGCCATTAAATTCTTGCACATGTTTAGTGGGTCCTAATGGAGCAGGAAAATCAACTGTCTTATACGCTCTTAACATATTTTTTAGGGAAAATGATAATACAACAACTGATTTGAATCAGCTTGATAAAGAAGACTTTCATCAAAAAAATACGAACGAAAATATTGAGATCACTGTTACATTTATAGAACTTGATAAAGCAGCTCAAACAGACTTCTTTGATTATTATAGACATGATAAATTGATTATTTCTGCTGTTGCTACTTTTAATAATGGGACTGGTAAAGTCGATATTAAGCAATATGGTCAGAGGCTTGGTATGGAAGAATTTAAGGAGTTTTTCCGCGCGGCTGGTGATAATAAAAAAGTTGCTGATCTCAAAACCATCTATGGCGAATTAAGAGGTAAATATCATGAACTCCCGGCCTCTGGGACAAAGGAGTCGATGAGCCAATCTTTAAGAGAGTATGAAAAATCTCATTATGATAAATGCGTAATAATTCCTAGCGAGGATCAGTTTTATGGTGTTTCTAAAGGGGCAAATCGACTTGCCAAATATATCCAATGGGTTTACGTCCCTGCGGTTAAAGATGCTACCACTGAACAAATGGAAGCTCGTAATACTTCTCTAGGAAAATTACTTGCTCTTACTGTTCGCGCAAAAACTAACTTTGACGCAAGCATTAAAGACCTTCGTTCCAGTATGCAGAAACAATATCAAGACTTATTAGATATAAATCAGCATATCCTTGAGAATATTTCCACGTCTCTACAAACTCGACTTACTGAATGGGCGCATCCAGAAGCTAAAATTAAGCTACAATGGCGGCAAGATCCTGAAAAATCTGTTCGTGTTGAAGAGCCTTGGGCCAGAATTATTGCTGGCGAAGGAGCTTTTGAAGGAGATCTCGCGCGATTTGGACATGGTTTACAAAGGTCATATCTATTAGCATTATTACATGAGCTTGCTATTATTGATGACACATCTGCGCCAAAACTTATTTTAGGATGTGAGGAACCAGAGTTATATCAACATCCTCCACAGGCACGACATTTAGCAGCAGTAATTGAAAGGCTTAGTAAGGGCAATGCCCAAGTTATTATTTCTACGCACAGTCCATTCTTTGTCTCTGGCGATGGATTTGAGAATGTTCGTATGGTCCGCAAAGATCATGTGCAGCAATGTTCAAATATTACCTATACATCTTACGAAGACATAGCTCGATCTATTGCCGATGCTACAGGAGAAAGACTAAGAAAGTCGGAAGGAGTGCTTGCAAAGATTAATCAGTTACTACAGCCATCGCTTAATGAAATGTTCTTTGCAACACGTCTTATTCTTGTTGAGGGACTTGAAGATGTAGCATATATCTCTACCTATTTGAATCTTTTGGGAAAATGGGAAGAATATCGGAGACTTGGATGTCATATTGTTCCCGTCAATGGGAAAAGCGAAATGTTACAGCCTATTATAATAGCTAAGCACATGAAAATTCCAACATTCGTCATTTTCGATTCGGATGCAGATAAAGATGATCGCAATGGTAGCCGTGAAAAACATGAAAAGGATAATAGAGCGATCTTAACACTCTTAGGAAAAAAAGAACAGAATCCTATGCCGTCTTTAACTATATGGGAGTCTGGATTTGTTATGTGGAAATCAGATATAGGAAAAATTGTCTCTGAAGATATTGGAATTGAAGACTGGAAATCATATCAAGAAGATGCAGACAGAAAATATGGTCAAGTTGGTGGGCTGAGAAAGAATTATCTGCATATAGCAGCATCGCTTGTTACTGCTTATGAAAATGGGAAAAAATCTCCAAACCTTTGTAAGTTATGTGAAAGTATTTTAAACAACAGCAATACTTTAATTTAGATTTTTTTATTCAATATTTTACTTAAAATGATTATCCTACCAAGGCAACGACTCATAGTAATCTCGAATCACAGAGTAGACCTTATCAAAGTCCGGTAATAACTCTTCAATTTCGCTGGCAAGTAGATGATACTCTTCGCTAGATAATTTAATCACTTCAGGATTAGATAGAGACTCTTTTTCAACGGTTAAGCCTCGCGATAGCGACTTTTCAATCAGACTATCGAGTATCATTCTCTTGGTCGCTGCATCCCTCGCTTGAGGATAATGCGCAAGAAGAAAATTCAGATCATAAACATCCTGCCTGCGTCTTCGGCTCCTTGCTACTTGCTGTAAAATCGCCCTAAATTTTTCAGCTACTAATTCGGTAAAGCCATAGATTTTAATTTGCTTGCCTTCTTCGATCTCGAAAATTTCTATTTCCCTAGGAGGCTCGTTAAGACTGTAATCAATATCCACAATCGTTGAGCTATTGTTATTTATTAACCTACGGTGCGCGTTTCTTTCATGCTTGTAGGCATAGCCTACTGAAATCTCTATCGTGGGAAAGGTAGCATCGGATTTTAGTGGCTTCTGTTTATAGCTCTGCACTCGACAATCCAAGCCATAATCCAGACTCTCTACCGCCTCAAGCAAGGCGCTTTTTAGCTCTTGGATAAATGCCTCAATATCAAATTCTTTGAGCGTCTTTGCCGTTGAAAAGTCGATATCTTTAGTATAGCGAGTGCTTTCATAACCAAGAGCCAGCAGCATCCCGCCCTTCATAATCATGTTGGTTTTTAAGGTTTCTGATTTGCTAATCGCTACGAGGATTGTATGCACGGCCTGGCGGAAGGGAACCCGTTCAATGCTCTGATTGATCCAATCCTGGATAGGTATTCCTGACATTTATTCCTCAATGTTAAGAGATAGTCCCCAGCGCTCCGAAAAGCGAGAACTATACTCGCCCTTGGCATAGAGCTTCCGCGATCCGCCGCGTTGCACTTGGCTTCGCCAGCGCTCAAAACTGGGACTCTCTAGCCCACAGCGCTCTTCTAAGACATAACCCGCCCGAACCTGATCTATCTTGGTGCCGTGCTGGTCCAGCTCATCGGTGATCAACCGCAAGTAGGTTGTGGCGTGGGTCTCAAACACCTCCAGGACATGATAGATGCCGCCGCATAGGTCAGGCTCTTTGAGCATGTCCAGAAAGGTGCGGCCTAATGTGGCGACGCGCAAGGCGCGATCCCGAATGGCGACAAAGGCCCCCAAGTGCAAACTGGTGTAGACGTTCACGGCCTGACGATGAAGCTTATCAAACCGGGGCTTGGTCAAGGCGGGAAGACCAGCGGTGTTATACACCTCAAACTGTTCTTCGCCCAAATCCCGCTTCATCCGCGCCAAAGCGGACTGCTGCCACTCGGTAGGAGGAGGGGAGGAAAGAAAGAGCATCTTGGGCATTCGATTCGTCAAGCCATGATGTTCCATGGCGCTTAAATGCGAGAGGTAGGCAAATGGGTCTACCACACACGCTACTTCCGCTGCGGTCGGTTCCTTGCCTAAGATCACAAACACCCCGCCTGAAAAATCCTTGTGGAGTTGAAGCACGCCGTTTTCGAGTAACCGATCAGTCAAGCGCTTTAAGTCGAGTGGCTCGGGAAAATCCTTTTTGAGCTGTGCCAGAGGCTTACCTTGATAGGTCTTGGTTTGATAGAGCCGAAACAGGAGGATTCCTAGCTGATAGGTGGTCACTACCGGCTGGTGCAAGCTTCCTAGCTCAAGAGTTAAGGCTGTATTGGCATCCATGGGCAAAACGGGATATATGATAGTTGTCCTTAGGACAACTATCATATATCCCAATAAACGTCAAGCCTATTTTTGCGCTTATTTCTTTATGTATCTATAAATATTGAAGTTTTTTATTAAAAAACTTCAATTGACCACATGATAAAGGCGGATCGGCGTAAACCTCTGCTAAAGAGAGGAGCATTGTCAAAATTTCTTGCCAGCGCTCGTTGATGCGATCTCGCCAGGAAAGGACGATGCTGCTGGTCTGCAAATGATTATTCATCCAAACTGTCTAGTTACACTGTGTGTTTCTAACCTCAACAATACTTCAGAGAACGGCTTTCATGAACTCCCTGCCTATGCTGTTTGCAGCAATGATAGCGGCTTTTGCCCTGGTGGTGCCGGTTGGATACGGACAAACTGAAACGTATGTGCCGACCTCCCTGCAAGCCAAACGGCTGAAAGAAGGTCTTTCTATCATCGCCCAGGGTCTGACTTTGGAGCGTCTTGAGGGAGTAGGGTTAATTTATGAACACAAGAAGGATGTAACCGATAGGATAAAACCTACCCTGGCTAACGATCAGAAGGGGGGAAATTCGGCCGATCATGAACTTAAGATTGACCTTGGCCCAGCAAAGAACACGGTGCCTGGTAACTACGATACCGTCGTGGTGTCCTTAACGCTCAAATCTGGCGAAGTGCTATCCAGACTCGTTGAAGTCAGCCTTGAGAACCTTGACGCTGTGCGCGCCCCGCTGTCGGAAGGCGAAGCTCTTGATAATTCCGACCCGCTTGCCCAATCGACCTACCGCCGAAAAGAGGCTTTTATCCGCCAAGCAAGCGCCGCTGCTTCGCCTAGATTGGAGTTCCGCCTGGAAGGTGAAAAAGCCGTGCTGATCGTCAAGGGTGCAACCTCTGATGAGGTGCAGAACATCATGTATCGTTGGATTGCTGGCTATGACAAGTCGTTTAGCCTGCGCCGGGGATTGGTGCATCGCACGGTGTGGGCTACGCAATTAAGTGATCGATTTATCCTTGAAACCGATGATCCTCAACTTCTCGACCCCGAAGCTCAGGAAGTCGTGCTTTTGCTAGACGACAATACCGGCTTTACAGTGCCGATCCTTTACACAATCCCCACAACTCCATAAATCCCTGCCGCCAATCCCTGACTGCCCCATGAACTTCAAGCTCTCTCTGATTGGAGTGACACTGATGGCGGCCTGGGTGGGAGCCACTTCCATCGGCTACGGGCAAGAAGACGTAACCTCTCCTGTCGCGGATTCTGAGCCGGCCACCTTGCAGGCCGAAAGTGACCGCAACCGGCTGGTCCTCACGGCTCAGCATCTCCCCTGGGAACGGGTGAAAGCGTTCGGTCTGATCGAAGATCACCATAAGGATGTGACGGCGGATATCCGCGCCGCTGTGGCAGACCATGATTTGCAGATAGAGGCCACTTCGAGCGGATTTAATCTCGACCTCGGCCCCTCGGAAGGCAGGACGCTCGGAGATCAAGGCGATGTTGTGCTCTCGCTCACGCTGACCTCCGGCCTGGTGGCCTCCACGCCTTTTGGGGTGCGCTCCGATACTCCGCTTGAGGAACCCGCCGAAGAACATCCGAAACTTCACGGCGGTTTTTGCCTGGGGACTTGGGATCAGATGAGTCCACTGATGCAATATGCTCAGCAGCAACAGGCGGCCATGAGCGCGGCCTCAGCCGGGTCTCGCCTGGAATTCCGCGAGCAAAAGGGTCATTTGGTCCTGGCCATGGCCGGCGCCTCCTGGGAGGAGGTCGAGGCCGTTACTGTGCAGGCGGTGAAAGGGCATGACTACACGACGGCGCTCCGGGAAGCGATCTTGCGCGGCTCGGCCTGGGTCCTGCCTACGGCCGATGGCTTCCGCTTGGAAATTCAAGACCCCGAGTTACTGGGGAAGCCGGCAAGGGAAGTCGTTTTAACTCTGGATACGGGTGACGTGGTGGTTGCGCCGATCTTGAGCGGGCCGTAACTGACCTTAAGCTCGGGTTACAGTGATGAAGAATATGCCCGCTGATTAGGTCACGGTTTTGGTCGGTTTCCTCTCTCCCCTGCTAAAATTTTTAGGCAAGATAAACTTCATTATCTTGCCTAAATCTAAACCCATGGGGTAGGGTGGTTTTCATGACAATGACCGAAATTATTCCTGCTCAAAACCGGCTGCCCCGCGCCCTGACGGCGGTGGAATTCCAAGGGCTGGCCGAAGTGCCGCCCGAACTGGAGTGGTTTGCCAATCTCCCCAACTTAAAAACTCGCCGGGCCTACCAAGACGACGTTAAGGACTTTATGAGTTTTGTCGGCATCCATCGCCCGGAAGAGTTTCGGATCGTGACCCGTGCCCACCTGATTGCTTGGCGCAAAAATTTGGAGAGGAAAAAGCTTTCCTCCTCCACCATCCGGCGCAAGTTGTCGGCCCTGTCTTCGCTGTTTGATTACCTTTGTGAGCATAACGCGGTGCTGCACAATCCAGTTGATGGGGTTAAGAGGCCCAAGGCCAATAATAATGAAGGGCTGACGCCCGCCCTGGGCGATCTGCAAGCCCGCGCCTTACTCGCTGCCCCTCCCGAAAATACCCTAAAGGGCAAACGGGACCGGGCGATCTTGGCCACGCTCCTCTATCACGGCCTGCGCCGTGAGGAACTTTGTAAGCTCCGCGTCCGCGATCTCCAGCAGCGGGATGGGGTCTTGCACCTGCGCATTGAAGGTAAGGGCGATAAAATCCGCTTCGTCCCCGTGGCGGCTAAGGCCGCTCGGCTCGTTAAGGAATATCTGGAAACTGCCGGCCATGGTGAGGATTTGGGGGGGCCACTTTTTCGTCCGGTGAAAAACAACTCCACGGGAACGCTGAACAAACCGCTAAACCCCACTTCCGTCTATCAGCATGTGGTTCGACGCTACGGCCAACTTGTAGGCATTAATCAAGAAGTTCACGGCTTCTGCGTTCACTCCCTGCGGGCAACCGCTGCCACCAATGCCTTAGAGCACAATGCCGATATTGCCAAAGTCCAGGAGTGGCTAGGACACGCCAATGTCTCCACTACACGCTTGTATGACAAGCGAAAAAACAGGCCGGAAGATAGTCCGACGTTTCGGGTGGAATACTAAATAATTCGGATCGCTATTAAAAATAAATCGTCATTTAATCTTAAAAATAGCAAAAATTTTTTGGTTAAAAAAATGGGAAATTTTAATATGCTGATTTAACGCAGATTTTCTCAAGGCGAGCTAGGAACAATGTTGAAAAGTCTTCATGCATCAGTGTGTCTGGATTCAAGAGTGAAATAACTTTGCTTGCCAAATCGGCTTTTTTGTATTCAATGCCGTTCCGCGAAACTATATCGCCGTCGATTCTAATTTTTTCGCCAGCGCCAAATATGTTATCTAATAAAGATGGCGGATAGTAAAACTCAATCCCATTTTCAGGCCAAATAATTATATGTTCTTGTAACACGCCCATTGCAATTAATTGGTCTGACAGATTCAATGTGTGGACGGAATCCAAAATAACGAAAATTCGATCACGATATGGACTCTTCTGAATATCGGCAAAAATGCTTTTTGCTATATTCAAAATTTCCTTGATTCTATTGTCTGAGTTGGCGCAAATTACGCTTATCAGTAATTCTGGGTAGCGCTGGGCAATTACTCGATCGATAAACGTATGATCTGATTTGCCTTCAACCAATACAATAGCTGATGGAAGATAAAGCGTTTCAAAACGGTTGCCCAGAAGAAAAAAATGAATACTGTTAAAATTCATTTGTTTTTCAACACTTTTAATGCTTATTTCATCACCATTTTTTTCTATCATGTAGTTATTTTTGATGTGATTCCTATCCAAGAAAATCGTGGAGTGTGTAGCAAAGATAAGCGTATTTATATGAGGAAAATATTGTTTACGGTGTGTGCGATCAAATAAGAAGTCTGCCAAGATACCTTGGGCTTCAGGACTAATTCCAAGCTCTGGCTCATCAATCAAAAAAGTATTGTAGTCTGCATCCAGTAAACTTGTTACAAGAGTAGTGATAAGTCTGAAACCCGAACTCGTGAAAGAGATGTTGTGCCCACCACATGATATATATTTTTGAGACATTGAATTACTTTCAACGGTATGTCGAATTTCTAATCTGACGCCAAGAAGTGTATTGATTATCTCAGTAAGCTGTCTGCGCTGTTCGTCTGATAATTCAGCAATTGCTTGCTGGAGATTAACTGGTGAATTATCAATATTCTGGTGTTGTTGCTGCCACTGATTAATAAATTCTTGCCATTTCCGATTCTTTCGATCTCTGTTTGGCGTGTAATAGCTTAAAAGATTAAAGTTCTGATATCTTGCGGGTCCTAAATAAGAGGCATTCTGCCCCAATTTTTGAGTAATTGTTTTTAATAGAAATGATTTCCCACAGTTGTTTTTCCCCACCAGAACGGCATATTCTGATTCCTGTATTTTCTGTAAAACAGCGACAGAGTCATCAGCAATTCTAGTTCCTGGCTTTTGATCATATTCATACATATTAACAACACCTTAATTGGAAATTTTGTTTTAGATCAAGCAGATTTAAGCAAATCACTAAAGAATTGATACATAATTCGATTTTCGTAGTGCGAAAAATCAGTCTTTGAACATCCGCGATTTCCGACATTAGAGGTCGTCCTTCTTTTTTCTGATTAGAAATTTTAATTGTGCATCACCTCACTTATTGCCGCGACTAGGCCGCTGTGTCAGGGCCGATCCGGCTGCTGTCTTTGCTGCTTTGCTTGCCTTCGGGTCTCGCAACACCTTAGCTGCTGCGGATGCTGCCTTCTTGCTCGTCACTTCGCTGTTGCCTTTCTTTGCCATAAAACACCTCAAACATATGAAATGAAATAAATATGAATCGCTATCATAACATAACAATCATAATGTTTGATTATCGAACAGTCAAGTAATATTTTGACAAACTTGAACGATCGTGATAATCGTAGTTGTAAAGAACAAACTCAGGGAG
>Ga0209573_1004299_pt1 | contig 14244 bp, 12 predicted proteins | sample TNRBio252014_DNA_FD_185870 | JGI IMG/M metagenome (GOLD analysis project Ga0209573, IMG submission 185870) | Wastewater treatment Type I Accumulibacter community from EBPR Bioreactor in Madison, WI, USA - TNR Reactor_6/25/2014_ DNA (SPAdes)... | ecosystem: Engineered > Bioreactor > EBPR >...
AAAATTCAGAATCTTGTCTTCCGTCTATCGAAATCGCAGAAATCGCTTAGATTTAAGGTTAAAACTCATTGCATCCTTTCATAACTTTTTCATTCAAAATGTTAATTATACTTAGCAAAGAGGTCTATTTAATACTTGGTCGGGAAGGGACAAAAGGTTGACGTTCACTAATTGATCCAATAACCCTTTTATCATCAGTGAACGAAAGACCGTCATCGAATCTTGGATATTCGATTCGATAAGGCAGATCATATTTTTATCGAATTGCTCCGAAAACCATAGAAAGTTGGATTGGGGTTGATTATTTTCTATGGTAATGATGAAACAATCGGCATAAGCTTTCTTGAAGGGTTCGATACTATGCTGTAAGGCTTGGCTTAGATCATCCGAAAGCTGAGCCGGCAATGCCTCAGTTACATTTTTCACAACGTTCTTTGTACTCACTCCCCGCGCAAAGGCATCGGCTTCTTCCCGATAACCTTCCTCCACTTCATTAGCGATTCCCACCACACCAATCATCTCTCCGCTATTGGAATAGACGGCAGATGTCCGTAAACGAATCAGGAAATCATCACCGGCTTTGTTTTTATTGTACAGAAATCCATGCCACCCGCCCGACAAGGTAGCCGGTAAAATCTGCACCGTAACCTCCGGGGCAGTAAGGGACGACCACATGATCTCGCTTTTTTTGTTCATCACTTCATCCGGTTGGAAGCCATAAATTCGGGTAAACGCAGGGTTCACGTACACAATATTATCCTCCGCATCCGCGATACTGACCGATTCATTCAAACTATTGATCGTATGTGCTAAGAGTGAATAGTTACGTTCGATTTTGCGTTTTTCAGTAACTTCGGTTATCGTGCCGACTGCTTCGGTGATTTCACCGGAATCTGCTATCGGTTCTAAATGGCAATGATAGTATTTGGAACGTTTCCTAAATTCAAAAGAAGCTCGTTCTCCATTAAAAACACCCAATAATAGTTGGCGATTTTGCTCCAATCCAAAATAAGATACGGGATTATTATTCGGAAGGTCTTGTTCGGTTAGGCGGAGGTCTTTAACTAATTGACCGTCGGCATAGGCAAAACAAATGCCGGCATCATCATCCTTTTTTAATAAAACGACGGCTACCGCCAGATGGCTAAGGATTTTTTCCGTATTGATGGTTAATGGAGAGGAAACACTGCTCATTGCTATAAATTAAGCCGAAAACGCTTATTTGTGCTAAATTAGATAAAAAAGACACCCATTACCCCAAGCGGATATTATTATTTTGTAACCCTAAGGTTATTGTGAATAAATTAAAAGGATCGTGCAAGCTAATCATCACAATTTCGCCAAATCAGCAATTATCATTCGTTTACGCATTAATATATGCAATGTTTTCCTACTTTTCAAGGCTGAACTATAACTGAAATATGCTTGCCTACCGACGTTGTTTCAGCGCAAACTGAATCAATAAAACCAAAACCGGAACTTCAATTAACGGACCGATGACCGCCGCAAAGGCTTGCCCCGAATTCAACCCGAAAACCCCGATAGCCACCGCCAAAGCTAACTCAAAGTTATTGCCCGCCGCTGTAAAGGCAACCGCCGTCCGCTCGGGATAAGGGTAACCCCAACGATTCGCCAAAAACCAACTGCCGAAAAACATGACCAAAAAGTAAAGTAAAAGCGGAATGGCTATGCGTACCATGTCTAAAGGCAATTCAAAGAACGTTTCCGCTTTTAATGCAAACATAACCACAATCGTAAATAGCAATGCGGCGGGGGTAAAAACCGAAATGCGAGGCAAAAAGCGGTTTTCATAGGCTTCATTTCCGATGAGGCGCGCCAATACCTGACGACTCAATAAACCTAAAAGGAACGGAATCCCCAGATAGATCAACACGCTTTCGGCAATCATCCGCCACTCAATTTCGATTAAAACCGACGTTAAACCTAAACTTTTGGGAAGCAGGTAAATATAAAACAAAGCCATCACCGGATAGATCAGTAACTGAATCAGACTATTCGCCGCCACCAAGCCCGCCGCATATTCGCGATTGCCTTCCGCCAAGTCATTCCAGACCAATACCATCGCTATGCACGGCGCAATACCGATCAGCACCAAACCCGTGAAATATTCCGGGTAGCCCTGTAAAAATAAAGACGCTAATCCGAACATCAACAGTGGTGCAACTACCCAAATCAGCACAAATGCCAAAACCAATAGTTTTACATCTCGAAAAACGGTCGGCAAGGTTTCATACCGTACCTTAGCCAAGGGCGGATACATCATCAAAATTAAACCGATAGCAATTGGTAAATTGACTGCCCCTACCCGGAACTGATCCAAAAACGAACCCGCTTGGGGATAGACTTTTCCGATAATAATTCCGATGATGATGGCTAAAAATATCCAAACCGTTAGATAACGATCAAAGAAAGATAGCTTTTTCATGTAAATAGTAGCATTTTAAGCCGTTAATTCCGTAAGCCATGCACGACAGTAGGCTTTGATTTCATCCCGAACGGCTCGGAAAGCGATCAGTTTTTCTGCTTCCGAACCCGTAACCCGTGCAGGATCAGGGAAAGAATGATGCTTAATGCCTTTCTGTGCCGGAAAATAGGGACAATGCTCCCGGGCTTGGTCGCAAACAGTGAACACATAATCAAACGTCTGACCTTCATATTCACTGATGGTTTGAGACACCAGGTTAGAAGTATCCTGACCGTCCTCTTGCAACACACGCAGGGTAAAGGGATTCAAGCCGTGGGCTTCGATACCGGCACTTTTAACGTCCACAGCCGGATGACGGAGATAGACCTCCGCCATCTGACTGCGACAGGAATTACCCGTACATAAAACCAAAATACGGATCATACCTAAAAACTAAACAGTTGCAGGTTTGAGATCACGAAGGGAGACTTTCTGTTTGGGTGTACAACAGACTTCCGCAGAACTTTCCGCAAAGCGGGGATCATTAAAAGATACATCCTCGTGGAAATAATAGACTTCCCACACGAAGCCGTCAGGATCGGTTACCCAAAATTTATCCTGCAAGGCATAACAGCACGCCGTACCGATTTCTTCCGTTACCGGTAAGTTATGGGCTTTTGCTTGTTCCAAACGGGCATACATTTCCGCCTGACTTGCCACCTGAAAGCCCAGATGACCGAATTTACCCTGCACCCGTTCGGGATTTTCGACAAAGGAGATGATGAGCGACGGGCTTTCGAGGATGTATTTGGCGTAATCCTCTTTCACTTTCACGGGTTCTACGCCGAAGAAAGCGTTGTAGAAAGCAACGGTTTTTTGAATGTCGCTAACGTAATAGCTGACGTGCATACGCGGGAAGTTACCTTCCGAAGCACTAACAACAGGAGTCTGTTGCGGATTGTTGTTCAAGTTCATATAAATAGTTGATTAATGGTTGCGATTGGTCTTGAATAAGGGCAATGACTTCCGCTAACTTGGCAGGATTAAGGCAGTAACAGACGTTTTTGCCTTCCACCGTACCCCGTATGAATCCTTGATCCTTTAATTCTTGGAGGTGCTGGCTGACGGTGGCTCTGCTCAAAGGTAATTCCTTCGTGATGTCGCCGGAAATACAGCTTTTCTGCTTCGCCAAATAGAGCAAGATTGCCCACCGAGCGGGATGTGCCACAGCTTTGGAGGCAGAGGCTAAAGCCTGCAATTTTTCGTCGAAGATGTCGGTTTTGGCGTAGGTCATAGCCCTTGATTGAAATATGCCGTAAACATACGACGCATTTAGGGACTGTGCAAGGGTGGAAGGGAAAATTAAGAGTGAATTAACATTTGAGTCTAACGGTGTTCGGATGGCTTCCCAATAATTTCTAAGCAACGCAAAAAAAAGCCTATTTTTGACTGTTCGGTGCGGGAATTGCTTGGGCGTAAGCGGTTTTTGAGTTAAATTTGTTCCAAACTTAATGTAACTAATGACGCGGATATTACCCCTATTTCTTTGCCTTTTCATGCTTACGCTTTCACCCTTTATTTCATGGGGTCAAAGCACCATTTGGCAGGAAAATTTTGAGAAATCCTCCACATTGCCCCCCGCTTGGCGGAATCAATCCCAATCGCCAAACGTGTGGGTGCTGAACAGTGAATATGAATCCCGCATCGGTGCATCTACGCCCCTTCAACCCAAAGAAGTTATGGGCGCACCCCAAAGCCGTTATCTACATATCACTAATGAGACGCGTAAACCGCAAAACGCTACCTACGACGTAACAGCACCCGTCATCTCGGAAATCACTTCCCCGAGGATATCTACCATCGGCTTTACGGAGGTGCAGTTGTCATTTTGGTTATTATGTGAGGGACAAAAAGGAGGAGATTACGGTACGATCCAAGTCTCTATCAATAATGGCACATATCAGCCCCTATTGGAAAATATCATCGGAGTCGGACAATGGCAGAAAATAGTCCTGCCTCGCCGCACCGGACTCTTAGATAATGCTACGATTCAATTCAAGTTCATCTGGCGGAATGATGCCGACGGCGAAGGCAATCCCCCTTCCTTCTCGTTAGATGAATTTACGCTGACGGGTAATCCGATCAAAGTAGGGCTGGTTATCAATGAAAGTACCACCCGCTCCATCTGTGCCGGTACTGAATTTAAGATTGCCTATCAGGGATATAATGACTTCGGCTTAGGTAACGTATTTATCGCCCAACTATCGGATGCCAAAGGAAATTTTGACAACCCCATTGATATTGGTAAATTTGAATCCCAACTCCGTCAAGGAACGATTTTCTGTAATGTTGCACAAGACTTCCCCGAAGGCACGTACCAACTGAGGATCATTTCTACTAATCCCAAAGCGGTCAGTATCAACACCATTCCGGTTACAATTACCGCTTCACCCCTAGCCGGTGAAGCGTCTGCCATGATGGAAAAAGTCTGTGCCGGAAGTTCCGCTCTTTTATCCTTAACCGGCTTTAGAGGTACAATCTCATGGGAAGCCTCCAACGACGGATTTGCATTCTCCCCCATTCCGGGTAGTGATTTAAGTATCATCGCAACGGATCCCTTGATGGTAAGCACATGGTTTCGTGCGAAGGTAACAAACGGGAACTGTCCGCCCGTTTTTTCTAATATTGTAAAAATCAACGTTTCCGAGCCGTTATTTTCCGGTTTTCCTGAATTAGAACCCGGACAGTTTTGCGCACCAACCATCGTGAAGCTACGATTGGTAGATTATACACCCGGAGCTAAAATTCAATGGGAATCATCCAATGATTTAATCGAATGGACAGACGTTATCGGCGCAACGACGGATAATTTTGTTACTGATCCTTTAGAAGTAACAACCTATTTCCGTGCAGGTGTGTATTCCGACGTTTGTGAATCGCGCCAATATACCTTCACGGTAACGGCTACTTTCGGTATTTCAGTCATGTGTTTCCAAGAACCACGTGTCCCCCTTCCTAATGAGACCGTCCGAATTTTTGTCAATACCGTTAATCCTGATAATAGTACCGCAACGATCTTCTTTGATGCGGGTGACGGCACTGCTCCAACAGAATTTACGGATGTGAAAGCATTTCCCTTTATCATCGAACATGTGTACAAACAGCCCATTACGACCACCTACCATATTGTCGTTAAAAACAGTCAGGGCTGTGTAGGTAATTGTGAGGGCTTGATGACCGTTCAAAATCAAAGCATCAGCATTCAACGGGGTAGCAATATCCCTGCTTTCCTTTGCCCGGGACAAACGGGTACGCTGTATTATGAAACACGCGGATCATTCGATAAAGGCAATCAATTCGTAGTTGAATTATCGGATGCTACGGGTTCGTTTGATGCTGCCCTGAATATCACAGATGAGGCTACTACGGATTCTGCCGTTTATCGCATTCCTACCGAAGGCTTACCCTTTAGCAATCAATATAAGATGCGGGTCAGAAGTACCCGTCCGGTTGCTTACAGTGATGAGATAACAGGCATCAATGTCTTCCCGATTATTGAAACAGGTATGGTCGGGGTATCACAGGAATTATTATGTAATCCCGAAGCCGTAACCTTAGCCATTAAAGGACAAGACCAAACGGTCAGCCTCATCTGGGAATATTCCGAAGACGGCATCGAATTTAATACCATTGACAAAAGTTGGGGTTCTACCGTTTGGAATACGGAAAAACTTGAAAAAAATACCTGGTTCAGAGCCAGATTGGAACGGTTGGGCTTCGGTTCGTGCGATCCTACTTATTCGGATACTTTATTGGTAAAAGTAGGAATGCCGGTGGCATGTTCCTATCAACCCAATCCCGCACAGGTGGGGCAGCCAACGATCTTTGTCGTAGCTATCGAAAATGATCCGGGACCATTTCTGATGGATGTACAGTTCGGCGACGGCAATACGGCGACTTTTGAAAATATCTCTACCATTCCATTTACTTTCCAACACACGTATGAAGCGGCGGGAACTTTCGGATACAGTGTCATTATCAAGGGAAGAAATTGCGTACGTTCATGCACCCAAACGATAACGGTCGAAAAACCGAGCTTTACGGTGGAATTGCTTTCCATTAACCCTAAGAAATTGGCGTTCTGCGGTGGAGAAACCATGAGCATTTCGGCAAGGGCTTCTGCGCCTTTATCACGTTCGGGTAAATACATCGTAGAACTTTCCGATGCTGATGGTAAATTTGATAACCCTACCGTACTGGCAACGCAAATGTCCGCAGACTCTTTATTGAACGTGGATATTACCTTACCGAACGACTTACCGGCGGGGACGGGTTATCGCATCCGCATTCGTACCGAAGCCCCCAACGCCACATCAGCCGTTTCTTCCGCCGCTTACAGTATTAATCCGGCTCCTGCAAAACCTGAAATCGAGCTGACTCAAGACCAAAAGACCATCCGCGTGAAAAACGGTGGTGCGGGTACATATCGCTGGTACTTACAAGGAAGCAATACACCTATTACTACGGGTGCAGCGTTTACGCCGACCGCTTCGGGTACGTATAAGGTAACCCTGACCAATGCGGCGGGCTGTACCTCCGAATCGGCATTCGTGAACTTTATCTTAGTCGGTATTGCCGAGAAAAAAATGAACGAAACGGGCTTACGGGTATATCCGAATCCTGTTAAATCCGACCTGACTATCCAAATGACGGTTAACGCGCCGTATGCGGACTTAGGTTTATATAACATGATGGGGCAAAAGATTACTTCCCGTCGTGTGTACACCAAAGATTCCCGCATTGACGAAGATTTCGATTTAAGCGAACAACCCTCCGGCATTTACTTCATCAAAGTCATCGCCGGCGGTAAAGAACAGGTTGCCAAAATCGTTAAACAATAACCTTTCTTTATTTTAGCATAAAAACGGCTCCGCCTTCGATTTTCGGGGGCGGAGTTTTTAATAAACTAACGATGAAAATAGTCTTCATGGGAACGCCGGAATTTGCTGTTCCCTCTTTACAAAAACTCTTTGAAGCGGGTTATGAGATTCCTGCCGTCGTAACCGTAGCCGATAAACCCGCCGGCAGGGGGCAGAAAATCCATGAATCCCCCGTCAAACGTTGGGCGATTGAGCAGGGTATCCGAGTATTACAACCGTTGAAATTACGTGATCCGGCATTTCTATATGAATTAAAACAATGCGAAGCCGACCTTTTCGTGGTGGTAGCCTTTCGGATGCTTCCCGAAGTGATCTGGCAGATGCCCCCCAAAGGCACGATTAATTTACATGGATCGCTTTTACCGGATTATCGCGGGGCGGCACCGATTAACTGGGCAGTCATCAACGGTGATACCGAAACGGGACTAACGACCTTTTTCATCGAAAAAGAAATTGACACAGGGGCAATCATCGGGCAGGTGAAAGTGCCGATTCCGATGGACTACACGGCAGGACAACTGCACGATGCCCTACTTCCCATCGGGGCGGAATTGATGTTGGAAACGGTATTCAAAATCGAGCAAGGCACAGCCGTACCGATGCCACAAAACCATCAATCGCAACACCGCCTTGCCCCCAAGATTTTTCCTGAGATGTGCCAAATCAACTGGAATCAAGATGCCGAAACGATTTATCACTTCATCAGAGGATTATCTCCCCATCCCGGGGCATGGACGCGCTTAGACGGCAAACTGTTCAAAATATTCTTTGCCGAACTTGCGCCGATGATGACACATTCCGCAACGGAGACGGGGTATTTCTTCATCAATCAGCATCAGCTATTGGTTCGATGTGATAACGGTTGGTTAAGCCTGACAGACGTACAAGCCGAAGGTAAAAAAAGGATATCCGCCCGTGATTTTGTTTCGGGTTTACGGGTGAAGGAGGGACGATTCGGTTGATAGATTCATATCGGATTATGCAGGGTACTGTTTAAGATGTCTTTATATCAAACTTACCAAATAGTATGCTACGCACTATAAAGTAAGTATGGAGGGAGATAGACCGGGTTGGCTAACTTTGCCTCATCAATCAACTAAAAAAATGAGCGCAAACATCAACACCCTGCCCAACAAGAAAAAGAAGATTGCCCTGATCGCCGCAAATGCCTCCGTTTCCAAGCAAACAGGCTGGCCTATTGGTTTTTGGTGGTCAGAATTAACCCACCCCTATTGGGAATTCACCGAAAACGGCTACGAAGTCAGCATCTTTTCTCCCGACGGCGGTAAATTGGATGCGGACGGGTTCAGCGACCCCGAACATGAAAGCGGGTATTCGGCTTCGGATTTGATTTCCTTGGGCTTCAAAAAATCTGCCCGCCATTCGGCTTTGGTTGAAAATACTGCCTCGATCAAAGAGATTAAGGTAGCTGATTATGATGCCATCTTCTTAACGGGTGGACAAAGCCCCATGTACACCTTTATTGATAATGCTCCCCTCCATAAACTTTTTGCTGATTTTTATGAAGCGGGAAAAGTGTCGGCGGCGATCTGTCATGCAACCTGCATTCTGTTGAAAGTTAAAACGTCGGACGGTCAGCTATTGGTAAAAGGGAAGACATGGACGGGCTTTGCGGACAGTGAGGAACAGTTTGCGGATCAATTTGTGGGGCAGAAAATCCAACCCTTCTGGATTGAAAGCGAAGCCCGCAAGATCGCCGAAACCAACTATATCAATGGGGGGCTGTTCAAACCATTTGCCGTTCGGGATAACAACCTGATTACGGGTCAACAACAATTCAGCGGAGTAGCGGCGGCGCGCTTGGTCATCGAAGCCTTAGGCGTGTAAGCTATGGTGCGTTGGTTGCTGATCGTCTTGTTTTCAGTCATCGCAACGACTTTTGTTCATGCCCAATTATTGGAATCGGATACCTCCAAGTGGTATTTTCGGGGAGAAGGTGGACTGAATTGGAGTGGCGGTAACGTAGAACGGTTACTCGTCCGCGCTGATATGCAAGCCAAACACGTGGATACCACTTGGGGTTTTGTTACCTACCATAATTATATGTATGGAAATTTGGGCAAGTTGACTACTGAAAATGACTACCTTTCACGTAATTTTCTTTATTTGTTTCCCAAACGGAGGCTTTATCCCTATATGATGGTTTGGATAGAACGCAATTATCGTCGGCGCATTGACTTTCGCTACCAAGTCGGACCCGGGATAACGGGCGTGCTGTTGCGAAAACCAAAAGTTTTGCAGAAACTGTCAGCGACGGCTACCTACGAAGCCACCGACTTTGCGCCGAACGTTATCTTGAGCGACGGGACGTTAGCCACCGCACCGATAAACGTTTGGCGACTCACGGCTCGTGCCTACGGGAAGTTAACGCCTTTCGATGCTCCATTGCATATCGGTTATGAATTTTGGTTTCAGCAAAGTTTACAGCAAAGCCAAAATTATCGGTATTATGTAGAGGGTTTGGCGGAATATCGTTGGGCAAAACATCTCGCTTTCAAATCACAAATCAGTCTATCGCACGAACAGCTTACCCTTCGTTCCTTCAAGAAGACCGATTGGTACTGGACACTTGGCTTTTCTTACACTTACTAAATATTAATCATCAACAATTATACAACCTTATCATTAGATACTATGAATATTTGTGTTATCGGATATGGAAATGTGGGCGGAGCGTTGGCAAGACAATGGGCTAAAGCCGGTCATACCGTAACCATCGGAGCAAGAAACGTAGCCAAACCCGATTTGACCGCTTTTCTGCAAAACAACCCCGGCATCAAGGCTGACACCATCGCCCAAGCCTCCGCCGCCAACGACGTTATTGTGGTAACAATTCCCGCGCAAGCCGTAGCGGAATTGGCAAAAGAGTTGGGCGATTTGAGCGGAAAAATCGTTATTGATGCGACTAATTCCGTGTTCATGCGTCCCGAACCGTATCGAACGGGATTTGAAGCCCTCCAAAAGCTCACGAAAGCCAAAATGGCGAAATGCTTTAACTCAACGGGAGCGGAAAACATGAATAATCCGTTATATCCTGTCAATGGCTCGATGGTTCAGGCGGATATGTTTGTAGCGGGGTCGGATGCGGAAGCCAAAGCGGTTGCGACCCAACTGGCGAAGGATGTAGGCTTTGACTGTTATGATTTCGGTGGTGATGAACAAGTGGAACTATTGGAAGAAGTTTGTCGCATCTGGATTCATTTAGCCATGAAGCAAGGTAATGATCGCAATATGGCTTTTAAGATATTGAAGCGATAATCAGCAAAGAGCTTTAAGGGAATGATTCTAAAACGAAATTTTGACCCGATTAAGGTCATTCGTTACGTTTGGGTTGAGTTAACGGTGGTTTTGCTCAGTGCCGGCATGGCAGTGCTGTTGTACCGAATGGAAATGCTGAAATGGTTTCTGCCCTTTTCCGTTACGGGAATATTGGGTAGTGCCTTAGCTATATTTATTGCGTTCCGAAACAATGCGTCTTACAGCCGGTGGTGGGAAGCCCGTACCTTATGGGGAGGCATTTTGAACAGCAGTCGAATTTTTGCCCGCCAAATCATCAATAATGCCGATGATGCCTTTCAGGCAAAAAAAATAGACGCTCAAACCGCAGAATCATTCAAGAAAGAGTTGATTCTTCGGCAAATAGCTTATGCTCATGCACTTTGTCTGCACCTTCGTCAAGAAAAGCGGTGGGATACGATGACGCAGTACATATCTCCAGAAGAATGGGATACGATCCGAAACAGCCATAACATTCCGAATCTGTTACTGTTGAAACAAGGTCATCGCGTCAAAGACGGCATACGAGCAGGTATTCTCGGCTCATTTGACAGCATTGGATTAGAACCGATCATGTCTTCATTTCAGAATGCACAAGGCGGTTGTGAACGCATCAAAAATACGCCTTTGATGCGCCAATACCATTATTTTACGCGTTTATTCATGTACGTGTTTATCATTACGATTCCGTTTTCCCTGATCGGAGACTTTTCCAAGATGAACATGGATGTATTGACGATACCCGTAAGTATGGTCATCATTTTTGTATTTGCAGTAATCGGTAAGGTGGGTGAAGTGAATGAAGACCCGTTTGAGAATAGGATAACAGACGTTCCGATGTCAGCCATTGCTATCACGATTGAGCGCGACTTGAAAACGATGTTGGGCATGAAAGAAATTCCAAGTTCTCATGCGCAAAAAGATGGTTATCTGTATTGATGAAAAAGATTTATCCCTTCGTAATTCCTTCCGATTGCAAAAGACAATCCTTTCAACAGAATGAATATTAAAGTAAATCCATTCTGTTGAAAGGAGCATTATCATATTATCTACTGATAAACAGTTTTTGTGTGCGTATATGGTTACCGCAACTGAATCGGAATAAATACACGCCTTCCGCCCAAGTTTGGGTACTGATTTCTTTCAAACCGCTTTCTCCTTGAAGGCGATACTCGATAATTTTAATTCCCGAAGCCTCATAAATCTCTAAAGTAGCACATTCCTCCATAGGTACTTGATATTCTACGTTAACCTGGTCGTTTGCCGGATTCGGATAAAGCTGATAAACCGTTTTTGGTCTTTTTATTTCCGGTCTGGAAACAGAAGTACAGGGCGGTACATGTTTTTCGATCACTCTAATAAAGACGGTATCTGTCCCGACTACGCAACCGTTAGGAATGTAAGTGGAACGGACATAGGTAGTGGTTTGATTAGGTTTGGCAACCGTTTGTTTCGCGTTTGAATTAGTAAGACTGGTGCGGGGTAACCAGCGATAGTAACAGCTGTCGCATTGTTGGTTATCACCGATGCGGATGCTATCATCTTGGCAGATTTGCCGACTTTGGGAAGTGCTGATCCGTAGATAGGCAGGGCGAAAGGTTACATAGAAGGTATCACAACGGACGGCACAAAGCGTGTCCTCTAAATCATAAGACCAGCGAATATATTTAGAAACGCCGGGCTTGTAATCAATGTAGCGTAAATCTTCATTAGAACCGTCGTCCCAGACGTAGAACTTATAATCCTGTTTACCGATGACGCGAGCCTCCTCCGGGCAGTCGGGGAGGGTTACCTCAATCCGTCCCGCCGGAATGGGTAAAGTGGGTACCCGAAAGACCGGGAAACTGGGTAAGCCATAACGACTTTGTTTGCCTTGTAAGAAAAAACCATCTTTCACGAAATCACAATCCGGGAATTTCTCATTTGGTTTATTGATTACACTAAGGGAGGAGTGAGAAGCCTGAGCAATGTATATTTTTCCATCTGGACCTAATTCCTGAATACCTGTTCTAAAGGTAGAATATCCTTCAAAAATCATAGTTTGGCTTTGAAGGATGTTGGCTGTATTAGATAAATCATATTGATATAATGAGTACTTTGTTTCAGAAGTAGCACTATTTGCGAGAGAAATATATAATTTAGACTCATCTTCAGAAAAAGATATGCCGTAATAATCAAGAGTTATCTTATCATCAGACAACTTTGATGAAGAACCTAATACTACTAAATCCGAAAGTAATCCGGTAAAACGATTAAAGCGATAAAGTTCTAAAAGGTCTAAATTTCCAGCTCCAATGCACAATCTATTTCCTTTTGGAGAGATAACCATGTCTCCGCGCCAGTAACAAATGCCTCTATTGAGATGAAACAAAGTAGGTCCTCTACCGATAGCCTGGTAAGCAGGGCTAGTAATCCCGTTAGGGGTGATGATAAAACGAATAAAGCGATTGGAGATAGATTCATGTGCCAGCAACCACCAATCCCGACCATTAGCATGGCGAACAGCAGCTAAATGGTCCGAAAACTCACCTTCTAATAAAACCTGATTTTTTTGAATAATCTCAATACGTTCATTAGAAAAAACTTGTAGAACTGCATAGAAAATCGTGCAGCCTATTTTTTGACAAGCTGTTTTTTGATCTCCTTTTATAGAAGCTATGCTGAAAAAGTAATATTTAGAACTATCGTTAGGAAAAGGAATGAAGATAGCACCGCTACCAAATATTCCATTTACCCAAATATTATTTCCATTTTTAATAAGTTTATGATTATGATCCAGTAAATTTGAAAAATACGTTCTATTATTTGAATCCAAAGTGTCAAAAGCCCAATAAGCGATTAGTTTACCATCCCGATTAGAAATAGTAGCTTGTGTTTCACTTGATCCATCTCTTTTACAAAGAGACCTAAAGGGTTTAGGATTGGTAGTATCGGTGAAATCAATACCACAGGAATCTGCGAACGTCCAGTTGTAGTCGTATTTTTGAGCAAGAGAAAGGGAAAAGGGCAATAACCCGAAGATTATTGCCCAAATCAATTTAGCCATATATTATTTATCTTGAGATCACGAGTTTTTGGGTATGGATTTGTCCGTTGCAGTTAAAACGGAACAGGTAAACCCCTTCAGCCCATAAACGGGTATTTAGTTCTTTTTGTCCCTGTAATCCCGTTAATTTTTGCTCCAGGATTTTGGCACCCGTATTGGTAAAGACCTCTAAAGTAGCACATTCTCCAACCGGTACCGAATAATTAACGGTTACCGCTTCATTGGCGGGGTTGGGGTAGAGATTAAACACCCGATTCAATATTTCTACTTCTGGGCGCGAGACCGAAGTACAGGGCGGTACATGTTTTTCAATCACTCTAACAAAGACGGTATCTATCCCGACTACGCAACCATTCGGAATATAGGTAGAACGCACATAGGTAGTCGTTTGTGTAGGCTTTGCAACCGTTTGTTTGGCATTGGCATTTTTAAGTCCGATGCGAGGCAACCAGCGATAGTAACAGCTATCACACTGTTGATTATCACCGATGCGGAGGCTGTCGTCTTGGCAGATTTGCCGGCTTTGGGAGGTGCTG
>Ga0209573_1004300_pt1 | contig 14243 bp, 10 predicted proteins | sample TNRBio252014_DNA_FD_185870 | JGI IMG/M metagenome (GOLD analysis project Ga0209573, IMG submission 185870) | Wastewater treatment Type I Accumulibacter community from EBPR Bioreactor in Madison, WI, USA - TNR Reactor_6/25/2014_ DNA (SPAdes)... | ecosystem: Engineered > Bioreactor > EBPR >...
TGCGAACACAGCTTATGAATTTGCGCAAGTGCAATACAGCGATGTTGCCGGCACACCAAGCGCATTGCCACCAAGCGGAGCAGCAGGTGGCGACTTAACCGGAACTTATCCAGACCCGGCTATTGCACCAGGTGCTGTTAGTGGAGGAGCCGCTGGCGATATTTTAGATAACTCTATAACCGCTGATGATATTGCAGCAAATGCGGTTGGCACAAGCGAGATAGCAAACAGCGCTGTTACATACGCAAAAATTCAAAATGTTTCAGCAAACCGTTTGTTAGGCAACCCAACAGGTTCGGCAACATCACCTTCTGAAATTGCACTTGGCACGGGTCTTAATTTTTCGGGCAGCACACTCAATGTATCTGCTTCGGGCATTGGTGGCTGGACTACTACAGGCAATAGCGGCACTACACCAAGTGCTTATGCCGATGGCACTGCCCAAACAGGCAATTTTATGGGCTCAACCGACAATCAAGCAGTAGAAATTTACACTAATTCATCGGCAAATAATAACAAGACAGACCTACGACTTTACAACTCAACATCAACCGGAAATGTAGCAACTGCACCTTCTGATATTCTTCATATTCGTAGAAACGGCACCACTGGTGTAAACTATCCACAAGTCGCTTCATTTGCTTTGGGCAAGTATGGCAACAGTATAACTTCCGAATCTGAGCTGGCAATAAAATTAGGTGCAGGTAGTACATACGCAAGCGATATGACTGTAATGACCATGCGCGCAAATGGCAATGTTGGAATAGGTATCACAAGCCCAAGCTACCCTTTGGATATTGCGGGCTCAGCTCGTATCAGCCAAAACAACGCAACTGGCGGAGGTCTATTTTTGGCAGACGATGGAAGTATGGTTGACTTAAACGATGGTTATGCCTCTATGCGCTTTAGCAATGGCGTTGCTATTACGAATGGCTTAAACACCAACACACATAGAATATTACTGAGAAGTGACGGCAACATTCAAATGCTAAATAGCACGTCTCCAACCATAAATTTTAACGATAACAACAATCAAGATTATTACTGGCACGCTAATGACGATCGCATGTATCTTCTAAGGGGCGAGGGCTATAATGGCTGGGATGGAAACAGGCCTTTTACAGCCTATCAAGGAAATAAAATTGGCATCAATGAAACATCACCGTCACATCGCTTACAAGTAAATGGTAGCGATATGATAAGCTTAATGCTACAACAAAATGGCACACACTCTTATGGCATTGTTGAAGGCATTGAAACATTTGACAATGGCAATGCCACTCAAGATGGTCCACGCATTGGTTTTCATAAACGTGGAGCTAAAACATGGGCAAGCGGTATTGAACCTTATGGAGATAATGGATTTGGCATTTGGGAAGACGGCTATAATGGGCAATGGGGCAACTTGCGTGTAGCAGTAAAACCAGGTGGCACATTAGAAGCACGCAACGGCTTAAGAACTCAGAAAAAATATACCTATTACAGAGGTAGAGCCAATGAAGACAATGCCTATACATACAATATTGGCGATCACGATATGTGCTATTTAGCCGGTGTTAGTTTTTATATGGATAACAATGTTACTTGGGATATTGACAACCAGTGCAATGTATATCCTACAGATTGGGACAGCGGAGTTTGGGGCGATGGAGGCAACCAAAACCAGTTATACACTACCGGACCCATTACAAAAGCATATGACAGTAAACCAAGTTGGCGGATGTATGTAGAAAGTTTTATAGATAATGATGCAGTTTATTGTGGTGCTATATGTATTGATTTCGATTAAGCATAATTATCATCCAATTTCTTTATAGCCTTAGATAATTTTTCGTTGTTATGGTACTCTCTGGAGAATATCATTTTTTACCTTTTCACTTAACTGTCTATTAATAGACTTCTTTGGAAAATAGTATAAATCACATAAATTGGTAGATAAGATAGGTAGTTAGGGACTTTGCAAGTCAAGACATTGGCTGCCATGTTTTAGAAACAAATACTAACCTGAGTTCGGGTTATAAAACTTCCTTGCCTTTGTATCTTTGGCACTAATTTTGCTATTGAACACATAGATTTAAAAATCTCTTTATGAAAAAAATCGTACTACTCACGCTGATTGCAACTTTTGCCTCTGCACTTTCTTTTGCCCAAACTGGGCGCGTTGGTATTGGCACTTCTACTCCAAAAACTAAATTAGATGTAGCCGGAGCCATCAGCACCAGCGAACAAGCTGCGCCAGCAGCTGCTGCTTTAAGCATCAATGCCAATGTATCGTTGTTTAGAATAATAAGCCAAGTTGGTGTGCAAGCCAACAGCGTGTCGGCAACAGCACCAGCCGAGGGGCAATTGCTCATCATCATCAACGAAGATGATAACGATGCCACATTTGCAAGCAGCACCGTAAAAGCTAATGGAGGAAGCAATAGCTACATTTATGCAAATAGCCAATGGCGACTAACTGGCACAAGCCAAGTAAACTCGGGACCACAAGGACCAACCGGACCAAAGGGCGACACCGGAGATAATGGGGTTGCTGGGGCGCAGGGTATAACCGGACCCAAAGGTGATACAGGTGATGCCGGAGCTGCAGGAGCACAAGGTCCTCAAGGAATACAAGGGGTGCAAGGACCTTCAGGCGCAAAGGGCGATAAAGGCGACCAAGGAAACATAGGTGCGCAAGGCCCGATTGGGCCACAAGGTGCGCAGGGAAACCAAGGTATTCAAGGTGTAACCGGGTTTTTGCAAAGCGGAACAGCAGCAGGGCAAACGCCTTATTGGAACAACTCAAATTGGGTAATTGACCAAAATATATATAATAACGGAGGAAATGTTGGGATTGGGACCAACAATCCGGCACAAGGCAAGCTTTGGGTACAAGGTGGCGATATTTGGATGACAGGCGATAACAGAAGATTAGCTTTTACAACAGATAACTCAACAGACAATACTCCAAATGCATCAATTACCGCATTGCAAAACGGACTCTCCGGCTCAAGTGCCGATATCATTTTCAATACTTGGGATGGTAGTGCCAATACAGAAATAATGCGCTTAAGAAGCAACGGCAGTGTTGGCATCAACAACAATCTTGACACCAACACTAATGCCACACTTAGCATTACACCTAAATATGGCAACTGGGCCGAAGGGATAGAAATCAACCCTCATTCGGGAGGTTTTGGGGCGGTTTTTTTTAGAGAAACAGCGAATAGCATTACAAACACTTGGTTTTTAGGTAAAATCAACAACCACAATTTTGGTGTGTTACGCAATTCATTAACAGGAATGACAGGCACAACCCGTGCCGACCAACCTTTTGAAATAACAACTACCGGAAACTCTATTTTTGGTGGAAATGTGGGCATTGGCGCTGCCACACCAACTCATAGATTAGAGGTTTACGGTGGCGATAATGTAGCCTACTTTGCTTCAAGCGGAGGCAATGCTTACATCCGTTTAGCCATAAATAACGACATCAATACCCGACTAGAGTTAGCAAACCGAAATGGGCGCACCGCCTTATGGAATGCCAACACAGGAGATGCCTTTAATATCATTCATTCCTCGGGTCGAGCAGGAATTGGTACTATCGACCCTCAACGAAAACTTCATATAAATGTGGACAATAGCGAGTATGGCGGATTATTTATTGGTAAAATAAACGACAATGGAGATGCAGGAAGTTACCGTATAGACTTTCCAGGATGGCGCGACAACAATACCAATCCAATAACTGCACGTATTGAAGCAAAAAGTGTTTGGTCTTGCTGCGGCAACTATCCATCTGGTGGATACCCAGGTGTACGAGGAACCGACTTGGTTTTTTCAACCAATGATGCTTGGAACAATGTAGAACCAATAGAAAGATTAAGAGTTAAGCAAGATGGAAATTTAGAATGGAACTATAACGGTACCGATGCGGCTATGTTACCCGCTTCTTATGCCATTATCATTCCTGTATCTGCAACTTGCCCAACTGGCTGGGGTCAAAGAGATGTAAAGTGGGATACTGCCGATGTTAGCAATGCCGATTCTGGGAAAGACGGAAAAATAGCTGTTGACGATGGAAATAGCTCCAGCGTAAAAATGCGCTTTTGCGTAAGAGGAACAGGTTGGTAAAGGTATCTTTCTTCATTACAGATAGTCTTCAATAAAAATGCATTACGGGTGTATAACATCAGTAAATCACGCAGCTTTTTTGTTTCTTTTGTAGCAAACAAATTTCATGCGGCATCTCGGCATCTTACATAAAATGTCCACGCTTTACGTAAACCCCGTAGAGTATCACTTAAAGTTCAACAACGATGAGGTCATTGTAAATCAGTTGTTGGGTAAAGAAATTCAACTGCGCTGGACGGGCAACATCTATTGCACTATTTGTGGCCGAAAAACAAAAAAAAGTTTTGGAGAAGGTTTGTGTTATCCATGTTTTGCCAACGCCCCCGAAAATGCCGAATGTATATTGCGGCCCGAGCTGTGCAAAGCCCACCTACACCAAGGGCGCGACCCCGAATGGGAAGAGCGCACGCATAACCAACCACACTTTGTATATCTTGCATTAACCAACGAAGTAAAGGTGGGAGTAACGCGCAACACACAAATACCAACGCGATGGATAGACCAAGGAGCAGCAAAAGCAATAATTTTGGCCGAAACACCATACAGGCAACTTGCCGGAGCAATAGAGGTTTTCTTAAAACAATACCTGAGCGACAAAACCCATTGGAGCAAAATGCTGATGAATACTCCGGCTCAAGAAATTGACTTGCTATCTAAAAAAAATAGTGTTGCAGCCTTGCTGCCAGATGAATACAAACAATACATTTCTACAAACAATGAAGTGTTGGAGTTGGCATACCCTGTACTCAATTACCCAACAAAAGTTACCAGCATTGGGCTTGAAAAACACCCCAACATTCAATTGCCATTAAATGGCATACGCGGGCAATACTTTTTGTTTGAAGGTGGAACTGTAATCAACATCCGCAAACACAGCGGCTTCGAAATAGAATTCATAGCATAAAAAATCTTCGCCCATACAAAACCAATTTATTTTGAATCAAACTTTTTGTTTCTAACAAAATTACGCACTATCTAAATCTACTAATCGTATTTTTGCGCCATGAATAAAAAGCGCGTTATCCTCATCATTATGGATGGTTGGGGACATGGCTTCAAGCCCAATGCCAGTGCCATAGCACAAGCAAACACTCCATTTATAGATTCGTTGTATAAAAACTACCCCAACACAGAGCTATTTACACATGGCGAAAATGTGGGGCTGCCCGATGGGCAAATGGGCAACAGCGAAGTAGGGCATTTAAACATAGGTGCCGGCAGAGTGGTGTATCAAGAATTGCTGCGTATAAACAACGCTGTAAAAAGTGGCGCATTGGCACAAAACAAAACTTTTGAAGCGGCAATTGACTATGCTATACAACAAAACAAACCTTTACATCTGATGGGTTTGGTAAGCGATGGCGGGGTGCATTCGCACATCAAACATTTAATGGCAATGTGCGAAATAGCTGTTGCAAAAGGCCTAAATCCCAATCAAATTTTTATTCATGCTTTTACCGATGGCCGAGATACCGACCCAAAAAGCGGCTATGGATTTCTTCAACAGCTAACAAGTTTTTTAAAAGAAAAAAAATGCGGGCGCGTAGCAAGTATTTGCGGGCGATATTATGCAATGGATAGAGATAATCGCTGGGAGCGCGTAAAACTTGCCTACAACTTACTTACCGAAGCAAAAGGCAACGCTACTACCGATGTACTGCAAGCAATTACCCAAAGCTATGAAGCTGGAGTAACAGATGAATTTATTCTTCCAGTTTCGGTAAAAGATGAAAACGGAAATGCTCTCGCAACAATAAAAAATGGAGATGCCGTTGTGTGCTTCAACTTTCGTACCGACCGTTGCCGCGAAATTACCAAAGCGCTCACCCAACAAGACTTTCCGGAACACGCGATGCAAAAACTATCGCTGCACTACACTACCATGACGGTGTACGATAGCAGCTTTAAAAATGTACACAACATTTTTGATAACGATGATTTGAATAACACCTTAGGCGAAGTGATAGCACAAAACAATCTATCGCAATTGCGCATTGCCGAAACAGAAAAATATCCGCATGTAACCTTCTTCTTTTCGGGTGGAAGAGAGCAAATGTTTGAAGGCGAATCGCGCATCATGGTTCCATCGCCTAAAGTAGCCACCTACGATCTGCAACCCGAAATGAGCGCATTGGAAGTAACCGAAAAAGTAGCGAATGCGTTAAACAACCGCTCGGCAGATTTTATTTGCCTGAATTATGCAAACCCAGATATGGTGGGGCACACAGGTGTTTTTAGTGCTGGCATCAAAGCCTGCGAAACCATAGACCATTGTGTGAATACAGTAGTTACAACGGCTTTGGCAAGCAATTACACCATTCTTGTAACTGCCGACCACGGCAATGCCGATTACATGATAAATGAAGATGGCTCGCCCAACACTGCACACACAACCAACCCTGTGCCTTTGTTTTTAATTGATAATGATTTTAAACCTGCGTTGCACAGCGGCACACTTGCCGATATTGCACCTACGGTTTTAAAACTGATGCAATTGCCACAGCCAAGCGAAATGACGGGAAAGAGTTTGTATTAAACTATCCTCAGGCTTTTGTTTTACAAAAAAAACATAGATAAAACACGTATCTCAATACTATACGTGTTTTAGCAAAGAAATACCAACTTTTCCAAAATGGATAAACATTTGCTATATTCATTGAAAGCTACAGCATGGATTTAGAACTAAAAAAACAAGAAATAAAAGCGGAAATAGAAAAAACCGAAGACGAAAAATTACTTTGGGCAATAGCTCGTTTGCTTCATATTGACGATGACGGAGATGTTCCCGAGTGGCACAAATCGGTAGTTAGGGAGCGCGAGGTGAAATATGAAAAGGACAATATAAAAATGCTTGATTGGGATGAAGCAAAAAAGAGTTTATGAGCTACCGCATAGAAATTTCTGTCGAAGCCCAAGAAGAAATACTCGTTGCAAAACAATGGTATGAAAAACAACAAATTGGATTAGGAGAAGATTTTGCAAACACCACAATACTACACATTGATAGCCTCAAGTCAGGTATTGTTGAGTTTAAAGTTGCATTTGATGATGTGCGTAGAATGTTGGTGAAGCGATTTCCGTATGTTGTGTATTACAAACGAATAGAAGCAACTAAAACAGTAAAAGTTATAGCAGTACTACATGAAAGACAGCAGAAGGAACTTAAGTAATTGTCTTTAACATGTAACAAGTAGATGCAGTTAGTTTGAACTGAACAAAAGCTACTTCTTTCGCTGTAGTAAAAAGCAGCTCTCTTCAAAAAACAGGCAGCTTGGCAAAGGTGTATTACTTCAAAGCCTCAGTAATAATATAGTCTTGCTCTTTTAGGTGCTGCTTCTTGAAGCCCGTAGCCGGTGATGCAGAGTTTTTGCGGCAAATGCCTTTAATTTTGGGCAATACACCAAACAATCTACCAACAAGAAACTGCCAAGCACCCATGTTTTTAGGCTCTTCTTGCACCCACACTATTTCAGCATCAGCATATTTTTCTATCACTGCTTGAAGCTGTTTTAACGGAATGGGATACAACTGCTCCACACGCGCAATCAACACATCTTTTTTGTCTTCTTTGAGTTGTCTTTCTTTAAGATCGTAATAGATTTTACCTGTACAAAAAACCACCTTGCGAATCTTTTTGCTTTGCGGCTCATCTACAATCACTTCGCGGAAAGAACCTTTGGTAGCTTCTGCCAAATCGGAAACACATGCAGGATGGCGTAACAAAGATTTAGGACTCATTACCACCAACGGCTTGCGGAACTCCCAAGCCAACTGCCTGCGCATGGCATGGAAAAAGTTTGCCGGAGAAGTAATGTTTACAACCACCATATTTAACTCGGCACACATTTGTAAAAAACGTTCTAACCGCGCACTACTGTGTTCGGGTCCTTGACCTTCGTAACCATGCGGCAACAGCATCACCAAACCAGAATTGCGCTGCCATTTACTTTCGGCTGCGGCTATAAACTGATCAATAATAATCTGTGCGCCATTATTAAAATCGCCAAATTGTGCTTCCCAAATAACTAACGGATTGGGGTCGGTAATTGAATAACCATATTCAAAACCAAGCACACCATACTCGCTCAAATGCGAGTTGATAACCCTAAATTTCCCTTGCTTTTCGGATAAGCGGCTCAGACGGTTATATTCTTCATCTGTTTTTTCATCGTTGATAACCGCATGGCGATGTGTAAATGTGCCGCGCTTCACATCTTCACCGCTAAGGCGCACATCAGTTCCTTCATTCAATATCGAAGCATAAGCCAACAACTCGGCAGCAGCCCAATCCAATTTTTTGTCTTCGCAAATCAGCTTTTGGCGTTCTTTCAAATACTTCTGCATTTTGCGCACCGGAGTAAAAGTTTCGGGCACTAAACTCATAGCCTCTGCTAATTTCAACAGCGATTTTTCATTTACCCCGGTGGTAGGCGATTTTTCAAAATCTACACCTTTAGCTTTGCGAAGTTTATCCCAAGCAATTTCTGTTTGCTGAGGTTTATATGGCAGCGGATGCTGCTTTACAGAATCTAAACGCGCTTGTAAATCTGCCCAGAATTCTTTTTCGAGTTTTGTAGCCAACTCCAACTCGATAGAGCCCTGTTGTGTTAGTTGTTTTGAATACACATCGCGAGGGTTGCTTTGCTTATCTATCAAAGCATACATCAATGGTTGTGTAAACTTGGGGTCATCGCTTTCGTTATGCCCCCATTTGCGATAGCACACCATATCAATAAACACATCCTTATTGAATAACTGCCTGTACTCGGCCGCCAATTCGGCAACAAATACTGCCGCTTCGGGGTCGTTTCCGTTTACATGAAAAACAGGTGCTTCGATAGTAGCCGCAATTGAAGTGCAATAATCGCTGGAGCGTGCTTCGTCAAAATCGGTAGTAAAACCGATTTGGTTATTGATAACAAAATGGATAGTGCCACCAATGTAATAGCCATCCAACTTTGCCATTTGTAATACTTCGTACACAATGCCTTGCCCCGCCACTGCCGCATCACCATGAATGGTTATGGGCAAAATTTGATCGTAATTTTCTTTGTAAATCGAATTAGCTTTTGCCCTGCAAAAACCTGCTACAATGGGGTTTACAGCTTCTAAGTGCGAGGGGTTGGGCATCAGTTTTAGATATACGTTTTTACCCGCTGTGGTTTCATATTGTGAAGCAAAACCCAAGTGATACTTTACATCGCCATCACCAAAGGTAGGGTCGCCTACTACATTGCCTTCAAACTCGTTGAAGATTTCCTCGTAGGTTTTTCCCAAAATATTTGCCAACACATTCAAGCGACCGCGGTGCGCCATGCCAAAAACAACTTCTTCTACACCTTGCTCGGCACACTTGTTGATGATTGCCTCCAATGAGGGGATGGTAGTTTCGCCACCTTCGAGCGAAAAACGCTTCTCGCCAATGTATTTTTTACCTAAGAAATTTTCAAACACAACAGCTTTATTCAGCGAGCGAAGAATGTGTTCCTTTTTCTTTACATCGAAGTTTAAAAGAGTTGGGTTTCCTTCAATCTTGTTACGCAGCCATTCGCGCTCTGCCTTGTTGCGCACGTAGCCATATTCAAAACCAATTGTATGCAAGTAAATGCTATGCAGTCGTGCCAAAATATCGCGCAGTGTAGCATTGGGCAAGCCGATTTCGCTGCCAATTACAAACTTGCGATCAAGGTCTTTATCGCTCAGACCAAAATGCTCCAAATCTAAATCGGCAAAACGGTTTTTGCGCGGCTTTAAAGGGTTGGTGTTTGCAATTAAATGCCCTTTGTTTCTGTAAGCATTTATCAATTCAAAAACCTTGAATTCATCGGCACTTACGCCTGCTGCTTTGCCATTACCATTGTAGCTGATACTGGCAAAATCAAAACCTTCAAAAAACTTTTTGAATTCCGGATCAACCGTGGCAGGGTTTGTTTTAAAATCGCGGTATAAATTTTCAATATACTCCGGTGTTGCGTTGGAGAGAAACGAATAACTATCCATGTTTTAGCTGTGTTGCCTTTTTATAAGCATGTCAAAAGTATAGTATTCTTGTAGAGGTTTTCAACAAAAAAACAATTGCAACATATTTTAATGAACAATACATTCGGCACTGGCGGGGTTTAGCTCACAATAATTACTAATCGAAACAGCGCTGTGTTTTGTGGCAAATTCTTTTTGTACGTTTGTATATCACAGGAAATAAAACACCAATGAAATTCATCACACTATTAATACTGTTTGCTATGACACCATCATCAAAATCGGTTTATGATTTTACAATGAAAAATATTGACGGCAAAGAAATTGCCCTGAGCGACTATAAAGGCAAAGTGCTTTTGTTTGTAAATGTTGCCAGCAAATGTGGTTTAACACCACAGTACAAAGAAATTCAAGCACTGCACGAAAAATACAAAGACAAAGGCTTGGTAGTATTGGGTTTTCCGGCAAATAACTTTATGGGGCAAGAGCCCGGCAGTGATAAAGAGATTAAAGAATTTTGCACATTGAAGTACGATGTAACATTTCCTATGTTTTCAAAAATTTCGGTAAAAGGCAGCAATCAGCACCCATTGTATAAGTACCTTACTTCAAAAGTAGAAAATGGAGTAATTGACGCAAAGGTTAGCTGGAACTTTCAAAAGTTTTTGGTGGGCAAATCGGGCAAAGTAATCACTTCGTTTGGGCCACAAACTTCGGTAGCGGATGCAGAGGTTGTTAAGACTATTGAAGCAGCTTTAGCGCAATAAACTGCGAATTTGTCATTACAACTACCTTTGAATTTTAAAGAGTTTGCAAACGGCAAAAATTTAACTTCGCCCCAAAATATTATTGGTTTGAACTGCTCTCCATTTACCATACCACAAAAGCTATTGAGTTTGATTCGACTTTTTTCGCATTCGCGTCTCGGCATCAATACAATATTGTGTTTTACATTTTTGTTGGTTTTTAGTTGCTCAAATGCAACTGCGCAACAAAGTTGGACGCTCGAAAAATGTATCAGCCACGCTTTAGAAAACAACATCAGTGTTAGGCAAGCCGGTTTACAAAAAGACATATCGAAAAAACAACTTACACAAAGTTATCTAAGTACGTTTTTACCAACCGTTGATGCATCGGCAACATACAACGTTAGTTTTGGCAACTCGGTAAACCAATTTGATTACACTTTGATTGCGGGAAGCCTGCAAACCATTACAGGCAACATTTCAGGAAGCCTACCTTTGTTTACGGGCTTACAGCAACTGCACAATATTCAAAAAACAAAAAACGATTTTCAAGCAGCTTTTTTTGATGCCGAAGAGGCAAAGAATAATATTTCACTAAGCATTACTTCGGCTTTTTTGAATGTAATACTTGCCAAAGAAATTTTGAAGGTGGCAGAACACCAATTAACGCTTACCAACGAACAATTAAGCATTACCGAAAAACGTGTAAAAAGCGGCTCGCTGCCCGAGGCGTCATTGCTTGAATTTCAGGCGCAACAAGCGCGCAACCAAGTGGATATCATCAATGCAAAAAATCAAATTGACTTAGCTGTTTTAAACATGCGCAATTTGCTGCAAATTCCTGTTGAAAGCGGCTTTGAGCTTGCCACTCCGGAAATAAATGCCAACACGCTAAGCCTAAACACACTTACATCTCCAGTAGAAGTTTACAAATTTGCATTAAACAATCAACCAAGTATAAAAAGTGCCGAAGCGCGGTTAGGCAGCGCACTCTCATCGCTGCGTATTTCGCGTGGTGCATTCAGCCCCACTCTTAGTGTGTTTGGGCAGGTAGGCACCAACTATTCGGATCAAAGCAGAAGACCAACTGCCTACGACACATTGCAAATTCCGGGTTTACCACCACAGTACTTTGGAAAAGATTACCAGCTAACTCCATTTGCCGATCAATTAAAACAAAGTCTTAGAAGTGTTGTGGGTATTTCATTAAACATTCCCATTATTAGCAAAGGGCAACGCTTTACAAACGAACAGATTTCAAAAATTCAATTGCAATTGCGCGAGTTAGATTTGCAAAATCGGAGAAACCAATTGCAACAACAAATAACTGAGGCTTATGCAAATGCACGTGCAGCATCGGAATCTTTTATTGCCAATCAAAAAAGTTTAGATGCCGCGCAACAATCGTTTGATGCTATTAAAAAGAGATTTGAAATTGGCTTGGTAACACAATTTGATTTTGAGCGTTCGCGCATCAATGTAATAAGTGCCGAATCGCAGATGCTGCAAGCAAAATACACGTTTGTATTCCGCCAAAAAGTGCTCGATTTTTATCAAGGAAAACCTATAACCTTGCAATGATGCTAATGCCAAGCATCCTTATATTTAGTTTGCATTCAAAAACATTATTCTACGTTCCGACCCAGTTTTATTGGATTTTGCCGCGCATCAAAAATATCAGTAATATAAATCGTATTATCCCGAAAAACATAAATTATTTTATAGTTGCCTTCAATAATTCTTCGGTGAGTATTACCCAAAATATATTCTTCAATTTGACCCAAGTATGGATTATGTGTAAGTAGTTCTACTTTGTCATAAATTCTTTGTTCTATTTCTAAAACCTTTTCTGCTGATGCTCCTTGATTCAAAAGAAATTTCATGTTATCAATAAGACTGCATTTAGCAAGGTCTGTGTAAACAATCTTCATTTTGCTTGCGCCTGCTCTATCGCTTTAATCAATTGCACTCGCACTTCTTCTCTAGAAAAAACCCTCCCATTCTCAATATCATCAGCAGATATTTGTGCGCGACTATTCAGCACTTTTTTCAACTCTTCGTCATTGTTAGCCTCTTTGGTAGCTTTCTGTAGTAAAAAATCAATGTATTCCTCTGCTAATGATTTCAGATTATCAGGCAACAACCCAATTTTTTCGGCAAGTTCCGTCTTTTTCATGTTTCGAATTTACACATTCTAAAAGAAACAGTATAGAGATAATGTTGTGATAGATTAGTAAAATGACAACATTTTCATCTGCGGTTAATTATTCCGTTTTATGTATAATATTGTTGCTTTAAACAACTGATGAAAAATAACAAACTTATTTACTGGCTTTCGGGCTTTGTAGTTTTGCTGATTGTTTTCGCATTGATAGCAAAAAAGCAAGGCTGGATTGGCAATAGCAGTGGCAAGCTGGTAGCCACCGAAAAAGCACAATTGCGCTCTATTGTAGAAACTGTAACAGCAAGCGGCAAACTAACTCCGCTAACCGAAGTAAAACTAAGCTCTGAAGTAAGTGGCGAGGTAATTGTGCTGAACGTTCAAGAAGGCGATTCGGTGAAACAAGGTCAATTACTTGCCGAAATCAACCCTTCTATTTACGAATCGTTGGTAACGCAAGCCGAAGCAGCATTAAACCAAATGCGCGCATCGCGCAGCAGCGCAAAGGCAAGTTCCATTCAAGCAAAAGCGCAATACAATCAGGCATTAACGAACTTTAATCGCAACAAAACACTACACGCACAAAAAGTAATTTCCGATTCGGAATTCGAAGCTGCAAAATTGCAACTTGAGCAAGCAGATGCCGGTTTAAAAACTGCCGAAGAGCAAGTTAATGGCGCTTCATTTAATATTTCGAGTGCCGAAGCGCAAGTAAAACAAGCAAAAGAAAACCTACTGAAAACAAAAATTTACGCGCCCATAGGCGGCATTGTAAGTTTAGTAAATGTAAAATTGGGCGAGCGCGTAGTAGGTACAGCGCAAATGACGGGTACAGAAATTATTCGCCTTGCCGATTTAGAAAATATGCTGATTCAGGTAGATGTAAATGAAAATGATGTATTGCGTGTGCACCTCAACGACACTGCCGATGTGGAGGTAGATGCCTACTTGGGTAAAAAATTTAAAGCCACTGTGAATCAGATAGCTTATAGCTCATCATCTGCTTCTTCATTAGTAAGTTCACAAGCCACAAACTTTACTGTAAAACTTACATTGCTGAAAGATTCATACAAAGAATTGATAGATATAGAAAGAGGTTTGCGCTATCCATTTCGGCCCGGCATGAGCGCAACAGTAGATGTAAAAACAGCTTCAAAAAACAATGTACTTACAGTACCAATTCAATCGGTTACCATTCGCGAAGAAGAAGATTCTAAAGAGAAAAGATTGAAAGATGT
>Ga0209573_1004301_pt1 | contig 14243 bp, 10 predicted proteins | sample TNRBio252014_DNA_FD_185870 | JGI IMG/M metagenome (GOLD analysis project Ga0209573, IMG submission 185870) | Wastewater treatment Type I Accumulibacter community from EBPR Bioreactor in Madison, WI, USA - TNR Reactor_6/25/2014_ DNA (SPAdes)... | ecosystem: Engineered > Bioreactor > EBPR >...
CGTGCCATGCCGGCCGTCGACCTTGCGCGTCACGGGCCAGCGGGTCGGTCCCATGGTCGACCAGCAGGCGCAGGAAGGCGACACCGCGCCCACGCCTGACCGCGTGGTGCAGGGCGTTGCCGCCGTCTGGCGCCGGCTCGTTCGGGTCGGCGCCGAGTTGCAGGCACTGGCGCAGGCCTTCCAGGTCGTCGTGGTCGAGCTGGCGGGCCAGCGCGTTCGTTCCCGACCAGCGCGCACCCGCTGCCACCAGTGCGGCGACGATGCGCCGGTCGCCCAGCTCGGTGGCGTGGTACAGCGACTCGTTGTCGTTGGGGTTGGCGCCCGCGTCGAGAAGTGCCTGCACGGTCTCGAGGCAGCGCGCACGGGCCACCGCACCGTAGAGCACCGGCAGGCCCTGGCCGGCGTCGCCGGTTTCTCGCCAGGTGCCGTTGGCGTCGGCGCCGGTGTCGAGCAGCCAGCGCACCGTGGCCACCAGGTCAGCGCGGCATTCGGGCAGCCGGGCCAGCGACGATGCGGCGGCACAGGCCAGCGGCGGGCATGGGGAAGGCGGGGCGGGCGACCTTGCCCGGGCCAGCAGGCGCTTGACGCCGTCCACATCGCCCTGCACCAGCGCCAGCGGCAGGCTGCTCGCCGCGAGCCCGGGTCTGCCACGCAGCAGGGCCAGGGCCAACCGCGGGCGGGGAGCGTTCCAGCCGCGCCCAAGGGCCAGCCAGAACACATGCGCGACGAAGTCCTCGTCGCCCAGCGCTGCGGCGCGAAGGTGCTCGGGGTCGGGTGGCAAGGGCAGGGTCGGGTTCATGACAGGCTCCATGCATCGTGGTCCGTGGGCGGCGCGCGGCCTCGCCTACCATCGACGGTCCGGGCAGGCGCGCATCGACCAGGCAGGGTGCGGCGCCTGGCTGTCCAGCCACGGAGTCCCCCCGATGATGACCGCTCCCACCCTCGGCCCCTTCATGCGACCTGGCCGCTTCTACAAGGGCAACCTGCACACCCACAGCACGACGAGCGACGGCGTGCTGAGCGCCGAGGAGGTGTGCCGGCGCTACCGCGAACGCGGCTACGACTTCATCTGCCTGTCGGACCACTTCCTCGCCGCCTACGACTTCCCCGTCACCGACACCAGGCCCTACCGAAGCGAGGGCTTCACGACGCTGCTGGGCGCCGAAGTGCATGTGCCGTCGACCGACCTGGGCGAGAAGTGGCACCTGCTGGCCAACGGGCTGCCGCTGGACTTCGCGCCGGCGCAGGAGGGCGAGACGGCCCCCGAGCTGGCCGCGCGCTGTGCCGCGGCGGGGGCCTTCGTCAGCATCGTGCACCCGGCCTGGTACTCGCTGTCGGTGGCCGACGCGCGCAGCATCTCGGCGGCGCACGCGGTGGAGGTCTACAACCATACCTCGGCGGTCAGTGCCGACCGTGGCGACGGCACCGTGATGCTCGACGCCTTGCTCTCGCTGGGCCACCGGCTCAATGCGCTGGCCTGCGACGACGCCCACTTCGACACCGACGATGCCTTCGGCGCCTGGGTCATGGTGAAGGCCGAGGCGCGCGACCCCGACGCCCTGCTGTCGGCGCTGAGGGGCGGCCACTACTACAGCTCCACCGGGGCCGAGCTGCACGACATCCGCTTCGACGGCGACGAGCTGCTGGTCGAGTGCTCGCCGGCCAGCGGGGTCTACCTGCAGGGCAAGGGCTCGCGCGCCACCCAGGTGCTGGGCCACGGCCTCACCCGGGTGCGGCTGCCGGCCTGGAAGCTGGGCAAGCACAGCTTCATGCGCGTGACCGTGGTCGACGCGCAGGGCCGTCGCGCCTGGAGCAACCCGTTCTGGCGCGACGAGGCCTGATGCGCCACGGCGAGCGCACCGACCCGGGGGCATGCCGGGCTGAAGTCGACAGGAGCTGTGCCATGCGATGCAAAGGGGGCAGGCAGGGGTGGGGCATGTCGATCGCCCGCGGCCTGGCCGCCGCCGCCGCGCTGGTGTCGCTGGCTGGGGTCCAGGCGGGCGCGCCGCCGGCGGAGCACTTCTTCAAGCCGGCGTCGATCCAGGAGGTGCTGCTGTCGCCCAGCGGCAAGCGGCTGGCGTTCAGCGCGCCCGGCAGCAACGGCCGCCTGGGGGTGTTCGTGATCGACCTGCAGGGCCAGGCGTTCGCGCCGACGCGGGCCATCCTGTTCCACGACTCCGACGTGCCCTCGTTCCAGTGGGTCGACGACGAGCGGCTGGTCTTCAGCCAGACCGACCTGCAGGTCGGCCTGGGCACCGCCCAGCAGACGGCGCCCGGGCTGTACGCCGTGCGCTACGACGGCCAGGAGCTGACCTACCTGGTCGAGACCCGGGGGCGTCCGATGGTGACCGGCGGCGGGCGCATCCGCACCCTGCCCTGGAACCACCGCCTGCTGCACGTGCCCGCGCCTTCGCAATCCCGCGAGGGCGCCCGCGCCAGCGAGGTCATCGTCGGCCGCATGCACTTCACGGGCAACGACCTGCAGCGGCTCACCCCGCTGTGGCTGGACACCCGAACCGGCGCCGTCCGGCCGCTGGACACCACAGGCCTGTCCTGCCCTGCACTGGGTTGGTGGTTCAGCGCTCGAGGCGTGCCACGCGTGGCGCGCTGCGTGGAAGGCGCTCGCGAGTCCCTGCACTGGTGGCGGTCCGGCCGCGAGGGCCAGGCGGCGCAATGGATCCGTTTTGCCGAGGGGCCGCTGGGCCGGCTGGGCCTGCGCCCGCTGTGGGTCGGCAGCGACGAGCAGCTGTTCGTCGAGCATGCCAGCGGTCCGGCGGGCGAAGGGGTGGTGGCACCCTTCGACTTCGACAAGGGCGCTCCTGGCGCGGCGCGCGTGGTGACGCCGGGTTTCGACTTCAGCGGCCAGCTGATCGGCGACGCCGGCGGCCAGCGCCTGCTGGGCGTGCGCGTCAGCGCCGAGGACGAGCAGACCGTCTGGTTCGACCCGCACTACAAGGCCATGCAGCAGCGCGTGGACGCCGTGCTGCGCGGCCGCGTCAACCGCATGCAGTGCCGCCGCTGCGGCAGCGGCGATGCGGTGGTCCTGGTGCGTTCGTTCAGCGACGCCGAACCCGGCGAACTGTGGCTGTGGCGCGAGGCCGAGAGCGAGGGCAAGAGCCGCTGGCTGCCACTGGGCCGGGTGCGGCCGCAGATCCAGGCGGCGCAGATGGGGCTGACCGAGCTGCACCGCATCCGCGCGCGCGACGGCCGGGACCTGCCGGTATGGGTGACGCGGCCGCGCGACGCCGGGTCCGCGCTGCCGGCCGTGGTGCTGGTGCACGGCGGGCCCTGGGTGCGGGGGCGGCACTGGCGCTGGGAGGGCATGCCGCAGTTCCTGGCCTCGCGCGGCTACCTGGTCATCGAGCCGGAATTCCGCGGCAGCCTGGGTTATGGCCAGGCCCACTGGCGGGCCGGACTGAAGCAGTGGGGCCAGGCCATGCAGGACGATGTGGCCGACGCGCTGCTGTGGGCCAGGCGCCAGGGGCTGGCCAGCGAAGCGGCCTGCATCGCCGGGGCCAGCTACGGCGGCTACAGCACGCTGATGGGGCTTATCCGGCACCCGGAGCTCTACCGCTGCGGGTCGGCCTGGGTGGCGGTGACCGATCCCTTCCTGTACCTCGAGGGCTCGTGGTGGGTGTCCGACGACATCAGCGACCGGGGCCGCCAGTACAGCCTGCCGTCCATGGTCGGAGACCCGCAGGCCGACCGCGAGATGCTGCTCGCGAACTCGCCGCTGGAGCAGGCCGCACGCATCACCCGTCCCTTGCAGCTGGTCTGGGGCGGCGAGGACCGGCGGGTGCCCATCGCCCACGGCCAGCGGCTGCGCGACGCCATGCGCAAGTCCGGCCTGGAGCCCGAATGGATCGTCTACGAGGACGAGGCCCATGGCTGGCGCAAGACCGAGAACCAGGTCGACTTCGCGCTCAAGCTGGAGGCCTTCCTGGCGCGGCACCTGCAGGGCGCGGCCGACAGGCGCTGAAGCAGGCGACGGGCCCGCGCCACCCTTGCCTTGCGCAGCGTCGGCGGCCGCGCACGGCTTCGGGATCGCGTCGATCGGGCCCCGGCGGCGGGGCGCATCAGGCTTGCGGCAGCGCGCCTCAGGCCGCGGCCTGGCGGCGCATGCGTTCGGCGCGGTCGCGCGGCGCCGGGTGCGTGCTCAGCCAATGGGCGCCGCCGCTGCCGCCGCCCAGGGCGTCGAGCTTCTCCAGCGCCGTCACCGCGGCGCGGCGGTCGAAGCCGCGTTGCGACATGAAGCGCAGCGCGAAGTCGTCGGCCTCGTTCTCGTTGCCTTGCGAGTGCTGGGCCCGCACGACCTTGACGAACAGCTCGCCGAGGTCGGACTCGGCCAGCACCGCCGCCCGGCCGCCGGTGGCGGCGAGGGCCTTCTGCGCCGCCGCCGAGCTCATGGCCAGCTGCATGCGCTTGCGCGAGTGGCCGGCCTGCACATGGCCGATCTCGTGACCGATCACGTAGCGGATCTCGTCGTCGCTCATCATGTCCATCAAGCCGGCGTAGAAACGGATCGAGCCGTCGGGCAGCGCAAAGGCATTGACCTCGCGCACCATGTAGACCTTGTAGTTGAGCGCCAGGCCCGAGTCCTCGCGGCAGGCGGCCGTCAGGGCAGCCAGGCGGCGTGCATGGGGACTGCCGGCCGCCGCCACCGGGGCCTTGGCGTCCATCTGCTCGGCGATGCGGCGCCCGTTGGCGCGCACTTCGTCGTCGCTCAGTTGCAGGGCGCCGGCGGCGTTCTGCGCCGCGCCCAGCGCCTTGCCGATGTCGAAGGCCAGGGCCGGGGTGGACAGGGCAGCAGCGGGCAGCATGCACAAGGCGTGGCGGCGGGTGAACATCGAGGGCTCCGGTGGTGGCTGAATCAGTGTTGACCGGCAGTGTCGATCGCGTGTGTTTCAGGCCGGCTGCGAGGGCCTGGAGATCTGGTTTCGCTCGTTGCCGGCCGCCCGCGGCTGGCCCCGGGGAGTGGCCGGGCTCGCCGGGCGATACCGCCGGTGGCCTGGGTCGTAGACGCTGTCGGGCAGGCTGGACAGCGGGTGCGGGCGCCGACAGCATGGCCGCGCCGCGGTCGCCGGGCGGCCAGGAAGGCGCGGTGCCCGGCACCTTCCGGGCCCCACACCCAGGCCAGCCGGTTGTTGCCGTCGAGGAGCTCGTCATGCGCCATCCCGAGCGCTCCCCCCATGCCGCGCGCAGGTCGCTGCGCCGCCTTGCCTGCCGCGCAGGGCTCGCGGCCTTGCTGAGCGCCGGTGCGCTGACGCCATGGACCCTGGCCTGGGGGACACCGGAAGCGGCGCCGTCCGCCCGGGCCGGTGCCTCCGCGCCCGGGTCCGTCACCGACGCCTTGCCCTGCACGCAACGGCGCACCAGCACGCAGCGCGACGGGTCGCGCTGGCAGCGCTGCACCCTGGCCGCGCCGCTGCAGATCGCCGGCGTGCGCTGGCGAGACACCGTGTTCATCGACCCGCAGGGCAGGGTACGCGAAGGGCGCCTGGCCGCTGAGGCGCAGCTCGGGGCCGTCGCCGCGCCGGATGGGGCCTGGGTGGCGCTGGACCCGGCGGGTGCCGTCGACTTCGTGTTCCTGCCACGCACCATGGCGCTCGAGGCACACCTGTGCCGCGGCGGGGGCCACGACTACATGACCCGCTTCCATCCCAATGGCCGGCTGCGCAGCTGCTGGCTGGACCGTGACGAAGTGGTGGACGGCCTGCCCTGCCGCGGCAGCGGCTGGTTCCTGCTCGGCGGCGTGTCGACCGAGTTCCACGACGACGGCCGGCTGGCCGCCTGCACGCTGGCCCGGCCGGCGATCGTCGACGGCCAGGCGCTGCCGGCTGGCGCCCGCGTCCAGCGACCGGCCGTCAGGCCGTGAGCGCCGGCGCCGGACGCACAATGTGCCCATGATCCTCGCCCGCGCCCCGCTCGGCATGCATTGGCCGACCCTCGACCCCTTCCTGTTCTGCGCCCATCACGACGACCAGTACCCGCGGGGCAACGGCCGCTTCGGGCCGGCGGCCACGCTGGCCGGGCGCGATCTGGGCAGCGACTTCAGCCGCCGCGACGGCTGGAGCATGTACCACGGGCGGGAAGTGCCCGGCTTCCCGGCGCACCCGCACCGCGGCTTCGAGACCGTGACCGTCGTGCGCCGCGGGCGCATCGACCATGCCGATTCGCTGGGCGGTGCCGCACGCTACGGCGACGGCGACGTGCAGTGGCTGACCGCCGGGCGCGGCATCGTGCACGCCGAGATGTTCCCCCTGCTGGACGAGCAGGCGGAGAACCCGCTGCAGCTGTTCCAGATCTGGCTCAACCTGCCGGCCCGGCGCAAGATGTGCGCGCCGCACTTCTCGATGCTGTGGGCGGACACGATCCCGCGCGCCATGCTGGCCGATGCCTCCGGCGCGACCACCGAAGTGGCCGTGGTGGCCGGCCGCTTCCCCGGGGTGGCCGCGCCACCGCCCCCGCCGCCGGATTCGTGGGCCAGTGAACCCGATGCGGATGTCGGCATCTTCACGCTGGCGCTCGGGCCCGGCGCCCGCTGCACGCTGCCGCCGGCCGCGGGTGAGCAGACCCAGCGGGTGCTCTACCACCATGCCGGCCAGGGCCTGTGGCTGGACGGCGTGGAAGTGGACGGCCATGCCGCGCTGCAGGTCGACGCCCGCCGGCCCTGCGAGCTGCAGCAGCGGGGCCCCGGGCGTGCCGAGCTGCTGGTGCTGCAGGGGCGGCCGATCGGCGAGCCGGTGGCGCAGCAGGGCCCCTTCGTGATGAACACCGAGGCCGAGGTCCGCTCCGCGTTCGACGACTACCGGCGCACGCGCTTCGGCGGCTGGCCCTGGCCGGACGATGCGCCGGTGCATGGGGCGCTCGGCGAGCGCTTCGCCAAGGGCATCGAGCACCGGGCAGCCGCTGACGGCGGAGGCTGATCGGGCGGCCGACCACCTTGCCCGACGCCGGGCCTGCGGCGGCAGAACGGGTCACCCGCGGCGACCGCGGCCGGGGTCGTCCGTGCCCGGCTGCCGTCGTGGTGTGCCGAGTGCAAGTCGGGCGGGCGCGGTCGGCGGCGGTCGGCTCGAGCGCTGGCGCGCAGCCCGGGCCGCCGGCGGGGCGGTCCGCGCGCCCGGCACGCCGCACAATGCAAGGCCCACTTCCCGGTCCGCATGCAGCCCAACCTTCCCGCCCCCGGTGCCGCCGGTCCTTCGCAGAGCGAAGGCGACATCAATGGCACGCCCGAGCGCGCCGCCTGGCAGGCCCGGCACCTCGACCCGGCCAGCCGCGAACTGCTGGCGCGTGACGCCGCGGCCTTCCTGCACCAGTCGGTGTCGACGCCCTGCCTGGCCCCGATTGCCCGTGCCGAAGGCCTGTGGATCGAGGACCTGCGTGGTCGTCGCTACATGGACTTCCACGGCAACAACGTGCACCACCTGGGTCATGGCCACCCGGAAGTGCTGGCCGCCATCCGCCGCCAGCTCGACGAGCTGAGCTTCGCGCCGCGCCGCTTTGCGCCGCTGCGCGCGGTCGAGCTGGCCGAGGCGCTGGGCGAGCGCTTTCGCGCGCTGACCGGCCAGCCGGCGCGGCTCCTGTTCACCACCGGCGGCAGCGACGCGGTGGAGGTGGCCCTCAAGCTGGCGCGCGCCGCCACCGGCCGCTTCAAGACCCTGAGCTTCTGGGATGCCTTCCACGGCGCGGGCTTCGGCGCCTCCAGCGTCGGCGGCGAGTCGCTGTTCCGCGGCGGCCGCATCGGCCCCTTGCTGCCGGGCAGCGAGCATGTGGCGCCCTTCGGCTGCTACCGCTGCCCCTATGGGCATGAGGTGGATGCGCAGGGCCAGCCCGACCTGGCGCGTTGCCGGCTGGCCTGCGCGGCCATGGTGCGCTACGTGCTCGAGCGCGAGGGCGACGTGGCGGCGGTGATCGCCGAGCCCGCGCGCGCCGTGCCCTATGTGCCGCCGCCGGGCTACTGGCAGGCGGTGCGCGAGGCCTGCCATGCCCATGGCACCCTGCTGGTGTTCGACGAGATCCCGACCGGGCTGGGCAAGACCGGCCGCTTCTTCGCCGCCGAGCATGACGCGGCGCCGCCCGACATCGTGGTGCTGGGCAAGGCGCTGGGCGGTGGCGTGCTGCCGATCGCCGCCTGCGTCGCCCGCGCCGACCTCAACGTGGCCGCCGACCATGCCTTGGGCCACTACACGCACGAGAAGAACCCGGTCACGGCGGCCGCTGCACTGGCCACGTTGCGCGTGATCGAACGCGACGGGCTCGTCGACCATGCGGCGGCGCTCGGCGCCCATGCACTCGAGCGGCTGCACGACATCAGGTGCAGGCATCGCCTGGTGGGTGACGTGCGTGGACGCGGCCTGCTGCTGGGGCTGGAGCTGGTCGAGGACAGGGACAGCCGCCGGCCGGCGCGTGCCGCCGCCGAGCGCGTGCTCTACCGCGCGCTGGACCGCGGCCTGAGCTTCAAGACCACGATGGGCAACGTGCTGACCCTGACGCCCCCGCTGGTCACGACGCGCGCGCAGATGGACGCGGCGCTCGACATCATCGACGCCTGCCTGCAGGAAGAACGGGCTGCGGGCAGCTGAGCGCAAACCCCTGATGCCCCAGATGCTGCCCGGGCTGGCCCTGATCCGCGACTACCCGCGTGGCGCGTTGCGCCACGACCTGGCGGCCGGGCTGGTGCTCAGCGCCGTGCTGGTGCCGGTGGGCATGGGTTATGCGCAGGCCTGCGGGCTGCCGGCCATCCACGGCCTGTATGCGAGTGTCTTGCCCCTGGTCGCCTACGCGCTGTTCGGACCCAGCCGCGTGCTGGTGCTGGGGCCGGACTCGACGCTGGCGGCGGTCATCGGCGCCATCGTGCTGCCGCTGGCGGCCGGCAGCGGCGAGCGCGCGCTGGCCCTGGCGGCCGCGCTGGCCATGATGTCCGGCGCGCTGCTGCTGATGATCGGGCTGCTGCGGCTGGGCCGGGTGGCGGACCTGTTCTCCAAGCCCATCCGCATCGGCTTCCTCAACGCCATCGCGCTCACCGTGGTCGTCGGCCAGCTGCCGACGCTGCTGGGCTTTGCGGTCGACCGGCAGAGCCTGGCCGGCCGCCTGCTGGCCACGGTGCACGGCGTGCTGGAGGGCCGGACGGCAGGGCTTGCGCTGGCGGTCGGCACCGGCAGCCTGCTGCTCATCGTCGCGCTGCGCCGCTGGCGACCGCGCTGGCCGGGGGTGCTGCTGGCGGTGGCCGGCGCAACCGCGATGTCTGCCTGGGGCGACTGGGGGCTGCGGCAGGGCCTGGCCGTGGTCGGCGCCGTGCCTTCGGGGCTGCCGCTGCCGGCGCTGCCGGCCGTGGGTGGGGCCGACCTCGAGGCCTTGCTGCCCGGGGCGCTGGTGATCGCGCTGCTGGTCTTTGCCGACACCAGCGTGCTGTCCAGGGCACTGGCCGCCCGCGCCGGCGTGCGGGTCGACCCCAGCCGCGAGATGCTGGCCCTGGGCGCGGCCAACCTGGCGGCCGGGTGCTGGCAGGGGTTCCCCGTCAGCGCCAGCGCGTCACGCACGCCGGTCGCCGAAGCCGCGGGTGCGCGCACGCAGCTGGCCGGCGTGGTCGGCGCGGCCGCCATCGTGGTGCTGCTGGTCGCCGCGCCAGGGCTGCTGGCCGACCTGCCACGCGCCGCGCTGGCCGCGGTGGTCATCGCGGCCAGCTTCTCGTTTGCCGACCTGCCGGCCATGGCCACGCTGTGGCGTCAGCGGCGCAGCGAGTTCGTGCTCGCGCTGGTGGCCTTTGTCGGCGTCGCCTTCATCGGCGTCATCGAAGGCGTGGTCGTCGCGATGGGCCTGTCGGTGCTGCTGCTGTTCTGGAACGCCTGGCACCCTTACCACGCGGTGCTGGTGCGCGTGGACGGCCGGCGCGGCTGGCACGACCGCCAGCGCCACCCTGACGGCCGGCCGGTGCCCGGCATGCTGCTGTTCCGCTGGGATGCCGAGCTGTTCTTCGCCAATGCCGAGGTCTTCCAGGAGCGCTTGCGCCAGGCCCTGGATGCCGAACCCGCGAAGCCACGCTGGATCGTCGTCGCCGCCGACGCCATCACCGACATCGACGTCACTGCCGCCGACATGCTGGCCGGACTGGACCGCGAGCTCGAGTCCGAAGGCACCCAGCTGCGCTTCGCCGGCCTCAAGGGGCCGGTCAAGGACTGGCTGGTGCGCTACGGCTTCGGGCACCAGTTCGACCCCTCGCACTTCGACGCCACGGTCAGCGCGGCGGTGGACGCCTGCCGGGCGCGGCAGGCGTCCGGCACGCAAGACCGGGGCGAGGGCTGACGGGCGCGCGGCCTGCGGCCCGGCGCCGCCTCAACGCCGCCGGGCCGACTCGTCCAGCATGCGGCGGGCCTGCTCGGCAAAGGGCTCGTAGGGCTCCAGGTCGCGCGCGCCAGGCTCGACGAATGCCGCCCCCGACGCGCCGCGCATCGACGCCGGGGCCGAGAAGTCCAGCACGGCGCGACGAAAGGCCAGGACCTCGGCCGCCGGCACCTCGGGATGGGCGACGAAGCAAGGCGTCAGGACCTGGCCCAGGTGCCCCAGCACCTCCAGTGCGTCGGGTCGCACCCAGGGGATGTCCAGCGCCTGTCCCTGGGCGACCGACATCGCCTGCACCTCGCCCAGCGCCAATGCCTTGGCGGCGGCATTGGCGCTGGGCAGGTGGAGCACCCTGACCGAGCCGTCCAGCCCCTGTTCCCGAAGCCAGCGGCGAAGCATCAAGGCCGTGATCGACAGCGGGTCGATGGCCGCAACGGTGTGGCCCCGCAATGCTTCGGGTCGGGTCAGGCCGAGGCTGCGCGGCGTCAGCAGCTGAACGGGGGACTCGCGTGTCGAACGCACGACCAGGGTCGCACCCCAGTCGGCCACCGCGATCCTGGCCAGGTGCATGGGCAGCAAGGTGAAGGGCTGCTCGCGCCGGCGCACGCCCTCGATCAGGGCCGCAAAGCTGGGGGCGGTATGGAATTCGACCGCCCTTCCGAGCGCTGACTCCAGGTGCACGCGCAGCGGCTCGAACTGACCCAGCATCGCCCGTGGCGACAGGTAGGGCACCAGGGCCACGCGCAACGGAGCCTCACGCAGCGGGGCCGCCGCGCCGGGCTGGGCCAAAGGCAAGCCCGGGCATGTGCACAGCATGCCTGCCGCCGCAAGCGCGCGGCGTCTGCTGAGGCCTGTCCCTGGGTCGGCCTTCGGGCGCGTGCGGCTGCCGGCACTCGTGCCGCCCGGCGCGAGGCCGTCAAGTGCCAGCGGCTGGGCAAAGGCCCGGGCCGACCCGCTGCCGATGCCAGGCCTGCGCACGCCTGTCATGGCACGGGCCCCCCGGGGCGCAACGGGGCGACCGGCTCGATCGGACAGGCGCGCCGCAGGAAGACGCGAAAGCGGCTGCCGGTGCCCGGCGTGGATTCGACGGTGATGCGGCCCTGCATCAGCTCGACCAGGCGCCGCGTGATCACCAGGCCTATGCCCGTGCCCTCGGTGGCGGAGGTTTCCGCACCCAGGCGGTTGAAGGGTTCGTACAGCGAGGCCAGCTGATCGGGCGCCAGGCCGATGCCGGTGTCGGCGACCGCGATCTCGACCCAGTCGGCGTCCTCGTCGGCGGGCAGTCGCCCAGCGTCCGGCCCCGCGGCCGGCAAGGCGCGCGTCTCGACGCTGATCGAGCCGCCCGGGCGGTTGTACTTGCAGGCATTGCTGAGCAGGTTCAACAGCACCTGGCGCAGGCGCGTCGCGTCGGCGCGCACTTGCGCGCCGGGGGGCAGCGCGCTCTCGTCGCGCAGGTCCAGGCCTCGCGAGCGGGCTTGTGGCCTCACCATGTTCAGGCAGTCGGCGATCAGGGGCGCGAGCGCCACGCTTTCATCGGAGACCGCCAGCATGCCGGATTCGATGCGCGACAGGTCCAGCACCTCGTCGATGAGCTCCAGCAGGTGCCAGCCCGCACGCTCGATGTGGGCCAGCTGCTCCTGGCTGTGGTCCCGGGCCGGCTCAGGCCGGCCCTGCTGCAGGCGCAGCAGCTGTGCGAAGCCGAGGATGGCGTTCAGCGGGGTGCGCAACTCATGGCTCATGCGCGAGAGGAACTCGGACTTGGCCTTGCTGGCCCGCTCGGCCTCGTCGCGGGCCAGTTGCAGCTCGAGCGTGCGCTCGGCGACCCGGCTTTCCAGGGCGGCACCGGCCTCCTCGAGCTGCGCGCGGCTGCGCTGCAGGTCTTCGAAGCGCTGCTGCAGGGCGTCCGACATGCGGTTGAAGGAGTCTGCCAGCCGTGCCGCCTCGTCGTGGCCGGTGGCGTCGAGGGGCGCGCCGGGCGCACCGGTCGCCAGCCCATCGGCCGCGGCCGCCAGGCGCTCGAGCCGGCGCGTCAACTGGCGCGACAGCAGCCATTGCAGCGTGCCGGCGAGCAGCAGCCCCCCGGTGCCGATGGCCAGCAGCCAGCCGAACATTCGCTGATGCAGGGCCCCCAGCTTGTCCACCGCGATGCCGAAGCGCACGCGTCCCTGCGGCCGGTCGCCCAGGCGCAGCGGCTGCTCGGCGTGGTAGACCTCGCGCAGCAGCAGGGGCGCGCGAGAGGCGGGGTCGGAAGGCAACGGGTCCGCGGGCGCGGGGCCGGCGGTGAGCAGGACTCGCTCGCCTTGATCGAGCAGCCTCGCGTAGACCAGCGTGCCGCCAAGCGTGAGCTCCTGCAGCAGTTCCTCGGCGGCCGCGAAGTCCCGCGCCACGACCATGGGCGCCAGCGCCGGCGACAGCAGTGCGCCGACATGCCGGGCCTGGCGTTCGAGCTGCGCCTGCAGGGCTCCCCCGGCCAGGCGGGCCAGCACCGCCAGCATCACCACGGTCACCAGGACATGGGTGAGCAGCGACACGGCGAGGAACTTGCGGCGCAGCGAATGCACGGAGCGGGCGGCGGGCGGCGGGCGGCGGGCGGCGGGCGGTGGGCGGTGGGCGGTGGGCGCATTGTGATCGCCCCACGCCATGCGCCCGGCCACCGGCCGGCGCCGCCGGCCGCGCCCGGGCGTGCGCTGCGGCCGTTCAGCGGTCTGCGACCAGGAAGCCGCGCTCGCCAAGCAAGGCCTCGAGGTCGGCCGAGCACTCGGCGAAGAAGTCCGGGTCGTACTTGATCTTGCTGGTGTAGTACTGGGCCAGCGAGGTGATGCCATGCTGCTGCCAGAGCGCGGCCATCTCGGGGCTGCTCTCCATGTAGCGGGCACGGCCGCGGCGCTCGCGTTCGCCGAAGTCGGCCTCGATGTCGGCAGCCTGCGGCCGGCGGTAGCGTTCGCTGTGTATCCATGCCGGCGGCGGCAGCCGGTCGCGCTGGGCGGGGGCCTCGTCGGGCCAGCCGACCACCAGCGTGGTCGCCGGCAGGCAGTGGGGCGGCAGCTCCAGGAAGTCGGCGATGTCGCGCAGCGCGAACAGCGTCGTGCCCATGTAGCAGATGCCCAGCCCGCGGCTCTCGCAGGCCAGGGCCATGGTCTGCGCCAGGATCATGGCGTCGAAGCTGGCGACATGCCAGCTCAGCAGGTCGGCGAAGCCGGGGCGGGCGCCGCGCAGCGCCAGCCACTCGCGGGTGCGGAAGGTGTCGGCGCAGAAGGTCAGCAGCAGCGGCGCCTGCAGCACCATGGGCTGCTCGCCGTGCAGCGTGCACAGGTGGGCCTTGCGCGCCGGGTCCAGCGTCTTCACGACCGAGATCAGGTTCAGGTTGCCGCTGCTGGAGCTGCCGTGCAGCGCGTCCTGCAGCAAGTGGTCGATCAAGCCCTCGGGCAGCGGGTCGGGGCGGTAGCGGCGTACCGAGCGGTGCGATTGCATGAGCTCGGTGAAGGCCTGGGCGTGGTCCATGGGAGGCTGGGGTGTGATGGGCGGGAGCTGATCATCTCAGGGTCCGCGAGCGCGGCAGCGGTCCGCGCCCGCACCGGCGTGCGCGCCGGCTGGGGTGCGCGGCTTTGCATTTTGTAGACAATCTGCACGGCCCTGCCTATGATCCGCCCCTTCACCGAGGAGACCCGAACATGCCAGTGCGCCCCGCCGTCGTCGACCAGGTCCAGCGCGAGGCCATGCGCATCGCCGGCGAGAAGGTGCACCGCGACCGCGTGATCGAGATCCGCTACCCCTGGACCGGCGAGCTCGTGGCCACCGTGCCCAAGGCCACGCTGGACGACGTGCGGCGCGCCTTCGAGGTGGCTCACGCCTACAAGCCGGTGCTCACGCGCTACGAGCGCTACCGCATCCTGATGAAGGCCGGC
>Ga0209573_1004302_pt1 | contig 14241 bp, 8 predicted proteins | sample TNRBio252014_DNA_FD_185870 | JGI IMG/M metagenome (GOLD analysis project Ga0209573, IMG submission 185870) | Wastewater treatment Type I Accumulibacter community from EBPR Bioreactor in Madison, WI, USA - TNR Reactor_6/25/2014_ DNA (SPAdes)... | ecosystem: Engineered > Bioreactor > EBPR >...
GACACCACCGGCACTTCGAGAGCGCCTCCGGCGTCCACCCAAGGACGCATGGAACTGCTGATCTGACGCGAAACATCTTCACCTGCATAGAGAGCCGCAGGGAGGAAACCTTCGCTGTAGTGCTTATCGATACACTGGAGAGTGCCCTGCGAAAGGGTGTCGGCACCCTCCGCCCACGTCCGCAGGGCGCTTGGGAACTTCGCTCCGTTGGCCGCGACATAAGCGATGTCGGGGTCTGTCATGGAGCCTACAATAACCGTGCGCGAGAGATCCTGAAGAGCCGAGGCCACCTGATGTCTCGATGCCGAATTTCTTTGTTTCATTGATCCGCGTAGTGCAGCGATCAAATCCGACTTGCGCCTCAGGAGCTCGGGGTTCGAGTTTCTTTTTTCTAGAGTGCGGAAAATGGTATCTCCCCTGATAGCAAGGAGCGCAGAATGTGACGGAACGCCCGCATGCGACAAGAGACCCCTCACAGCCGTCTCGGTTCCCGCATGCTTGGTGCGAAGATTGGCGAGGAACATTTTCTCGGCCAGCTGAGCGGTAATACAGTTGAGGGCGGTCTGGTTCTCCGCACGTGCCAGTCCGTCGACAAAGAGACCAATGTCTTTCATAAGTCCGAGCGGCGCAGCCTCTTTTTGGGGTTGAGAGACAATCCGCTCAATGGTCGCAGGTATCGCCGCAGCACATGTTGCGTTCATCGCCGGATCAGATCCGGGCTGGAGACCGATCTTGAGAATATTGAGAAGCTGTCCCATTGGGGCTGCAACAAGCACTTCCGTGGTGCCTTTTTTGGGATCTGAAAGAATCCAACTGCCTTTGTCTCCAAGACACCCGGAACAAAGTTCCGTTGGCCCGTCCTTGCACGAAATCATCGACATCAGCAAATCACGAATGCCCTTGCTCGCGTTCGCAACAATCCCGTCCAGAACGCGGGATTCGGGCTTGATCACGGAGCTGAAAAATTTCAGAACGGACTCATTGGGTCCCCGATGTTTGTCCAAATTCTGTGCCGCCGAATCAAACTCCTTGAGGAAGGAGCGAACTCCGGGATCCACGGAAGAATTAAATTTGGGCTCAGGACCCGAAAGGTCCGCTTTGGCATAGGCCTCACGGAGGCGGGCCTCAAGACCAGGCCCGAGAAATCCGGCTCTGGGTGCGGGCAAGAGCGCATCGTCGACACCCAAAGCAAGGGTCAAAAGATCGCGACGAATATCGGGGTCTTTGAGCGTCTTGTCGAGTCCGCGCGCTATGGCAAGGTCCGAAACAGACCCACGCTCGAGTGGCGCCTCGGCGAGTTTTCTTGCATAGTCTTTTAAGGGGAGTTGAGTGTTTTCATCGATGAGATCGGTGTTGTCGACCAAGTGCCCCACAAAACGATCAACAATTTCGCGATTGGCCTCGCTCTTAAACAGAGTTGCAATATTTTTGGGTCGTTCAGAAAAATCTCTGATGTGTTCGGCCGCGTAGCCTTTCACGAGATCTTTGGCGATCGCCTCGCTCGTTGAAAGCAGTTTGCCCTGCTCCGCCCCACCCGCTGTGGGTGACTTCAAATAGGCGTGCAAATTTTCAACGAGTTCCCGACGATCTTCGGGACGTCTTTCGCGACTTTCTGAGAGAACCTGGTGAAGGCGCTCCATTTCATCACTTTGCAGACCCTTAGCCCCCGCCATCCCGGCGAGCAAGCAATCTACGGCCTGCTGCGAACGCGAAGACGCGAGACCCAGGAGAGCATCACGCGGAGACTGAATAACATTGGTGGGCATGGCGTCGACACCCTTGAAAAGTTCTTCGGCGATTGCAGGAGCACTGTCCTGACATTCCTCGCCAAATGACGCCCCCACGAGCGCAGCATTGGCTTCACGCAAAAGCTTGATTTTCGCATTGTGGGGCTCAACAACAGAATCGCAGTAGCGTTCTCCTGGCTTACAGTTCATATAGAAGCTGACGATTCCCGAAACCCCAGGAGAAAAGCTCGTCACAATTTTGTTGAGTTCCGTCGAAGCAGGATCAACAAGACCCTTAAGGTGGGCGATTGTGGTGACAGAAGCGGCTGGATCCGAAACCTTAGCCATCGCCCCATCGAAGGACTTTAGGAAATCTCGGAAACCCGCGGGAAGCGTTGCTGACGGCGTCAAGGGTCCCTTCTTCGCGAGTGCTTCAGCATAAGACTTGTGAAGTTCTGCGCGCAGCTGCGGGCTTACGGGGACTTTTTCGAGAAAAATCCCCAGCAGCGCCGCCTTGACTTGGGCGTCCGCCATCGTTTCTTTGAAAGGTCCCAGCAGGCGAGCATCAAGCGCTTTATTATCGGAGATCGCCGTGGCGCCCCCTGCGACAAGCGCCTTTACCTGCTTGACCAGGTCATCTCCGCCCTGAAGAAGTTTTAGCCTCTGCGAGAAACGATCGACGACGATATTTCCATAGTCCTTGACCCGGGCCGCACTCTCGGGAGACGACGAGAAATGTGGGGCGAGCTTCGCGGCCACCGCCTTACCACCGACATCTTTCACGACCGAGACGGCGGCGGTGTTTACGATTCTATTCAGGGCCTGAGAGCTGCCGCTTTGTTCGAGGAGCTTAACGTCCCCGGCGTGGGCTTGAATGGCATTGCCGACGTGGATTCCGAGTTTGAGTTCTTCATCGAGCTCTTCGCTTTGATACACCACTCCGAGCTTGCCGGAACGAAGCGAAGGCCCGAGACTCTCCAGAGCGGAACCAATCATTTTATTTCTATTGTCACCCAGGTTCTTGGCACAGGCCACGAGCTCGTCATTGCCCAGCGCCTTAGCAAGACAGTCTCGCATGCCGAGATTCGCAGACGCATTGTCCATCGTCGAGCGGATCATGGAGTCGCTGAGACCCGTGACCTCGAGTCCTGCTTTGCGACCTTTATCCAGCTGTTCTTCAATCGCGGCGCGAGCGTAGGGAACGCCTTGAGTTTGGATCACGCCATGAAGAAATCCCTTGGTGATCGAAACGCGACGTTTGGCGTTGAGAGGATTGCCAATAACAGGAACGGGTTTGGGCGCCTGAGCAATAGCTGCTTTCATCGCACCACCGAGCTCGCGCCCGAGTTGCACAGAACCTTTGGATCCGCCCTGACGCATCATCGCCGTCGCAGATTTGAGTTCCTTGATCAGCTCAGCGGCCTCAGAGGGGCTGCGACCACTGGCCGCGAGCACGAAGTTAAAAAGTGCAGCTGACTCTTTGGCGTCGAGCTTTGAGTCCGTAAAGTACGCGCCAACGGCCTTTTTGCTCGAAGGCTTGTAACTCTTATAAAGATCGCGCTCAAGCACCGTGGGAAGATTCTCTACAAACTGGACAATCATGGAATCAATACTGCGCTTGGTGACGAGCTGTCCGACATTGCCCATCGCTCCTTCGAGATCCAGCGCAAAGATGTTGCTCGCAAAACGTGTCGTTTGAGCAAGGGAGTCTACGACCGAAACGCCGATGTCACCGACGAGGTGAAAAGCACCCTGCTCGGGGTTGCGGCCAGCGGGCGAGGTCGAAACCAAGGGACCGCTCATGAGGCCCTGTGCAGATTGAGCGTGCAGCGGCGCCTGAAGCAAACAAAGGACAAAGCATGAACGACGCAGCCACCAGAACATCGCTCTATTGTACTTAAGTATGAGAAGACTGAGGTTAAGATCAGAAGCGAAGCGCGTTAAGATTCTGTTAAGAGCGAGTCCCTAAACGTGATCAAGAAGCTCGTAGCGAACACTTCGCGCACCATCGCCTTTGATCGACAATTCGATGCGCACGCGTGTCTTGAACCCCAGAAGCTGAGCCAGGGCCGGATGCTCGTCGAGGTACTGCAGGAATAGCTCGGGCCATTCAACAAACACAAAACTTGCATCCAGATAGCTCTCAAGAGCAAGTCGGTCAAAATCCGAGACATCCTCGATGCGGTAGCAATCCATGTGCAGACAAAGCCCTTGGCTGGGAACTTGGTGTTCGAGAAGCTTCAAAAAAGTTGGACTCTGCACCTTCGCCGGCGAATAACCCCAGCGCTCCAGAAGCTCTTTGACGAAGGTGGTCTTGCCCACACCCAAATCGCCCTCGAGCAACACAAGAACGGGTTTTTTCCAGGACGTCTCGGCAAAGCGCCGCACCAGAGCCTCGAAGTGGCGCACGTCCATCAGGCCTCGAGATTGCGGCTGATCACATCACAAAGAGTCGCGGCCATAGACTCGATCACGAGAAGATCCTCGCCTTCGATCATCACGCGACAAAGAGGCTCGGTGCCGGAGTAGCGCACGAGCAGGCGACCGCGGTCGCCGAGTTTTTTCTCGACGTCGCGGATGCTTGTTAGAATCGCAGGGACATCCTCGAGAGGACGCTTCTTTTTGACGATCACATTGCGCAAAACTTGCGGGAAGGTCTTCATCACATTGCGCAGTTCTGAAAGGGGTTTGCCCTTGCGCTTCATCACCGCAAGCACACGAAGAGCAGCAACCACGCCGTCGCCTGTGTTGGAAGAATCAAGGAAGACGATGTGTCCCGACTGCTCACCCCCGAGATTGAAGCCTTCTTTGCGCATCTTATCGACGACAAAGCGGTCTCCCACGGCTGCGCGCTCAAGAGCGATGCCGTGACTCTTAAGCGCGATCTCAAGGCCCATGTTGCTCATCGGAGTTGCGACGAGCGTGCTGCGCGCGAGGCGACCTTGCTCATTGAGATCAATGGCGAGAATCGCCATCACTTGGTCGCCGTCCACAACTTCGGCGGAATCGTCGGCGAGAATCACGCGGTCCGCATCGCCATCGAGCGCGATGCCGATATCCGCACGGTAAGTCTTCACGGCTTCGAGCATATTTTTGGGGTGTAAAGCACCCACGTCCTTGTTGATGTTGATGCCGTTGGGCTCGTCACCCATGACGATCACTTCGGCACCGAGCTCCTCGAAGATAACGGGTGCAACCTTGTACGCCGCACCGTTGGCACAATCCAGAACGATGCGCATGCCCTTGAGATCGAGATCCGAGGGAAAGGAGTTCTTGGCCTGAACGACATAGCGTCCCTGAGCATCGTCGATACGTTTGGCGCGCCCGAGAGCGGCACCTGTCGGCAACGAATCCGCGAGATCCTTGGAGAGCACCAGCGTTTCGATCTCGGCCTCGACCTCATCGGGAAGCTTAAAGCCGTCGTAGCCAAAAATTTTGATGCCGTTGTACTCGTAGGTGTTGTGCGAGGCGCTGACCATGATGCCCGCATCAGCGCGCATGCTCTGGGTGAGAAACGCCACGCCGGGCGTGGGAATCGGACCCACAAGAAGCGCCTGCGCGCCCATGCTCGTGATGCCTGCGGCGAGTGCTTGCTCGATCATGTAGGAACTGCGACGCGTGTCTTTGCCAATCAAGACGATGGAGCGCTTGTCGACGCGAGCGGATTTGCCACGATAATAAAAGGCCACGGCGCGCCCCACCTGGAGCGCCACTTCGGCGTTCATGGGATAGCGATTGGCGATGCCACGAATTCCGTCGGTTCCAAAAAGCTTCTCAGCCATACATCCTCAGTTCTCTACACGCAGGGGTTTATTCGGTGGGACGGGGGACCTGGACCTCGACCCAATCGGTGCTGCGCTTGACGACTCTTACGCCAGGAGGGAGTCCCCAATCAAGACGAACCCGCTGGATACCTTCTTTGAATTCGGGCAGCTCGGCCCAGACATCGACTTTCTCTTTGTCGAGATTCTTCATGACGTCCTCGGGCCCCTCAAGAAGAAAGCTCACCACGGACGGAGTGACTCGAATCCCGAGCCGCCTCAGGTTGAGCATTCGACGCCCCGAGGAACCCGAAAGTCTCACACGCACAGGAATTTCATCAACCGAACGACGCGCAAGTGAGCCTTCGAGCTGGACGGAAACATGCACGACCTGGTTTTGTTCGTCGACGATGACACCTGGGTGATCCTTAAGGCTAACCTTGGAATCAAATTCTTGGATCAACGAATCGCTTGCAAGAGAGATCCCTTCGGTCGCGAGGCTGTCGATGCTTCTCAGGCGAGTTTCAGGACCCCGCACTTCGACCGTGCTGGGCTTAAGCGTCACGTTTGTCACGCGGAAGCCCTCGGGCAGGGTCCCCGAGAATACCGCGCGCACGGGCACACGCTTCCATGCCGCTCGGTCGAGACGCACCAGAATCTGTGGCGTGGAGTTGGAAACCAAGTGCAGGCCAATTGGCAAATCGAGCATCTGCTCGGTGATCGTGACTTCGTACTCGCCCTGCTGAGATACCGAAAGATCCACCATCCGAGTGATCCTTCGAGCTTCGTAGTCCTTGATGAAGGCCTGGGGACCTGCCACGCGAAGTTGAATCTCACGCGGAGCCGAATTGGAGATCATGAGATGCTCAGGGAGCTGATAATCGAGATAAATCGTTTTTGAAACTTCGACGCGCTCGCCGCCGAGCACCGTCATCCAAAGAATGATCGAGATAAAAAACGCGACCGCGCGGAAAAGCCAAATATCGCGACGGGTGCGTTTGATAATTTTCTCAGGAGTCGCCACGTGTCGCCCCTCCCTTTTCGTTCGCCGAAGCATCGGATGCTCCGGGGGTCTGAGCGCCCGTCAAGGCACTGCGTTCGCGCGAGGCATCGAGATCAAAGCACGCATGCAGTCGTTCCTTGAGCTGAAGCGTGTTCAGGTTGCGAACGATGTCCCCGTATTCGACCAGAGAAATCTCGCCGCGCTCTTCAGAACAAACCACCACCACGGCGTCTGTTTCCTGCGTGATCGCTATGGCGGCACGGTGACGCGTCCCAAAATTTCGATCCATTTCGCTCTCGAGCGTGAGCGGGAAAAAAACACCGGCAGAGATGATCTTATTGCCCTCGATGATCACCGCACCGTCGTGAATTGGTGACGAGCTGTGGAAGATCGATAGGAGAAGTTCTGCGGAAACCTTGGCGTCGACCTCGGTCGCGCCCTCGGAGTAATTCTTGAGTCCGTGCTGGCGCTCGAGCACAATGAGCGCACCGATGCGTTTTGCCGCGAGGAGCTTGGCGGCTTTTGCGACCTCATCGAGCACCGTCACCGCGCGCTGCTGAGCGGAAGGACCCGTAAGAAACGGATTGCGGCCCACGTTTGCTAGAGCCCTACGGATTTCGTCCTGGAAGAGAATGATCACGATCAGGAAAAGATAATCAAAGAACTGTCTCAGCAGATAGTTCAGAACAAAGAACTTCAAATAGTCCGACAGAATAAAGGCGACCGAAACCATGCCGAGGCCTGTAAGAATCTGAACGGCACGCGTTCCACGAATCAGCAGCAGCAGGCGGTAGATGATCAAAAAGACAAAAAGAATGTCAAAAAAATCCTGCCACCGGAGCTGAGTGAGGAGCTGATTAAGGACGCCGAGAAGGTTCACGTTTAGATCAGGCCTTCACGGGATCCGTGGAATCCACAATTGCGGACTTCGAAGAAGAACTGGGCGACTCCTCTTTGGCGTGAGCCTTCGACGACGCCGAACTTGGAGTCGACCCTGAAGGCAGCGGAGGAAGAGGTTTGCGAGCCATCAAGAGATCAAGCTCCGCAAGTCCGATTGTCTCTCGCTCGAGCAGGGCCTCACTCATCGCCTTCAGCACGTCTTGATTCTCCGTGAGGACTTCGACGGCACGCTTGTAGTTGCGATCGACAATGGTCTTGATTTCGGCATCGATCGTACGCGCGGTTTCGTCGCCGTGAGTTGTGCCCGAGGTCATTTCACGCCCCAGGAAAATATTCTCATTGCGATGTCCGTAGTTGAGCGGCCCGAGCTTCTCGCTCATGCCCCACTCTGTCACCATCCGGCGAGCAATCTCCGTCGCACGCTCGATGTCGTTCGAGGCCCCACTGGTGAGATGTCCGAAGGTGATGTCCTCGGCGATGCGTCCGCCCATGAGGAACGCAATCATGGCCTCGCATTTTTCACGGGTCATCGTGAAACTGTCTTCTTTGGGCAGAGTCATGGTAACGCCCAACGCGGGTCCGCGTGGAATGATCGACACCTTGTGAACGGGGTCGACGCCTTCTACAAGTCGTCCCACGATGGCATGTCCGGATTCATGATAGGCGGTGTAGCGACGCTCCTCGAGCGATATGCTCAGACTCTTACGCTCGGTGCCCATGATGACTTTGTCTTTGGCGGTCTCGAAATCCTCGTTCGTGAGGGCGTCGCGGTTCATGCGCGCGGCATTCAGAGCTGCCTCGTTGACCAGGTTTTCGAGTTCGGCACCCGCGAAGCCTGGAGTTCCCCGGGCGATGTTGTTCAGATCAACGTTGCCCGCAAGCGGCGTGCGTCGTGTGTGAACCTGAAGAATTGCGAGACGTCCACGAATGTCAGGCTTTGGCACATGGATGCGGCGATCGAAACGTCCGGGTCTGAGAAGGGCGGGGTCCAGAACGTCCACTCGGTTTGTGGCGGCGATCAGAATGACGCCTTCGGTGCCCTCGAAACCGTCCATTTCAACAAGGAGCTGGTTCAGGGTTTGTTCGCGTTCGTCGTGCCCGCCCCCAAGACCCGCGCCACGGTGACGGCCAACGGCATCGATCTCGTCGATGAAGATAATGCACGGAGCGGTTTTTTTTGCGGACTCAAAGAGAGAGCGCACGCGGCTCGCGCCCACGCCCACAAACATTTCAACGAAATCAGACCCCGCAATCGAATGAAAGGGAACGCCCGCCTCGCCTGCGATGGCTTTGGCGAGAAGAGTCTTACCTGTACCCGGAGATCCGATCAGCAGCACGCCTTTTGGAATTCGTCCGCCGAGCTTGGTGAACTTTTTGGGGCTCTTAAGAAACTCAACGATCTCTTCGAGCTCGCCTTTGGCTTCTTCGATGCCAGCAACATCCTTGAAGCGCACGTTGGTGTGCGTGCCGTTATAAAGTTTTGCGCGGCTTTGGCCGAAACTCATCGCCTTGCTGGAACCGCTTTGAAGCTGACGCATAAAAAGGAAGAAGATGAAAAGGATCAGGAAGGTCGGAACCCAAGAGATCAGAGCGGTTTCAAGGAAACTGCGCTCGGCTTCTTTTTCGAAGTTGGGAATAATTCCTTTTTCTTCGAGACGTTTGAGATAATACTCGCTGCCAGTATTTCCCAGAGTCTGAAACATCGAGCCGCTTTTGTAATCGGGTTTGTATTTGCCGATGATCTCGTTCTGTCCACGGAAGGTGACGGACTCGATTTTGCCCTCGTCGACAAGTTGAATAAATTCGCTGAAGCTCAGAGGCGTTGTCTTGGCCGGCGGAGTTTGCAACTGGCTCGCGACGAAAAGCACGGAGCCGATCATGAGAGCAATGATGAAGAAGGATCGAAAACTCGATTTCATTATCCGATCAGTTTAGTCGGGTCTCAGACGGGCTTCAAACACTCTTCAAAAAAATGCGCGATAGACACGGAGCGTTCTTCTCCCTTGGCCTCAAAGGCCTCGAGCACCTTGAGACCGAAAATCGAAACAACCTGACTGGGGCTATCTCGACTCACCAGTACAGGCCATTGACGCCAGTAGGGCTTGGGGACACCAAAGGCTTTGAGAAGCCCCTGGAAACGCGACTGTTCGGCTGAACTCATCGCGCGCACCACAAGAGGCCAGGGTGTCTTCTCCCAAGACAACAACAGAGTGCCGGTCCCCACGCGCTGACCAGGCCGGGTGAACGCCGTCATTACGCTCAGACTCACAGGAGTCTGACGCGCGCTCGAGGCCGGCAGAAAGCTCCACGCCAGCGAGGCCCCGAGTGAGGCACGCTTAGAGATCTCCAAAGCGAAGGGCTCTTGCCAGAGCTGCCCGAACTCTGTTTCGGAGCTAAAAATGATCATGTCCGAACGACGCAAGAAACTGCCGGCCGGGTGGACGAGCTCGTCTCCCCTCATCAGTGCCTCGACCAGCGCCGGCTGAGATACGAGCCCGAGACGCCTCAGCCAGAAACGGAGCACCCGTCTCTGGAGAGGTGCGGGCCAGCGCTCAAGCCACGCCACGGACAGCGTTTCTTTGGGACCCTCAAGGTGAGTTTCGAGCCACGCGTCCCACGCGCTCTCTTCTTCTTCCATTCGCTCAGCAGCACGCGCGAGATTTCGAAGTGATCCCGAACGGGTTTCTTCGAGCTGGGGAATAAGCACGTTTCGAACATGATTGCGAAGATACACGCCCCTCTCGTTTGAGGGGTCTTCAACCCATGCGAGACGATGCGCACGCGCGTAGTCTTCGAGCTCGGCGCGTGTCGCCCACAGCAGAGGCTTGATCCAAACTCCGTCTTCGGGTCGCATGCCCGCGAGGCCGTGGGATCCCGTGCCGGACATCGCACGCATCAGAAATGTCTCAGCATTGTCGTCGGCGTGATGAGCCGTCGCGATTCGCTGGCAGCCCAGGTCTTTGGCAAGCTCGAGAAGCGTAGCGCGCCGCAAATTGCGCAAGTCGTCCTGGTTCGTGCGTGCGGGAGGCACGACCCTCAATGCGTGCAGCCTCAGATGCAGACGCTCGGCGAGCACTTTGACCCACAGGGCCTCCCGCTGCGAAGCTTCGCCACGCGTGCCATGATCCACATGAGCGACTTCGATCTGCACACCAAGCACACGAGCAACGCGAGCCAAGGTGTGCACAAGGACAGACGAGTCGAGGCCTCCCGAAACCGCCACGAGAATCTTGTCGCCGTTTGCGGCAAGCGCGCGGCGACGCACGAAGGAGATCGTTTCCTGAATGAGACGGTGCTGCGTCGGGGTCTCTACCTGAGACGCCGTATCGAAAGTGTCCATGTACTAGTAGGCCTCGCCTTCGGGAACGTCGAGCACCGCAGGATCTATAAGCGTGTCTCCATCGCCTTGCGGAAATCCTTCATCCTCAAAAGGAGGCGGAGCCTCCTCGCCTTCGAGCGTCTGAGGACGCTCCTCGGGAAAGCCCGGACTCGCGTCGATATCTCGAGGATCGACGCGCTCCACCTCGGGAGCGGTCTCACTCGCGAGACTCCGCTCGCTAAGACGTTCTTGCAATTTTTCCGAGACGGGACCTTCCGGTGGCGGGGCCTTGCGCTCAACAATTCTTGAGGAAGGGCGTTCCGAAGGCATCAGCCTTTCCACGGGCGCTGCATCGCGACGATTGCGAGATTCGTCGCGAACAATTTCTCGTGTGACCTGGGGTTTGATCTCCTGGTCGGCAATTTCAGCAGGCTGCCGAGTCGCAGAATTTTCTCCATTTTGAAAAACCCAAACCGCTGAGAGCACCACCAAACAAGGAACGGCAACGTTGGCAAAACTCATGCTCGAGATCAGGTCGCGCAGCGGGGACACACTCTCTTGAAATGTCGTGCGCGAAACAGAAGCAGGACGATAGGATTCATGAGCGAGCTGCGCTGACGGAGCCGTATCTGGACGAGGCAAAACCGCAGACGCCGTGGGCCTGATATCCCCAGCCTCCGGCACCGAGAGACTGAGCGCAAATACTTCGCGAGCAAGAATCTCCGCAGCGCGACGATAGACCATCTGGCCTTTGTTAAAATTCGTCTCGTCAATCACGTAGTCATCAGGCGAGAGTTGGCCCTGCTGAGCCCTCACATTCAGGTCCTCAAGCTCAAAAGGGCCTTCGTACCTGTGATTTTTAAGAAGATACCACACCCTGTCCACCAGGCTTTACTGTAGCGGGTCTTGCTTCGCATCAAAACCAAAAACACGAGGCAGAGTGGTCAAAAAGACGGCGTTCAGAGATCCTTGAAGAGTTCTTTGTTCTTTTCCTGCCCCTTCGCACGGGCCTCTTGGATTTCATCCCATTGACGCGTCAGGTTAAGATTTTGCTTTTTTTCACGCGCGCGAACAGCCAGAGCCTCAACCATCAGCGTGCGAGCATCCTGATAGAGACGCGGGGCAATCGCGGCCAAATGTGTCTGGACTTCGCTGTCCGTCGGCAAAATCACGAGCGGGGCCTGACCGGGGCGAGCCCGCTTCTCGACCTGAACTTTTTCAAAAAGACATAGCTGCGCCACGATGAGGCGATCGAGGGGACTCTCTTCGCCGAGATTGGGAAAGAGCTCACGCATTTTCTCCCTCAGAGAAAGAACACCAAAGAGCTCCGCGATGCCCGAAGCACCGGAACCTTTGCGCGCGGCCATCACATAAAGAGTGGTGTTAAAGAACTCGATAAAATTGGGAGCGTCCCGATAGGGACTCTTGCACGAGTCTGGCAACGTGATGTCGCTGATGCGACTTTCGAGATAGCGTCCCTCAAACACATCACCCTGGGCGGCCCGTCCGATCTGCGAGGCCCCCATTAACGCACAGCACATTATCCCAAGAATCTTCGCCCGCTTCGCCATGATCATAGGAGTCCTCTCATTGAACACCTCTTCAATCCGAGGTATCCATGTCCGAGTATATGTCGCGAAAGAACCCATTCAAAGGTGCCATCATCTTGACAGCCATCGCTGTCGTCGTCGTCGGACTCTACTTCGTACTTAAACCCGTCTTCGAGAAATCTGAATCCTCGATAGACAACGCCACGCTTCTCTACGGAGGCCTCGGTCGCGACGAAATCTATGAGCTTCAAATCCGCAATCCACTTTTTGGCTTTGTCGTCAAAAAGCGCGCGGATCGGGTCGACTCCTGGGCCATTTCTCCCAGCGCTCCCGCCGAGGGCGAGAGCACCGTGGCAAGCTACGACGCCGATCCCGGATCCGTGAACGGCATTATCTCCACCGTGCTTGCCGCTCGCAAGGAACAAACCCTCACAGACGTCAAGCCGAGCGACGTTGGCCTGGCCCCGCCTGTTTACGAACTCAGCGTGCTCCACGGAAGCGACCAAAAACGAACGCTCTACGTGGGCAACGACACCCCAGTGGACTACCTCGTGTACGCCCAGTGGAGCGACAACCCTGAAATTTTCCTAACCTCGCGATCCCTTCGCTTCGGGATCGACAAAAAAATCACTGAGCTGCGTGACAAAAAAATCTTTGACCTCAAACTCGCCGACCTGCGTGAGATCCGAATCGATGTTGCCGCAAATTCGGAATTCAAAGTCCTCAAGGACCTAAGCTTCACCAAGAACGAGAACGGCGATTGGAGCGCCCAAACAAGCAAGCCCGTGGCAATCAAGTCCGAAGAACTCGCCAACTTCATCGAGGCCCTCAACAAGACCAACGTAAAGGATTTCGCTTCCGAAAAAAGCAGCGACCGGGAGAAGCTCGGCTTCAAGAAGCCTCTGCTCGAGCTCACTTTTGTTCCGAGCGATGCAAATGCCAAACCCAAAGTCTGGAAACTCAGCCAAAGCGTCGAGACCGAAGAGGGTGTTCGCAAGACGCGCCACTATCTGGGGGAATCCAACTCCGAGGCCACCTACGAGATGAGTGCGTCCTTTCAAGACACCTTCGAAGTCGACCTCATGAAGTTCCGCGACACAACGATCACCGATATCGCCACGGCATCGATCGAGTCCGTACAGATCCAACATCCCAAGGGGCCCTCGATGACTCTGTCTAGAGACAAGCAGAACTGGCAGCTTCGTTCCGCAGACGTCGTGAGCATGGCGAAACCTGAAAAGGTGAACGAGATTCTCTCCAAAATATCCCAACTGCGTGCGACTGAGTATTTTGACGACGGCAACATGCGTCGACTTGGACTCGACAAACCTCTGCGCATTGTGGAGATCACAACAAAGACCGATGGGAAAACCGAAACTCGCACTCTTTTCTTTGGCAAGGCCCTCGAGGCCTCCCTCTACGCGGTGAACACCGAAGGACTCAGTTCACCCGCATCCGTCAAACTCGACGTTGAGAGTCTTTTCTCGACGGACATCGAGGCCTATCGGGTCGAAGCCCCGAAGGCACCTAGCTCAACGCCCTCAGCAGCAACGAAAGGAAAGAAAATGAAACTCGAAACGACCGTCAGCTCTCCAAAGGATGTCCGCAAACTTCCCGCCCCCATCGTGAAACCCGGTCACAGGTACACCGCCACGATGAAACTCTCGAACGGCAAAGAACTCGAGATCGAATTTGCAGCCGACAAGGCTCCCTACACTGTCTCTAACTTCCTGCATCTCGCGCGCAACAAGTTTTACGACGACGTTGTCTTCCACCGCGTGATTCGCGATTTCGTGATCCAAGGCGGAGACCCTACCGGCACTGGCACCGGCGGTCCCGGCTATAAATTTGATAACGAAGACAACGACCTCAAACATCTGCGCGGATCTCTGTCGATGGCCCACGCCGGACGCAACACCAACGGCTCACAGTTCTTTATCGTGCTTCAACCCCAATCCCATCTCAACGGACTGCACACTGT
>Ga0209573_1004305_pt1 | contig 14233 bp, 10 predicted proteins | sample TNRBio252014_DNA_FD_185870 | JGI IMG/M metagenome (GOLD analysis project Ga0209573, IMG submission 185870) | Wastewater treatment Type I Accumulibacter community from EBPR Bioreactor in Madison, WI, USA - TNR Reactor_6/25/2014_ DNA (SPAdes)... | ecosystem: Engineered > Bioreactor > EBPR >...
CTCGGGAGAAATCCGATAAACGGAACCCGACTCACCCGCTTCGGGAAAAACCGTAAGAAAGACCGCGCCCGGGACCGTGGGGATGATTTGAGAGACCTCCCCGCTCACCGGAACACGGCCTTCGCGTGCCACCTTCCAACCGGGCGCGAGTTGGATGCGTGAGAGAAAGTCATCAGTCCCCGCTGGGCGGAGCTGTGCTCCTGACGAAGCAGCAGGCCGCATGGCGAGGATCGCGGCTGGAACGGATGCCACGGAGTCGTAGGCCGCGACTTCCCGCAACCCGATCCGACCACCTGGAGGCATCGCGTCGACCGAGATCCTCAGACCTCGATACTTGGACGGGGCGATACGAACGAGCTCGGGAGTTTTCGCCTCTTCGGACGGTGTGAGACGGGATAGCCCCTGCCACGTCCGACCATCGCGGGTGCCCTCGAGCCTGGCTTCCTTTGGGCCAGACCCTTTCCAGTAAACCACGACAGCCCCGACCTCGCGGGGATCCTGCCAGGAAACCGTCCAGGCTCCCGGACCCGGCGTCACGGCCGACCAAGCGGTGGCCGGATCCCCGTCGTTCGTCAGCGCGATTGCTTCGGGCGCCGCGGTCGCTCCCCAGGAAAAAGCGGAAACTTCCCCTTCCCTCACTGCATTCCCTCCCGGTTTCGGGAGCGGAGACGCGGGAATCTCGGGTTCAAAGCCTTTCAGAGAATCCGCCTCCGGCACGACACGGAAGGAAGTCTCGCTGAGTTCACCGAGCGACCAAAGAAATCCCCGGGCGATGAGATCGAGATACTTCGCATCGGCGACGGTGGAGGTGGCATTTCCCAAAGTCGTGCCGAAAACGCGGGCTTGGGCGGGACCGTATCGATGGGTCCAGATCGACGTATGGGCTTGCCCGGCCGGATCAAGGGATCGGGCGAGGGCGACGGCACCGGATTTCAGATTCTCGGCGCGATAGAGTTCCTCGCGAGGAATCTCCCACGGACCGAATCCCTTCAGGATGGGATGGACCGGCGCGATTGCCTCGACGCGGACGGCACGCTCCCGCTCGTGCGACCGGGTCGTGAGGCCGGTGAAGTCGAACCAACGTTCGTCTCCGGTGCGGAACGACATCATCGTCCCATGAAGGAGCACGGCCGGCAATCCCGCGCGGTGAGGTGCGAGGACGCGATCCACGTAGGCCGTGTCGCGCACCCGGGGAAAACAGTGATCGTGGACGACGATGTCGCAATCCTTGGCCCATTCGGCCGATTCAAAAAGCGGGATGCGGACATCACTCTCCCCCACCCCCTGCATGCGCACCACCCACTCGATGGGCCGGGCGACCCGCTCGCGGATGCCCCGGGTGAGGACCTCTTGCCGGACCTGGTAATCGTGGGAGCAGCCACCCGTCACCAGGAGCGCCCGGATCGGCGGGGGCGGCGGAGGCTCTTTCTCCTCCGCGAAAAGGGTTCCCGCGAAAACGACCGGCAGCGCCAGAAGCATCGGGCGGAGAAGGGCGCGGTGATCGCAGGCAGGCATGGCCGGTGGAGACTCGAATCAACCCTTGCCGGTCCCGCTCCGCAAGGACGAAGGTGGCTCAAGAATCCGAGCCATGTCTCACCCATTCCTCCGACTCATTGCTGCGCGGGAGGATCTCGACGATGTCGGCGAAGACCATGCCGTCGCCGTCGAGCAGCTGATTGCAGCGGCCGTAGAGGATCTCGCCGGGCTGCTGATGGAGGGCCCGGGCGATTCGTTCATCAGCCGGAACCGAAAAATAGGCGACCGGAGCGCCCCGGTGCTCGACGCCGTATTCGCCAAGAAGCCCGCCGAGCGGCTTGCGTCCCGCCACAACCTCGGCGGCGACTTCCGGAGGCAGGCCCCCGAGCTGGATGGCGATGGCCCCGTATTCGACCGGCGCGTTGTTGCAAACGGCATGAAGGGTCACGAGACGCATGACAAAGGCGTCGTTCGACTCGTGCTCGTGGACCTCAAGCGATAGACGCGAATGGTGGAAGGCCGCCAAGGTCGGCGTCATGTCGTTCGTGTGAACGAGGAGGGACCGGTAGGGATACGGGACCTCATCCCCCCTCAAAAAGCGGAAGTCGGGCAGCATTAACCCGTCCTTCTCGTAAAAATAGTGGAAGGGCATCAACCAAGCCAGCGCCTCGGCGAGAACTCTCGATGCCTCGGCCCGATCAGGTGTAGCGTGCATCGCGATGCTGGGGAAGGAAAAACCCATGAAGGAGCCGGTCGATCTGCAGCAATCCTTCTCGGCTGATGAGAATGTCGTCGCCTTCGAGGCGCAGATATCCCTCGGCATTCAGCTCGGCGAAGTGACTCGCAAAACGCACGGCCGGGTCTTCACCGTATTTCTTCCGGAAATAGCCGCGGTTCGTGTGACCGAGCTTGAGCTGTAGGATGAATTCACGGATGAAGCGCTCCTCGTGATTGGTCGGATAAGCGCGGAAGATGGGCAGGCCACCCGCCTCGACCTCGGTCATGTAGGGCCCCACATCGGCCTGGTTCTGGTAATGGATGCCGCCGAAATGTCCGAAGCTCGCGACCCCGGCCGAAAGCAGATCGGCACCGGCCCAGAGGCTGTCGCGATAGACGAACTTGGTCGTCTCGGGATTCTTCACCACGGTGTAGGCGCTGCTGACGGTGTAACCCGCCGCCTCGAACTGATCGAAGGCCCAGTCGACCCAGGCCCGTTTCGTGCGCCAGTCGGCCACCGGAGCCGAGATCCGGCCCGATTCCTTCATCTCTTTATAAATGGTGGTATTGAAGGGGATCTCCATCTGGTAGATCGTGACGCAGTCGGGATCCTGCTCGATCGCGGTGCGCACGACCTGTTCCCAGTTGTCGGGCGTCTCGTCCATCATCCCGGCGATGAGGTCGATATTGAGCTGGTCGAACCCGAGCGTCTTGGCAAAGGCGATCGCGCGATAGGCTTCCTTCGAGCGGTGGGCGCGGCCGTTCACTTCGAGAATGTGATCGTCGAAACTCTCGATCCCGAGACTGAGGCGGGTCACCCCGATCTCACGCAGGGCTTCGAGCTTCTTCTCGGTGAGGGTCCCCGGCTCGGCCTCGAAGGCGACTTCCTCGGTCTCATCCCACGGGAAGAGATCCTTCATCCGGTCGGTCAGGTTGCGGAGCTGCTCGATCGAAAGGTAGCTGGGCGTGCCCCCACCGAAATAAACGAACTGCGGTTTCCGGCCCGCGAGGTAGGAGGTGCGCGAGTAACGCTCGAATTCGCGGATGCCCGCATCGAGGTAGGCGTTGATCTCCGAGGCGTTCTTGTCGGTGTAGACGCGGAAGTAACAGAAATGGCAGCGCTTCCGACAAAAGGGAATGTGAAAGTAGAGGCCGAGATTCGTGTCGGCCGGACGGGGTGAGTTCAGGATCTCGTGGACCGCGTCCTTGTGCTCCGGCGTCCAGAAGGAAAAGGGCGGATAATTGGCGACGAAGTAATTGCCTGCCTCGGTCTGCTCGGAGGAGGCCGCCTCGAGCGGCACCCTCAGTTTGTCGATGACACCGGACGGCAGAGTGGATTTGGGAGGAGGAGCCATGATCTCGGGGGGAGGAGGATTCGAGAAAGTGAGACGCCTCACTTCGCAAAAGCATACACCACCCCGTCCTCGCCGCAAACCACGAGGGTCCCGCGCGATGCCGCCGGAGAAGCTTTGATTTGGGTGCCGAGGTCGTAGTTCCAGGATTCCGTTCCGTCCTCCCGCTTCACCGCGTAGAGGCGGCCATCCATCCCGCCCTGCCAGATCAGGTCGCCACTGATGAGGGGGGAACTCGATAGGGCGCGGGGCGCGACAAAGGCCCAGACTTCCTCGCCCGTGACGCGATCGTAGGCCACGAGTCGCTTGTCCGGACCCGCCACATAGAGCCGCTTTTCATCGACCGCAGGCGAGGCGGTGTATTCGATCCCCGTCTTCGTTTTCCAGACGGTTTCGCCCGAGGTGATTTCAATCGCCACCACTTCCCCTCCGTTGTGGGCCACATAACAGATCCCGTCGCGAACCGCCGAGGTGTTCGCGACGTAGGCCCCGATCTCGATTTCGCGTTTGGCCCCCTCGCCCTTCGCAGGCAGGACGTGAAGCAAGCCATCGCAGCCCCCGAAGGTCAGATCGATCCCACCATCGGCCGAGCGCACCATCGAGGGAGTTGCGACGACGTAATTTCCCGTCTCGTGTTTCCAGAGGACCTCCCCGCTCGCGGCATTCAGGCAGTAAAGGAAGAAGTCGTGGCTCCCGACAAAGATCCGGTCCGGTTGGCCATCCAGAGTGAGCGTGTTGATCCCGCCCTCGATTTTGCCCTCCGTCTCGAATCGCCAAGCTTCTTTGCCGTCGGCGGCACCGAGGGCGTAAACAAATCCGTAGGTATCTCCAAAAAAGACCCGATCCCCTAACACCGCAGCCGGTGCAATAATGGGCCCCTCTGCTTTGAAGGTCCAGATGGAAGCGCCGGTTTTCAGATCGATCGCGTAAAAATTCCCATCCTGGCTGCCGACAAAGACTCGACCTCCCGCGATCACCGGCGAGGCGTCGATGGGTGGACGTCGTTTCCCTTCCTCCACCGGCGGGGCGAAGTTCCAAGCGACTTTCAAAGGGGCCGTCAGAATCTCCTCGGTGAATCCTCGCATTTCCGCATCCCCGCGAAAGAGCGGCCAATCCCGCTCAACAGCTGGAGTTTCCGTGGCAGCCCCCGGGTCCTCTCCACGTTCCTCGGAAGCTTTTTCACAACCGACCTGGACCACCGCCACCAGTCCGAAAACAGTCGCGACTGTCACACTCGCACTTTGAACAAAAAGGTTTCTGGAAGAACCAATCTTTGGATTGCGTGAATCGATCATTCGTCTATGATTATCTCGAATTTCCAGAATATCAACGTCCCTTGCGATTGAATCGGGTTTTGTACGACCACTCCGTTTCCCATTCTCCATGAAAGCGTTACCGATCGCCCTTTTTCTCTCGGTTTTTTCCGTAGGTAATGCTTTTCCGGATAATTTCACCGGTCCGCCCGAGTGGATGAAGAACGTGACCCGCCTCCCTCCCGGCAATCACGCGAACCTTCGTCCCGTCGCACTCGAGTACACGCTCGACTGGAATCACCGCGTCAACGCGGGGCGTGTCGAGATCTCGATCGTGAAAAGCCAGGAGACCGCCGGGCGTTTTGTCGGCGATGCGGAGGGCCGCAGCACCGGTTTCGCGCGTCTCCTTTATCCCTACGACTTCCGGGCCAAATCGATCGTCGACCAGTCCAGCCTGCGCCCCCTCACCTTTCAGTTGGTCGAAAGGGAGAGGGGCAGCGAAAACAGCTATGACATCATCTTCGAAACAAAGCGCCAGATTTTCACGACGACCTCCAAACAAAAGGAGGAAACCGTATCCAATACCGGGCGATTCCGTTTTGATTTCGGTCAGGATGCCCTCTCCTCCGCGTTCTACCTGCGCAGCCAGGCGCTCAAGGACGGCGATGAGATCTCCATGGTCGTGACCCCTTTCAACCGGCCCTACCTCGCCAATTTCAAGGTGCTCGGTCGTGAGAGCCACGCGGTCAAAGGCAAGACCTACGAAACGATCAAACTGGATGCCCACATCGGAAAAGTGAACCCCGATCTCAGCATCAAATCCTACGAGAAGGTCAAGAGCACCACGCTCTGGTTCAGCGACGACGAATACCGCATTCCTCTCGAGCTCCAATCCCAACTCACCTTCGGCTACGTGTCCGCCCGCCTCGATGAGATGAAGTGGCTGGAGTGATGACGATTCAACAAGCTCCTTGATTTCCAGCGAGCGCCTCTTAGAATCGGAATCCTGTTTGCAGGCCGGTGTGGCGGAATGGTAGACGCGCTCGATTCAAAATCGAGTTTCTCACGAAGTGCGGGTTCGAGTCCCGCCGCCGGTATGATCCTGGGACTTTCAGGATCTTCTTCGTCACCAGCAGACCCCTTCGTAGGAAGGGGCGATCGCGGCGAGAGCTTTCCATCCGTTCACGTCGATGACGTGGTGGCCGACGCCGTCACGAAAGAACCCGGAGAGGGTTTCTTCACTGGCACAGGCTTTGGATGCCACGATCGTTCTGGCTTCCCCATCCGCGAAGACGGTCCGAAGATCCTCGATCATCAAGGTTTCGAACTGGGGAAGTTTCATGTTCGCGAAGGTCAGGTTCGCTCCAACCAGGTTCTTTGACGCGACCTCGGGATCATGAATGCGGACCTCGTATCCGCGCAGGAGCAGGTTGGCCGCGAGGTCCAGCATCGCACTGCCCCGGAGATCGTCGGTCCCGGCCTTGAATGCCAGACCGAGGAGCAGGACCCTCTTCTTTCCGGCCGCTTCGACACGCTCCATGATGGAGTCGAGGTGACCGCGGTTGCTTTCCATCAGACTCGCGAGGAGCGGAACGGTGACGCCGAGGCGGCGGGAGTGGTGGACGAGGGCGTTGACGTCCTTCGGAAGGCAGGATCCGCCAAAGGGCGTGCCGGGTTTCAGGTAGTAGGTCGAAATGTTCAATCTCGTGTCCCGGCAGAGGGCCCCCATCACTTCCGAGGAGTCGATCCCGAGTTGCTTGCCGATTCGTCCAATCTCGTTGGCGAAGGCGACCTTCACCGCGTGGAAGGCATTGCACGAGTATTTCAGCAGTTCCGCCGACTCGACCGCGACGGTCTCCGTGGCTCCTTCGATGATGGCCGAAACCGCGTCGACCGACTGCCCAGGTTCGAGCACCCCGATGACGGAAAGACTCGGATTCCGGAAATCAGCCAAGGCGCTGCCCTGGCGCAGGAATTCGGGGAAAAAGTAGACCAAGGGCGGATTCGTCATCTCGCCGAAATACGTTTCGGCCAGGCGCCTCGTTGAACCGGGCAACATGGTGCTGCGGTAGACGACGGCATGCGAGGTGCCCTTCTTCCGGATCGCCCCGGCCAGTTGTTCGGAGACCGTCTCGACATACTGGAGATCCAGTGCGCCCGAGGGAGCTGACGGGGTGCCCACGCAGACGATCGAGATCTCCGAACCGTTCACCGCCTCTTCGACATCCGCCGTGGCGCGGACCCTGCCGGCTTCGCTTTGTGCCTGCAGGAGTTCATCGAGTCCCGGTTCGCCGATGGGTGCCTTGCCGGTATTGATCAACTCGATCTTTCCCGCGGAAACGTCGCAGCCGATCACGGAACATCCCCTCTCGGCCAGCACCGCCGCGGTGACACTGCCGACATAACCCAAACCAAAGACGCTGACACGGGGAAGATTCATCAATCGGGAATTGGAAAAACCGGCGAATTCTAGCGCAATCCGGCGGAAATGATGGAAAATTCGACAGGTTTTTCGACCTTCTCGAAAAAGAGGACCAGGCGCGTCACTCTCGAGAGATCGATCGGCCGGCGCCCCTCCCGCGTCGGGAGAGACTTCATCGGAATCACGATTTCCGATTCGCCTTCTTCGATCACTGCCTCGGCGGAAATCCAGACCCGATCCGTCGATGAGAGGTGGTCGTCGATCCTCACGCCAAGAAACAGCGGTGGCCCGGGATTGGAAACGTTCAATCTCAGCTCGCCATAGGGCGACCAATCCTGCTCGCCGGGCAGGTATTGGACCCCTCCGAAGGCGCCGGGGCGCACCTGTACGACGAGAGCCCCGTTTTCCAGGTCCGCCTTTGCCACCGCCCCGCCCTGTGCCTTCCAGAGTCGGAGGCAATGCTTGTCCTGGAAATCGCCAATGACGGGCAGTCTCCCGTTCGCCTTCTTCTCCGCCCGTTTCTGTAGCAGTGCGGGACAAAAGGCGAAGACGATACCCGCCAAGAGGACGACTCCAAAGATCAACTTCCGGGTCGAACTCCATCGATGGTTCCGAATAGGCCACGCGAAACCCAGAGCGATGCCGAATCCATCGAGAATGAGGTCCTCGATACTGCCCGACCTACCTACCTGCATTTGCACCCATTCGCTCGCGAAGGCAGCAAGGAACGCCAGAGCAGCGGAGTATAGGAGGAGGCGGGGGCCGCCGGAGGGTCCTCCGAGGAGGGTAAAGAAGGATCGCGTCAAAAGGAAAAAGCCGGGGAGATGCAGGAGGTTCCACGCGCCTGCCCGCCAGGGATCCGTGATCGGCCCGCCGACCGGAACCACGAGTGAAACCAATACCACGAGGACTCCTCCCAGACCCAGGATCCGTCCCGACCACGCCGGGCCGGTCGGCGCTTGTTCGTTCGTTTTCACGCGGATTTTTCCAGATCTCGACCGGATGTTCGTTCAACGCCCGCGTCCGAAAAGAATGTCGAAGAAACTCCGCTTCGCCGGCGGTAGATCGAATTCCACGGGGAGGTCTTCCACCGGGAGCACTTCCTGAGGCGGAGCCGGAGCCGCCGCGACGATCGGTTCGGGTAGAGTGATGACGGGATCGTTGCGGGACGGCGCGTCCGGCAGGGTCACCCCATACAAGTCCGGCTCGGCATAGATGGGACGCAGGAATTTGGAGGCGATGGGCGCGGCGTCCCCGCCGCCGCTGAGCCGCTCCCCGTCACGTCCGTGAGTGACCACCGCGAAGGCGATCCGCGGATTGAAGGCGTCCACCCACCCGACAAACCAAGCCAGCGAAGCCTTCTTGCCGTCATTCGACCATTGGGAAGTACCCGTTTTGCCGTAGACATCGGGAATCATCATTCGGGCTGAGCCAGCCGTACCGGTCCCGTAATTCACGACGCCCCACATGCCGTCGCGGATCAGCTCGATGTCGGACATCCTCACCTGGAGCATTCGGGAGGGCTGTGCTTCGTGGCGCACCACGAGTTCTTCGGTCCTCGCATCGATGCGCCCTTGGATGAGACGGGGACGCGGAACCTGGGTACCGTTCGCCAGGGCCGCCATTGCCAGAGCCATTTGCATCGGGGAGGCGAGCACCCGTCCCTGGCCGATCGCATAGTTGGCGAGGCTGCGGGGATCGTTGTAAGTCGAAGGCTCCGGAATATTCCCGGCTGCGACCGAGGGCAGCGGCAGCTCGGGGGCGAAACCCAGCCCGAAACGCTGGCTCATTGCCGTGATCGGAGCGGCCCCCGTCTCCAGCGCTGCCTGATAAAACCAGGTGTTGCAGGAGCGCAACAGGGCGTATTTCACATCCATCATTCCCTCGCCATAGGCGTTCCAGTTTTTGAAATAGCGCCCCGCGATGAGCATTTCCCCCGGGCCCGCGAACTTCGTGCTCGCGCCTTGTATTTTCCCCGCACTCATCCCCGCCAGGGCGACGAAGGGTTTGAAGGTGGACCCGGGCGGATACGCTCCGCTCACGGCCCGGTCGAAGAGGGGTGCGTCACTCGCCTCGGAGAGGGCCGTGTATTGTGCCGCGGTGATTCCCCGCTCGAAGACATTCGGGTCAAAACTGGGATAGGAGACAAGAGCCAGCACATCCCCCGAGATGGCGTCGACGGCAACCAGCGCCCCAGGGCGGCCGCTCGCCGCGAGAGCCTCCATCGCGAGGCGTTGCATCTTGAGATTGATCGAGAGGATCAAGGTATGGCCCGGGTCGGGATCCCGCACCACTTCCTGATGCAGGATCCGGCCTTCCCGGTCGCAGACCCGAAGCACCTCCCCGGCCTTTCCCCTCATCACCTCATCGAGGGCCTTTTCCATTCCCGCCCGCCCTTCGATGAGTGGGCCGACATACTCTTCCACCGCCACCGGTCCATGCTGGTCCGGGAGGGAGACTCCGGTGTAGCCGAGCAGGTGGGCGGTGAGTTCTCCCTCGGGATAATGGCGCAGATAAACGTGATCGAACGAGCACCCCGCTGGTAGTCGCGAAGAGACCTGACGCTCCTCCTCTCCTGACAAAGGATCCGTGACCACCAACGGCAGCCACGGGCGATTCCCGAAATGCCGGCGCACCTCCTCGTCTCCCAATTTCATGAGCGGAATCCCTGCTCCTAACCGCATCGAGAGAGATCGTACCCACACCACCGCCTCGTCCGCCGTCGCCGCGACTTCGGGTAGCCTTGCCACGACCCTCTTCGCGATCCGGTTCTCCGCGAGCGCCTGCCCTTCCCTCGTCACGACGAGGCTCCGCGGTGCCGGCACAATGAAGCGCTTCACCTCGAGGGCCGGATCCGACGTCATCGGCGTGGGCCCGAAGTCGAGGCGCCGGAAGAGAATTTCCCTCCCTCCCCTCCCCGCTTCGGAAGGCGTCACCTCGGCACCGACGACACCCTGGCACCACAGGGCTGCCGCCGCCAATGCTCCCAGAACCTTCCATGCGCGCATCGCGAACTTGCGGCTTGTCGTCAAGATGGAGGAAACTCGGCTCACGGCGAAAATGGGACTACGGGATTCGCGACTCGCATCACCGCGCGGCCCCATCCTAGAATCAAATCCCGCCCGCCGCAAGATCCACCGCTCACCCTGCCGCCTCGAGCAAGCGGTCGCGCGAGGCGACCACCTCCCCGGCGGTCACCCTCGGGTGCAACTCCAGGACGAGGAGATGATGGGGGCGAAAACAGGCGGCCACTTTCCGGAAGTCGACCGTCCCCGATCCGATCGCCTGGTGATCGCGACCGGTGGCATCGACGTCGTGCAGGTGGAATCCTGCGAGTCGTTCCGCGAGCGATTCCAGCAAGGCCCCGGGATCGACCAACCCGAGACGCCGCTTGATCTCGGCATGCCCTGTGTCGTGCCAATAGGCAACCTCGGAAGCATCAAACCGCTCCACGAAGGCCGCGATCCGGGCGTCCGGCGGCAGCTCGAGCACCCCCTCGCGATTCTCCACCGCAAGACGCAATCCGGCACCCTCCATCCCCTCGAGCAGCATCCGGAAGTGCCCCTCGACCCGATCCAGCGCCGGAGCGGATCGATGATGCAAACACGCGAGCGCAGTTTCCCATTTTCCAGCCGCCTCCACCTCCCCCAGCGCGAGCACCTGCGCCGGGGACCGGAAGCGGAATCGCACGCTCCCCGAGTGCAACACGACATGCGAGGCCCCAACCCGTTTCGCGAACTCGATCGTTCGCAGCGAGTGCCTCAGCCAGGCGCGGCTCTCGAGACCCGACCGAGCCGAGGGTTGAAAGAGATTGGGCGCGGCCCGGTCGACCTCGCTGGGCAAGGGGCAGAAATTGTGCACGCTCCCGACGGTCATCACCCCTTCCTCGACCGCCCGAAGGATTCCCGGCACGAGCGTCACCGGGATCCCGTGGCTCAATTCCACCCGCGAGAACCCCAGTTCGCGCATCTCGGCGAGCATCGCATAACCGTCGCTGTGCCGGTGCGAGCACCAGCAGGTCGAAAGAGCGAGGCGGTCTGGCAGAATGGCAGGCATCGGCACCAGGCCCCGCTGTCAGGGCTTTCGAAAAACCGTGATCGCATCATCATACAAACCGGCCTGATGTTCCCGCCCTTCATCGGACCACTCCTTGAACTGCTCCACGATTTCGAGCCCCGCCCCCCTCAGGCACTCCAGCATCCCTTCCGCGGTCATGTTGCTGCGCCAACCACCGTTCTTTCCGCCCACCGTTCCGTGGTGAATCACCCCGACACCGCCCGGTCGCAAGACGCGGGCAAATTCGGCGGCATAACCCTCGACCTCCGCCCGATTGATATGCACGAACACATCGAACGACCAGATCGCATCCACACTTCCGTCTGCGATTCCGGGCAACGTGTTTCCCGGGGTCAGGACAAACTGAACATTGTCGGCATCCCGGAACCGTTCGGCGCAGACCCGGAGACATTCCTCGGAGATGTCCACGGCGATCAAGCGGTCGCCGACCTCGAGCAACGTTTCCGTCCAGCGTCCGCCACCGGGGCCGATTTCGACCAACGCACCACCAGCAGGCATGTGCTTGCGGAGGATTTTACGCAGCACCGATTCCTTCCATTCCGGCGAGGGTGTCCATTCTTCCCCTTCAGCCCCCCAGTCCCATGACTCCCAGATCAGCTTGTTCAGGCTGGCGCTATTCAATCCCGGCAAGCCCAGCCGCTTCCGGCGGGAGTCCAAGGCTCCGAAAGCGCGATCCGCGAGAGCACTGGACAGGTAGTAGAGTCCGAGGTAAAACGTCCACAACACCCCGTTCTGCCGGAGAACCTCCAGTCCCAGCTTCGCCTTCTTAGAAATGGGAATGCGCTTGCGGTTGTCGACGAGGTCTTTCATAAATCTGGCTGATGTCGTTCGGTGCTTTCTGGGAGAGCTGGAAATCGTTGGCTTGGGCAGGATCGCCCGGGTGTGTCATCAAGGGGGCTCGATCCGGTGGTTCGGCTCAGAGCCTTTCGTCCACCTCTTCGATCGGCAGGATGGATTTCACATCGTAGACGACCCCGTCACGTCCCACCCAATCGCGAAGCCGGATTCCGGCGAAAGCGGAGTGAGCCACAGCAAGAATCGCCGCATCATAGCTGCCTGTGCCACTTCTGAAGATGGATTCGCTGATCAGTTTCCCGCGGTGGGATTCCGGAATTCTCTCCGCATCGGCGATGGGATCGTAAATCTCCACGTGGGCACCAAATTCTTCCAGTTCATTCACGATATCGAAAACGCGGCTGTTCCGGACATCCGGGCAGTTCTCCTTGAAGGTCGCCCCCATCACGAGGATTCGTGCCTCGCGGACCCGGCTGCCTTTCGAGATGAGACGTTTGACCACCCGGTTGGCGACAAAGGTTCCCATCCCGTCGTTGATCCGCCGTCCCGAAAGGATGACCTGCGGATGGTATCCCACCGATTCCGCCTTGTGCGTCAGGTAGTAGGGATCGACGCCGATGCAATGCCCTCCGACCAAGCCCGGGCGGAAAGGGAGGAAATTCCATTTTGTTCCCGCCGCCTCGAGCACTTTGGCCGTGTCGATCCCGAGCCGCTGAAAGATGATTGCCAGCTCGTTGACGAACGCGATGTTGATGTCGCGTTGGCAATTCTCGATCACCTTGGCGGCCTCGGCGACACGGATGGAGTCGGCGATATGGATCCCCGCCGTCACCACCGTCCCGTAGAGTTTCGCGATCCGCGCGGCGGTTTCCTCCGAGTCCCCGGCCACGACCTTCACGATCCGGTCAACCGATCGCTCGGGATCACCCGGATTGATCCGCTCCGGGGAATAGCCGACGTGGAAATCGGACTTCCACTTCCAGCCACTGGCGGCTTCGATGATGGGGATGCAGTCGTCTTCAGTGGCCCCGGGATAGACGGTCGACTCAAAGACGATCGTGGCCCCTCTCCCCAGATTCTCGCCGACCGTCCGGGAAGCTCCGAGCAAAGGACTCAAATCGGGGCGCTTGGACTCATCCACCGGCGTGGGAACGGTGACAATGACGACGTCCGCCTCTCGCAGACAGGCCGGATCGTCACGGAAAGAGACGCCGCTGGCACCGACATCCGGCACCTCACCCAGACGATCCTTCCCCGCGCGCAACTCCTCCACCCGCAATGGATCATGGTCGTAGCCGATGACCTCGAACCGGCGCGCGAAACAAACTGCCAGGGGCAAGCCCACATATCCGAGACCGACGACAGCTATTTTTTCGGACATGGTTCTGGTTCCTTGTTTCGATAGACACCGGACCAATCATCGATCCTGACCGAAACGCCGGAAAGTCATACTCCGGGATCTTCGGGTTTCAAGGCCAATCCACGTGCCTCTTCCTGAGATTTCCCGCTCTGCTTACCGTAGTATCCGCCGTCACTTGCGGGCTCCGGACAGATCGACGAGCATGGCGCAACTCGCCACCGACGCGCCCGCCCTTCTCCACCACCCGTCTCATGTTTCTCCGTTTTCGGAACCACCTTCTGACCGACCTGGCCCGGATTCGCCGCTTCCGGCTCGAGCACGGCACCCGCCCGACCCTCGCGTGGCTCGGCTCTCTTGACTGCCCCGTCAGTGTTCAATTCGTGAAGTACCTGGTCTTCGGGGTAGTTACCACCCTCGTCCACCTCGGCATCTTCACCTGGCTCTCCCACACCTGGTTTCCGGCTCACGACTATCTCGCGGAAGGAGGGCTGCCCGACGTCCTCAAGCAGCGCAACTCCCTCATCAGTAATCTCTTCGTGTTTCCAATCGCCGCTGTCGTCAACTACTACTTCAACATTGCCTTCATTTTCACGACGGGACGCCATACCCGGCTCCGTGAATTCCTTCTTTTCATCTTCATCGCGCTCATCAGCTTCACCGTTGGACTCCTCTCCGGACCTTTCCTCATCTCCCGCGGCCTCGATCCGTGGATCGCCCAAGGCGGGCTCATGGTGAGTTCGGCCCTCGTGAACTACCTTTGCCGGAAGTTTATCGTGTTTTT